>Ga0326728_10000493_pt1 | contig 154880 bp, 120 predicted proteins | sample MB3enrmetagenome_FD_207602 | JGI IMG/M metagenome (GOLD analysis project Ga0326728, IMG submission 207602) | Lab enriched peat soil microbial communities from McLean, Ithaca, NY, United States - MB31MN | ecosystem: Environmental > Terrestrial > Soil > Wetlands > Peat | place: USA: New York... | reverse complement strand
GCGACCTGATCGACGCGCAAACTCTATTTCAAGTCAAGGTAGCCGCCCAGCAGTTAGAAGGAGCGCTCTCCAACCGCCTAAAGCCCATCAAGCAAGAGCTAATTAACCTGATCGCCCTGCTGGAAGCCGGCATCGACTTCGCCGAAGACGACGTCTCCGTAGCCCAAGACGCCACCATCCTGGATCGCATCGCGCAAGTCAAAGCCCCGCTCACTCAACTAGCCGCCACTTTCACCTACGGCAAAATCGTCCACCAGGGACTGACCCTGGCCATCGTAGGTCGTCCCAACGTGGGCAAGTCGAGCCTCTTCAATCGCCTGGTGGAGCGCGAGCGCGCCATCGTCACCGCCCAGCCCGGCACCACCCGCGACCTGGTCAGCGAAACCGTCGCCATCGGTGGAATTCCTGTGGAACTCGTGGACACAGCCGGCATGCGCCAAGCCCCAAAAGAAGACGAAGCCGAAAGCATCGGCATCAAGAAATCGATGGAAGCCCTGGCCGACGCCGACTTAGTTCTAGTAGTAATCGACAAAAGCCAGCCCCTGTCCGACGAAGACCGCGAGTTACTAACTCAAGTAGAAGGCCGCCCAGCGATAGTAGTAGAAAACAAATCCGACCTGCTCGCCGAGTCTGAAGACAACCGGGTGCCCCACCCAAGCTCTGCTTGGGTGGGCCCGTCGCCTAGCCCGTCGGCAGTCCGCATCTCCACTTCCGCCCTGACCGGCGAAGGCATCCCCGCCCTGCGCGCCGCCATCCTCCACCACGTCGCCGGAGACGCCACCACCCATCTGGAAACCGGCTTCCTCACCAGCATTCGCCACCAAAAACTGGTCAACGACGCCCTAACCGCGCTCGACGCCGCCACTAACGCCGTAGCCGCCCGAGTCCCCCACGAGATGCTCCTGCTCGATCTCTACGCCGCCCTGCGCCCCCTTGACGAAATCACCGGCGCCACCACCACCGACCACATCCTAAACCTGATCTTCAGCACCTTCTGCATCGGAAAGTAAAGTGCAGTTCAACCCATCCTTAGCAATCGGGGAACAAGGATCGGAGATCAACATTACTCCGCAACAGTAGTCGGGTATGCGGAGGCCTCGACCCAAAGGGTGGAGAAAATGAGCCACAAAATGCTATGATTCCCAGCAGTCCTCAGTTGCGTTCGCCGAAGCTATGTATTCGGACCCGATCAGTAAGCAGATCAGTGGTCAGATCGATAAAATCCTGCACAGCCAGACCTTCGTAAATAAGCGACAGCTCCGAAAGCTGCTGGAAATCCTGGTTAGGAGTATGGATTCGCAGGAGACGCTCACGGCTGAACTGATAATCGGCGAACTCTGGCCGGACGAGATTCGGACAAAGCGATCAGCGGACGTAGCTACAGAGATGAATCGGTTGCGTCGTGCGCTGAAGACGTATTACGAGTCTGAAGGGGACAGCGATCCGGTCGACATCCATCTCCCTAATCGGGCTGTGACCGCTGGAGACGGGGCACAACAACGGCCATGGATCGTCGCGAAGTCACGTCTGGACCTGGAGGACGATTCCGCAGAGAGTCGGCACTTGAATCTGAGGGCTTGGCCGCAGCTTGTGCTGGTCTCTGCGATTGCTGCGGCTTTCGCGATTATGGGCCTTTTTTCCATCCGAATACTGACGCCGACTCCTCAGCCCCGATCCGGACGCCTGGACGGCAAGGTGCTGAGGATCATGGATCGAGACGGAAAGGAGCTGTGGAGCAAGAACTTTCCCCAGGGATTTGGGCCCGACTTGTACTACGACAAAAACAACGGGACGCGTATCTGGTTTGCCGATCTGGGAGGAGAAGGCCATACCAGTGTCCTGTTTTCTTACCTGCCCGCCCCTGACTCCCTGCCTCACTCGTCGAAGCTGATTTGTTATTCCGATCAAGGCAAGGAGAAATGGCGCTGGTCCCCTGGAAGGAAATTACCGGAAGTCGGTGGGCCGGCTACATACAGGACCTTTTCTATTGGAGTACTGAAGGCGACAGAAAAAAGACCTCCCCGAATCGTGGTTCTAAGTGACCTTGATCCGTGGTGGGCAGGGCCAAGCCAGATCGCCATCCTCGATTCCAGCGGTAAAACTCTTTCTGAGTACTGGCATTCAGGGGGCTTAGATGACATGGTGCTAGCAGATCTGGATGGCGACGGTAAAGAGGAAATTATCGCAACGGGGAGCGCCCATGGATATGACGCGCAAGCGACGCTAGTGGTTTTGGATCCCGACCGCGTTTTAGGCGCCTCGAAGGAGGTGCAACCCGACTCTCAAATCCACGGCATGGGCATCGCCCAGGAGAGATTGCGCCTGCTGTTTCCTCGGAGCGACTTGAACCGGGCGTCCTTCCAGTTCAATATGGCCACCGAACCTGCGGTGGAGCACGGCAACCTTCGACTCACAGTGCTGGAATGCCTCGCTCCCGTTGGTTGCCCTGTACGGTACGAATTCGACAAAGACCTGCATTTGATTGCAGCTTATCCAGCAAGCGATGAATTTAGCATGGCTCACGACCGCTTCTTTCAAAACGGCAGAGATGCGCATTCACTTAGCGCGGAAGAACGGGCGGCATTTCTGAAGGTCCGTTGCCTGGTGGGATGCAAGTCGGAGTTTGTTCCCGTCGCCGAAACCTACACCCCGGCCGCCTCCTTCGAGAAGGGGTGGATCAGGCAAAGTAACCCCAACGGCGTGTGGTCCTACGGTTATTCGTCTGGCTTTGCGGATCCCATTACTCTGTACGACAAAACTGTGCGGAACGGCATCAACGGCCCAAACGCACAGTACTGGTTATCATCGTCGGTTGACACGGGCACATCCCCTGCCGCGGAGTATAACGACGGCCCCGCCTTTAATGACGGCAACGTTGATTTCTTGCCAAACGAGTTGCTGCTGGTGGCTGGGATTCACGGCCAATATTCCGGTCTGATCTTCACTGCCCCTGCTGGCGGGGAGTATTCCATAGCAGGCAGCTTTCGCGGCGCCCAATACGGCATTGGCACCGTCGCCGGCATTGTTGCCAATGGCAAGGTCATTTTCAAGTCCAGTATCACTTCCGTCGGCCAGCTTGCGCCCTTCAATCTCATGCTCAACTTGCAGGCTGGAAGCACAGTGGCGTTTAGAGTAGGTCCTGGCGGTGGGAGCCAAAACACTGGACTCGCAGCAACAATTACGAAGCTCTGCTCCCTCAGCGACACGCCCGCCTCTAGCGCGACGGGGGAGATCACGTGTTCTACGCCTGGTAGGACGCAACATGGCGCCCGTTCCCCTCGGTAAACTGGTTCCGTAAGGCCGTACACAATTTAAGCACAGCACAGGAAATCCACTGAACCACCCGCGATTTCATACCAACTTCATATCATCTCCTCGACGTGCCTATTGACGCTACCGCGTTCCCGTTGCGAACATTTCCGGCAAGGAGAGAGAAGCAGATCATCCCGGAGGAAGACGAACAATATTGCGGTGGTAGCTTTACCATCTCGACAAATTGAATTACATTAAAGCCCTTGTGTCGAGAATTTCGCATTCGCGAAGGAGATGAGATGAATGTCCCCAGCTTCGGTGCGAGGCTCACCACCCTAGGTCTCTTCCTGGATTCCCTTGCCGGGATGAGAAGACGCATATCCACATCGATCTGCTTCGTTTCTGCTGTGGTCGAGTTGTAGCTGCTTTGCCTTGAAAAATAGAAGGTAGGATTCTTATGAAGACTCTAAAACTGTATTTGTTCGTTGTTGGTTGCATTTTTGTCAGCTTGTCTTCCTATGCGTGGGCCGATGCTCTAAACTTCGGTCAGACCGTAACCGGCACGATCAGTTCGCCCGGCCAAAAGAACGATTACGCCCTCATCGCCAACGCCAACGACGTGGTCGACTTTACCATGGTCGCTATCAGCGGCAATCTCAGCCCGGAAATCCAGGTTTACAATCCTTCTGGTGGGCTGGTCGCCCAGAACTGGAACTATGGCTGCAGCGGCTCTACTCTGGAGTTGAACTCGGTAACGCTTCCCGTGAGCGGCACCTACACCGTGGTCATCAGCGATTGTTCGGGTAGTAATACTGGCAGTTACAACCTCTACGTGCAGCGGCTGAACAATCCTTCCGGAGCCGAGAACCTCCCATTCGGCGAGACACAGACCGGTGTCATTGGCTCGGTGGCGCAGAGCAACACCTACACTTTCAGCGCCAATGCCAATGACGTGATCGACTTCACCATGGTGACCACCAGCGGCAGTCTCAGCCCGAAGATCCGGCTTTATGGCCCTAATGGAGGTTATGTCACCCAGAACTATAACTATGGCTGCAGCGGCTCTACTCTGGAGTTGAACTCGGCGACGCTTCCCTCGACCGGCACTTACACCGTGCTCTTCGGCGACTGCTCCGACACGCTCACCGGCGACTACGTGATTTACGCCCAGCGGATGAACAATCCTTCCGGAGCCGAGTTCCTCCCCTTCGATCAAGTCCAGGCGGGAATGATCGTCTCGCCGGCACAAAGTAACGCTTACACTTTCAACGCCAATGCCAGTGACGTAATCGACTTCACCATGCTGACCACCAGCGGCAACCTCAGCCCGAAGATCCGGCTTTATGGCCCTAATGGAGGTTTTGTCGCCCAGAACTGGAACTATGGCTGCAGCGGCTCTGAGCTGGAGTTGAACTCGGTGTCGCTTCCCTCGACCGGCACTTACACCGTGCTCTTCGGCGACTGCTCCGACACGCTCACCGGCGACTACCTGATTTACGCCCAGCGGACAGACAATCCCTTCGGGCCTGGGTATCTTCCTTTCGGTCAGACACAGAGCGGTAGCATCACCTCGCCAACGCAAAGCAATACCTACATCTTTAGCGCCAATGCCAATGACGTCTTCGACTTCACCACCGTGACTACCAGCGGGAATCTCAGCCCGAAGATCCGGCTTTATGGCCCCAATGGAGGTCTTGTCGCCCAGAACTGGAACTATGGCTGCAGCGGCTCTATCCTGGAACTGAATACGGTCACGCTTCCCTCGACAGGCAGTTACACCGTGCTCATTAGCGACTGCTCTGACACGCTCACCGGCGACTACGCGGTTTATGCGCAGCGGACGAACAATCCATCCGGGGCCGCGATGTTTCTTCTTGGTCAGACACAGAGCAGTAGCATCACCTCGGCAACGCAAAGCAACACCTACGTCTTTAGCGCCAATGCCAATGACGTCTTCGACTTCACCATCGTGACCACCAGCGGGAATCTCAGCCCGAAGGTCCGGCTTTATGGCCCTAATGGAGGTTTTGTCGCCCAGAACTGGAACTATGGCTGCAGCGGCTCTGTCCTGGAACTGGATACGGTCACGCTTCCCTCGACTGGCACTTACACCCTGCTCGTCGGCGACTGCTCCGACATAAACGCGGGCAACTACACGATCTACGCTCAGCGGACGAACAGTCCATTCGGCCCCGCTCCTTTCCTGTGGGGTGGTCAGACACAGAGCGGGAGCATCGCGTCAGCGACACAGAGTAACAGCTATACCTTCTATGGCAGCGCCAGCAACGTTGTTGACTTCACGATGGCCACAACAAGCGGCAGCCTCAGCCCGAAAATCAGGGTGTACAGCCCCACTGGAGGGCTTCTCGCCCAGAACTGGAACTATGGCTGCTCCGGCTCTACCCTGCAACTGAACTCGGTCACGCTTCCGCAGGACGGTATTTATACCGTGCTTGCGGGGGACTGCTCAGACTCGTACACGGGCAACTACAACATTTCGGGTCAGTGCTCTGGCACCTGCCCCGCCATGCCTGCGATCGCTTGGGCAACACCGGCGCCCATCACTTACCCGACGCCGCTGAGTTCAACCCAGCTCGATGCCACCTCGCCCGTTGCCGGCACGTTTGTCTATAGCCCACCATCCGGGACCGTGCTTCCGGTGGGTCCGCAGACCCTGTCTGTCACCTTCACCCCGAACGATCCCGTGGACTACTCGACGGCCGAGGATTCCGTGCAGTTGATGGTGAACAGTCCCTACAAGGTCGCTGTGTCACCGGCAACGCTGAACTTCGGCAATCAGGGCGTCAACACCACCAGCAAAGCCAAGACGCTGACCCTGACGAACACCGGCTCGGCCACGCTGACCATTAACAGCATTACGGCGAGCGCCAACTTTGCCGTTTCTTCCACCACGTGCAAAACCACGCTGGCTGTGGGCAAGAAGTGCACGGTGAAGGTTACATTCACACCCACCGAGACGGGGCTGGAAGTTGGGGCACTCGTCATCATCGACAATGCTCCCGACAGCCCACAATGGGCGGTACTTTCTGGGACGGGCGCGGCGTCGGTGACGCTGTCCCCGTCCAGCGCCGATTTCGGGACGCAGAAGGTGGGCACCAAAAGCAAGCCGAAGAAGTTTACTCTTACCAACGACCAGTCTGAAACGCTAACCGACATCGCGATCACAACCACTGGAGACTTCGCCGTGTCGGCGACGACCTGCGGAACCAGTCTGGCGGCCAAGCAGAAGTGCACTGTGAGCGTGAAGTTCACGCCCACGCAGACCGGGACGAGGACGGGAGAACTGAGCGTGAACGACAGCGCTGGCAATAGTCCACAGACGGCGAGTCTTACCGGCACAGGGGACTGAGATCAGTTCGCTGTTAGCAAACAGCCCCGCAGAAATGCGGGGCTTCTTTTTTTTGCCGGGATAGTCTAAAGAAGAAGAACGAATGCCGTCCTTTCTGTCCCAGAACATACTCCCCAAGGCGATTCCCTGCTCTATCTAACTGCGATGCTAGCCTTCCCCCTAAGTACAAAAACTGCCCGTCAGATCAAACGCGAACTTGGGGAAAAACTGTGCTCACGGCGTGCCTTGGTTCCCGCTGAGAGGCTTGTCACACTCTTGTATGAGGAACGTCACAGCGGACCCACCCGGTTTGGACGTATCGTAGCCACCTGAATCCAAATCGAACGGTCGGCGCCGAGGCACGGCCTCTTCGCCAGCAGTAGCTACAGAGTACGAAGGAACACGCGAACTATGCGGGAAACAACTCATGATGTCTTGATCCTCGGGACCGGACTGGCAGGGTTGCGTGCTGCGGTGGAAATCGGCATGCGAACGCAGGGTGAGGCCAACATCGGTATCGTGTCGAAGGTGCAGGTCATGCGCTCCCATTCCGTCTGCGCCGAGGGCGGCACCGCTGCCGTCATGCGCCCTGAGGAAGGCGACAGCCTTGAGTTGCATGCCTGGGATACGGTAAAAGGTTCCGATTTCCTGGCCGACCAGGACACGGTGGATCGCTTTGTGCAAACCTCGCCGGATGAGATCCGCCGCCTCGAACATTGGGGAGTGCCGTGGTCGCGCCGCGAAGATGGCCGCATCATGCAGCGTCCCTTCGGCGGCCATTCGTTTCCGCGCGCCTGCATGGCGGCGGACAAGACCGGCTTCTTCGAGATGCAAGCCCTCTACGACACTCTCCTCAAGTACAGTAACTTCAAGCGCTATGACGAGTGTTTCGTCACTTCCTTGCTCCTCGATGGTGGCCGCTTCGCAGGTCTTACGGTCTACGATCTGCCCACCGGTGACTTTCTCGTTTTGCGCGCCAAGGCGCTCCTGATTGCTTCCGGAGGGCTGGGAAATCTCTACGGCTTCACCACTTACTCGCAAACCGTCACCGGCGACGGACAGGCCATTGCCTACCGCGCCGGCCTCGCCTTGGAAGATCCGGAGTTCCTGCAATTTCACCCCACCGGTCTGGTGCCATCCGGCATCCTCATGACCGAGGGCTGCCGCGGCGAAGGTGGCTACCTGCGCAACAACAAAGGCGAGCGCTTCATGGAACGGTATGCGCCCAAGATGATGGAGCTGGGGCCCCGCGACATCGTTTCCCGTTCGGAGATGACGGAAATCCTCGAGGGGCGCGGTTTCCCCAGAGCCGACGGGCTCGATTATATCCATCTCGATCTGACCCACCTGGGAGCCGAGCGCATCAACAAGCGCCTGCCTTTAATACGCGAAGTGTGCATGAAGTTTCTGGGCATCGATCCGATCACGGCGCAGATTCCCATCCGGCCCGTGGCTCACTATTCTATGGGCGGCATCGAGGCCGACATCGACGGGCGCACCAAGGTCGAGAATATTTGGGCCGCCGGCGAGGTGGCCTGTCATTCCATGCACGGCGCCAACCGCCTGGGCTGCAACTCTACCGCCGAATGCCTGGTCTGGGGTGGCATCACCGGAGGCGAGATCGCGAAGTATTTGCAACCGCGGCCGCCGCTAAGCCAGGTTCCCGAAGAAAAGTCCCGCGCAGAAGAAAAACGCATTTTCGACGGCCTGCTCCAACAGAGTGGCACCGAGAACCCAGCGCTAATCCGCCGCGAACTCCGAGTCCTGATGGATAAACACGCGGGCGTCTACCGTACGGGCGTGTCTATGAAGGAGGGACTGGGCAAGATTGCTCAACTGAAGCAGCGCTTCCGCAAAATCGCTATTCAGGACAAGAGCCGCATCTACAACACCAACCTCGTCCAGGCCTTGGAGACCAACAACATGCTCGACCTGGCTGAGGTGCTGCTCCTCGCGGCTCTGGCGCGTGAGGAATCTCGCGGAGGCCACGCTCGCACAGATTTCCCCAAGCGCGATGACGAAAAGTTTCTCGTCCACTCCATGGTTTATTACACCGGCGGCACGCCGAGATTGCAATACAAGCCGGTGACCATTACCAACTGGAAACCGGTCGAGCGGAAGTACTAGAACGGGTTTCATAAATGGTTCTTTGAAAGGGCCCGGCTTCAGCCGGGCCGTTCAGAGCCTTGAAAAATGCGGGCTTTAGCCCCTGAGGGACGTGCTCTCCAAGCGGAAAGAGGCGGATATGACGGAAATCAAAAGATACGATAACCGGCTCGGGATATGGGGATGGCTCGGAGGTGGCCGTTGGGGTGTCGAGCGCTACGCCTACATCCTGCATCGCCTCACTGGCCTGGGGATTCTTTTCTACTTCTTGCTGCATGTCGTGGTCACCAGCCTCCGCGCCAAAGGCATATACCTCTGGGCCGGAAGCGGGTTCTTACATAAACCCATCTTCGAGTTTGGCGAGTTCCTGGTTTTCTCCGCCTTTGCCTATCATGCCTCGAACGGCATCCGGCTGGTGCTCGTGGAGCTCGGCTTCGCCGTTGGCAAGCCCATCGAACCGGTGTATCCCTACAAGACATCGCTCAACATCCAACGCCCGCTGCTGGTTTGCATGATGATCCTCGCCTTGGTCTTTCTGGCGCTCGGCGGTTATAAGGCTCTGGCAGATTAGGAGGAGAAGAGATGAACGGAACCAAATACTGGGCCTGGCACATGGCGGCGGGAGTGGTGCTCCTGTTCCTCCTCGGCCAGCACATGTACATCATGCACATGGTACGGTCTGCTCACTGGTTCGCCCCTTACGGCACCGAAGCGGACTCCGTGCAGAACAGCCTCTTTCGCGATGGCAAGCTGCTTTTCACCGTCACCTATGTCCTCCTCCTCGGAACGGCGCTCTATCACGGTCTCTACGGTTTGCGGACCATACTGTTCGAGCTGACGCTGAAGCCTGCAATTGAAAAGACCGTCACCATTGTCCTCATGATCGTGGGGCTGGGATTGTTTGGCCTGGGCACCTGGGCGGCTGTGGCGGCGCATGGCCTCGCGCTAGCGGGAGCAAGGGGGTAGGCATGACAGAAACCAGCGATGCCGTACGACAGATCAATTTCCACGTCACGCGTTACATTCCCGAAACTGATCGCGCACCCTACGTGAAGACCTACCCGGTTCCTGTGCGCGAAGGCATGACCGTCCTCGACGGGCTGCACTATATAAAGGACAACCTCGATTCCACGCTGGCCTGGCGCTACTCCTGCCGGATGGGCATCTGCGGTTCCTGCGGCATGCTTCTGAACGGTCGTCCCAGCTTGGCCTGCAACACCCAGATCCTGCACATTGCCGATGCCGACCTCACCGTCGGGCCGTTGCCCAATTTCGAGATCGTCCGCGACCTGGTCCCTGATCTCTGGACCATGTTCGACAAACACCGCTCCATAAAGCCCTACATCCTGCGTGCCGGCGAAGCTCAAATCAATGACCCTGCCTGGGAGTTCTATCAGTCCCCTGAGCAACTGGAGAACTATCTTCAATTCACCTACTGCATCAAGTGCGGTTGCTGCATGGCCGCCTGTCCAACCTTGGCGACGGACGCCCGCTATCTAGGTCCTATGCCTTTGACCGCGGCGCAGCGCTATAACGCGGATACGCGCGATGAGGGGCGACGTGAGCGCAACGCGGTCACCGGTGCGTCGGCCGGCGCTTTCCGTTGTCATTACGCCGGCGAGTGCTCGCGTGCCTGCCCCAAGGGCGTGGATCCCGCCAGGGCGCTCCAGTTTCTCAAACGCCGCCTGGTGCTCGACTATCTCCATCTCGCCCGGCGCACAAAGCCATGCCAGAAACTGCAAGGTCCAGGACATGGCAAACCGCTGCCCGACATCGCTGCCGCTCCGAAAAGAACCGTAGGCTGAGTAGGGCATTTCCCGAGTTACTGTATGGGGAAGGCAGGAACGGGAAGGGCACGGCTTCAGCCGTGCCGCCATGGATACAATGGGTTCCGGCTTTAGCCGCTGAGGGCTTGCACTCTACACCATCACGAGAAATGCTCTAGCGCCTCCAACCAATGTTCAGCCAACAATTCGCGGCCGCTATTTACTTCACTCCATATCTGCTACTCTGCTTTGGGACTTTTTCCGAGGGAGCCCAATCCATGCGATTCCATAGCTTTTTCAGAGTCAGATTTGCCTTGCTTCTCTGCCTTGTCCTGCCACTCTCCATCTCCGCCGCCGACAAGAACGCCGACAAGAATAAAGAGAAGGCAGCGGCGGCCCAAGCCGACAAGCCATCGTACGAACTGCCGCAGCCCGCAAAAGAGAATCTCGACCTCACCATGTACCAGCGCATTCGCGACGAAGGCCTGACCCATTCCCACGTCATGGACTTCGCATCCGCTCTGATGGATGGCATTGGCCCGCGCCTTACCGGTTCACCCAACCTGCGCCGCGCCAACCAGTGGACGCGCGATCAATTGACTGCGATGGGTTGCAGCAACGCCCATCTAGAAGACTGGGGAGAGTTCGGCATGGGCTGGCAGCAGCTCAACACCTGGGTGCGGATGACGTCGCCGGACACGGCTGTTTTCATTGCCCAGGCCGCGCCCTGGTCGCCTCCGACCAACGGCGCAGTCAATGGCCAAGCCGTTTGGGTTGATATCAAGGAGGAGAAAGATTTCGACAAATACAAAGGCAAGCTCGCCGGGAAGATCGTTCTGCTGGGAGATATGCGCGAGGTGAATCCGGTGGATAAGCCGCTGTTCACACGCATGGACGACAAGGATCTCGCCAAGACTGCCGAGTTCCCCCTGGAAAAGCCGAGGGCCTTCTCAGACCGAATGCAGGATTATGTAAAGCGGGCAGCCCTGCTCGAGAAAACCGGAAAGTTTCTCGCCTCGGAGCACGCGCTGGCGGTTATTCTTCCCAGCCGCGACGGCCGCGACAGCGGCGGCTCCGGCGGCACCATCTTCGACGACGGCGGCCTGGGCAGGTCCGCCTACCAGCGCGATCACGCCAATCCCCTGCCCGTAGTGGTGGCGGCAATCGAAAACTACGGACGCGTTTATCGTCTGCTCAAAGCCAATGTGCCGGTTAGCATCGAAATGAATGTCGATGTTGCGTACTTCGGTGATCATGAGCATGGCTTCGATACCATCGCCGAAATTCCCGGCGCCGATCCCAAGCTGAAAGATGAGGTGGTCATGGTGGGTGGCCATCTCGACTCGTGGGCGGCCGCGACAGGCGCAACCGACAATGGCGCCGGCACCGTGGTTGCGATGGAAGTCATGCGGATTCTCAACGCGCTGCAAGTCAAGCCGCGGCGCACCATCCGCATTGGCCTATGGACGGGAGAAGAGCAGGGACTTTTTGGTTCCCGCGGCTACGTCAAGCAGCATTTCGGAGTCGTGCCACTCTCCACCGCTCCCGATCAACTGGAGAAGCCCGAGTGGATGCGCAAACCTGCCGGCCCCGTCGTAATTGAACCTGAGCAGCCGGAAGTTTCCGCTTACTTCAACGTGGACAACGGCACCGGCAAAATCCTGGGGATTTATCTGCAGGGAAACTCCGCCGTCGCCCCCATCTTTGCGCAATGGATGGAGCCGCTAAAAGACCTCGGCGTCACCACCATCACCGCGCGCAACACCGGGGGCACCGACCACCAATCCTTCGATGCGGTCGGGATCCCCGGCTTCCAGTTCATTCAGGACCGCCTCGACTACGAATCGCGCACTCATCATTCCAACATGGACACCTACGAACGCTTGCAGCCCGCCGACTTGGCGCAGGCGGCAACCGTGGAGGCGATCTTCGTTTACAACACCGCCATGCGCGACCAGATGTTGCCGCGCAAGCCGCTGCCGCATCCCGAACTCGAAGAGCAGCGCTCGGCTCCGCTCAAGCTGATGCCCGGAGCCATCGAACCTGCGGAAGAGTCCAAGGATAAAGATAAGGACAAGGGAAATAAGTAGCGGCCAGCCTTTGGAGGAAGTCACGCGGTCACGCGATTTGGTCTTGCGCCTTGCCGGCTAATTCCGGGGACCGTTGCGGAACGGCCACGCCCAGCCACTTTCCCAAGCCGCGGAAGTGGTCCAACCACGCGCCACTCATGCGCGTCTGGCGGGCTCCGGAAAGCGCCTCGACCAGCTGGTAGTAAACGTTCTGCGGTTTCCAAAGGTCCACTTCCAGCGGCGGGACGCGGCTCAGCGAAACCAGAGCCTCCACCATCTCCAGCGCCTCCGTATCGCCGGGTTTCCGCGCCCACTGCTCTACCTCCGCGTTCAGCCGTTGGCGCAAAGCCGACTCCAGACAGGATATGTCCAGATTGACGCCATCGTGCCGCGCGGCATCGAGCAGCATCCGGATACGATCCAGGTCCAATTCCTGATCCGCCAACGCCCGCTGCACCGCCTTGCCCAACACGAACTCGGCGGTGGTGCGCAGAATGGGCGGCGGAGGCATGTGAAGTTCCGACAAAAAGCGCAGGAATGGGGCGTGGTGCTCGTATACCTGGCGGTACATGGCCTCTGCCTCAGCCATGGTGGAGTTGACGATTTGACTGAGAATGCGCCGTTGCTCATCGCGGAACAGGGACTTCAGCGAGTAGGTCGCGCCCCGAAAATTGCGATCGATCACCCGCAGGCACTCCGGCAAGTCGGCGCTGGAAAAAGCCCGGCTCGCTTCTTCAGCCAGCGCGCGGAACGCATTCTTGCTCTGGAAGGGCCGCACCCCGGCGCTCAGGTTGTGATCGCCGAAATGAAGCACGGCGAAGCCCACCGTCAAGCGCGTGCGCGTGATGTTCGAGACTATGCGGGCGCGGCCGAGAGCGAGTTTTGCTTTACCCGACTCCAATTCGCGCGCCTCCTGCAGATCCACACCGTAGCTGTAAATCGAGCTCCAGCCCCGATAGCCGTTGAACAGCGAGCTGATGGCATAATGTGCGCCCACCCCCCACAGGTCCAGCATGGCCGGCCGCACGAAGCGTTCGTAAACGTGGCGTCCGTTCCCGTAATCGGCCAGGTTGCTCCAAGCCGCTTCCAGGCGGCGCAGAAATTCTTCCTCCCGGTATTCGCCGCAGAGCTGCTCGCTAAGTTGCACAGCGCGGCCGGCGTACTGCAGGACGTGCACCGTCTCCGGCCCGGTCAGTTCGTCGAAGAACCAGCCGCAACTCGTGTACATCAACATGAGATGGCGCTGCACTTCGAGCAGTCTTAAAGTGCGCGTTTGTTGTTCGAGGGAAAGATCCCGCACCGCATGGCGGGCAAGAAATGCGTCCACATTGCTGGGCGAACGATCCAGCACCACGTCGATGTAATCGTTGCGCGCGGCCCACGCATCCCGCAGAAGTTCCTGCGCGCTGAGTTCATAAAACTCGGCGAGATCGTCGCGCAGCCAGTCCATTGCCTCCCGCAGAGGCCGCCGCCAGTGTTGGCGCCAGGAGCCGCATCCCCCCGAGTTGCACCCGCAATCGTTCCTCCAGCGCTCCACCCCATGCATGCAACTCCACGAGCTCTTCTCGATGATTTCCACTTCATGCGTTGGCGGGTGCTGGGCAAGGTATTCACCGTAGTTGGTGATGGTTGCCAGTTGGTTGCGCTCAATGTAATCGAGCGCATAGGCGAGGGCCATGTCGCCGTGCGCATGATGATGGCCATAGGTCTCGCCGTCGGTGGCGATGTGGACCAATTGCGCCCAGGGGCGGTCGTCATTGAAGCCGCTGAGCAGCCGGTTGGCAAAGTTCGGTCCGTTGACCAGCAAATTTTCGAACGCGACCGCGTGCGAGATGGGGCCGTCGTAAAAAAACAAACTGATGCTGCGGCCGGACGGAAGCTGGCAGGCGTAGGCGCGCGTCGGATCGATGCTGGCGCCCTCCAGGTTGCGCCATTCCTCCCAGGGCTGGTGGCGCATCCGGCGGGCCTGGTGCTGCGCCAGAATCGTGAACTTGATTCCGACCGAACTCAGCAGTTCGAGTGTCTCCACATCCACTGCCGTTTCCGGCAGCCACATGCCCTCCGGGTCTCGCCCGAATCGGTGCTGGAAATCGCGCATGCCCCAGACGATCTGCGTAGCCTTATCGCGCGCGTTCGCCAGCGGCAGGATCATGTGGTTATATGCCTGCGCTAATGCGGCTCCATGGCCCGAGAACGATTGCTGGCTCTGGCGGTCCGCCTCCAGCACCCGCTCATAGGCGTGCGGCGCGTTGTGCTCCATCCACGACAGCAGCGTCGGCCCAAAGTTGAAGCTGATGCGCGCGTAGTTGTTTACGATCTTTGCGATCCCGCCCGCTTCGTCGAGAATTCGCGCCGCCCCATTCGGCAGATAACACTCGGCGGCAACGCGCTCGTTCCAGTCATGGTAGGGAGACGCGCTATCCTGCATCTCGACCGCTTCCAGCCAGGGATTTTCGCGCGGCGGCTGGTAGAAGTGACAATGAACACAAAGATAACGTGCCATCAGGCGTCTCCAGGAGCGGCCTCAGAAAGCGACTCCAGCCCGCTCCTCACAACACCCGATTCATAAACCCGACTCGGGGGCTCACCGGCGCTGATAGGACGCGCCAAACGCTGCCTTAAACATAGCGCGCTATCCCCGCCAGCGGGATAGACCAGTGTGGTACGTCTGACATTGGAAACAGTTGTCGGGATCTAAAGCGGCTCTAGCTTCGCTGCACCCAGATCGCGTAGGCGCGGACGCCCTCGTCCGCCCAGCCGAGCGCAGCTCGGCCGCTGCCCGTGGGCACAGCAACTCTGGGTTCGCTATAAAAGGGGTCTGAGAGGAAACTCGTTGAGGCCGGCCCTCGGTGGCTCTGCGTCTCGGAAAACTGCGCCAAAAAACTTTCTTCGCCGGCAAGCTGCAAAGGAAAACGCCCGGGCTGGGCGGGCGGGCAAGAAGCACACGGGAATCCGGTTAGGACTATGCCGTGGCTGCTTTGGCTTGTTTGGAACCCAACACTTCTTCTTCGGCTGTCAGCCAGTCCTGCATTGCGCTTCCATCCAGGCGGCCACGTTCTTCATATAGCTGATACGCACGTTGGCGGATTTGTTCTTCGACTTCGACATCGGGTGGTGTGGCTCTGATTGGGATAGCAGTCTTGGGACGCATGGGGATTACCTCCGCCCAGAATTGTCCTCCCAGCAACTGCGCTTTGCAAGGTGACAAGAAGGTGACCCGAATCAATGAGCGCAGCGCGCCTCGTCGTCGCCAAGTAGAAAATCGAAATTGTCTTCCGTAGCTGGCCTCCAGGCCCCGATGTTGCCTGCGCGGCAATGGTAGAATGCACTTTTAGTATAGGCGTCGTTAGAACTCAAAGCGAGGAGCGGCAATGAGCGTTCAGAAAATCCTGCGGATGGTCGCAATCGGCGCTTTGTGGTTAGCGTTTTTTAGCATGAACACGGCCGTGGAGGCTCAGATGAAGGTGGCAAGCCAGCCATTTGGAAAGATGCCGGATGGAACTCCGGTGGAAATTTATACGTTGAGCGACGGCGCCTTTGAAGCTCGCATCGCAACCTACGGTGGGATTGTGGTTTCCCTGAAAGCTCCAGACCGTAACGGCAAGCCGGCCGACGTCGTGCTTGGCTTCGACGATCTCGACGGCTATATGGCCAACAGCAACGGCTCTTCCCCCGCGTTCTTCGGGGCGATCATTGGCCGTTATGCGAATCGCATCGCGCATGGCAGCTTCACCCTCGATGGCAAGAAATACTCTCTGCCTCTCAACGATGGCAAGAACACTCTGCATGGTGGGCCGCACGGCTTCAATAACGTGGTCTGGAAGGCAAAGCCGGTCGCCAACGGAGTGGAGCTGAGTTATCTGAGCAAAGACGGCGAGGCCGGATTTCCGGGTAACTTGTCGGCCGTGGTTCGCTACACGTTGGTGAAAGGGAGTTTGCGAATCGAGTATTGGGCCACCACCGACAAAGACACCGTGGTCAATTTAACCAATCACTCCTATTTCAATCTCGCCGGGCAGGGCGACATTCTGAACCACCAACTCACTCTCCACGCATCCCGCTTCACCCCGGTCGATGCCGGGCTGATTCCGGCCGGTGAGCGGAAGTCCGTGGCATCGACGCCTTTTGATTTTCGCAAAGCGACTCCGGTTGGAGCGCGTATCGACGCTGACGATGAACAGCTTCATCGCGGTCACGGCTACGACCACAACTGGGTGCTGGATGGCGGCGGCGGGAAATTGACAGAAGCCGCCGAAGTCTACGATCCAGGCAGCGGGCGCGTGCTGAAAGTCTTGACCGACCAGCCGGGAATCCAGTTCTACAGCGGCAATTTCCTGGACGGCTCGATCAAAGGCAAGGGCGGCAAACCGGACGGGCTGCGCTCCGCCCTGTGCCTGGAGACGCAGCACTTCCCCGACTCTCCGAATCACCCCGATTTCCCGACCACCGAGCTGAAGCCCGGTGAGCGTTACCGCACCGTCACGGTCTACAGCTTCTCCACCCGCTAACAGCCCGTGGTGTAAGTACGATTTGTATCAGGGTATGCCTTTAGGCATACCGTAAGTGCGGCATTACGCATGCGCCTTTACAGGCTGCGGAAAAGCTCCGGCCCGGCAGGTTTGGGGAACGGCACGCCTTTACAGGCTGCGAAAAAACTCCGGTTCGAGCGGGTTTGGGGAAGGGCACGACTTCAGTCGTGCCGTTAAGTCGTTGAAATGCGTCCGCGCTTCAGCGCCTGAGGTGAGCTTTTTGCACTGCGGATGAACTTTCCCCGCAGCCTGTTTAGCCGCTGGTTCCTGGCGTTGGAGTTTCACCACAGCCCGCTAAGGAATGCTGAAACTCCTTCGCAGCCATCAAACGGGAACACATGCCCTGAAACTCCGGCGCTCACCCTCGGCTCCAGCCTTTGTTGCTTACAATTCCCGATCCTTCGCGCAGGGTTATGAGCCGGTTTGCTGCCAGGCCCTTGTATTGTTCGTGCAGGCCATTGGGCCAGTAGACGTCGAGGTCGACCGAACTGAATCCCCCCAAGCCAAAGTGCAGGCGCGAATCGTTGCATGAATAAAAACTTGACTGGCTGTGCACCGCCTGCGCTTGCGCCTTGCCGCCATAATGAGCCAATACCCGCGCTCCAATTGCGCTGCGATTTGACTTGACTCCTTCGAGCTTGACTTTGATCCAGTTCTGCTTTTGTTGCATGTCATTTCGCAACAATGAGGGCGGCTCATTCATGTTGACAATAAGCACGTCGAGATCCCCGTCGTTGTCGAAGTCTCCGAATGCGCATCCGCGGCTCGAGTGAACTTCCGTTATCGCTGGACCTGCTTGCTCGCTGAGTTCCTCAAAAGTCCCGTTCCCAAGATTCCGGAAAACAACCCGAGGCGTTTTATAAGGATAATCTGGCAGCTTCCGTTCCACTTCTGGATAGACACTCCCAGTAACGAAGAAAATGTCCGGATATCCATCGTTGTCGAGATCCACCAGCCCCGTTCCCCAGTTCACAAATCGCGTCTCCACGCCCACTTTGGCCGCTCGCGTCATGTCGTCGAAGTTTCCCTTGCCGTCGTTGTGGTAGAGACCGCAAGTGTCGCCCATGAAGTGCGTCTTGAAAATGTCGAGATGCCCATCCAGTTCGTAATCGCCGATGCCCACGCCCATTCCCGCTTGTTCCATGCCGTCGTCGCTTAAGGCTACGCCCCGGATCACACCTTCTTCGCGGAACGTGCCGTCGTGGTTGTTCATGAAGAGAAGGCTGGGGCTGGAGTCGCAGGCAACCAAAATGTCCTGCCATCCATCTTCGTCGAAGTCGGCTGCAACCACCGTCATCCCGTAAGTCTCGCCGGCGCTGGCAATGCCTGCTTCCTTGCTCACATCCGTGAAAGTTCCATCGCCATTATTTCGATATAGAGAATGCCTTCCCACCGGCAGCCCCCGCGGACCGCAGTTGACCGGAACCCCCTTCCAGGTGCACGTCGCATTGTCGCCTGGGACCGGCGCCTCGTCGACGGAGAAGCGAACATAGTTGGAAACAAACAGATCGAGGTTGCCATCCCGGTTATAGTCGACAAAACTGCACCCCGCCCCCCAGCGAGTCTCTGCGCTCAGCAGCCCCGCCTGTTTCGTAATGTCGGTAAACGTACCGTCGCCATTGTTGCGATAAAGCCGGTTCTGCCCGAAGTAAGTGCAGAAGATATCTTCAAACCCGTCGTTGTTGTAGTCTCCGATGCAAACTCCGTTTCCCCAGCCGACGACGTGCAGCCCCGCTTTCTCCGTCACGTCGGTGAAAGTGCCATCGCGATTGTTTTTGTAGAGGCGGTTTGTGGCTTGCGCTGGTGTCCCGTCAAGGCGTGTCCCACACAGCAGAAACACGTCCATCCATCCGTCATTGTCGTAATCGATGAACGCACACCCACAGCCATTGGCCTCCAGGATGTACTTCTTGGACTCAATGCCGCCATAAATCGTGGGTTCATGCAATCCCGCCGCTTTGGCCACGTCAACGAAGTGCACATTAAAAGGACGCCCCGAATTGGCGGGACGGGCCTGAGCTTTCACCCCACGAGAAGCCATGCCCTGGGCAAGCAGTGGCACGCCGTTGGCGCCAAGAACTGACCCTAAAGTGAGCCTGACAAAAGAACGCCGTGTAATGTCCATAATCAAAGCCGGCCGGAAAATCCATTATTACTGCGGAAACCGCGCCGCGTAAAGCCCCGTCGGAAAGTCTTGAAAACGATTCCTACTGAACTCCAGATCGTACAGCCGAAATAGCAGAGTACGGTGCGACGCTTGAACAATGATGAAGATAGGCGCTCAGGAAACGGAGCTCATCAGTTACAATCTCTTGCCGAGGAGGAATTCATGGCAAATCGAAAGGGACTGGCGTCCATAGTGTCGGAGTTGAGGGGAGAAAGAACGAATCTGGTGAACCACCTTAAGCGCGTAGTAGCGGCTCTGTCCGTCCTGGGCAAGTTGCACGGTGGGAGTTCCTACACGAAACCGGGGCGCACCCTGTCAGCCGCGGCTCGTAAGCGGATCAGCATCGCGCAGAAAGCGCGATGGGCAAAGAGAGCGGGTAAGATGAAACCCAAGCGCACAATATCGGCGGAAGGCAGAAAGAGAATCGCGGCGGCGCAGCGGGCGCGCTGGGCGAAGCTGAAGGCGCAGACTCCCTAGCTCCCAGGGCGCATCTCCTTTTGTTTGCACGGGCCTAAGTTGGAAACGGTTGAGGAAGTGTTTGTTCGCCTGCGGGACGATCGCCGCCAGTCCGGATTGCATAAGTGACAAGTGAAACAGGAACGATTGCCGGGAAGAAGTCGGCGTCAGCGGCAAAATCAGCCCGCAAAAAAGCGTCCCAGACTCAAGACGAACCTGAGCCTGGGACGTTGGTTGAATCGATTCCTTACGGAAGCGGCTCGCTCTGAGCCGCCACCGGAACCTCGCTCCGGATGCTTACTCGAAGAAGATGGTCCACTTTTGCGTTATCGAATACTTCTTCGTCCATTTCACCGTATAACAGGGAGTCCCGACGGCGCCACACACTGCGGGCGATGTCGACTTTGTATACTTGGGCTTGGCGACTTCGGTCACCGCGCTGAGGGTAGCCGCTCCCGCGACCGGGTCGCCGCAAGTCTTGCCGGCTTCCACTATGTACGTTACTCCTGGGTTTGCTGCTGCTGTTAAGGGGTAATTGTAGTCGGCTGTGCAATTGGCGTTGTTCGGTCCAGACCCGGCTCCAGGCCATGTGCCGAAGTTCTGGTCGCCGTAAATGATGACATCGGCGGGCGGGGTCAGACCCCCGAATGTGTTGGGACCGAAATCCACCGTGCCCGAATCCGCAATGACGGTCGAGCCCTGCGTGACCACGATCGAGTAAATCAGCTCATCGGTAGAGTCGTTAGTGTCGTCTTCGTACCACGTTTCGGTTTGACCGCAAGGAAGGTACGCCGTGTTGCTGGTCCCGTTGGTGTCCGAGTCGCAGCCGTAGCCGTTGGCGCCCGGGTTACTGAGCTGCCAGACGTATGCGGGAGCGCCAAGCGCGACTCCTCCAGCGGGGAAGGTAATCGTAGGATCGCCGATGGTTGGGCAATCGGCGTTGCCGGATGCGCTGCCGAAGCAGGGCCATATGTCGCTCGCGTCGGCGTTCGCTCCCGGCGTCGGGTAGCCCTGGGTAAACGCCGCTTGCAGCGCATACAGGTTAACGGCGGGCGTCACGTCGGGGTGGTGGCTGGTGCCATCCGCGTTCGCTCGCGGCAAGACCTTAATCTGAAAATGATGTGGGACTTCTTGAGCTACCACTTGTTGCCCGCAAACAAAAAAGGCAACAATTACCAGGGAAGCGAAGACTGGAAGCAAGGGGGATTTTCTCATTGGAGCACCTTTCATTTGGATATTCGAAGCCGCCGGATTTTCCAGATAGCGTTTCGAGGCGGCAAGTATGGTGCAAGCCCACCACACTGTCAACCAGAGATTTGTGCAAGATCTTGCATTCTTGGTGAAAAGTAAATCAGCCTTAATTCCCAGCTCCGTGACGGCGTGATGTTGTACCGTTTCACCGCTGAGAGTGGCGCCGCCGTCCCGGCGGCTGTCCGGCGGGCGTCCTCGCCCGCTGTGCCTGGCGTAAGGTGGAACAAATCATGCCGTCACACCACTAGCTCCTGACACTTCCTCTTGCCTGCGGGGCCGTTACTCCATGGGCGTCGGGCGAGCGGTGGCTTTCCGCGCCTCTCTACTTTTGTTATTGTCGCTGCGGTGAGGGAACATGGGATTCATTGACGTTTTATTTGGCCGGCCACTCGCTTCTTCCGAGGACGAGGGGCAGCGCATTACTCCCACCCAGGGCATTCCCACGTTTGGGCTCGATGCTTTGAGTTCCGCGGCTTACGGGCCGGAGGCGGCTTTGACCATTCTGCTGCCTTTGGGGTTGCTCGGCGTCCGCTACATTGTTCCGTTGACCGCGGCCATCATTGGGCTGCTGGTGATTGTGTATTTCAGTTATCGGCAGACGATTGCGGCTTATCCCTTGGGCGGAGGATCGTACACGGTTGCGCGGGAGAACCTGGGCAGCGGAGCGGGCGTGCTGGCGGGCGCGGCTTTGATGATCGATTACCTGCTCAATGTAGCGGTGGGAATCTCGGCGGGAATCGGGGCGCTGGTGTCGGCGGTGCCGTCGTTGCAGCCGCACACGCTGGCGATGTGTCTCGCCGTGCTGATCGTATTGACGATCGTCAATCTAAGGGGAGTGAAGGAAGCTGGGTCGGCGTTTGTGGCTCCCACGTATTTATTTGCGGGGACGCTCGGCGTGGTGATCGTGATTGGCCTGTACAAGGTGGTCGTGTCGGGCGGACATCCGGCGGCGGTGGTGTCGTCGTCGGGTCAAGCGGGGGCGGGACATGCGCCCGCGGCTTTGCAGGCGGTGGGGTTGTGGATCCTGCTGAAAGCGTTTGCCAGCGGATGCACGGCATTGACGGGCGTGGAGGCGGTGAGTAACGGAGTGCAGGCGTTTCGCAAGCCCGTGGTTCCGGCGGCGCGGGCTACGTTGACGGCGATCATCGCCATTCTGATTGTGCTGGTCGGCGGAATTGCGCTGCTGGTGCGCTACTACGGAATTGTGGCCACGGATCCAGGGCAGGCGGGGTATCAGAGCGTGTTGTCGATGTTGACCGCGGCGGTCACCGGGAAAGGAATTTTTTACGATCTGACCATGTTCTCGGTGTTGCTGGTGCTGTGTCTGTCGGCGAACACTTCGTTTGCGGATTTTCCGCGGCTGTGCCGGGCGGTGGCGCGCGATGATTATCTTCCGCATTCGCTGGCGGCGCGGGGACGGCGGCTGGTGTACTCGGAGGGCATCTGGGCGCTCGCAGTTTTGGCGGCCCTGTTGCTGATCTTGTTTCAGGGAGTGACGGACCGGTTGATTCCGTTGTTTGCGGTGGGAGCGTTTCTGGCCTTCACTTTGTCGCAGGCTGGGATGGTGGGGCACTGGCGGCGCACGGCGTCGGGATTCCGGGCGGCGCGCGGAATCGCGGTAAACGGCCTGGGCGCGTTCACAACCGGCATCACCGTGATGGTGATCGTGGTCGCGAAGTTTGCCGAGGGAGCGTGGGTGGTGGTGCTCTTGTTGCCGGCGGCGATGGTGTTTATGCGGCGCGTGCGCCGTCATTACGAACGCGTGGCCGAGGAAACGGCAATGATCGGCGGCGCCGCTCCCGGTCCGCAAGACCTGGCGCCGCCGATTGTGATTGTTCCCGTCGAGAAATGGAATGCGGCAACCGAGAAGGCGCTGCGCTTTGCCATGACGCTTTCTCCCGACGTGCAGGCGGTGCATGTCACCTGCGAGGCGGATGAGAATCGCCCCTCTTGGTTAAGCGCGGCCGAGCAGCCGCCGGGCGCGCGCATGCCGAAGCTGGTGACCGTGGCCTCCCCGTTTCGCCTGGTGGTCCATCCCATCGTGGACTACGTATTAAAGGTGGAGAAGGAGAATGCCGATCGGACGATCGCGGTCGTGATTGCGTCGATGGTGGAGCGCCACTGGTATCACTATTTTCTGCACAATCAGCGCGGAGAGATGCTGACCGCGCTCTTGCTCCTGGGCGGAGATGAGCGCATCAACATCATTAATGTGCCCTGGTACTTGAAGGCATAGCAGGCCGCGAAAGAACTCGGTAGCATAAATACATACTGTCATCCTGAGCGAAGCGAAGGACCTATGTATTTGAGATCGCAATTCATAGTTCTTTCGCTTCGCTCAAGATGACAACTCAAACTTATGTCGCGAATTTCCGGGACACGACACTCGCCGTTAGATGAGTTAGATAAGTCGGCGCCCGCCGCTGCCTTCACACTCTCCAATAGTCGGGCCGCCACTGCTGAACCGCTTTCTTGATCTCGGCACGGGACAACTTCTCGTTCAGCGCTCGCGCCGCGAGCCCCGGGAGTTCCGCGTCGGAAGCGAAGCGCAGCCCGATCAACTGCGATTCCGTAATCTCTGCGATCCGCGGACGCAGCCCGGCGTCCAGTAACGACGCAAGCCGCAATCGCTCCTCCAGCCGGATGATCCGGTCCTGCACCTTGAGCGCATAAAGCCGGATCTTGAAAACCGCGGCCATCGCCGCGATCACGAACACGACCAACCACGCCGAATGCAGCCCCGGCCTTCTGACCAGATGCACAATCGTCACGATCACCGTGATAGCAAATACGGGCAGAATGAAAAAGTGGAAGACCGGATCATACCGCGTGTGATTGGAAAAATTCTGAGACGCTCCGTCAGCCATGGGCAAAGCTCCTTTCAGAACTCCAACCATCATCGCACGTTTGCAGGGAGAATCAGCAAAGTAACAAGTGGGATAAGCTGGCTATTTTGCGAGGCGCGGATAGCTGGATACGCCCCTGATGCACGCGATTCAGCGGAACTTACTCCTTCGGCGTGGGTTCAACGGGGTTTAAGTGTGGGCCAAGTTGGCCGAGTGCTTGCTCGGCCCAGCCGGTGTGTTCCTGCTCCATCGCCACAAATTCTTCGCAGAGGGCTTTCAGTTCCGGATCGGGTGTAGTTTTAGCGACCCGGGCGTAGTAATTGACTGCACCTTGCTCTGCGGCAAGAGCCATCTCAAAAGCCATTCGTCGTGCCGCGAGCTCATCTCCTGCCTCGATGGCGCCCAGGATGTCGGCAACGGCCAGCCGCGGCGCCTCGATGAAGTCCCAAATATCCTCTTCGCTTATGTCCGCCTGAACCGCTCCGAAGCGCTTAACGTAACGCTCCGTCAGGAGAATGCCATGCTGCCGTTCCTCGCTTGCCAGTTCGTAGAAGGCAGACGGGATCTGGGGTGAGTCGGCGCAAGATTTCGAGAACATCTCGCCCAGCCGCTGATAGATATGGGCGTTCCGTTCCTCGATGACAATGGCGAGGCGCAACGCTTCCTGCGGACTGAGCGAGCTAAAATATCGTTTCACGGCAGCCCCGTGTGGCGAGGCTCTTCACTGGTAAAGATCGGACGCCCCGCCTTCATCTTCGACAGAGTCCATAGTACAACGCTCGGCCCAAATCAACCCAATCCGCTCACCGGTAGGCAGTGTCCTAATTTGGGCACTCAGGCGAGCGCTACAAAACCGATATATGTGACGAGGACCAGAGACACGAAGAGATTACTTATCATGGCGATATTCTGGTTGCGGGTTCTGCGCCTGTCCGTGGCATGGCGAATACCTGCAATTCCAAAAAATACCGCCGCTGCAACCGCCGCGGGCAGGACGAAGCTGGGTTTGGCCAGCGAAGCTATTCCGACTATTCCAGTTCCGAGATTCGCCGCGCCCAATTCGCGCACGAAGAGCAATGAATCCTCGCTTCGAATGCCAAGTATCTGTTCAGCCGTAAACCGTGGTTGAAAAAGCTGACGTAAGCCAGCGAAGAAGAGTCTGATTCCCCCGCCCCAAAACACGAACCACTTCCCCACGAGTGACATCAGCGGCAGAGCGCTGTGGAGGTAGAAATGTTCTTCGCCGATCGAGAGGATCGGCAATACGACCATCAGCAGAAGAACACTCAGAATGTACACGTGATGCCCTCCAACTCTATCTCACGGCGAAAGGGAGACTATCCTAGCACTTGCAGGATATTCTATCGAAATTAGGACACTACTCACCTGTAGCCATTATTGCAATTTCATAGAGAAAAGGAGCCTAATAGAAGAGGAGATTCTACACGGCGGCGGGGGCGGCTTGACCCCGCTGTCGGCGGCAGGGTTTTCATGAAGACCCCAATACATCTTAAGAGACACGGGGACAGCTATTTCCACCTGCACCCGTTGCACGCGGCGTTCTCGCTTATAGCGAGCTTCGTGTTAGCGGTAGTGATCGTGCTGATGCTGGTCCCGTCGGCGAGATAGAGGTAAAGGGCAGAGCTCGCGCGCAGGTTCATCTTGTCTCAACGGAGCTGTAAGTGTAAGAATGTGCGGACTTCTTATGCAGCTTCCGTGAGGCGTTTTATCGGTCTTCTTCGTGACTCGGCGATCGTCCGCTGAAATCGCGCCGGGCAGTGAGGCAGTTCTTGGATTCATCACGTTGATATTTCGGTGGGGAATTCCAGTCTCGTAACCCACCCGAGGAGGAAACCATGGGGCTATTGCAGAAGTCGCCAGTCGGCGAGACGCCTTCCCTGACCAGCGCCGAGTTCTTGGAAGCGCTCTTGGCCGACTGCCCAAGGCGTGACTTTCAGGTTCGCTTGTGGGACGGCGCCACCTGGGGCGCGGAAACGCAGCCCCGATTCACGCTAGTCCTCAAGCACCCCGGAGCCCTGCGTGCCATGTTTCTCTCGCCCAGCGAACTCACCCTGGGAGAAGCCTACATCGGCGACGATTTCGACATTGAGGGCGATATCGAAGCCGCCTTCGGCCTGGCCGACTATCTTCTTAGTGAGGAGCGCAGCCTGTGGCGGAGTCTCGATCTAGCCGCCCGCCTCCAGCGTCTGCCCAGGGCGGATGGCTCGCGAAACGGCCTCCATCTCGTCAAACTTCGGGGAGCGGTCCACTCCAAGGATCGCGACCGCCAGGCCGTCACCTATCACTACGATCTCCCCGCCGAGTTCTACGCCCTTTGGCTGGACCCCCGCATGGTCTACTCCTGCGCCTACTTCGCCACGCCCGAACAGGATCTGGATGCCGCCCAGGTGCGCAAGCTCGACTACATCTGCCGGAAGCTGCGCCTGCGCCCGGGCGAGCGTCTCCTCGATATCGGCTGCGGTTGGGGAGGATTGATCATGCACGCCGCTGCGCACTACGGCGTCGAAGCTCTGGGCATCACACTCAGCGTCCCGCAGGCCGAGCTGGCGCGAAAGCGCTTGCGCGAATCCGAGCTGAATAATCGCTGCCGCGTGGACGTCTGCGACTACCGCGACCTCGATCCCAACCCGCAGTACGACAAAATTGTGAGCGTCGGCATGTTCGAGCACGTCGGCGAAGAGCTCCTGCCGGAGTACTTCCGCCGCGCTTACGGTCTGTTGCGGCCGGGTGGCGTGTTCCTGAACCACGGGATTGCTCATTCTGCCACCTATCGCCGGCAAGGACCGTCGTTTATGGATCGTTACGTCTTTCCCGACGCCGACCTGCTGCCCATCAGCACCACCCTTCGAGTGGCGGAGCTGAGCGGCTTTGAGGTGAGGGACGTTGAGAGTTTGCGTGAGCACTACGCCCTGACCCTCCACCACTGGGTCCGGCGTCTGGAGGCCCATGCCGAGGAAGCGCGTCAAATCGCCGGCGATACCACCTACCGCATATGGCGCCTCTACATGGCCGGCACGGCGCATGGATTCCGCAGCGGCCGCTCGAACGTCTACCAAGCCCTGCTCTCCAAGCCGTCGCAAGGCCAGAGCGGTTTACCGCTGACCCGCGAAGACTGGTATCGGGTCTAGAGCGGCGTGGGGACGCTCGTGTGGAGAAGGGCGTGTGGGGAAGGGCGCCCTCGCCGCCCGAGCCCTGAACGAAAAGCTCGCCGCCCCCGATACCAAGAAAGCACTCCGGCAGTGGCGTCCCGACTATTGGAGAGTTTGAACGAACGTATGAAGTAAAAGAGCGCCTTACAGGTATAATCTGCTCAATTATGAGCGGACGTATCTACCCCTTGAATGAACCTAGTCGTCCCGCTGTAGGGCACAACAATCTTTGGTATGAAGATAGGCAGACCGATCAAGTGATCGTGTTTGTGCACGGCGTGCTTTCAGATAGTAATGGATGCTGGTACAGGAAACCCTCTGAGAACGGGCCGGGCGTCTACTGGCCTGATCTACTGGTGAAAGATCGCCGCTTTACCGGCTATTCGATCTATCTGGGCGGTTACTACACCAGCGTGAGAGCAACCCAATACGAAGTTAGTGACTGTGCTGAGGAGTTGTATACCGCCCTTAAGCGCCCCGGAGAAGAAGAAGGCGCGCGCTGTGTGATGGATCGCAAAACCATTGTTTTCGTGTGCCACAGCATGGGAGGCATCGTCGTCCGTTATCTACTCTCCGCCCGTCCCTGGGTGTTTGAAGACAAGCGCATTGGATTGGTACTGATTGCATCTCCCTCGGCCGGCTCGCCCTGGGCGAACCGCTTAGATCTCCTACTGAAGTACTTCAAGCACCAGCAGGGTGTCGAACTGAAGTGGGGCAATTGGAACCTGGTTGACCTCGACGGCCGCTTCCGAATCATCGTAGACGCGAAAAGGTTCCGGCAGCTCTTTGGATCCGAGGCCTGCGAGCAAAGGTTTATCTTTGACGCCAAGTGGCTGCCCCCTCTGGATCCGGTCGTTCCCCGCGATTCCGCCGGCGCTTACTTTGGCCGGGTGCGAATGTTAGCAGATACCGATCATTTCACCTGCGTCAAGCCCAACGATAAAGATCATCCCGGTTATCAGTTCCTCGTCGATTTCTGCGAAGGCCTCTCCAAGGGTGAGACCAAGGGACTCACACCAACGGCGCCTCAGGCCTATTCCTTCCCCGCGCCCACTCCTGCTCGCACCGTCGCAGGCTACGGCTGCCAATCCTTGCGCTGGGATGTCAAGATCGACGAGGAAGGCGATGCCTACAACGAAATGACATACAAGGGCATTGTCTTGCCCCCCAAGCGACCCTATGTTTTTGAACTTCCCCCGGCTGAGGTCCAGTCCGGTCACACCACCGAGTACGAGTTGATCCGAGACGATCGCACTACCGAAGGTGTTTCCTTAAGGCGCGGTAACCTCGTCTGCCCTACCAAAATCGAAATGAATGTCGGGTTCGCCAACCGCCCCACTCAGAACAATCCGGCTGACTTCGCGGTGAGCTGCTGGGATTGGAATGTTTACTCCATGAATATGGAGGAATACCGGCAAAAGCCCGGTTGGAGCGATGACGGCCTCGACTACGCCGAGAAATATGTTCCGCAGCCGTGGCAGAACTTCACCCTGCTCATCCAATTCCCCTCTCAGATCGTGTTTGCCAAGCGCCCCTTTTTTGAGATCTACAACCCCGGTAGCGCGGAGCCAGCCAGGAATGCCGAGCTTACCGCCGCCTATCAACACTGCTTCTACTATTCCAGGGCTTTGAACCAAGCGGTTCTGTCCGTGGAGCTGCCTCCCTCGCCATTCTCCTACCGGGTTTCATGGCTGCTCGGCGAGAGTCGCGCCAGCATAGCGTCAGCGCTCATTCCACTGCAACGGCAAAAGCAGCGAACCTTCGCCCAAAGACTGCTGCTCCTGCGCCGCACTCTCGAAGGTGACAAGGTGAATAAATCACCCGAGGGTGACGAGTTAGAACAGGGAGTCCATTCCGTCCTGGCTGCCGTCGCCGAACATGTGCAGACGATGCTAGGCGACGCGCCAGACGCGCAATTGGATGCCGCCGGCCTCGAAATCAGCCTCATGGTGCTCGACGAGGATCAGCCCGAAAAGCCGCCCATGGACGCGAGGGAGTTTCCCGTCTTGCGCATCGTCGCCGGCACCCTTCTTCGCGACACCGGCTACCGCGCCCTCGCTTTGTTCGTGGGCGACGGCAATGCTGGCCGTGCCTGGAAGCGGCGCATGGCTCGCGTCTTCGATCGCAACGAAAAAGATCCCAAGCAGCACGTCTATGTGCCCTATGTGCCCATTCCCGGCTCCCCGAGCCATAGCTTCCTTATCAGTATTCCCCTTATTGATCCGGAGTCGGAGGCCTTAATTTATGGCATCCTAAACTTCGGCACCTTCTCCGATGACCAAGCGGCTCTCCTGCGCACAATCGGGGCCTCCCACAAGGTGCAAGGCATTACCAGCTATGCCCAATCTTACGTCTTGAAGCGTTTGATGGAATTGCTTAAACTGTAGCTATGGGACTCAAGATCAGCCGCGAAGTGTCGTTTGGTCGGGGGAGCAGAAGCTTCCGTTTTGAGAACTTCGAAGACCGCGCCGAAGATCAGAAGCAATACGAAGAAGGTCGGATCCTTGAAGAAGGACGCTTCCGCGAAGGTTCGCTGGCGCAGAGAATCTATGCCCTCCTGTCCTCCAACAACGAGCCGCCTGAGCCACGCAGCCGCCATTCCACGGAAACCGTAGAGGCCAAGCAATCCGCTAAGAGCAAATCCCGCAAGTCAGCAGCTTAAGAACCATCAACAACCTGGGGGCGGCAATCAAGCCCTATGGGTCCGCCAATCGGAAGGCCGTGTCCAGATGGGAACTTCCTTGGATGTCCAAAGTGTGGCACTCTACAGGCGGTTGTTCATCTTAAGGTCTTTTGTGCCGGTCACATACAGCTATGGGAGTTAAGATCAGCCGCAAAATGCCATTTGGCGCAGGAAGCAGAGGGTTTCGTTTCCGAAATCATGCAGACACAATCGCGGACCAGAAGCAGTACGAGGAAGGTTGCACACTTGAAGAAGAGCGCTTCCGCAAAGGCTCTCTAGCGCAGAAGATCTACGAGCGTCTTTCCTCCGACGGCATCATTGGCGCCGATTCCAAGGGATTGTTACGCAAGAAGTAGCTAATCGCACGAACGCACCTTTCTGGTGAGTGGGATTCTGGTCCCTGTCTCGTTGATATCTTAGGCGGACACCTTCGGGGGCGGAGCCTTATGATGTTCACCAGCGACCCGCAGCTAGGCACTGTCGGGCACTTGCCCCTTCAACATCCGCACCACCCGATCAAAATCGGGCGTCCCATGCTCGATCACAATCTTGCCGGGATGCCCGCCCCACCAAACAATGAATCGTGTAATAATTACAGTGTAACAATTACACTGTTGTGCCTGTTTAACCACACCCAAGCTCCGAGCGTTATCAATAACTTAAGCCCCGTCGCGCGCGGCAAGAAAGTTTTACATGGTCATGATGCGGCTAATATCTGTATAGAGTTGTACGCACAATATAGCCAGTACAAAATCTTCCACGTGAAACACTTTGTACGTACAATTATTGTACCTGCACCAGCCCGCACGCAGCGGACCGGGCCGGGCGCCCCAGGGCGATCTCAAATCCAAAAGGGTACCGGCTTTACTGAGAACTGAGAACTGGGAACTGAGAACCGGAAACTGAGAACCGGGAATTGAGAACTGCCTCACTTCCCCTTCAGCATCCGCACCACCCGGTCAAAATCCCCCAGCGTCCCATACTCAATCACAATCTTGCCTCGTCCATTCCGATCCCGGATCCGCACCCTCATCCCTAGCACCGTCTCCAGCGACCGCTGCGCCGCCTTCACATTCGGATCCACCCACCGCGCCCCGCCTCCCTTTTTCGGCTCTTCCAGCCCGGCCGGCGCACTCACCCCCAGCACCAGATCCTCCAGCTTCGCCACCGACATCTTTTCCTCAATCGCCTTTTGCGCGAGCTTCCAGATCCGGACGTTATCCCGCAGCGTCAACAGCACCCGCGCATGGCTGTACGTCAGCTTTCCTTTCTGTAGCGCCCCGATCACGCCTTCCGGCAGCGTCAGCAGCCGCATGAAATTAGACACCTTTTCCCGCGACACGCCCGCCCGCTTCCCAATGTCTTCCTGCGTAAGCTTGAAGTCCTTGCTCAAGTTCGCGAACGCCTCCGCCTGCTCTATGCAGTTCAGGTCCTCCCGCTGCAGGTTCTCCACCAGCGTCATCTCCGCCGCCTGCTGCTCCGAAACCCGCTTCACGATCGCCGGGATCGTAGTCTTTTCCGCCATCTCCGACGCCCGCAACCGCCGCTCGCCCAAAATCAGGGTGAACCGCCCCTCCGTCCCCGGACGCACCACTATCGGCTGCAACACTCCCTGCACTGCGATCGAATTCGCTAGTTCCTCCATTAACGCCTGATCGAACTCCCTCCGCGTCTGGTGCGGATTGTGGTCGATCCGATCGATCGCCAACTGAAACACCGTCTCCCCATCCGCAGTCCGTCCCAAAGCCACCGCCTGCAAATCGTCCAAAGTCCCAGGAACCGCATCCGGTGGAGAGACAGCCGCCCCCGCCCGTCCCCCCGCAGAAGAAGAAAGAGAAGAAGAAAGCGACAAGTCGGGTCCCTGAGAACTGGGAACTGGGAACTGAGAACTCGCAGGTGCGGGTGCCCCATCCTTCCGCGCACTTTGCGGAAGGGTGGGAGCCGCCGGCACCACCCGCGGCCCCGGAAGCAAAGACTCCAGCCCCCGCCCCAAAGCCCGCCGCCGCTCCGCCAGCTTCTCGTGAACCTTCTCCGTCCCAGTCTTCTCCGCCGCCTTATCAACCGCCGCATTCGATGTACCCTGCATTTGTCTCTCCCCGTTCTTTCTTTTTCACTCTTCCTATTTCATCGTGCAATCCCGCCGTAGTTTTCTGAGAACTGAGAACTGAGAACTGAGAACCGAGAACTGAGAACTGACAACTCGCCAGTCCGCAAATATATCGACGTATATAAATATTTACGTCCATCAATCTAAGCCGCTTCCCCGGGCCCGCTGGCCGCTCCCGCCTGCCGGTCCAGGATCTCCTTCGCCAGCCGTATGTAGCTCTCCGCCCCACGCGACCGCACGTCATACAGCAGCGCCGGCAGCCCATGGCTCGGAGCCTCCGCCAGCCGTATGTTCCGCGGGATCGTCGTCGTGCACAGCTTCTCTCCAAAAAATTTCTTCAGCTCCTCCGCCACCTGCTGCGCCAGGTTCGTCCGTTCATCGAACATCGTGATCACCACACCCTCAACCACCAGCGCAGGATTCAGCTCCACCCGTATCCGTTCGATGGTGTCAAGCAGCTCCGTCACACCCTCGAGGGCAAAGTACTCCGCCTGCATCGGAATCAGCACACCATCCGCGGCGACGAGCGCGTTCAACGTAAGCAGATCGAGCGCGGGCGGACAGTCCAGCACTATGAACTGAAAGCGTTCGATCAAACTTGCGAGCGCGTCGCGCAGACGATACTCGCGCCGCTCCGCCCCCACCAGTTCGATGTTCGCGCCGGTCAAATTCTTATGCGATGGAATCAGCCAGAGCTGTTCGAGTTCAGTGAGCTGCAGCGCCTCCTCGGCGGAGGCCGCGCCCATGAGTACGTCGTAAATGCTGATGCGCTCCGGATTCTTCACCAGGCCCAGGCCGCTGGTCGAGTTCGACTGCGGATCACAGTCCACCAGCAGCGTGTTGACCTCGGCGGCGGCAAGTGAGGCGGCAAGGTTGATGGCGGTCGTAGTCTTGCCGACGCCACCCTTTTGGTTGGCAACTGCGATGACACGTCCCATGATTTTGTTTTCGAGTATGTTGCGCGGCCAGAATATGCGAACGCGTTCGCGAAATCAATGCCAGATTTTTGTGCAACTGCGTCGAGTGTTTCGCGTGAAACATTCGGCACTGCTTGTTCCATCCAAGCGATGTGTTTCACGTGAAACACATCACTGCTTTGTCGCGTCCGGGGGGTCTGCCGCTGGTTGCAATGTGGAGAAGTGTTTCACGTGAAACACTCTTATGGAACACGTCTCATAATGAGATAATACAATACAATTACCACCTACATCATTATACATGGCTAAGAGTTGGTATCATAGACCACTATTAGCTTATCGGCACAGGACATTTCCCACTTTACTTACGTACACCAAACGACAAGACTCTTGTATGTGACTGGGGGACGGGGATTGGTGGGTGCCATTTCAGGGTGGTCAGGGTGGTTAGGTGGGGGACTTGGGCGGCTCCTATCAGCAGGGCTAGGGTTGCGTTGGGAGCAAGAAAAGTTACGGCTTGGGGGAGGATGGTCTCGAAGCGCTCTACGGCTCGGAGGGTCACGACATCGGCGTGGGGGCCGAGGCGGGCGGAGAGGGTTTCTGCCCGGGCGGCGATTACATTGATGTTGGTCAATGTAAGTGCGCGGGCCACTTCGCGGAGGAAGGCGGCCTTCTTGTGGTTCGATTCGATTAGCGTCAGATGGATGTGCGGGGCCCAGAGCTTCAGGGGAAGGGCGGGGAATCCGGCGCCGGAGCCGATGTCGAGGACGCGCGGTGGATTGTGCGGCGAGGTGAGAACTCCCTGCGGCGGCGCGGGCGAAGATGCCGAGTAGGGGTCCTTCGACTCCGCCGAGCCAATCGCTTCGCTCTCGGCTCGACTACGCTCAGGATGACAGGGTATTGGGAAGAGGTGGCGGGCGAGGAAGAAGGACTCGCCGAAGTGGCGGGTTACGATTTCTTCGGGATGGCGGATGGCGGTCAGGTTGATGCGGGCGTTCCAGCGGAGTAATAGATCGATGTATATCGATATTTGATCGAGCTGGGATGAGGGAAGCGATGGCTCGAGGAAAGGTTCGAGGAGGACGGCGATGCGGGCGGTGTCCATGTGGCCAGTACCCAGTACCCAGTGTAAAGGCGAACGGCGCGGGCCATCCAGCCAAGCTGGGAAAGGCTTGCATCTTTTGGCCAATCGTTGCAAAATGGCGTCGAACAAAACATGAAACGTTAAAACTGCTTTGACCTAGGGTTAAGGTGCACGCATTAGTGCGCCGGTTGACGTTTCAGACGGGAGCCTCTTAATGACGCCGCTATTATTTTCGCGTGGGATTTTCTCGAAGCGACTGGCATTGCGGGTGCTTTGCCTGGCCGGGTGCATGGCATTGCTGGCTGCGGGAGCGCAAGCTCAGCAAGCGACCGCAAAAATCGTGGGCACGATCACCGATCAGCAAGGATTAGTGGTGCCGGGCGTCAAGGTCACGGTCACGAATGTGGCGACCGACGTTTCCACCGAAACAACCTCCGACAAGAGTGGCTTTTACGAAGTCTTGAACCTGCCCATCGGCAGCTACCGGATTGTCGCCCGCCACGAAGGTTTTCGACCGCTGGAAGTGATCACTCCTCCGCTGGAGATCAACCAGTCGTTTCGGGCTGAGTTAAAGCTGCAAGTGGGCGCGGCCAGCGAACAGGTGTTGGTTGAATCGCAGGCCGCGGGCGTAGAGACGGTAAATCCGACTCTAGGCCAGTCGGTCACCAGCCGTCCCATCGTTAATATGCCCTTAAACGGACGCAACGTGCTGGATCTCGCTCTTTTGCAGCCTGGGGTCAGCGAGGACAATCCGGATGACGAAGCCGGCAATGGACAAGGATTCAGCGTGGCTGGTGGACGCTCCGATTCCATAACCTACTTGCTGGATGGCGGCCTCAACAACGACCTGTTGGGCAACGGGGTAGTCCTCAATCCCAATCCGGACTCGATCGCGGAGTTCCGCATTCTTACCAGCAACTACACGGCGGAATATGGCCGCAACGGCGCTGGAGTCATCAGTGTCGTCACCAAATCGGGCAGCAACGAGTTCCATGGCAGCGCGTTTGAGTTCGTGCGCAATACCGACTTCGACGCCAATGCGTATTTCAACAAGCAGCCGCCCGTCCAGCCGCGAAACAATCTCAAACGTAATCAATTCGGCGGCACGTTTGGCGGTCCCATCGTCAAGAACCGGCTTTTCTTCTTCACTTCCTACCAGGGGCAGCGCCAGATAGCGACAGATGTCCTAGAGGAACAGCAGATCTTCACGACGGCCGAACTGCAAAATGGAGACTTTTCGCACGCGCTGCCCTACAACGCAATACCAACCGACAGTTTTGGCAATCCGGAACCACTATTACAATGCACGAACGCGGCCGGGTGCGTTGACCCCAACGTTGTTGCCTTTCTCCAGACAAACACCTACTTTCAATCAAATGCCACTCTCGCGGCGCAAGGGATAATTGACCCCACCAAGTTCGACCCTGCCGCTCAAGCTTACATCAACGCGGGACTGGTTCCGTCGAATGCAACCGGGGAGCTTTTCCCGGCGGCGGGCGGTACGAACAACAACAATGAACTGATGGTGAAGATCGATTTCGACATCAACTCAAAGGACAAGCTGACCGGCACCGTCGGCGGTTTCAAAAATCCCCTGGGTGAGCCCTTCGGACGCGCTGGTGGCTACTCTGGCGACGTGCCCGGTTTTCCCGCCACGAACCAGACCAACAACTACTTTCTCAACCTCGCCTATACTCGGACCTTTTCGCCTACCATACTGAACGAACTGCGTGTGACCGCGCAGCGCCATCACACCCTAGACGACAAGCCAGTTGCCAGCATGCCCAGCCTTTCCAACGGGGGAACGGGGGCCGCGACAGGGTTCGGGATATTGTCGGACCTTTCCGATGGCCCTCCGCTCATGTCCTTTGACAATGGTCTGTATTTCGGGCCAGACCAGTCGGGTCCGGCTACCGAAATCGGCAACACGTATGCGATTGCGGACACGTTTTCCTGGGTAAAGGGACACAACACATGGAAACTCGGCGCAGGATTTTCCGACTATCAACAAAATACCATCTACGCTTATTTTACCGACAGCAACTTCGCTTATTACGGATATGGCGCGGGCGGGGATGGCACTGGCAACAGCTTCGCCGATTTTCTGGTGGGAGCTCCCAACGACTTGTTTGAAGGTCCAAACGGGGTCAGCAACATTCGGAGCAAGGCCACCTATGGATTCGCGCAGGACGAGTGGCGGGTAAGGCCCAACCTAACCCTGAGTCTGGGGCTTCGCTATGAGTACAGCACGCCCAAGATCGACACCAAGGGAAGAACGTTTTCCATCATTCCCGGGGATCAGTCGACTAGATTTCCCGATGCGCCGCTCGGCTTGGTTTTTCCCGGAGACCCGGGAGCGCCAGCCGGAGCCAATTTTCCGGACAAGACGAACTTTGGGCCGCGAATCGGGTTCGCGTGGAGCCCGGGCAGCAAGAGCAAGACCAGCATTCGCGGAGGCTTCGGTATCTTTTACGACGTCCTGAAAGGCGAAGACAGCCTGCAATTCAACGGCGCGCCTCCGTTCTACAGCGAGCCCTACGTCACTTTCCCGTGTATTCCGACCAACTCCACTGGAGCCTGCCCCGCCGACCCTACGACCAACCCGGCCTATACCTCGTCCGGCATGCCCTTTTACAGCGCGCCATGGGCCAACTCCACCACCCCTTTTCCGAACCCCTTTCCATCCACGCCACCCACGGCTGCTACGGCATTCAATACGACGGGCAATACGCCATTTCTCCCGTTTGGGGGCGGCGGGATCTACTTCGTGAACCCGCATCTCCACACCCCTTATACCTACCAGTACAACTTGAGTATCCAGCATCAATTGGCAAATAATTTGATGGTTGAGGCTAGCTACGTGGGCAGCAGCTCGAAGGGGCTTACCTCGCTGGAGGACATCAACCCGTTCGATCTGAGCACAGTGAGCGGTTCCAACCCTGCTCGAATCTTAAATGAGAACCAGAACGCTACCCTCAATTTGTACTGTTCGGGTGCAGGCGGCCCTTCCGATTGTCCTTTTTCCACCGCAGCGGAGTTCTCCAATGTCAGCTTCGCCAATTTCAGTAGTTTGGAAGCTTCCTTGACGAAACAGAACAGCGGGAACCGGATATTGGGCAACACTTACTTCACTCTTGCCTATACTTACGGCCACAGCCTCGATAACGCATCCGGGTTCCGGAACCGGGATTCTTACGTGCCGTATTACGACATTGGCCGGTTCTACGCCTCGTCGGACTTCGACGTTACGCACCGGATCACTTTCAGTGGAGGATGGGATTTGCCTTTTGACCGGGCCTGGGCATCAGGACCAAAGCGACTGGTGAAAGGATGGAGCCTCTACCCCATCTTCAGTTGGCGGACTGGATTTCCGCTCAGCATCGGTTCAGGCCTGCCGGCGAATGCGTCGCTCCCAGGACCCTCGGGAGCTGGAGACGGCTACCTGGCCAATGCCGATTTCGCGCCCGGGTTCAGCAAGATTACAATCATGAATCCGAAAACAAACGGCAACTATTATTTTAACCCCGCAGCATTCGTGGCGGTTCCTGATGCTTATAATCCAGGCGATCCCTACGGCACGACGTCGCGGGACTTCTTCCGCGGGCCGGGCCGCACCAATCTTGACTTGGCTCTGGCCAAAACCACGGCGATTACCGAGCGGGTGAACTTTGAATTCCGGGTCGAAGCTTTCAATGTACTGAACCACACGGAATTCGCGAACCCGGACACGACCGTTACGAGTGGATTTTTCGGTGAAATTACCAGCACAACGTTTGGAACGGGAGTAGGTGCTCTGCAAGCCCAGCGCATCCTGCAGCTAGGTGCGCGGCTGACGTTCTAGAGCGGGATCAGCGTTGCCGCAGCCCGCTCTGGTGGAGACATTTCGACTCCGCTCAGGGCAGGCTCTGTCCGCGCCATACGTTTTTGCCCCGCATTTTTTTGCCTCACATTATTCTTGCCTCACATTCGATCGGCGGCGCGCGCGGCGTGCGATACTGAGATTTATGGCGCTGCCGGATTTTACGCCTCGGGTGGGGAACGATCCCAAGTCGGTGTTGATTCATTTGACGACGGGGACGGGGATGGAGATTGAGTGGAAGGATGGGCACCGGTCCGTCTATACATTTGCGTACTTACGGGATGCTTGCCCGTGCGCGCTTTGCGAGGAGGAGCGGGGGAAGTCGGGACGAAAGGCGGGCGAGGCGGCGAAGCTCGCGCCGGGCGCTTTGCCGATGTTCAAGCCGGCAGTGAAAGCGCTCGCGGCGGAGGCGGTGGGCAAGTATGCGCTGAAGTTTTCGTGGAACGATCGGCACGATCTGGGAATTTATTCGTGGTTTTATTTGCGGGAAGTTTGTCCTTGCGCGGAGTGCGCGGCGGCGCGGGGGTGAGGAGTGCGCAGGGGAGACGCGGCAGGCCGCGTCTCGACGTTAGAGGTAGAATCGCCCGGTGGCTTTTTGCCTGCAGATTGAAGCGACCCGCGGCGCCGCCCGCACTGGCAAGCTCATCACTCCTCACGGAGAAGTCGAGACGCCTGTGTTCATGCCGGTCGGAACGCTGGCTTCGGTCAAGGGCGTCTCGCAGGATACGCTGGAAGAGCTTGGCGTCGAGATTCTGCTGGCCAATACCTATCATCTTTATCTGCGTCCTGGTGTCGAAACCGTTCAGCGGATGGGCGGGCTGCACCGATTCATGTCGTGGGATCGGGCGATTCTCACCGACTCGGGCGGCTTCCAGGTTTTCAGCCTGAACGATCTGCGCAAGGTGAGCGAAGAAGGAGTCGAGTTCCGCTCGCACCTGGACGGGTCGGCGCACTTTCTGAGTCCCGAAAAAGCGATGGAGGTACAAATCGGGCTGGGAGCCGACATCATCATGGCGTTTGATGAGTGCACCGAGTATCCGGCCGAGGGAGGGCGCTCGCGGGCTTCGATGGAACTGACGCTGCGCTGGGCCGAGCGCTGCAAGAATTATTTTGCAGCCTACAAGTACGAGGTGCCGTGGGGGAGCAGCCGTGAGCTGTCAGCCATCGGCCGTCAGGAGCGGCCGGTGGCCGGCGCCCAATTGTTCTTTGGCATTGTGCAGGGCGGGATGGACCGGGAGCTGCGGCGGGAATCGGCCGAGCGAACCATCGACATCGGCTTCTCCGGATACGCCATTGGCGGGTTGAGCGTCGGCGAACCGCGCGCGCTTACGCGCGACATTGTCGAGTCCACACTCGAACATCTTCCCTTGGGCCAGCCGCGCTATTTGATGGGAGTGGGCACTCCCGAAGAGATCGCGCAGTACGCGCAGTCGGGCGTCGACATGATGGATTGCGTGCTTCCGACGCGCGCCGCACGGCATGGATTGCTGTTTACGTCCGAAGGCAAGGTGTCGATCAAGCAGGCCCGGTACGCGCAGGATGAGAGCGCGCTCGATCCCGCCTGCGACTGCCGCGTCTGCCAGCGGTATTCACGGGCTTATCTGCGGCATCTTTACGCCTCGAACGAACTGCTGGCCCAGGTTTTGAATACGGTTCACAACCTGCACTTTTATTTGGCTACCATGAGGACCGTCCGGGCGTGGATCCGGGGAGGGCACGCGGACTGATGCGTGACAGCGTCTGGGGTTCCGTGAGCTGGAGGCGGCTTCTTGCAACCACAACCAGGGGACATTTCTATTGTGGAGAAGACGGGGACATTTCTAATGTGGTATGACAAATCGGCGTTCCGTCCTTGACACCCGGCGAGCCGTCCTGCATTCTATTTAGCTTGGGAACGAGATCAGTTTCTTTCTGTGCCGCTCCGATCAAAACCGGGGCGCGGCATCGCCGGTTCTAGACTGCAAGCTGTAGGATGTCCGGCTTTAGAAGAAAACAATTCGCGGAGTTAAGCTAGCGGCCCGTGGTAGAACTTGAATTCCGAGACCCAGCGGCTGAAGGCGGATTCACTCCACGCGTTTTCTGGCACGCCTGAAGGCGTGCCCTGATACGAATCGCACGTGCGCCACAGGCTGCCGGCGAAGTTAAGCTGAGAAAGTTGAGCGGCGTAAAGAAGCAAACTTGTGCCGAGTTCCGCTTGGCACGGCCCCAACCGGGCGCTTGCGGCTGCCGCGGTTTTGATCGGGCATTTCGTTACAGAGGATCGACTTGGCGGTGGAAATGATCTTGTCTGGCATGTCGTCTGGTGTGACTGGCGGATTGGCGGTTTGGTTGCAGCTACCCGGGGGCGGAAGTCTGATCACACTGGCGCCCCTGCTGTTCATCTTTGCCATTTTTTACTTCCTGCTGATTTTGCCGCAGCAGCGGAAACAGAAAAAGTGGCAGGCCATGCTGAGCGAGTTGAAAAACGGGGACAAGATCGTCACCAGCGGCGGGCTGCGCGGGACGATCGTCAGTCTCAAGGACGATGCGCTGGTCTTGCGCGTGCCACCCGACAATGTAAAGCTCGAAATCAGCCGCGCATCGGTGGTATCGGTGACGACGGCGGAAGAGGGAAAATAGCTGCGAGATTTGAGGTGGAGGTAGGGGTCCTTCGACTCCACAAGAACTTCGCTTCGCGAAATTCTTGCTCCGCTCAGGATGACAGAGTGTTTTGGGGTTGATTTTAGGATTGGTTTTTCATGAATAAGAACCTCAGTTGGAAAGTGACAGTAATCGTCGGGATCCTGGTGGTCTTCGTGTTCGGCATCTTCGGCATTCCGAAGGACTGGTCGGGCAGGGGTCTGCTGGCGTCGATCGCCGACCGCATTCATTTGGGCCTCGACCTCCGTGGTGGGACGCACCTGATTTTGCAGGTGCAGGTCAACGACGCGGTCAACGTCGACTCCGACAACGCGGTTGCGCGCCTCAAGGAAGACTTGCGGACGCACAAGATCAATTATGCCGACATCACCAAGCCCGATCCGGTGAACCATCCGGAAATGATCGTGGTCAAGGGCGTTCCTCCGGAGCAAAGCACCGATTTCAAGAATATTATTTCCGACCGGCTGCCGGAGTACAGCCCGAGTTCGGGCGCGGAAAATTCCTGGACGGTTTCGATGAAGTCGCAGAACCTCGCCGATTTGAAGAACCGCGCGGTTTCGCAGGCGATCGAGACCATCCGCAACCGCATCGACCAACTCGGCGTGAGCGAGCCGGTGATCCAGGAGCACGGCCTCGGCCAGTACCAGATTCTTGTGCAACTTCCGGGCGTGGACGATCCGGCGCGGGTCAAGGAAATCATGCAGTCCACGGCGATGCTGGAAATCAAGCAATCGCTGGGCGGGCCCTATTCGAGCGAGCAGGCGGCCTTACAGGACAAGGGTGGCGTGTTGCCTCCGGACACGGTTCTGATGGCCGGCAGAAGCATCGGCTCCAGGCGTGAAGCTGAAGAAGGGGAAGCGTGGTACATAATCTCTCGGGCCTCGGCCGTGACCGGCCGCGATCTTCGCACCGCAGAACCGGGCACCGACGAAAATGGCCTGCCGGACGTCCGCTTTATCCTTACCAGCGAGGGCGGCCGCAAATTCAAATCGTTTACTTCCGCGCATGTCGGCGACTATCTGGCGGTGGTTCTCGACAACAAGGTGCAGGAAGTGGCGGTGATCAAGGACACGATCAGCGAAAACGGCGTGATCAGCGGGCGGTTCACGCAGCAACAGACTCAGGACCTTTCGATGACGCTGCGTTCCGGCGCGCTGCCGGCCGGCATCAAGTACCTGGAAGAGCGCACGGTGGGGCCATCGCTGGGCGCCGATTCGATTCGTTCCGGGATTCAGGCGGCCATCTACGGCATGCTCGCCGTCCTCGTCTTCATGCTGATTTACTACCGGTGGGCGGGCGTGAATGCCGATATTGCGCTGATCCTGAACCTGGTCATCCTGCTCGGGTTCATGGGCTACTTTGGAGCGGTGCTGACGCTGCCGGGGATTGCAGGCGTCATCCTGACGGTGGGCATGGGCGTGGATTCGAACGTGCTGATTTTTGAGCGCATCCGGGAAGAACTGAGGAACGGCAAGACGCCGCCCTCGGCGGTGGAGCAGGGATTCGGCCACGCCTGGATCACCATCGTCGATACGCACGTGACCACCATCGTCTCGGCCGCGATTCTTTTCATCTTTGGAACCGGGCCGGTAAAAGGTTTTGCCACGACGCTGGTATTCGGTTTGCTCGCAAACCTGTTTACGGCAGTGTTTGTCTCGCGCGCGATTTTCGATTGGGTGCTGAGCCGGAAGCAGCGCGGCGAAGCGCTGAGCATTTAGAAGACGCTGTTCGTCGTTCGCTATTCGCTGTTCGCCAAGCAAATCGTTTTCGCGAATAGCGAATAGCGAACAGCGAACGACGATTAGCGAACAGCGAACAGCAGATTTTTGAAGGGATCGTAAGCAGCGTGGAATTCTTTCGAAATACGAACATCGATTTCCTCGGGAAGAAATGGTACTTTCTCACCTTCTCGCTGATTTTCAGCGTGGCCGGAGTGCTTTCCATGGCGTTCTGGCACGGCATCCCGCTCGGTGTCGACTTCCGCGGCGGCACGCTGGTCTACGTGAAGTACGCGCACACTCCCGACCCGTCCGCCATTCACAATGAGATCGAGCGCGCCGGATTGAAGAATGCCCGCGTTCAAAGATACGGGCAAGCCGCCAATAACGAAGTGCTGATCGCACTCGATATTCAGGAGACCAGCGAGCAGGCTCTCGACAAGGGTAAAATCCAGATCCTTCAGGCGCTCGAAAGCCACGCCACCACGGACAAGAAGGATCTCAACAACTCCAGTTCCTTGACCATCTTGACTTATCTTCTGGATAAGGACCCGCTCTTCCTGGGAGCGGGCGCCGACGCCAACCCGCGCTACACGGCCATAGGTCAGGCCATTGTCGACTATCGCGACAAGACGAAAAGCGGCGTGCTCGGTTCGATTGATGAGCTAAAAGGCGTGGCCGACCCCGCGGTCGTCGCTTCGCTCCAGGACAACTTCTACGTCTCGGACTTTGGTATCCGCAACGTAGAGATTGTCGGGCCGCAAGTGGGACAGCAACTCCGCAAGCAAGCGATCCTGGCCACGCTTTATTCGTTGGGCGGAATGCTGATCTACCTGGGGTTCCGCTTCGAATGGATTTACGGTGTGGCCGCCGTGTTGACCGTCTTCCACGACACTCTGATTACGGTGGGAGCGTTTTCGCTGCTGAACCGGGAAATATCCCTGACCGTGATCGCGGCTATCCTGACCCTGATCGGATACTCGAATAACGACACCATCGTGGTGTTTGACCGCATCCGGGAGAACGTCAAGCTGCTGCGGCGGGAGAGGCTGGCCGACATTGTCAACAAGAGTATCAATCAAACTTTAAGCCGGACCATCTTGACAGCGGGCCTAACTTTCCTTACCGTGCTTGCGTTGTTCCTTTTCGGCGGCGAGGTGTTGCATAATTTCAGTCTCGCCCTGGTCATCGGAATCCTGATCGGGACCTATTCCTCGATCGCGATAGCCGCGCCGATTTTGGTCGCCTACCAGGAATGGCGGGGCGAGCGGGGCAAGAAGCCGGTGGCGATGCCGCTGCGGCCGGGGCGGTCCGGCGCAGCCGAAGGAAAAAGTTAAGGTTTGAATCCGGCGATATGGCGCGTAGAATCGCTACTGGCCCGGAGAGGCAGAGGTTCGCAGAGCAAAAAAGTTCGAAAAGAGCGGGAGCAAAGAGGATGAAGCCGGTGTCTAAACTTTGTTACGGGTCTTGTGTAGGAGAAGTCTATGTTTGAAGACAGCCTTATTGAATCAGGAAATAGGTTCAAGACTAAGCGGTTGAGCACGACGATTCTTTCCTTCGCGCTGCAGGTTGGGCTCATCGGGATACTGATCCTAGTCCCTTTAATTTATACCGATGCGCTGCCCAAGACGCAGCTCATGACCTTCCTGGTAGCGCCGCCGCCGCCGCCACCACCTCCGCCGCCGCCGGCAGCCGCTACCGTTAAGGTGGTGAAGATGCAGAGCGAGCTGGTCAACAACCAGTTGCGCACGCCCAGCAGGATTCCCAACAAGATTCAGATGATTAAAGAAGAGGAAGCGCCGCCGGATCTGGGTGCTGGTGGTGTCCCTGGTGGTGTCCCGGGCGGCATTCCGGGAGGCTCGGCGGGTGGCGTGATCGGTGGTATCATCAGCGCGCAAGCGAATCTCCCCAAAATCGTGGTTCCGGCGCGGATCCGCGTTTCGTCGGGCGTGTCGACCGGTCTTTTGATCAAGAAAGTTCAGCCCACTTATCCGCCGCTGGCAAAACAGGCCCGCATTCAGGGGCATGTCCTGCTGCAGGCGGAAATCAGCAAGGAAGGCACGATTCAGAACCTGCAGTTGATTAGCGGGCACCCCATGCTGGCACCGGCAGCGATTGAAGCGGTTAAGCAATGGCGATATAAACCTTACCTGCTCAATGGCGAGCCAGTGGCCGTGGAGACGCAGGTGGATGTGATCTTCAGCTTGTCCGGAGGCTAGAGGCGGCCTAGCACCCAACAGGGCAAGTGATTTCCCGTAGAGACGCGGCGTTCGCGCAACGACGAGTTTAGGAAGCGGTTAGAAACGAGTTCGAAACAGTTCTGAGGAGGAGAAGCAACTCATGGTAGTGAACCTGGCAGCAGTCGCACTCTGTAATTTCCATCTTTTCGCCGCCTGGCTCTTGCAAGAGAGCTCGGTCGGTTGGGACCCGATTTCGCTCTGGAAGCAGATGGGTATTCTGGCGAAGGTCGTGGTTATCGTTCTGTTCATCATGTCGGGGTGGTCAATCGGCGTGATGATTGACCGTTGGATGGCTTTCAACGCCGCCCGCAATCAGTCGCGCGCGTTCGCTCCCGCCGTTGCCGGAGCGCTGCGCGAAGGCAAGATTGACGAGGCGATCAAAGTAGCCGAGCGCAACAAGAAAAGTCACCTGGCCAAGGTGGTCACGGCTGGCCTGATGGAATTCAGGGCCCACCAGGATAGCCCGGGCGAGATTCCGGGCGAGACCATTGAAGCGTCCAAGCGCGCGCTGGAGCGCACGGAAGCCATCGTGCACGCCGAACTGAAGCGTGGCTTGGGCGGTCTGGCGACGATCGGATCGACGGCTCCCTTCGTGGGACTGTTCGGAACGGTGGTCGGCATTCTGAACGCCTTCAACGGTATTGCCAAGGAAAAGGCAACCGGTTTGGCTGCGGTCGCGGGCGGCATTTCCGAAGCGCTCGTAACCACCGCCGTGGGCCTGTTCGTGGCGATTCCGGCGGTCATGATGTTCAACTATCTGACCGGCCGCGTGGAAGCGTTCGACGTGGAGATGGATAACTCCTCGAGCGAGCTGATCGATTACTTCCTGAAGCGCCGGAGCATGCGCCGGACCTAAGGCCGCGCGTTTCGGCGGTCGCGACAACGAGGGCCGCAGAAACGAGGGTCGCAGACATGAGTTGCTGAAGAGGCGCCGGTTTTCCCGCCGGCGCCCACTCTTCCTCATCTTCATGGTTGCGGTCCACGGCCAGGGCAGGCACACGCAGGAGACAAAATTCTATGGCATTAGCAAAGCGAGACGAAGGGTCCAAGGTCAGTTCCGACATCAACGTCACACCGATGGTGGACGTGATGCTGGTGCTGCTGATCATCTTCATGGTGGTCACGCCCATGTTGCAACATGGCATTCCCGTGGACATGGCCAAAGTCAATAGCCCCACGGATATGCACGACGCCGACAAGGAAGACGCCCTGTTGGTTGCGGTTACTCGCGACGACCACGTCTTCTTCGGTACGGATCCCGTCAAGGTGGATGAACTGACGCAGAAGATTAAGGATCGCCTGGCGAACCGGACCGACAAACGGGTCTTTCTCAAGGCCGACGCCCGAGCGAAATTCGGCTGGGTCGTCGAAGTCGTCGACAATGTTCGCGCCGCGGGCGTGGACCAACTCGGCCTTTTGACGGATCAAAAGAAGTCCGGAGCCATGGCCCCGGCGGCGCCGGGCGCAACTACGCCGACGGGCGGGCAATAGCACTAGCGCAAGAGCAATACTAGCAACACGCAAGAGCAATACCAGCAATACTAAGGAGATCGATTATGAGTATGGTAGTCGGCGCCAAAGGGGGCCAGAACGCGAACATGAACGTCACGCCGCTGATTGACGTGTTGCTGGTGCTGCTGATCATTTTCATGGTGATCACTCCGCTGACGCCCAAGGGATTGGAAGCGTTGGTGCCGCAGCCTCCGCCAAAAGACCAGAAGCAACAGGCCACGCCCGATCGCACGATTGTGGTGCAGTTGATTGACCGCGGCGCCGGCAACCCTCCGGGTCTCAAGATCAATCAGGACGAAGCCACTTGGGAAAGTCTGCAGGGCCGCTTGGAAGATATTTTCAAAACCCGCGCCGAGAAGATCATGTTCGTGAAGGGCGACGACAATGTGCCCTTCGCCGACGTCGCCACCGTCATTGATATCGCGCATTCGGCTGGTGTCGACAAAGTCGGCTTGATCACAGCCAAGATCGAAGCGGGCGGCTAGAACGGTTCTAAGTTAAGTAAGGTGGAGGGACGGGCGTCTCGCGAGCCTGCCCTGAGCCCCGTCGAAGGGTCCAGCCGGGCGGGGACGCCCGGCTCTCCGTTCCAGATATCTATAACTCCGCTGCAAGGGAGATTCATAAAGCAATGAAAACTACTCAAAGGCTCCTGGTGGTATTCGCCGCCGCACTGGTGATCCTCGCCGGCACCGGCTGCGACAAGCTGAAGGCGCGTGACCACCTCAACAAGGGTGTGCAGGCTTACAAGAACTCGAAATTCGAACAAGCGATCGACCACTTCCAGCAAGCTGTCGCCCTCGACCCCACGCTTGTCAATGCCCGCCTGTATCTGGCCACAGCTCTTGCCCAGCAGTACATTCCGGGCGTCGATACCCCCGACAACAACCGCTATGGCGAGCAGGCGATCGACCAGTACAAGCAAGTGCTGCAGGTCGATCCCAAAAACATCAACAGCGTCAAGGGCATCGCTTATCTCTATCTGCAGATGAAGAGATTCCCCCTGGCCAAGGAGTACTACAAGAAAGCCTCGGAGATCGATCCCAACGACCCCGAGCCTTATTACTCGGTGGCCGTGATCGACTGGACGCAGACCTACGTGCCTCGTCAGGAACAGCGCGCCCTGCTCGGCATGAAGCCCGATGAGTCCCTGCCTGCCAAGAACAAGAAGGTCTGTGCCACCATGAGAGAGCAGAATAGCGCCAACATTCAGGAAGGCATCGATAATCTGAACAAGGCGCTCCAGCTTCGTCCCGACTATGACGACGCCATGGCCTACATGAACCTGATGTACCGGGAACGCGCCGATGTCCAGTGCGACGACCCGGCAGCCCGCTCCGCCGATTTGAAGACCGCCGACGACTGGGTCGACAAAACCATGGCTATCAAGAAACAGAAGGCGGAGAAACAGCCCGGCACCGGCGGCGGCATTGTCATGGATCAGAAGCAGTAAGTAGTAGCTCGTGTGGGGACGGGCGCCCTCGCCCGTCCCAGCCGAGTGCAGCTCGGCCCCGCCTCCAGCGCCATCTTCTCCCGACGCTGAAAGAAAACTCCGGTTTCGTCTCAGGGCGTCGCTTTGGCCATGCTGAAAGTCTTCCGACCGCAGAGATGCGGCCAGCCGTGTCTCTACCAGGCTGAATCCGGCCATACCGAAATCCCCACCCCAGGCGATTTGTGGCATGCACATCTCCGCGGCTGCAGGTAAAATCAGTGCGGCACGGCGCGTCCAACTGAAATGTTCAAGAAGATTCTGATCGCCAACCGGGGAGAGATCGCGGTGCGCGTCATACGCGCCTGCCGCGAAATGGGCATCGCCACGGTCGCCGTTTATTCCGACGTCGACCGCGCCGCACTCCATGTGCGTAAGTCGGACGAGGCCTACGCCATCGGCCCGGCGGCGGCGGCCGAGTCTTATCTGCGGATGGACAAGATCCTCGAAATCGCGAAACGCTCTGGTGCCGAGGCCATCCATCCCGGCTACGGCTTCCTCTCGGAAAACGCGAAGTTCGCCCAGGCGTGCGCCGATGCGGGCGTGAAATTTATCGGGCCGACCCCGCACTCCATGAAAATGATGGGCTCGAAAACCCGCGCCCGCCAGGAGATGGAAAAAGCCGGCGTGCCCTTTGTTCCCGGAACCTCGCGCGGCCTAGCCTCTCCCAAGGAAGGCGAAGAAGTGGCCGAGCGCATCGGCTACCCCGTGATGCTGAAAGCGGCGGCCGGCGGCGGCGGCAAAGGCATGCGCCTGGTGCATACGCGCCAGGAACTTCATGCCTCCTTCGCTTCGGCGCAGAGCGAGGCGCAGCGTTCTTTCGGCGACGGCGAAGTCTATATCGAAAAGGCGATCGTCAATCCCCGCCACATCGAGATGCAGGTGCTGGCCGACGAGCACGGCAATACCGTCTGGCTCGGCGAGCGCGAATGTTCCATCCAGCGCCGCCACCAGAAAGTTCTGGAGGAGGCGCCTTCGCCGATGGTCGATCCCGGCATGCGCCGGCGGATGGGCGAAGTTGCCGTCAAAGTGGCGCAGGCGGCCAGCTACACCAATGCCGGCACTGTGGAATTCCTGGTCGATCGGCAAAAAAACTTCTACTTCCTCGAAATGAACACACGCCTGCAGGTGGAACATCCGGTCACCGAGTTGACCACCGGACTCGATCTCGTGCACCTGCAGATCCGGATCGCGAGCGGCGAGAAGCTGCCCTTCGCGCAGTCCGGCGTGAAGATTCGCGGCCACGCCATGGAGTGCCGCATCTACGCCGAAGACCCCGACAACAATTATTTTCCCAGCCCCGGCAAGATCACGGTGCTGCTCCAGCCCTCGGGACCGGGAATCCGGCGCGACAGCGGCATGTACGAAGGCTGGAATGTTCCGATGGAATACGATCCGCTGCTCGCCAAACTGATCGGCTACGGAAGCGACCGGCAGCAGGCCATCATGCGGCTGCAGCGAGCGCTCTACGAATATTTTGTGGCCGGCATCAAGACCAACATTTCGTTATTCCAGCGCATCCTGCGCGATGCCGATTTCCAAGCCGGTAAGCTCGATACCGGATACCTGGATCGCCTGCTCGCGAAAGGCAACCAGGCCGTCACCTCGAGCGCACGGCAGCGTGAGATCGAAGCGATGGAGACGATCGCCGCGATTGCCGCTGGAATGTTTGCCGTGCTCGACCCAGCTTCGCTCGTCAGTAAGAATGGCGACACGGGTGGGCCGGCTGCGGTGCCATCCAACTGGAAACAGGAGGGACGCTCGGAAGCGCTGCGCCGACCTTATGGTTTATGAAGTCATCGTTGGCGACAAAGCGGGCGCCAAACCGCACCGGCTGGAGCTTGAAAAAGCCGCCGACGGATGGGAGTGCCGCTTGGATGGGCGAGCGGTGCACATCGACGCGGTCCTCGCGCACCGCGACGTTTTGTCGCTGTTGGTCGATGGGCACGCCTATGAAATTAAGCGCGAGCAGACGGCCACCGATCTGCACATGTGGGTAGGCAGCAGCCGCTTCGCGGTCGAGTTGCGCGATCCGCGCTCCCTGCGCTCGCGCCAGAAGGCTGCCGGAGACGAAACGGGCCCCAGGAAAATTTTGGCTCCCATGCCCGGCCGCATCGTGCGTCTGCTGGTCGCGGAAAATTGCGAGGTGGAAACGGGGCAGGGCATCGTGGTCGTCGAAGCAATGAAAATGCAGAACGAAATCAAGTCGCCAAAAAAGGGAGTCGTGAAAAAAATGTTGGCAACCCCAGGCGCGGCGGTGAACCCCGGCGACGTTCTGGCCATTGTGGAATGAAGACGCCCGTGTAGGGCGGGCGCCCTCGCGAGCCTGCCCTGAGCGAAGCCGAAGGGTCCAAGCCGAGCGCAGCTCGGCCCCGCCGCACATTCTGTAGCCCAAGCTCCCACCGCCCAAAACCATCCCCGGCCATAGCACCTACGTCATCTCAACCCAGTTGCTCGCCGCGCGTACCATAGAAAAGATCGCAACGGCGGAGGTCTCTTCGTGAAGCTACAGCGGATCATCAGTTTCGCAACCCTGGCAATCTCGATTCTTACGCTCGTCCTGGTGCTAAAGCGCCCCGCGCCGGTTGCGCCCGTGGTCGCGCCCGCTGCGGCTGCCGCCAACGCGCAGTCTTTCCAGGAGAAGGTGAACCAGCTAGCGCAGCCGAAAGTGGCCGGAGAAGGTGAGAGCGAAGTCCGCATGAATTCCGGCGAATTGTCGGCCGGGCTCGCGCAAGCTGCCGGACTGCTGCCCGCAACGGCGCCTGCGCCCGCGAATGCTTCCAGCGGCTCTCCCGCCACCAACCCGTCGTCAGCCAACCCTCCCGGCGCAAGCCCTGCAATGGAGTTCCCCGGCGCGGTTCCGACTATCAAGGATTACCAGGTCTCCATGGATGGAGACATCGTTCGCGGCCAATTTCTCACACAGATCGCCGGCAAAGATGTCTACCTCACCCTGGCCGGACATCTCGGCGCCAAAGATGGTTACGCCACCTTCGACGCCACCGAGGTCAAGGTCGGCGATCTCTCCGTGCCCGCGTCGCTGGTCAATGGAGTGTTGCAGAAAAAACTTGCCGAGCAGCGCGATCAGCTCAAGCTGCCCGACAACGTAAAGGACCTCAAAGTCGAAAATGGCGAGCTGGTGTTCGTCGAGAAATAACTGCGTCAATAACTGTCGTCGCGGCAGCTTCATCTCCATCCGCAAACGCGCGCGGCTGACAAATTGCGAAATAACCGCCCCTGCAGAAAATGCCGGCAACTACTAAAACATCCGCTTGTAAAGAAGAATTTGCCCAGCACTCCACACTAAGGGTTCCTTTCGACAGAGTCTTCTAATGTCCATCTAATCTCGTTCTAACCAAATCCGTTTCAAATCGACGGTATGACGAGTTATCCGATCCCGCCCAACCATGCCGACCACATTCTCGTGGCCAGCCCCAGTACCGTCGTGCGCCAGCGCGTCCTCGAAAGTCTGCGTTCTCCCCGCCGCCGCTTCGCACAGGCCACCGGAGGAGCCGAAGCCCTGGTCCATTTGGAGAGCGGCTTCTGGCAGGTGCTCTTTCTCGATCGCCGCCTGCCCGACCTCGACGCCGAGGAGCTGAGCCAGACCGTGCGTCAGCGCTTTCCCGGAATCGACGTTGTGCTGCTCGATCCGGAAAGCGATGCCGAACCCACCGCGGCGGAGGAGAAAGGGGACGTGCTTCTGGAAATGTGGCCCGTCGTGTCCAATAGCCATGAGGACAAGAGCGCAGACTCGGTTCTGCCCGCCGCCCGTGCCGCCCAGTCCATTCTCGAAGCTCCCTTACCCGGAATGATCGGCAACTCACGCATCATGCAACCCGTGTATCGTCTGGCGCGGCTGCTGGCGCCGCGCAACACCACCGTCCTGATCGCCGGCCCGACCGGCTGCGGCAAGGAAATCGTCGCCCGCGCCATTCATCAGTTGAGTCCGCGCGCCGCCCGCGCCTTCGCGGTCGTCAATTGCGCCGCTATTCCCGAGACCCTGCTCGAAGCCGAACTCTTCGGATACGCCCGCGGCGCTTTCACCGGAGCGATGCAATCCTATGCGGGAAGAATCCAGACGGCGCAGGGAGGCACGCTCTTCCTCGACGAAATCGGCGAAATGCCGCTGAGCCTGCAGCCTAAACTGCTCCGTTTTCTGGAGCAGAAAGAATTGCAGCGCCTGGGCAGCGCCGAAATCGTGCGCGTGGATGCCCGCGTCATCTCCGCCACCAACGCGCACCTGCTCACCCTCGTCCGCGAGGGAAAGTTCCGCGAAGATTTGTACTACCGTCTCTGCGCTTTCCCCATCGAAATTCCGCCGTTGCGCGACCGGTCCGAAGATATTGCGCAACTGGCCGGGCACTTTCTCGGAAAATTGACCTCGCCCCTGCCCGCCCCGCAATTGTCCGCCCCCGCGCTGCGGCTGCTGAAAACGCAGCCCTGGCCAGGCAACATTCGCGAACTGCAGAACGTGATCGAACGCGCCCTGATCCTCTCCGAAGACCAAGTGATTCGCCCCGAGCACCTGTTGCTCGCGGACTCGAGCTTTTACAGCTCTTGATAAGTCAAGCCATAAGTCGAACCATAAGTCGAACTATAGGTCGGGCGATAGGTCGTCTTCATCCGTACCCGGCATAAGAGCGGTCTAAGGCAATTTATGCCGGGGTGGCATCGCCGTTGCAACGCGATATTCATGTCCACCTCTTTTCCAACCCCGCGAGATCCGGCGCGCGACCCCGAGCATCCCCTGGCCCGCGCCTTTGCGTCGTTTACCGAGGCGGCGGGTTCGCTCGAGCGCACCTATGGGCAACTGCAAGGGCAGGTCGCTCATCTCCGCCAGGAACTCGAAGTCACCAACCGCGACCTGGCGACGAGCCTCGAAGAAAACCACCGCATCCGCGAACGCCTGCGCCGCATTCTGGAGGGCTTGCCGTGCGGGGTTCTGGTGATCGAAGCCGGAGCCCGGATTTCGACTCTAAATCCAGAGGCGGCGCGCCTCGTAGGCGGCAGCTTCGAATCGGCCGCCGCGCTGCCCGCCACGCTTTCCGCGGCGCTCGACCGGGCGCGCCAGACGGGCGAAGAGCCGGAATTGCCGCTCTCCGATTCGGACCAGTCTTCTTCAAGTGAGCACAAGCCCGTCTGGGTCGCGATCCGCCACGCCTGGCTGGAGCAAGGTCAAAGTCCTGCCCACGCCACTTCGGTCTTTATCCTGCGCGATGTCAGCGAGGCGAAGAAGCTCGAACAGGATCGCGAGCATCTCCGGCGGCAGCAGGCCCTGGTCGAGATGTCCGCCCTGCTGGCGCATGAAATCCGCAATCCCCTCGGCAGCCTCGAACTTTTCGCCGGACTCTTAGCCGAGGCCAATCTCGAAGGCGAAAGCCGCCGCTGGATCGAACACGTCCAGGCCGGTCTGCGCACTCTTTCCTCGACCGTCAACAACGTGCTTCACCTGCACAACACGCCCCAGCCCGAACTCGCCCCCACCGACGCGGGCCAGCTCCTCGACTGGGCCTACGACTTTCTGCTGCCGCTCGCCAAGCAGGCGCGCGTCGAGATGCAAATCATCAACGGCCTGCGTGGCGTCACCATTCAGGCCGACCGGCACCGCCTCGAGCAGGTGCTGCTCAACCTCGCGCTCAACGCGTTTCGCTTCATGCCCGGCGGCGGATGGCTCTCGATTCGCGGAGTCGACCGGGCCGCGGAGGGCGTCGAAATTGTGGTTCGCGACACTGGGCCGGGCATTGTGCCGGACGACCTGCCGCGCATCTTTGAAGCGGGATTCAGCACCCGGGCCGGCAGTTCCGGACTCGGACTCGCCGTCTGCCGCCGCATTCTCGAACAGCACGGAGGCTCGATCGCGGTCGAGAGCCGCCCCGGTCGCGGCGCCACCTTCCGGCTCCGCCTTCCCCGCAATGTCGCGCCCGGCGCGGCGGGAGCGACCGGAGATGGACGTTCGTCCGGAGATTCGTCCGGACACTTATCTGGAAATTCATCCGAACCCGCCGCCGAATCTGGAGGCCAGCTATGAAGCGCCTCCTCATCGCCGACGACGATGCCGGCATGCGCGCCGCTCTCGAAGCCCGCTTCCAGCGCCGTGGATGGCTGGTCGATGTTGCCGTCAACGGCACCGAAGCGCTGCAGAAGTTTCGCGCCGGCTTGCATTCGCTCGTGATAACGGACGTGCGCATGCCGGGCCGCGACGGCTTCGAGCTGATGCGCGAGGTGCAAACCTCGTCGGCGCGCACAGCGGTGATCCTGCTGACCGCCTATGGTTGCGTGCCCGACGCGGTCGAAGCCATGCGCAACGGAGCCTGCGATTACCTGGTCAAACCGGTCTGCTTCGAGAAACTCGAACTCGCCGTCGAGCAGGTGTTGCGCCGCGCCGAGGAATTTGGCAAAGACACGGAAACGCTCATCGGCCACTCCGCCGCCTGGGAGCAGGCGCTCGATCGGGCGCGGCAAGCGGCCTCGACCGATGCCGACATTCTGATCGAGGCGGAAAGCGGCACCGGCAAAGAGCTGATCGCCCGCCTCATTCACCGCCTCAGCCGCCGCCGGCCGGGACCGTTTGTCGCGCTGAACTGCTCCGCGTTTCCCGAAACCCTGCTCGAAAGTGAATTGTTTGGACACGCCCGGGGCGCGTTCACCGGGGCCGTCGGCGCCCGGCCGGGCAAGTTTGAGACGGCGAACGGCGGCACTCTGCTGCTCGATGAGGTTGGGGAGATGCCGCTGGCGCTGCAGCCGAAACTGCTGCGCGTCCTGCAGGAGCGCGAGTTCGACCGTCTGGGATCGAACCAGACCGTACACGCCGATATCCGCGTCATCGCGACCAGCAACCGCCCGCTCGAAGCCGCGGTCGCCGAAGGCCGCTTTCGCGCCGATCTTTATTACCGCCTGAATGTCATTCCCATTTCCCTGCCGCCGCTGCGCGACCGCGCCGGCGACATTCGGGAACTGGCCGAGTATTTCGCCGGGCTCTATGCCGCCTCGGGAAACCCCGGAACAAATATTCGCTTGTCCCGGGAACTGCTGGCCGGTCTCGAAGAGCGCGCCTGGCCGGGCAATGTGCGCGAACTCGGGAACTTCGTGCGGCGGGCGGTAGCTTTGTCGCGCGGCGGCGAGATTGGCGTCGAGGCTTTCGAGCACGGAAAAAGTCTGCACGCAAAACTTCCGCCCGCTCGCCCGCCGCGCCCGGAGTGGAAGCCGGGCCTTTCGCTCGACGAAATGGAGCGCCAGCTTTTTGCCATGACCCTGGAATCGACCGGCGGCAACCGGGCGCGGGCGGCCGAATTGCTGGGCGTGAGCCTGCGCACGGTGCGCAACAAAGTCCGCGAGTTTGGACTGCCGCCGCGGGACGACTATCGCAACGGCCTTCCTAGCAACGGTCCTCCAAACACCGACCTTCGGAATAACAACCACAAGGAGCAACCATGTCCATGATCGATACTCCGCTGCTGCGTGGTCTGGAGCGCGTGCTCGACCTGAGCGCGTTCCGCCATCAGGTGATTGCCACGAACCTCGCCAACGTCGATACCCCGGGCTACCGCACGCGCGACCTGCGACCGTTCGCCGGCGAAATCGAGCAGGCCATGGCGGGCGAGGAGCCGTCGTTTACCCCGGTCGCGCATGAAATCCACGGACTGCTCGAGCGTCCCGACGGCAACAACGTTTCGGTCGAGCGCGAGTCGCTGCTGCTGGCCCAGAACCAGTTGCGCTTTACGGTGGCGGTGGCGTTCATGAAAGAGCAGTTTCACCAGATATCCAGCGCGATCAGTGGAGGGAGTGGGTCATGAACCTGTTTGGCATGCTGGAACTCAGCGGCTCGGCGCTCGGGGCCGAGCGGCAGCGCGCGGAGGTGGTGGCGAGCAACATGGCCAACGCCCAAACCACGCGCACTCCGGCGGGCGGCCCCTATCGCCGCCAGTTGGTGGTATTTCAAGCGCAGCGCGCTCCCCGATTCTCGCTGGCTCTCGCCGGGCTGCATCCGGAAACCTCTTCGGCCGTGCGCGTGGCTGCGGTGGTCTCAGATCAACGGCCGCCGGTGATGCGCTTCGAGCCGGGACATCCCGACGCGAATCCAGAGGGCTACGTGGCTTATCCCCAGGTCGATCCGATCGAAGAAATGACCGATTTGCTGGGAGCGGTCCGGGCTTACGAACTGAACGCGTCGGCGGTGCAGGCCACGAAAAACATGATTTCGCAGTCGCTCGACCTGCTGCGTTAGCAGGGCATTGGCCACGGAGGCACGGAGGCACGGAGAAGTTCAGAACGGTTTTCGCGACTCAGATTTTGTCCGTGACGCAGTGCCCCGGTGGCGATTGTCACTTGATCTGGCAAACGCCGTAGAGACGGTATGAGGAGGCTCAGCCATGACTAATTCGATTCCTTCAATTCGTATTCTGCCCGCCGACATGGGCGCTGCCCCCGCGGGCGTGGCCGACGGCGGCAAGTTCCTCGAGACCTTGCAAGAGTCCATGGATCAGGTCGAGGGCGCACAGGGAGATGCCGCAACCCAGGTGGCGCAGTTGCTGAACGGCCAAGGCGCGGATCTGCACAGCGCCATGATTGCCGTCGAAAAGGCCGATCTTTCGTTTCAACTGATGATGCAGGTGCGCAACAAAATCGTGCAGGCGTACCAGCAGATCTCGAGCATGCAGTTCTGAAAGCGGTGTGGGGTGACAGGTGTGGAAAATCTCGGCGATCTCTGCGTCCGGGCGGTGGAATTTGGGTAGGAGTTTGAAAACTTGAGCCAGGGCCTCGATCAAATCCAGGATTTTTTGCGCGGCTTGAGCCTGCAACAGAAGGCTCTCATCGCGGGCGGAGCGGTGGCGGTCGGGCTGATCCTGTGGCTGTTCGTCGTCTTGTTCGCGAGCGGAAAGAACGTCGTTCTCTACTCCGGGCTTAAGCCGGCGGACGCGCAGTCGATGGGCAGCCGACTGGCGGCAAGAAATATCCCATACGAAATTTCTCCGGATGGCGGAAGCGTGCTTGTTCCCTCCGACAAAGTCGACGCCGCGCGCCTGGAAACCGCCGCGCAGGGGCTGCCGCGCAATGCCCGCCTCGGGTTTGAATTGTTCGATACGCCGAACTGGGCGGGATCGGACTTCAGCGAAAAAGTGAACTATCAGCGCGCGCTTGAAGGGGAACTCGAACGCACGCTGCAAACCCTGAGCGAAGTCGAGGCGGTGAGGGTGCATCTGGTTCTGCCGCGCGAGTCGCTGTTCAGCGAGCAGGAGCGCGACTCGAAAGCCGCCGTCATCGTGAAAACGCGCGGCGGCACGCTGTCCCGGGAAGGGCAGCAAGCCATCCCGCAACTGGTGGCGAGCGCCGTCGATGGCTTGCGGCCGGAGAACGTTACGGTCGTCGATGCCGACACGGCCACGTCTTTTCTGGCGCGGCGAGGCCCATCCGGCCGGGCATCTTTCGATTCCGACGAGGAACTGGCTGCCGCGGCGGTACACGCCATCGAGCCCGTGGTCGGCGCCGAACACGTGCGCGCCAGCGTGCATGTGGATTACGACCTGAGCAGCAGCGAAGACACCTCCGAAATCTACGACCCGAAGGCGACCGCTACCCTCGCCCAGCAGCATTCGGAAGAACTCGCTGGAGGCGCGAATCCGGCGGGCGTGCCGGGCGTGGCGAGCAATGTTCCGGGGAGCACCGCCGCCATTTCGCCGGTTGTGCCGCCGGTCGTGTCGCCGGTTGTGCCGTCGGCTGTGCCACCGGCCGTGCCGCCGGCTGCGCCGGGCGCGGCGAGCAATGTTCCGGGCGGCGCTGCTTCCGCCATTGCGGCGGTTGTGCCGGGCCTCACGAGCAATGTTCCGGCCAGCACGGCCGTCAATCCGAGCGTGTTTTCGACCATCGACAACCAAAGTTCGAAATCCGACAGCTCAACCTTTGCCGTCAGCAAGAATACCCGCCACGTCCTGAACCCAGCCGGCCGTGTGCGCCGCCTCACGGCGTCGGTGCTGATCGACGACGCGGTTGAGAGCAAGCAGGAAAACGGCAAGTCGACGACCGTCCGGCGAAAGCGTACGCCGGAAGAAATGACGGCGATCGAAAAACTTGCCCGCGCCGCCATCGGGGTCGACGATCAGCGCGGAGACCTGCTCGCGGTCGAAAACCTCTCCTTCGAGAGCGTGCCCGTCGAAACGCCGGCCGCTCCCGGCAAGCTGGATAAATGGCGGCTTCTCGTCCTGCCCTGGATGGGTGCGCTGCGTTACGTTGGAATTACGCTGCTGTTTCTGGTCGTCTATGCGCTGGTGCTGCGGCCGGTGAAGAAACACGCGATCGCGGCCTTCAAACAGATTCCCGCTCATCTTGCCAAACCGCTGGCCGCCGGAGCGGCCGCCGCCAATCCGCTCGCCAACATCGCGCTTCCGCAGGGCAGCGAGGAATCCAAGCGTGCCGGGGCGTTGAAAAAAGATCTGGCCGAGAAGATCAAGGCCGAACCGGCTGCCGCCAGCCGGCTGGTTCAGGCCTGGATGCGGGACCCGAAGGCTACGAAGTAACTCTCTGCAGTAAGAAGCAAGACGACTAAGTTCAAAGGAAGCAAGCAGAGTAAGTAACAAAGAAAGCAGTAACAAAGGAAGATAAGAAGATAAGAAATGGCCGCACCCATCTCCAACGTGGGATTGCAGAAGGCAGCCATCCTGCTGGTGCTGCTGGGCGAGGAGTCCGCCAGCCACATCTACCGCAATCTCCCCGAGGTCGACGTGGAGCGCCTGACGCGGCGCATTGCGGAGCTGGAACACTTCAAGCCCGAGACGGCGATGGCCGTGCTCGAAGAGTATCACCAGCTCACCGTTACGCAGGGTTACCTGGCCGAAGGCGGCCCGGATTATGCCCAGAAACTGCTGGTAAAAGCCTTCGGCGAAGGGGGCGCCAAACGGCTGCTGGAACAGGTCTCAATGGCGGTGGAACAGAATGCCGTTCACCTGGAAAGCCTGCAGGAAGCCGATCCGCAGCAATTGGCCAAGTTTCTCGAAGTCGAGCATCCGCAAACCATCGCCCTCATTCTGGCCCATTTGCACGCCCGTCAGGCCTCCACGCTGTTGTTACGCCTACCCGAAGAGGTTCGCGCTGAAACCGTCAAACGCCTGGCACAGTTGCGTCAGTTTTCTCCTGAAGTTGCCCAGAAGGTTGCGCTCGCCCTGAACAAACACCTGGAGTCGCTCGGCGAACAAGGGCGGCGCGCCTACGCCGGATTCAAAGGCGCCGCCGACCTGCTGAACCAACTCGATCCGATCAAAAGCAAAGGCATCCTGGAGATCATCGAGAAAGACGATCCCAAGATGGCGCTGGCCATCCGCAACCTGATGTTTACCTTCGAAGATCTGCTCGGAGTACCCCAAGCCGGTATCCGCGAACTGCTGGGACAGCTCGACAAGAAGACTCTGGCGCTGTCGCTGCGGGGCGCCACCGAGGAACTCAAGAACCTGATTTTCAAGTCCATGTCGTCGCGCGCGGTCGACATGCTGAAAGAAGACATGGAGGTGTTGGGCCCGGTGCGCTCCAAGGATGTGAATCAGGCCCAGCGCGAAATCGTGGACATGGCACGCAAGCTCGAAGCGGAGGGCAAGCTGGTGTTGAGCGCCGAGTCGCAGGAGGAGTATGTCGTCTAGCGCCCCCAAGCTGCAGCCGGCGCCCGAAGCGGCGCCGTTCTCGTACCCCGAAGCCGAACTCCCGAGCGGAGGCGCGGGCAGTGGCTCCAATGACAGCCAGACCGCCGAGGAACGAAGCCGCCGCCGGCAGGCCGAAGTGTTCGAGCAGGGACGGCAAGCCGGGCAACAGCAGCTCCGCGCCGACCTCGACGCTGGCCTCGCCAAGAGCCGCGAGCAGATCAGCCGTGCGCTCCAGCAGTTCGCCCTCGAACGGCAAGACTACTACCGCCGCATCGAAGGCGAAGTCGTCGAACTGGCGCTCGCCATCGCCCGCAAGATCCTGCATCGCGAAGCGCAACTCGACCCGCACACTCTCGCCGGCATCGTCCGGGTCACGCTCGAGAAGCTCGATACCGGGACCAAAGTCAACCTGCACGTCCACCCCCAGGAAGCCGCCGACTGGCGGCACTACTTCGCCTGCCGGATGGGAGATGTCCCGGCGCCGGACGTTCACGAAGATCCCGCCATCGCTCTCGGAGAATGCCGCATCGAAACTTCACTGGGCTCGACCGTAATCGGTCTCGAAACGCAGCTCAAGGAAATTGAAACCGGATTGCTCGACCTGCTCGCCGAAAGGCCCGGTGCAGTCGCGAGCTCTTTGCCCGCTTCGACCACAGCAAGCCGGCCACTGGAGACACGCCGATGACTTCGCAGATACTCTCCGCCTACTTCTCCCACCTCGAGACCTCGTCGGCGCTGCGCTGGCGCGGCCGAGTGGTACAGGTCGTCGGCCAGCTCGTCGAATCCGAAGGCCCCTTCTGCACCGTCGGCGAGGCCTGCGAAATCGTCGATTCCCGCGGCCGGCACTGGCCTGGAGAGATTGTCGGCTTCCGCGGCAACATCGTTCTCTCCATGTCCCTGCACCGCCCCACCGGCATCCGTTACGGCGACGAGGTCGTGGTTTGGGGACGGCGTCCCTCCTTGCGCCTCAGTGAACAACTGCTTGGCCGCGTGCTCGATGGCGCTGGAAGTCCCATCGACGGCCGGCCCGCTCCCATTTGTCGCGAGCGCTATGCTCTGGATCGCCGAGCCCCGCTCGCCCTCGAGCGCACCCCCATCCGCGAGGCGCTGGGATGCGGCATTCGCGCCATTGATGCCTTCCTCACCTGCGGACGCGGCCAGCGCGTCGGCATCTTTGGCGGCAGCGGCGTCGGCAAAAGCACGCTCATCGGCATGATGGCCCGCAACACCAGCGCCGACCTCACCGTCCTCGGGCTGATCGGAGAACGCGGACGCGAAGTGGGAGAACTTCTCAACTCGCTCGGCGAAGAAGGCCGCGGCCGTGCCGTGGTCGTCGTCTCCACTTCCGACCAGGATCCGCTGCTCCGCATCCGTGCCGGTCTCGCGGCCACCACCATCGCCGAATATTTCTGTGCCCGCGGCAAGCACGTGCTGCTGGTTGTCGACTCACTCACACGTCTCGCCATGGCGCAGCGCGAAATCGGCCTCGCCGCCGGCGAGCCGCCCACCGCCAAAGGCTACACGCCCTCGGTCTTTACTTTGCTCGCCCGGCTCATCGAGCGGGCGGGCTCCTTCGGCTCCGGCACCATCACCGGCTTTTACACCGTGCTCATGGAAGGCGACGACGAAAACGATCCCCTGGTCGACGCCGCCCGCGCCCTCCTCGACGGCCACGTCATGCTCGATCGCCGCCTCGCTGCCCAGAGCCACTATCCTCCGATCTCCATCCTCGACAGCATCAGCCGCATCATGCCCGCTGTCATCTCCGCCGAGCATCTCGCGAAGAACAACCTCATCCGCCGTCTGTTCGCGACCTACAAGGCTTCCGAGGAACTTATCCGCATCGGGGCTTACCAGAAAGGCAGCGATCCCGATCTCGATCGCGCCATCGCGCTCATGCCCGCGCTTCGCGAATTTCTCATACAACCCTCGCAGGAAGCTGCCGGGATGAAAGATTCTCACGCTCGCCTGATGGCGCTTCCGGCCTGAATCCATGCCTTTCCGTTTTGCTCTCGCGCCGCTGCTCCGCCTTCGGCAAAGCATCGAGCGCCAGCGCACCCTCAAACTGCAGGAGGCCAATCTCCAGGTCTCCTGTGCCCAGGAAACACTGGCGCAACTGGAACGCTTCCTCTCCGACTCCGCTCAGTCCGACGCCGTCGCGCTGACCGCCGGACGCAGTGCCGCCGAACTCCAGTTCGCTTCCGTTTTCCGCGAGAAGCTGCACCGCTTCCGCCAGGAGCTCCAGTCTGACGTCCGCAAGCTCGAACTCCTGCGCCAGCAAGCGGCCAGTGAATACCATCAGGCCTATCGCGAACGCGAGGTCCTCGAAACCCTGAGCGCCCGCCAGCGCCGTGTCTATCAGCAGGAACAATTACGCCGCCAGCAACAGGAACTCGATGGCGCTTATCTGCTGCAACGCTGGCATCGTCGAAAATGAGAACCGTGAAGATGAATCGCGAAATTGAATCGCCTTCCATGAGCAGCCAGGCTGGCGGATCTGGCGCAGGCAGGGGCAAAATTTTTCGAAGCAAGAAAAAAGGACGGGACCGAAGTCCCGTCCGTGAGTTCGGTTTCTTAAATCGGGCTATTTGCCAGTTCCGGACAGAGCCACGCTCTGCGGACTGCCGGGGGCGTTGTCGGTGAAGTTGAGATCGCCGGTGCGCAATCCCGTCTGCGTTGGCGTGAAGGTCACGCGCACCGTGCAGCTCGCTCCCGCCGCCAAGGCGCTGCCGCAATCCGTCTTTTTGGGGCCGGCCTTGCGGGCGAAGTCGCCCGTGGCGGCGATACTCGTGATGTTGAGCGTGGAACTGCCGGGGTTGGTGACCGTCACCTTCTTGGCCCCGGACGTTTTGCCCACCAGGACTTTAGCAAAAGTCAGCGAAGCAGGATTGAAGCTGATGGCTGGGCTCCCACCACCGCAGCCCGTGAAGGCAAACGATCCAATGTGGGTGCTCCAGTTGTAATATCCGAAGGCTTGCAGGTACTCGTCCACATACCAGAAGGTGCAGTCGTCGCTGGGGTCAACTTGCATCGCGGTGTAGTCGCCCCAGCGATTGGCATATGTACCGCCCTCCTGCGATCCAGAGCCCTCAATGATGCTGGCTTCGGTTTCCATCGTGCCCGCGGGATCGCTAGGCACGTGGCCGGTAAAGCGAACGGCGGGGTAGACGCTACTACTGGAGGCGCTATATCCAAGGGCAATATCCGCGCTCTGGTCCTCGGCCACGCTGGACATCCAGCGATAGGTGGTGTCGGGAGCGAACGTTCCTTGCTGATTGAGAGTTACTTTGCCGGCGGGGTCGTAAATTTCATACCAGCGGACCGCGACCTGACTTCCATTTTCGACGGCGTGGCTGACCACGGCTCGATCATGATCGGCAAAGTGGCGGATGGCAAAGCGATACATCAAGCGATCGCCGAGCGTGTCGAGTAACTGGGAAGTTCCAGGTTGCGGAACGCAAGTGCCAAAACCGACACCGCACGACAGGTTGTCGTCGGCGACACTGATGGTTGTCGGGTTGGATAGACTAGCCGTGCCGGAAGCGAAGTTGAGTTTCAGCTTGCGCAGATACAGTTGGCCGGGGTTGCTGTTCTGCCAGGTCAGGAACAGTCCTGGAGTCTTGTCCACCGGAGTGTCCGGTCCGTCCATGTCGGATGGCAGATAGCTGCCTTCAGTATCGGGAGTCATCTTGCAGAGCATCGCCGCCGACGAATCTCCCACCAGCATTTTGGTGCGGTCGAAACCGCAGAGGTCGGCGCCGGCGAAGCCGGAACCGCCAAAAATGTTGTAGGTAGCCAGGTAGGCGCTGTTGCTCGCCGTTGCCCAGGTGCTCAGTTTGTCGTAATCGTTCAGGTTGCTGCCGAAGCTGTAAAAATAGAGACTATAGGACCCGGTCGGATCGTTGGTCGTAGAGACGGCAACGCATTCGCCATAGCTGCCGGCGTAATTATCGCCAATACCGGCAACCACCCAGCGGTCCGCCGCGCGGTCATAGAGCACAATCGGATCGACGATGTAGGTAGTACAAAGTCCGCCGATCGGGGCAAATAACGTGGGAAGGTTTGTCGGGCCAGAAAGAAGTGTGCCGGTCTTGCTGTACACGGCCAGGTACGTGTTAACGATTGCTCCGATGTCGTTGGGACCTACCGCCAGGTTGGAATCCGAAGGAATCCAACCGTTCGATCCGAGGCCGTCAAAATTCACGCCCTGAGTGACGCCGACTTCGGGCAGCGCTTCCTTCTGCAGTGCCGGGTCGAGCTGCCAGGGGCCTCGAAGCGCGCGGTGCATGAGAGGACTGGGCCGAGGCTCCGGCATTTCCCGGTCCGGGAACATCGCGAGATCAACGGGCAGATCCAGCACGCGTTCGGAGACGGCGAAGGCCGAGGGGTAAGTGACGATGGTTTCAGTATTGGCTGTTTTGGCAGAGGCCAGCGCGGGTAGCGCGAGGCCACACAGAATCAGAGTGCGAAGAACCGCTCCTGGACGAACCATTGAATTCTCCTGTATTCGGGTCTGGTGGGTGAGGTCGGATAGCGGGGGGGTATCGACCGCGATTCCCTTCTTCAGAATATTCAGCGACGCCGAGACGACGCGAATCAACGACCACCGGTAGTATACAGTTGCCATCTTGGCAAAGCCAGTGCTTTTTGGAGACTACGAGGAGCAATTGACGTCCGAGAAGTTGGTTCGACCCGTATCCGCCGAGGGCAAACACAGCGTTGACCGGACGGCCTTGGCAGCGCCGGGGCCGGAAACTGGAGCGGCCGAGCAGTTTTAGGATATCCTTCGGGCCGAGGCTTCTACAGAATGAAACTCATCCGATTTGGCGAAGTGGGACAAGAAGAGCCGGGCGTGCTTCTCGGAAATGGAGTGCGCATCGACGTTTCCAAGTTCGGTTCCGACTACGATGAAGCGTTCTTTGAAAGTGGAGGACTGGAGCAACTCCGTGCCTGGCTCGACTCGAGCGCTTCTTCTGCTCCGCGGGTTGCGCCGTCGGTGCGCCTGGGGCCTCCCATCTGCCGGCCCAGTAAGATTGTCTGCATCGGGCTCAACTTCCGCGATCACGCCGCGGAAAGCAAGATGGAGCTGCCCAAGGAGCCGGTTATCTTTTTCAAGTCAACGACCTCGCTGGCTGGCCCGAACGATCCGGTGGCGATCCCCAAGAACGGCAAGAAAGTGGATTGGGAAGTTGAGTTGGCGGTTGTCATGGGCAAGAGGGCCCTGTACGTTCCGAAAGAACGTGCGCTCGATTTCGTTGCGGGATGTGTTCTGCACAACGACTATTCGGAACGCAGTTTTCAGCTCGAACGCGGAGGGCAGTGGGTCAAGGGCAAGAGCGCGGATACTTTCGCTCCGCTGGGCCCTTTTCTCGCGACTCCCGAGGAAATCTCGAACGTGAGCAGTCTGCGAATGTGGCTGAAGGTCAACGGCGAACTTCGGCAGAATAGTTCGACGGCCAACATGATCTTTGACGTGGCGACGCTGGTTTCGTACGTCAGCGAGTTCATGACGCTTCTGCCCGGGGACGTGATCAGCACCGGCACGCCGGCGGGCGTTGGCTTGGGAATGAACCCGCCTCAGTATCTGAAGGCGGGAGATGTGGTGGAACTCGGAATTGATGGTTTGGGAGAGTCGCGCCAAGAGGTCGTGGGCTGGGAACCGTTGGCGAGCCATGCGCATTGACGCTCATCAGCACTTCTGGATCTACAACCAAGACGAGTGTGGATGGATCGCCGACTCGATGGCCTCGCTGCGTCGCGATTTTCTCCCCGATGATCTGAGGCCCGAGCTGAAACGCAACGGGTTTGCGGGCGCGGTTGCCGTGCAGGCGCGGCAGAGCTTGGAAGAAACGCGTTGGCTCCTGGAACTGGCTGCGGGAGCGCCGTTCATTCTGGGCGTTGTCGGCTGGGTCGATTTGCGGTCGCCGCAGGTTCGTTCGCAATTGGAAGCTCTTGCTGGGAATCCGAAGCTGGTCGGCATCCGTCACATTGTGCAGAGCGAGCCCGACGACCGGTTCCTGTTGCGGGCGGAGTTTCTCCGGGGCATTGCTGTGCTGGGAGAGTTCGATCTCGCCTACGACATCCTCATTTACCCCAGGCATCTTGTGGTGGCCGCCGAGTTTGTGCGGCGCTTTCCCGGCCAGCGCTTCGTCTTGGACCACATGGCCAAGCCGCCGGTCAAGAGTGGAGAAATCCACGCGTGGGCGTCTGGCATCCGGGAGCTGGCGTCGTCGCCCAACGTTTTCTGTAAACTGTCTGGCCTGGTGACGGAGGCCGACTGGCGGCACTGGAAGCCTGAGCACATTAAGCCGTATCTAGACATCGCTTTCGAATGCTTCGGGCCCGATCGTCTCATGATCGGATCGGATTGGCCGGTGTGCACGGTCGCCGCCGAGTATGGTCAAGTGGTCGGAGTGGTGGAAGACTATCTCAGCCAGCATAGGGACGAAGAGCGCGAGGCGGTGCTTGGCGGTAACGCGAAGCGGTTTTGGAGACTGGCTGGTTGAAGAAACTGAAGTTGGCTGGAGCCAAGCTGCGCTTTGCGGGGAAGGTACGCATTCTGTGCAAAACAGAATTCTGCAAATTGACGCGAGGGATAACGTCCTGATCGCGCTCGCCGACCTGCACGAAGGCGAGCAGGTCGAGTATGGGAAGAAGCGTTACACGCTGGTTTCCGACGTTCCCGCGAAGCACAAATTCGCTACGGGGGACCTCGGCGCCGGCGCGGAGATCGTCATGTATGGTGTGCTCGTTGGCAGGGCTGTGAAACCCATCCGCCAAGGAGAACGGCTGACCACGAGTAACACTCAGCACTTGGCAGCCGAGTTCCGGGAACAATCCGTTCAGTATCGTTGGACGCCGCCGGACGCTTCGCGCTGGAAAGAACGAACGTTCCTTGGGTATCACCGGTCCGACGGCCAGGTTGGCACGCGCAACTATTGGCTGGTCGTTCCGCTCGTGTTTTGCGAGAACAGGAATATCAGTGTTCTCAAGCAGGCGTTTGAAGAGGAACTAGGTTTCACTTCGCCCCAGCCGTATCGCCGGCAAGTGGCGCAACTGGCGCAACTCTATCGGGAAGGAAAGGCCGAAGAACTCAAGACCGGCGCTTTCTCTGGGGACCGCGCCAGCCCGGCGCGTACGCGGCTATTCGAGCATATTGACGGCATCAAGTTCCTGCTCCACGAAGGCGGGTGCGGCGGAACGCGAGAAGATTCCAACAATCTCTGCGGACTGATCGCCGGCTACATTCACCATCCGAACGTGGCCGGAGCCACCGTTCTCAGCCTCGGATGTCAGCACGCGCAGATCGAGATCCTCCGCGAACAACTTCACAAGCGCAATCCGAACTTCGACAAGCCGCTTATCGTATTGGAGCAGCAGCAGAGCGGTTCGGAGTTTGCGATGCTCTCGGAGGCCGTCCAGAAGACATTTCTTGGACTGATCGAAGCCAACAAGTGCAGACGCGGGCCAGCATCACTCTCTCAACTGTGTGTAGGGTTGAAATGCGGAGGCTCTGACGGCTTCTCGGGCATTTCGGCGAATCCGGCGATTGGGCACACGGCCGACCTGCTGGCTGCGCTGGGCGGGAGAACGATTCTGTCGGAGTTTCCCGAGTTGTGCGGGGTGGAGCAGGAACTCATGAACCGCTGCACCGGCAAGGAAGTTGCCGGCCGGTTTGCGCAACTCATGCGCGACTATAATGCTCGCGCCAAGTCCGTGGGGTCGGGCTTCGAGATGAACCCGTCTCCGGGAAATATCCAGGATGGACTGATTACAGACGCGATGAAGTCGGCGGGCGCGGCAAAGAAGGGCGGCACGGCGCCGGTGGCCGCAGTCCTCGGCTATCCCGAGTATTCCACCGAGCCGGGCCTGCACTTGCAGTGCACTCCGGGGAATGATGTGGAGTGCGTCACGGCACAGGTGGGAGCTGGAGCCAGCGTGGTCTTGTTCACCACGGGCTTGGGGACGCCGACTGGGAATCCGATTGCCCCCGTTGTTAAGCTGTCCACCAACTCGATCTTGGCGAAGCGCATGAGTGACATCATCGACGTCGACACCGGCGGAATCATCTCGGGTGCAAAGACGATTAAGCAGATGGGAGAGGAAATTCTGGAACTCGTTATCAAAGTGGCCAGCGGCGAGAGCAGAACGAAGGCCGAGCTGAATGCTCAGAACGATTTCATTCCCTGGAAGCGAGGTGTTTCTCTTTGAATAGTCGGGCCCAGAATCATCAAGCAAGCAATCGGGATACGTTTCGACTCGACGGCAAAGTTGCGGTTGTCACCGGCGGTGGCAGCGGGATTGGCCGTGCAATCGCGCGGAAGTTCGCAGCCCACGGGGCGGTGATCCGCGTCCTGGACGTCAATCTCAGCGATGCCGAAACAACCTGCCAGCAGATTACTTCCACAGGCGGGAGCGCGGCCGCTCACCGCTGTGATGTCACCGAACACACGCAGGTGAAAGCACTGTTTCAGCAGCTTTTCGAGCGGGAACAGCTTGCGATTCTTGTCAACAACGCCGGCGTTTCTCACATCGGCACGGTCGAGAGCACGACGGAAGAGGACTTTGACCGTGTTCTGCGCGTGAACGTGAAGGGGTTCTACAACTGCATGCACGCCTGTGTCGGGCACATGAAAGCCCAGGGCGGAGGTGTGATCCTGAACATGGCTTCCATCGCTGGGTCTGCCGGGCTCCCGGATCGTTTTGCCTACTCCATGAGCAAAGGCGCTGTGATCGCGATGACCTATTCCGTCGCGAGAGACTACCTGAGCGACAACATCCGCTGTAACTGCATTTCACCGGCCCGGGTTCACACGCCGTTTGTGGACGGCTTCCTGCGAAAAGCCTACCCCGGACGGGAGCGGGAGATGTTCGAGAAACTGGCGAAAGCGCAGCCCATCGGCAGAATGGCGGAGCCCGAGGAAGTTGCCTCTCTCGCGTTGTTCCTGTGTTCGGACGAGGCGGCGTTCATTACCGGTGTGGATTATCCCCTGGACGGCGGCTTTTTCAATCTGCGCGGCTGATCTGAGAGGCTAAGTCATGGACCTGCAACTGGAAGAGAAAGTCATCATCGTAACCGGCGGCGCAAAGGGCATCGGCGCGGCCATTGTGCGCGCCTGCGCTGGTGAGGGCGCGATACCGGTTATCGTGGGACGGGATGCGGCGGCGGGACAGAAGTTGCAGGCTGAGCTACAAGCCAGTGGCGCTTCCTGCGGGCTGATTACCGTGGATCTCTCCACGCCCGAGCGTTGTTCGGAATCTGTCGAACAAACGCTGAAGAGCTTTGGCCGCATCGACGCGCTGGTGAATAACGCGGGACGTAACGACAAGGTCGGCCTCGAACATGGAAGCCCAGCGGAATATGTAGCCTCGCTCAACCATAATCTTGTGCACTACTACAGTATGGCGCACCATGCCCTGCCGCATCTGAAGCAATCGCGAGGAACCATCGTCAATATCGGATCGAAAACGGCCGTGACGGGACAGGGGAGCACATCGGGGTACGCATCCTCGAAGGGCGCAATCATGGCCCTCACCCGGGAGTGGGCCGCGGAACTGCTGCCTTACGGCATACGCGTGAATACCGTCATCCCGGCGGAGGTCATGACGCCACTCTACCGCCAGTGGCTCGATAGATTCCCGAACCCTGAAGAGAAGCTCCAGACCATCCTGTCGAAGATTCCTTTAGAGAAGCGGATGACCACGGCAGAGGAAATTGCGGCCATGACCGTCTTCCTGATTTCGGGCAAATCCGCTCACACCACGGGACAACACATTTTCGTGGACGGCGGATATGTTCACCTTGATCGCGCTTTAACATAGAAGTTGTCTGCGCTTGCCTTGATGGGGCCAGGTTGGAGCAGGGAAGGAGGGTGCGATGCAGCCGTCAAGTTCGGGAATTTCGCCCAAGGGAGTGAGCACCGCCGAATGAAGCGACGATTCTGCCTCACGTTGGACCTCAAAGACGATCCGAAGTCGATCGCCGAATATCGGCAATGTCACGAGAAAATCTGGCCGGAGATTACAGCGAGCATTCGAGACGCTGGCATCGTGGACTTGGAGATCTATCTTCTCGGCACGCGAATGTTCATGATCATGGAGGTCGATGAGAACTTTTCGTTCGCAGCCAAGGCCGCTGCCGATCGGCTGAACCCCAAGGTACAGGAGTGGGAGGACCTCATGTGGAGATTCCAGCAGGCGTTGCCGCAGGCCGCTCCCGGTGAGAAATGGATGTTGATGGAGAGGATTTTTAAGCTGGGTCTCTGACCGCACGATTGTTACCGCTGTCGACCACGCTTGCCGGTGGAGAGCCGGGCGGCCCCGCCCGTCTCTCCACCAACCGACTCATCATGCGGTCAGCCCTTCGAGCGGGCAACATCGCAATCGCGATACCTCCGGCTCGGGTGCAGGATGTTATTGTTCGTCCTGCTTGCACCCCTGACTGACCGAAGTCAAAACGGCATTCTTGGAGGCAATGTGACAGTCATAAGACACGCCATTCGAATCGGAATAGGTGTATTTCTGCGAGCTCGATATGGGGCTCACGTCCGTGGCCTTCAACGCGTTCGTGAGCGAGTTGGAGTAGGTTGGATTCCCATCGGACGTGACCAGCTCGCTGGTGCCGTAGTTCTGAGTGAACGCCTGCGTGAAACCGAACATAGCGCTGCTCACGGGATAGGTGAAACGGACCGTGAAGGGGAAGCTCCAGAGATCCGTGGTTGCCAGCGTCCCCTTCGGGCTCTTGACCGTAGTCACGGAAGAGAGGCTGGTCTGCAACGAAGTGTTCTGGTCGAGCACCGTGAAATTGACGGTATCGAAGTCGATCCTCTCGGTGCTGGAGAAGTTCTGCTGCCCGGCGATTGAAGTGGAGACCTTGCCGTGGGAGGTGTCGACGTAACCGGCAATCGTGTAACTGCGGTTGGATTGGACGCCGATCGTTCCCTTGACGGTCCCAGTCCCGTGCAGTTTCTCGGTGACCACGGGGTTTGGGCCGGTCAGTGTGTTCTCGGTGACCGCGCCAGTGATCTGCGTGGTCCCCTGGTCGAGGTAGAGGAGCAGCGATCCAGTTACCTGGAAGTAGTAGTCGTCGTTGAACACGCTGAACGCGATGGTGTGGGGCTGGCCGTTGCTGAGCAGGCCGGCAAACGGCGTGAGGTTCACGCGATAAGGAACAAACTCGAGAGTTTGTACGCCGGGGATCGGTTGCCAGTCGTCAGGCAGATCTCCCGTGTAAACCCAGGGAGAAACCGGAGCAATCCCGGCCGGCTGTCCGTCAATGGTGACCTCAGTCTCGCGGAAATTTGTGTTACCACATCCGTAGACTTCATTGATGCCGGCGAGGTCGTTGGGAAAACAGCCCCACCAGCTCTCGTCGGTGGACTGGCTCTGGGAGATCACGTCGAGGTAAGCCTGCTCGATATTGGTCGGCAGCGTAAAGGTCGTCGAGAGCTGATCCGTAGGAGAATACAAGTAACCCGGCAAGTTTATCCCACCGTTGCCGTTCGACTGCACCAGCGGCAGCACAACGTCGGGCAGCTTCGTGGCGCTGCGGCCTGGTTGTGCGGCATAGAACTCCAAGTCGGCGCTTACTGTGAAAACTCCATTCAAGTACGTCGAGCAGTCCGTGGTGCAGTTCCCCAGTTCGATATCGCCATTCTGCGGGGTCGCCAACAGCGCGCTGTAGTCGGTAACGTCGCGCTCGACATGCCAGGTGTTAGTGAGGGTCGCGAGCGGCTCAGGGGTGGTCCCGAAATAGAGGTCCGTGTCGCCCAGAAAAATGCTTGCCGTGCGGTCGTACTGGATTCCCCCGTTCTCGCTGAAGTCCGCCTCGAACACTATTTTCTCCCACGGACCGGGGCAGTTGCCCGGGGGCGCGAACGCAAATGTCTGTTGCCACTGTGAAAAATAAGCAAACGTGTAGTTGGCAAAAAGCGGCACCACGCAGGGTTGCTCAAGCGGCCGCGGCACCAGCGGGTCGGCGGTCACTGTGAACTGCGTGCCAATCTGCCGGTTCGTGCTCTGGGCGAGAACCGGGGAGGATGAGAGCAGTGACGCTGCGAGCAGCATCACAAAGGGAAGTATTTGCAACCAGCGACGACGTGGGTTCATAGCAGACTCCTTATTGGTCGGGTGTTCTGGACAGACCGGTGTCTCGAAATCCGGGACACCACTATTTCATCGGGTCCAGAGATTGTCAAGGGCTTTGTGATCGAATTGAGCTATATCGATCATTTTTCTGCTCCATATGCAAGATTATGCGCACTGCGGAATCTGGCCGGGGGCACGGGTCTCAGGCCTTACGCGTGCTTCGGGAAGGCGAATGGGGAGCACTCAAGCCTGGGGTTTCCTGCGTTTCCGGCAACGCCAGGACGTAGGGTCCCTCGGGGATCACCGCGACAGTTGCTTCGTTGGGCAGTCCCCTCAGCAGCGCACGGATTGCCTCCTCAGCGGAGGGTTGTACGCTTCCCCAGACTGAGGCGTGGCAGGCCGCGGGCAGTCCCGGAACGTAGTAGTGGACCTCTACTCTCGTAGTCACCAGTGCGAGTTTCTCCAGTTGCCATTGGTCTACGGTGACTGGGTCTCCAGCGATCCGCGCAAGAAACTCACGATCGGAACAGGAGCGCGACAGCATTTCGCTGAACTCGCGACCTCCGGCACCTTCTTCACAGGCGGCCAGCAGCAGGATTCTGCCTCCAGGTTTCACGATGTGGGCCGCCGCCGTGACCCCTTTTATCGCCTGGTAGAAAGTCAAGTCGAGGGGGTATCCGGCCGCGGTAGTAATCACGGCGTCCACCGGGTCCTCGAGGACCCGGAGCATGGCTTGGGAAACAAATTGAACCCCGCAGTGGTGCGCCTGCACTGGATCTCCCGCGAATACGGCCGCAATGGGGCGTGGTCTTGCGCCTTCGCTGCGCGCCAAGGCTACGTCCACCATGAAGTCGTGCCGCGCCATGCCGGCGATCTCCAGCAGTTCCCGGTGGAGCGGGTTGTGCTTGATCGAGCCCTCGACCGCCCGTTGGTCGCGCATGAACTTGGGGCTATGCAGGACTTTGATCGTTGTCTCCGCTGCCAGTCCGGGCGCAATGAGCTTGCGGCCGCCGGAAAATCCCAGCATCAAATGGGGTTCGATGAACCCCACGGTGATGTGCAGGTCGGCTGCGAGAAAGCGCTCGTCGACGTATACAGGAGTACCCGATTGCGTGGCGCCGAGGAACCGGTGCTCCCGAAGTTCGCGCGCGTGGTGATTGACCACACGATAGTTTCTGGCAACAAAGTCCCCGCAAATCTCGGCGATCTCCGCATCCGTCGCTGGACGATGGAGCCCGGTGGCAATCAAGATTGTGATGGCGTCGCGCGGGATGCCGGCGGTCTCGATCCGGCGCAGGAGGGGTGGAAGAATCTGCCAGTTTGGAACCGGCCGCGTGATATCGCAGACGGAGATGGCCGCCGACTTCTTATTTTTCGCCAATGACACGAGGGGACGGCAGCCAATCGGCGAGTCGAGGGCGCTTTCGATGGCGGCTTGAGGCTGAGCCAGCGGCGCGGCGGATCTGGCTTCGAGCACCTCATAGTGGAATGGCGCGGGAAGGTCGAGGGGCAGTCCATTCCTGCCAAAAGCGAAGTCGATTCGCATTTCGCAATTCTACCTGTAGTACCGCGCAGTCAGAACAAGTAAAGCGGCGAAGGCCCAGTGCGTGACGCGACTATTCATACAGGGATGGAGTCAATGTGAATATTGAATATTGGCCTGTGCTTCGGGAACTGCGTTGACAAGATCGCGCAGAGGCTTGATAACCGTGAAGCGAACCAGTGCTTGCGGTTTCTCGGCTTCGTCCAAGACAGCCAGTTTCTGAGCTTTCCAACCAGCGGCCGCAGGCAGTCCGGATGAGAGATAAGAAACAGCTTCGAGACCCGCCGTGCCCAGTTCGGCGAGCTGCTGGGCGCGCAGTTTAGCCTGGGCGAGTTGGGGCGAGCCGGCCATCAAGCGCAGGATTCCAGGCTCCGCGGCGATCCACGCCTCGAAGTTGGTAGATAGTTCGAGTCCTTCCTGCATTCGCGACGCGGGGTCCTGCAGGTAGGCGCGCGTGAGCAACTCAAAATCGTGGCGCGATGGCGGATCGGGCGGAAGAGCGTCTGCGATCTGATTGAGTGGTGTCAGTTGATTGGGATGCTGCATGAATGCCTGGTCGTCGAAGGTGACAGGTTCGAGAACGGAGGCGAGGATTTGCAGCGGACCAATCTGCTGCGTTCCGGCCAACTGGCGCAGGCTCACTTCTTCCTGAGAGATGTGCGTGAGACCGAAGGCTTCCAGCCGCAGCGACTCGACGGCCAGCCGACGATACATGTCGTCCACGCTGTCTACGTTGCGCGGCGACCAGAGGCGCTCGGCGACGGCTGCCGCGCGCGGCCAGATGCGCGAGTCGATGGTTTGCGGGCCGGCCTGCTCCGTCCACATACAGGCTTCTCCGCCGAGGATGCGGGCTTGCTGCTCGGGACTGAGGTCGCTGGCCGCGGGCAGGGGGTCGACCAGGTAATGGGCCTCGGCGGTGTTTTTGTGATTCAAGTAATAGCCGGCGGAGAGGATACCGCTGTATCCGTTTCTGGCTCCGGCGGCTAGTGAGTCGAAGCCGCGCCAGCTTTGGACAGCGACGTTGTTGGGCAGATCGGGAGTGAGAATCTCGTCCCAGCCGATCATCCGCTTGCCGTGCTTCTCGAGAAGTTTGAGCAGACGCTGGTTGAAATAATTTTGCAGCGCGGCTGTGTCTTTGAGATCGTGTCCGCGCATGAAGTCCTGGATGCGCGGATTGGCCTTCCACTCGACGCCGTTGTTCTCGTCGCCTCCGATGTGCATAAAGTGGTCGGGGAAAATGGCGGCCATCTCCCCGATGAAAGTATCGAGAAATTTGTAAGTGCTTTCTCGCGTAGGATCCATCACCGGATCGAAGACGCCAAACTCGCGCTCGATGTGGAAAGGGCCGGGCCCGCTGGCGAGATCGGGATACCCGACGAACCATGCACTGCTATGCCCCGGCATGTCGAACTCGGGCACGACGCGGATGCCGCGGTCGCGAGCATAGGCGACGATTTCGCGGGCTTGTTCCTGGGTATAGAAAAGTCCATCAGAGCCCAGCCCGGCCAGCTTGGGGAAAGCTCTGCTCTCGATGCGGAAACCCTGGTCTTCGCTGAGGTGCCAGTGGAAGACGTTGAGCTTAACCGCGGCCATGCCGTCGAGGGTGCGTTTGAGAACGTCGACGGGGATGAAGTGGCGTCCGCAGTCGATCATGAGGCCTCGCCAACGGAAGCGCGGCGTGTCGCGAATGGACACGGCGGGAACAAAATAACCGGTTGCGTCGGACTGGATGAGCTGTTGCAGAGTTTCGAGACCGCGCATGGCCCCGACCGCAGTCGCGGCGCGAAGGTGCGCGCCCGAAGGCGTGACCTCAAGCGAGTAGGACTCGTCTTCGTCGGCCGATTGGATGGTTTCTCCAGGGCCATCGACGCTGACGACCAGCGTGGCGGAAGTTTTGTCGGCTGCGAGAGACGTGGAAATCAAAAGCGCAGTCTGAGTTTTGATGTGATCGAGGCTGCGCGCGATGACGGCGTCGAGGCGCGCGTCTCGGAAGTGGTCCGCGATAGCAGTGAAGGACGGCGTAATCGCGAGGCGGCCCTGCTGTGCGGAAAGCTGCGACGGCTGCGGCATCAGGGTATTGACGAATCCGGGAACCGAACTTTGCGAGGACGTTGCCTGGCTCGGTGCGGCGGGCACTACCGTGAGAGCCGTGAGGATCGTTGCAAGCGCTAGTCGACATATCACGCTGCCTCTTTCGTGGCCCACTCGTTACACCTCCTTAGCGAAAGCGCCGGATAAACAGAGTGTGTCGTTCCGACCGGTAGAAACTAACTCCACATATCGCAAGCTTTGCTCTGGGTAGAATACATGACCTGGCGAATGCGTGGCACCGAGGCGCCCCGAGGGATGCGCGGTCATGGCCGGTGCGCGGGACTTTTGTCAGACTCGAATGACTCTGATTCCATTCCGCGTGAACGCCTCAACCATTTCATCGGAAGCGCCTGCATCCGTGACGAGCACATCTACGTCCTCGATTGGGCAGATCAAAGACGAGGTGACAACGCCGAGCTTGCTGGAATCGGCCACCACGATCACCTGCTTCGCTTGCTTTACCATGGCGCGAAACGAGAGGGCTTCGTCCGACTCGTTAGTGGTTGTTCCGCGCTCGGCATCGATTCCGGAGACGCTGAGAAACAGCTTATCGAGAAAAATGTCGCCAAGGAAATTGATGGCTGCGGCTCCGATCAGGGAAAACGACCAGGGCCAACGGACGTAGCCTCCCGTCAAATGGATCTTGAGCCCTGGCATGTTGCAGAGCTCCATGCCGATGTTGACGGCGTTGGTTACGACCGTGAGGTTGTTGCGATGCCGCAAACTTCGCGCCACCCAGGTGGTTGTGGTGCCCGCCGTCAGACCGATGGTCTCATTCTCTTCAATCAATTCAGCGGCGGCCACGCCGATATGCCGTTTTTCCCTTACAAAGCGATGTTGACGAGTCTGAAACGCCGTGTCGTACCGAAACGGCTCATAGAGCAATTCCTGCACCAGAGCCGCGCCGCCGTGGGTTCGCCGGATCAATCCTCTGGCTTCCAGGCGCATCAAGTCCCGACGGATACTCGGAGCGGATGCTCCCAAAGAAGCGATCAGCTCTTCCACGGTTACAGAGCCTTTTTGCAACAGCAGTTTCAGAATCTGATCCGTGCGGCGCTGTTGGCGAGCGGACATGGGTTATGTGCTTGGCGGACGCGACGATATGGCTATCCGCGTACCCCGGGGAAAACCCCAGCCAAACGGTACAAGCCTATCATCGTAACCCGACCGGAAGCAGACTGGCGAGCGCATTCGTCAAGTCACGGCTGAGTCCAGCAACACCCGGAACTGCGAACGCTTCACACAAGTACTCCATATTACGGATAAACCATCAATACAGTGATCGTTTTGTGCATTCTCGATCATTTTGTACTTGACAAAGGACAAGCAGTAGGTCTTAAATCCTCCACGCAAAGTTTTTCCGTGCGCCTCCCAAGTGTACAACCAGCCCTGGCCATGGAGCACGCCAAGGTCAAGGTAATGCCTATGGAGGATGCGGTCCGAAAAACCTTTCCAGCAGGCTGCCTTGGTGGGCAACGCCGGAATACAGAAATCAGGCACGCAAGTCTATTCTGCGGACCGTGCTCGTCCGGTCTCAGGGAAATAAAGGAGATAATAAGATGAATCCGAGAATACGCACTGGATCCTCTGGCCTGTACTGCCTTTTGTTGTGCATCACGGTAGCTATGTTGGCGGCTCTGCTTCAAGCGCAGAATTCGCAGGGGACAATCCTCGGACACGTGCAGGACCCGTCTGGCGCGGCTGTCGCGGGGGCCAAGGTAACGGCCACCAATATCAACACGAATGTGGCCCACCACTTCACCACCACGGGTGGGGGCGACTACGTGTTTGTGGACATGATTCCTGGAACCTACGAGGTGAGGGTAGAATTCGCCGGTTTCAAGAGCGAGGTCAGCTCGGGCCTCATGTTGGAAGTGGACCAGACCCTGCGCCAGAACTTCACCCTTCAGATTGGGCAAATCAAGGAAGAGATGACCATCACGGCCGACGCCCAGATGGTGCAGACGGACAACACCACGACGGGCAACGTGCTCGATCAGAAGACGATGGAAGAACTGCCTTCCAACGGCCGAGACTTTAATAATCTACTGAACTTGTCGGCAGGCGCAGGCAACGTCAGCGGCGGCTCGCAGGCCTATTGGGCCAATCACGGACTGAACACCAACTTTACCGAAGTGAGCCTCAATGGCGCCCGGCCCGAATCCGTCAGTTTTATGGTGGACGGCGTGGCCGACACTGACAACTTCTTCACGACCGCCTCGGGCCTTCCTTCCGAGTTTTCGATCCAGGAAGTCAAGGTGCAGACCGGCCTTTACTCCGCTGAATACGGGCAAGGCTCTGGCCAGATCAACGTGGCCATCAAGTCGGGAGCGAACCAGTGGCACGGACAGGCTTACGACTACCTTCAGAATGACGCTTTTAATCCCAAGAGCCCGCTGGAAGAGGAACATTATCTCTATGAAGGCGGCGCGGTTCCTAAGGTCCTACCATGGAAGCAAAACCAGTTTGGTGGAACGCTGGGCGGTCCCGTCAGGATACCCTGGCTCTACAACGGGCAGAACAAGAGCTTCTGGTTTTTCGCCTACGACGGCGGCAGGCGACGGACAATCTCCTCCCAAGGCGCGATACAAGTTCCAACCCCAGCCGAACGGACTGGCAACTTTTCCGACTGGCCCTATCCGATCTATGACCCTAGCACCACGGTATGCAATCCGGCGTGCGATGCGACCACGCGCACGGCATTTGTGGGCAACATACTTACCCCCTACCTCCCGGCGGGGCAGAAACTGACGGGGCAAGAACTGGCCAACCTATTTCCTAAACCCAACATCGCTTGCACCATGCCCTGCTTCAACTACCTCGTACCGGTTCGCAATTCCATCACGACCAACAACGAGACCATGCGGGTGGATCAGAATTTTGGCGACAAGAATCGCTTCTACTTCACCGCGAACGTGAGGGGCGACGATGAGCCCCACCCCAACATGCTGCCCTACACCGGGTCCGTGAACACTACCAACGCACAGCTCTTCGCCTTGAACTGGGAGCACGCTTTCAGCGCCAATACCATCAATACAGCGCGCGTCGGCTATAACCACTTGTTCTTCGAAACCGCGTCTGACACTGCCTATGGGCCGAATCTACAGGCGGATCTCGGCTTTGCAAACGCTCCCCTCGCCCCTGGCCTTTTTGGGATTCCAAACATCAACTTCTCCCAGCAATACAGCAACATCGGCAACGGCAACAACGGAACTTCCACGAAGAGCGGGACCTACCAGTTCGTGGACAATCTGAAAATGATTCGGGGCAAGCACAGCATCACCGTGGGCGTCGATGTCCGCCGTCTGCGGGAGTTCGAGCAAGACAACTATCTCGGCACTGGCAACCTTAGTTTCAATGGCGAGTACACCGCGAACTGCAATCAGGGCGTTACAACCAACGGCGTCACCTGTGCGTCGGGGGGTGGAACCCCAACCGCTGGGTTCGGCAATCCGTTCGCCGATCTGCTGTTGAGCGATCCCGCCAGCCTTTCTGGCCCGTTTCCGCTCGGGGTTGACGATTTGCACACCGTCGCCATGAACTGGAACTTCTTCGTTCAGGACGATATCCGCGTGCGGCCCAATCTCACCTTGAACTTGGGATTGCGGTACGAACTGCCACCGGCTTTTCATAGCATCGACAACAGCGGCTGGGGGCTGGATATGGCGAATGGCGGAAGCCTGGACTGGGTGAGCAAGAGCTTTGTGCAGGGTATCGAGCAACTTGCGGTTTCTCAGAGCGCCACGATAAATCCCGCTTTCCTCAATTGCTGTATCCAGAACTCCCTCGTCCCGCAAGACAAGAAGGACTTTGCTCCGCGCATTGGGTTTTCGTGGAGGCCGCTTGCCACCGACCGTTTCGTGGTGCGGGCCGGATACGGCATCTTCTACGACACTTATATGCGTTATTACGATCAGGTCCAGAACTACGACGAAAATAGCTTGCAGAATACGTTGCCTGCGAGCTACCCAACCAACTCCGAAGCTGGCAACGAGCAGCAGTCTCTTGGGCCACGCCTCAACCAGTTGTGGTCGGCACCTATACAGGGGCTTGGAGTGTTTACTCTGCCGTCGTGGGACAGCAACGACTTTGTCAACACCAACTACATTCTGAATCAGGTGAACTGGCCCAAGAACCACAACCCCTATAACGAGCAATGGACGCTCGACATGCAATTCGCCCTGAAACCGACTCTGTTGTTGGATGTTGGGTATGTGGGTTCCCACGGCATGCGCCTTTCGACGTATCTCCCATTTAACGCTGCCACGCCGCCGAAGGTTCCGAGCGATTCGTGCAACTACTTGTTTGACATCTCTCAAGCGACCGGAAGCAACGCCGCTTGCGCAACCGACCCCAATTTCCAGCCCATCGACACGCGCGTGCCGTATCCAAACCTTCCTTCCATGATGTACGCGAACGCGAACGTCCTCAATTCCAACTACAACTCTCTGCAGATTCAACTGCGGCAGCGTTTCAATCACGGCTTGACCTACAACATCGCGTACACATGGTCGAGATCTCTTGACGAACTCTCGGGCCTCAACGTCTCCGGAAACAACGGTTTCGTCCAAGATCCTCACAACCCCCAAGCCGACTACGGCCCGTCCAGTTTCAATCAGCCCAATCGCCTGACGGCAAACGGCTCCTATGAGTTGCCGGTAGGCAAAGGGAAGCGATGGTCGCTGGGCCCGGCCAACTGGGTCCTGGGCGGCTGGAAGGCGAGCGGCATCTACACTATCAACTCGGGCCGGTCTGCCACGCCGTATGGGTATTCAGGTCAGTACTACGATGAGATGGGCGTCAGTTTCGACTCCAGGTACCGGCCGAATCAGTCCGGGAGTGCGGAAACTGGCTTCACTCGAAGCTACACCGAGTGGTTCAATACCAGCGTCTTTTCCCTCGCGGCACCTGGTACATATGGTAACGCGGGAAAGGGCGAGCTGCGCGGGCCGTACTTCGAGGATCTCGACCTGAGTTTCGCCAAAGCGTTCGCGATTACGGAAAGACAGCGGATGCAGGTGCGGTTCGAAATGTTTAATGCAGGCTCAACTTGGCACAAGGGCGCCGTGTTCCCCGACGCCAACTTCACGGATTCCACCTTTGGGTCGCTCGTGCCGAAGCAGGGTCCGAATGACTTGGTCACGCCAGCGCAGTGGGCCCACGACAATCTCTGGCAGGGACACACGATCCAGTTGAGCGCGGTGTATTCCTTCTAACTAACTCGGCGGGCCGCCGCGAGTACTCTGGCACGGCGGCCCGCCGGTAGTTCGATTTTCAGAGCGCCGATGCCGCGTGAGTCAATGCCCTCCGGTTATTCGGACTCTCAACTCATGCCCAATCGTTTTGTACTCGAAATTTGCGTGGAGTCGGTGGAACACGCCGTAGCGGCCGAGCGCGGCGGCGCTCATCGTGTTGAGCTCTGCAGCGACTTGCCGTCCGGGGGAATCACTCCCAGCGCGGGACTGATGCAAACCGCTCGCCGCTACGTGCGTGTTCCCATCCATGTCTTGATTCGCCCTCGGGCCGGCGATTTTTGTTACTCCGATCGTGAACTTGAGATCATGCGCAACGATATCCTTGCCGCCAAGCAATTCGGGATGGATGGCGTAGTGCTGGGGATACTGCATGAAAGCACTCGTGTTGACGTCGCGCGTACGAAAGCTCTGGTGGAATTCGCTCACCCTTTGCCCGTAACTTTCCATCGCGCGTTCGATGCCTCGGAAAACCTGGAAGCATCACTGGAGGAGGTCATCCAGACCGGTGCATCCCGCATCCTGACCTCGGGCGGCCAGCCGCGCGCCACGGACGGGCTTTCGACGCTGACGCGGCTGGTGCAGGCGGCAAGGGGGCGGATTCTTCTCATGCCTTGTGGCAATATCAATTCCGAAAATGTTGTGCGCATTGTCCAGGTAACGTCGGCTCGCGAGATCCACACGTCAGTGGGAGCGTCTCGTTCGGCTTCCGCGAATGGCGGCAATGGATTGGCGCCCGGTACGGGTGCGTCTCTCTCTCGCCTGCCAGCTCCTATGTTTGAACAGCAAGTCGTGAGACTGGTGAGTCTGCTTGGCAATGTTTCTCGTGATGTGCGTGTGCGGTAGCTTTGTTACCATCGCCAAGATTATGGAAAAGAAACCTGGGTGTCATGGAACTATCGTCGCGTGTTCAATGATCCTGCTATGGGCGGCGTTTTCATTTGCACAAAACTTCACGGATGTGAAGCCCAACCCACAGCAGGTCGCTTGGCAGGATCTGGAGATGGGCGCGATCATTCATTTCGGTCCGAACACGTTTATGGATCGGGAATGGGGAGACGGCACAGCGGAACCGTCCGTGTTCAATCCGGCGAATGTGGACCCCGAGCAGTGGATGCGAGCCGCCAAATCCGCCGGCATCAGGTACGTCGTCTTCGTCGCCAAACATCATGACGGTTTCTGCCTGTGGCCGACCGCCAAGAGCCAGTACAGCATCAAATCCAGCCCCTGGAAACAAGGCCAGGGAGATCTGGTCCACGACGTTGCCGCCGCCGCTAGCAAGTATGGCCTGAAGTTTGGCGTCTATCTCTCGCCATGGGATCGCCATGAGCCGGCATACAAGGACAGTGCCGCCTATGATGGCTACTACCTGGCCCAGCTAAGCGAGTTAGTCACAAGTTATGGAGAGTTAGTTGAGTTCTGGCTGGATGGCGCCGGCAGTGCCGGTCACGTCTACGACTTCGATCGCTACGTCGATAACCTCCGTGTGTATCAACCGAATGCCCTGATCTTTGCCGACGCCGCATTGCTTAAGTACGGTGACATACGCTGGGTTGGAAATGAAGATGGCAGCGCGCCTGAAGAAAACTGGAATGTATTGGATCTGCGCGGCTATCTCCGCTACCGTCCCGCCGAAGCGGATACTCCGCTGCGGAAGGACCACTGGTTCTGGCATCCCAATGACGAGACGAGTCTGAAGTCCGTTGGCGAACTCTTGGACACCTACAACCGAACCGTGGGTCGCGGAGCGCAACTGATGATTGGGCTTGCGCCCGACAACCGGGGCCTGCTCCCCGACGCGGATGTGAAGCGCCTTGGGGAGTTCGGGGAGGCTCTTAACTCGATCTACGCGCCTGCGAACAATGTTGCAACTCGCGCCACCAATGCCTCGGCATATCATGCGGCTCTTGATTCCGATCCCGATACGATGTGGTCGGCGCCAGAGGGATCCCATTCCGCAATGATCGACTTGTTCTTTGCCCATCCTGTTGGTTTCGACCGTGCGCTGACCATGGAATGGCTGGTGGACGGGCAGAAGGTGCAGAAGTATGCGATTCAAGTCATGGACGGTGCAAAATGGAAGACGATCTATTCAGGAACCACGATTGGGCACAAGAAGATCGATCTTTTCCCCCGCATAAGCACGCGACACGTGCGACTCAATATTCTCTCCGCTTCCAGCACGCCACGTATTCGGGAGTTCCAGTTGTTCGACGGAGCGCGGACCAAGTAGTTGCGAATTCAACACCAGCTTACGGGCGGAATGCCTCGGCGCCCGCCGGACCCCGCCTTCACCATTCTTGCTGTTTACTCGGGATGCGTTAACCAGAAAAAAGGCAAGCGGGCCTTTCAAGCCCACTTGCCCTGGTAGCCAATCGATCAGAATGTAAATCTCGCCGCAAACTGGAATTGCCGCGGTGTGTTGGAAGTTTGCGTGATCTGGCCGAACTCGTTACCGCTCGATCCAGTCGTCCACCCGCTATAGTTTGTGGGCACATTCGGCGCCGAAAACTGCGCTTTGTTGGCGACGTTATAGGAAGAGATATCAAAACGGATATCTCGCTTTTCGCCCAGTTTGAAACTTTTGGAGAGCGTGAGATCCAGATTGTTGGCTCCCATAGTGCGGAGGTGATCGAGATACTCTGGCGCATTTCCCGGAACGAACTGGCTGGCAGGCACAGCAAAGCAGTTGGGCAGGAACCAGATCGCGGCCGTGCGCGGCGCGCCCTTGCTGGGATCGCAGGTCATATCGGCCCGCTGATCGAGGTAGGGATTTCCCCCAACATTCGGTGATTGAATGGGGACACCGCTGCTCAGGTAGAAAATCCCGTTGACCGTCCAACTGCCCAGGATGGCATTCGATACTCCGTTCAGATTCATCGCCCGGCCCTTGCCCACGGGCAGGTCGTAGGACGCCTGCCAGGTGAATTGATACTTCACGTCCTGCGGGCTGACGGAATGGTCGTATCTCAAGTTCTTCCAGTCCTGGTTCTGCGCGGTATTTCCGCCATGGAAACCGACAAAGTCCAGCGGATTATTGCCATCGTCCGTCATCAGCTTGGCCCAGGTAAAGGAGGCCAGGGTGGTGAAGTGATTAGTCATGCGCTTCTGCACCTTCGTCTGCAGGGAGCTGTACTCCGAATCTCCAGCGGGATAGCCACGCGCTACGACACCGTTGGTTGCGCCGCTTTCGCTGATGCTAGTGGGGCCACTGGTAAATTGCGGGTAAGGCTCCGCCGCCACAAATTGAGCTTGGGTGGCGCCAGCGGTACCGAGTTGATTGATCTGGCTCAGGGTGAGCTGGTTCAGATCCACCCAGGCAAACGGAAGGAAGAGCCCTCTGCTGCCCACATAGCCGGCGCTGACAACGATCTCGTGGGGAAATTCGTACTCCAGGCCGAAGTTGAAGTTATAGGTTACCGCCGTACGCTGCGAGTGCAGCATCGTGGTCAGATTGGAGCCAAGGTTAGTCTCCAATCCGCTCGGATGCAATTGGGAGGGGGGAAGAAGGCCCGCGCCCATGGAAACTGGGAACGGATCGCTCAACGAATAGGGCGCTGTCATCGGATTACCAGAATATGCCACATTGTAGGCACCGCACTGGTTGCTGCCGTTGAACACCGAATTGCCCAAGGGGGTCGCACCTGGGGAGGGTGGTGGAGAGTTAGGATCTGCGTTATAACAGGCAGCGTTCCAGTTATTACTCGTGGAGTACCCATCGCTGTCCTCCAAGGAACCGCTGACCATCTGTACGCTCGGCCCATAGTAGAAGCCGCCGCCGCCGCGAACCACCAAGTGCTTCTCTGGCTGCCATGAAAAGCCCAGGCGTGGAGCAAAGTTCGTCAGATTGGTGGTAAATGGAGAGCGGTGGCCGCTGGTGGCGAAGACTTCGCCGCCGGTGAAGGTTGTAGTGGTGCCGGGATACGTACCCACGGCCGTCGGATCGAAGTATTCCAGGCGGTTATGGCGCTCCGTCTTACCGCCGAAGATGTCCCAGCGAAGGCCAGCGGTGATGGTTAAGTTCTTACTAACATGGTAGTTGTCCTGGAAGAAAGCCGCGTAATACGGACTGGCTACGGCGGAGAAGAGATCTTGCGTGAAATTCGTCGATTCGTTGCCAGGGTAACTCCCCATGCCCAAGAGGAGTGAGGCGAAGTCGCTGCCGCCCACGGTTCCGACGTTGGGATTTACCGGTGTAGTGGATTGGTCAGTAGCGGTGGTATCGAAATAGTACCAGCCGGAGGGTGCGGGCGGCTGGCCCACATTCAAGAACCTCTTCATATATTCCGCGCCGACGCTGAGTTCGTGCTTACCGACTACCTTGGTGAGGGTCGCGTTGGCATCGTGGTTCATGCTGGCATAGATGAAGGTATTGTAGTTCGCGGTGCCGCCGAAGTTCTCTCCGCCCAGGTCGCTTAAAGTCACGATGGGAAGGGTCTTGTACGCCTCGGCCGCGGCCAGTGACGCGGGAAACCCCAGCGAGGTGATGTCGAAGCCATCCTGCTGAGGATCCCCGCCTTGATTTTCATAATGGCGCGTGAAGGAGTAGCGCAGTTGCAAGACGGTAGTGGAATTGATGGTGTAGTCGTCCCCAATGAGGAAGTTACGCCCGTTGGTAATGTTCTGGGCATAGTCCGCATCCCAATCGTTGCCGAAGGCGTTAACCCCCTTGGTGGTCGTCTTCGCATAGGAGAAACGGGAGAAGAAGCGCTGCTTTTCGCTCTTGTAGTAGTCCATGCGAACGTCGAATCTATGCGCAGTGAAGGGATCCAGACCCGGTTTCTGAAAGTTGTTCAGGTGTTCGCCCGTGGCGGAATCGCAAGTGGCGGGATTGGGATAGTTGCACTTGGGAATATGGGATAGAAACTGCGTCGCGATGGGATTGATATCGGCGGTGGGAATTACGTTTGGGTGACTTCCATCGTTGCCCATAAACTGCTGCCGAGTGCCGTCGGGATTATCTGGAACCAGCGGGTTATAGATCGTGTAGCTGCCCAGGTCGGCGGAAAAATCCCCGCCCCGTTCCGCAGTGGTGGGAACAGTGAAAATGCTTGTGGGGTCATACAACGCCTGTTGCGTGGCTTCAAAATCGGCAAAGAAAAAAAGCTTTTTGTGCAGGATGGGGCCGCCGATGGCGCCGCCTTCCTGGTAGCGATGGAAGCTGGGCGGCGTGTTGCTCGTACCAGCCAAAAGCTGGTCTTGCTTGTTGAAGTATTCGTTGGCGGCAAGGACGTCCGGACGGATATACACGAAGGCGTCGCCATGGAACTGGTCGCCGCCGGACTTGCTGACCAGGCTAATGACGCCCGCGCCGCCGCTCTGATAAGAGGCCGGAGTGTTCTGGGTTTCGACGCGGAACTCGTCCACGCCATCCTCCGGAATCTGCATAGCCGGCATGATGGCGGCGAGGTTGTTTTCCGCAATGCCCAGCGGGCTGCCGTCGAGCATAAAGTAAACCGATCCCTGGATGGCGCCGTTGATGGTGTACGACGAGACATCGATTCCCGGACGTCCGGATGAGATGTTTTGGATAGCGTATGAATCGCCGGAACTGGCCGATCCATTGGCCGGGGTCACGCCGGCGCTCAGTTGGATCAGATCGTAGATATTGCGCGTGAGCGTCGGGAAGCGCTCGATGTTGGCGGACTCAATTAACTGGCCTACGGTGGAGTTGCTCGTATCCACCAGCGCCGCTGTTTCCGTCACCGTAACTGTCTCGTTCACGCTCCCCACTTGCAGAGCTATATTCACGGTGGCGACTTGATCCACCGTTACCGTCACATTGTTCCGCGCGACGCTTTCGAAGCCCTTTTGACTGGCCGTAACTACATAGACGCCAGGAGTCAGCGATACAAAGCTGTACAAGCCCGCCTCGCTTGTAACGGTGTGCAGCGCGACTCCGGTTGCGCTGTTGAGTGCGGTGACTTGGGCGCCATTGACGATCGCCCCCGAAGGATCGGAGACCAAGCCGCTGATGCTTCCCCTGCCGGCCTGGCCAAACGCGACAGAACCCGCGCAGAGGAAAAGAATACAAACAGAAAGAAAACTCCGCGCTGTCTTGACCATTGCATTTCCGCTATTCATGAACAGCCTCCTAACCCAAAGTCGCAACGCGATATTCAATAGCTCCGGAGTTGTCATGCGCCGAGCCGGTGTCCTGTGCCTGAAGGCCGACCGCGGATCCGCTGGGTGGGTGACGATTCCGCTAATGGAGGAAGTGTCCTGCGTCACCAGCGCCAGCGGAGAGCGAGTCAGAATGAAGCAGAATGCGAGGAGGCGGGATTTCATGTGGGGACTCCTTCCAAAGCTGAGAGCAACCGTCTTCCGGCTGTCCGCCGCGCACCAGCGACTAATCAAGAATCGTTTTATTAAAACGTATGAATATTGCTCCTTTTGCAATTCTGAGTCAAGTTAAAAAATAGGCCGCAGGCCTGCGACACTGGGCGGGTCCTATGTGTGTGCGTGAGAACTTGTGCCGTCCAAACGGGGCTCCGTCCGTTTCCCCACTTTGCCCCCGTCGCTTCCGTGCCGGGCTATCATATGCCGCCGCTGCCGCGGAGCTGGGACTTGCCCGGCTCGTTTCACCAGTTCACCCGGAAGCCGGTTCTCACACACACGTTATGCCGGGCGGCGGGTGGAATCCCGCACCGCCAGCTCCGGGGCCAGCTTGCGGTGTACTGCCGGCAGCTCACGTTTTTCCTGCATGGCGTTGATTCCCTCCAGGACGATGCTGGCCGCCATCATTCCCATCGCCTCCATGGGCTGCCGAATCGTGGTCAGGGGAGGGGTACATAGGCTGGATGCCGCGACGTCGTCAAACCCGATAACCGAGCACTGTTCCGGCACACGCAGTCCGGCCCTGGTCAACGCGCGGATGGCCCCAAACGCCGTCATATCGTCAAACGCCATCAGCGCGGTGAAGGGACGCTTCGTCTTGAGCATGTCCTCGGTCAGTTTGTATCCGGTCTCGAAGCTGGAAATCGGATCGCGCGACTCGGGTAGGTCCACAATTAGCCTTGGATCCAAATGCAGGCTGCGGCCTTTGGCGAACGAACGGACCCCTTTCCAGCGGGGGGCTGTGTCGGTCAACGTCTTGGGGCCTCGAATGAACGCAATCTTGCGGTGGCCCAGGGAGTACAGGTGTTCAACGGCGGTGTAAGCACCGAGTTCGTTGTCGACAATGACCGAGCTGATCGAATCGTTCTTCAATTCGCGCCCGATCATTACCGTAGGGATGTTGCTTTTTTCTAGGTCGCCGAGAACCTCGATGTTCACAAACAGCCAGTTGGCCAGCACAATGAGCGCTTCCACCCGCCGGTCCAGCAGCATTTCCAGGTAGCGCTCGAAGCGGGCGCGCTCGTTCAGAACGTCGGTAAGGATGGGCAGATACGACGCCTGGTACAGCGAGTTCTCAATGCCGCGCAACACCAAGGTGCAGAAGGGGTCCGTCATGTCGAACACCATAACCCCCACGGTGTGGCTGCGCCGGCTGCGGAGCGAGCGGGCAAACAGATTCGGCCGGTAACCCAGCCGCTTGGCGACGCCTTCAATGCGTTCCTTGGTAGTGGTGGGAATGTAGCGGGCCAGGGGAGCGTTGTTGAGCACAATCGAGACCGTGGTAGAAGAAAACCCGCTCTCCTTCGCCACATCGCGAATCGTGACCATACCTGACACTCCTAATCTGAATTGCCCCGCTAACGTTAGGTTTTATTAAAACGTATGAATGTTGATGTATAAGTAAGTCCGGTGTCAAGGACAAGCAACCCGAAAAACCCGGCCGCCAAGCCTGGCCGGGTGCTAGGAACCGGAGGAGACCGGAGCTTCCCTTTCACTTTTTCGGCGCGGGCATGTCATACTCAGCCCTTTTTGGGTCGATTTCTCTCTAGTATTAGTGCCCAACCTCACCCCCACACCGTCCGAAGCGATGGTGCCAAACCTCGGCCGCGCCGATCAAGCCAGCATCCGCTCCCAGAGACGCCAACGAAATATCCACCTGCCCGCTGGGAACCAGCCGGCAATTCTGCCGGATCACCTCATGCATGCGCTCCAGGAACAAGTGGGCGCTCTTCATCACACTGCCGCCCAGCACGATCGCTTCCGGAGCGAACACAGTGATCAGATTGGCCAGGCCGAGCCCCAGATAATAGGCCTCGCGTTTCACCGCGCGCTGCGCCCACTCATCGGAATCCTGGGCCCGGGAGCAGATCTCCCGGGCAGTGAGAGTGCGGTTTCCGTAAGTGGCGGGCGCGTTCTCCCTGAGCCACACCATCATCGCCGGCCCGGCTGCCAGACTCTCCCAGCAGCCCCGCACGCCGCACGAGCACGCCGGCCCGGACGCGTCTATGATGTGGTGCCCAATCTCCGGATGGCACCCGCTGACTCCCCGATACACCTTGCTATCCAGAATTACGCTGACTCCGATCCCCGTTCCCACGGTGACGTAAAGGAAGCGCGTCTTTGCCCTGGCCGTTCCCCAGTAGAGTTCGCCGAGCGCGGCTGCATCCGCGTCGTTTTCCAGAGCCGCAGGCACCCCAAACTCCCGCGACAACACGTCCACCGGATTGCCGCCCTTCCAACCGGGTAGATTGTTTACATTCCCCAGGATGCCAGTCGCCGTGTCCACCGGACCCGCGCAACCGATCCCGATCCCATGCAGTTTGGCTTCGGCCCGCTCCGCGCACTGCAAAAGCAGCGCTTTGGCCCGACGCATCGCGTGGTCGAACCCCCGCGGCACATCCGTAGGACACTCATCCTTCGCCAGAACGTGGCCTAGCCGATCGACCACTCCCACCGCTATCTTGGTGCCTCCGATGTCAACTCCGCCGATCATGTTGCGCTGCCTTCCCCAATGAGTGTATATTAAAATGTTTTATTAAAACGAATGAATAATGAATATTGATACATTTTGGGTTTTTCTGTCAAGTGACGTTTGCTTTCAGCCCGGTTCAGTCCCTTGATCGACGTTCCCAGGGCAATCAATCGGGTTTATCGTTTCTTGTTCGAATCGGAGGGAAGATTCATGCCAAAGACTTTGCGCTGCACATCGGGAATTCAGGCCGCACTTTTCAACCCGATCATGTTTCTTGCGATCTTCTTTATTACGATCGTGTCGCCGACGGCGCTGTCGGGCACGGTCAGCCCACCCGCGCTCAAATTACAGCGAGGATGGCGAGTTCAGTCCTCGACCAAGGTCAGTGCCGAGGGCCTGGCCATCTCCTCGCCAGGTTTCCCCACCGCAGGCTGGTATGAGGCAACCGTACCCTCCACCGTGCTCGCCGTACAGGTGGCCAATGGCGTGTTTCCCGACCCAAATTTCGGCATGAACCTTCGCCAGTTGCCCGGCATGACCTATCCGATCGGGCTGAATTCCTTCAGCCGATTCCCCATGTCGAAGGACAGCCCCTACGCGGTTCCCTGGTGGTACCGCAACGAATTCCGATTGCCGCCGGACTACAAGGGAAAGAATATCTGGCTCCATTTTCAGGGAATCAACAACCGGGCCAACCTCTGGCTGAACGGACACAAACTGGCCGACGCGAAGCAAATCGCAGGCGCCTACAGAATCTACGAATTCAATGTCACGGCCTACGCGGAGCCCGGAAAAGCCAACGTGCTCGCAGCCGAGGTCTTCGCTCCCACCCCCGACGACTTGGCCGTCAACTGGGTGGACTGGAACCCCACTCCTCCCGACAAGAACATGGGCCTGTGGGGCGACGTATCTGTGAGCGCCAGTGGCCCGGTCAGTGTGCGCTACCCGGCAGTGAGTACGCATTTTGCCGACAATTCTCTCCAGCAAGCGGACCTGACCGTGAGGGTCGAGTTGCAGAACGCCACCGCCCAACCGGTCGACGGCCTATTGGAAGCCACATTTGACAGCGTTCACCTTGAACAGAAAATTCAGTTACAGGGTAACGAGAAGCTTTCCGCCACGTTTTCTCCCGGGCAATACCGGCAACTGCGAATCGAGAACCCAAAGATCTGGTGGCCGGCCGAAATGGGCAAGCCCAACTTACATCGGCTCACTGTGCGCTTCTTCCTCGACGGCCAACTGTCGGATGAACGTACTGTACGCTTCGGCATCCGGGAGGTGACCTCGGAGCTGACGCCGCAGAACTATCGGCTGTTCCGGATCAATGGCAGGCCGATTCTGATCCGTGGCGGAGCCTGGGACCACGACATGCTGCTCCGTCCCATGACGCACGAGCAATACGAAGCTCATTTCCAATATGTGCGCGAAATGCACCTGAACACCATCCGACAGGAAGGCCAACTCGAAACCGACGAGTTCTATGACCTCGCCGATGAGTACGGCATTTTGATCATGGCGGGCTGGTGTTGTTGTGACGTTTGGGAACAGTGGGATAAATGGCTTCCCGGCACGCTCGAGATTGCAACCGACTCCCTGCGCACCGAGATGCTCAAGATGCGCTCACACCCGAGCATGCTGACTTGGTTGAATGGCAGCGACGGACCGCCTCCGCCGGACGTGGAGCGCGCCTATCTTGAGGTCGAAAAGCAGGTGGACTGGCCGAATCCGGTTCTGTCTTCGGCTTCGGACCAATCCACCGCCCTGACGGGAAAGTCCGGTGTGAAGATGACGGGGCCCTATGATTACGAGCCTCCATCCTACTGGCTGGAAGATAAATCGAAGTGGGGCGGCGGCTGGGGCTACAACACCGAGACCGGGCCCGGACCGGCGATTCCTCCGGTGGAGAGCCTGAAGAAAATGCTGCCTGAAGAGCACCTCTGGCCAGTAGACGAGTTCTGGAATTTCCACGGCGCCGGTGAGCGCTTCAAGGACCTGCATCGTTTCAACGAAGCCATGAATGCAACGTATGGCCCGCCGTCAGGCCTCGAAGACTATCTTCGCAAGGCGCAGGCTATTGCCTATGACGGAGAGCGCGCCATGTTCGAGGCCTATGGCCGCAATAAGTACACCTCCACCGGCGTGATTCAGTGGACGTTGAACAACGCGTGGCCATCGACTTACTGGCATCTCTACGATTACTACATGTATCCCGCCGGCGGCTATTTCGGCACCAGGAAGGCTTGCGAGCCGCTGCACGTCCAGTATTCCTATGACGATCGTGGCGTGGTCGTGATCAACACCAGCCAACATTCTGCCGCCGGATTGACCGTCAGCGCGCAGGCGTTCGACTTCAACCTTGAAAAACTATTCTCACGCGAAGTGAAGGCAGATGCCGGACCCGACAGCTCAACGACTGTGCTAACGCTGCCGGATCTCCCTTCTCAATCGCAGAGCGCCGTCTACTTTCTGAAGCTGGCGCTAGCCGACTCTGCCGGCAAGGAAGTCAGCTCGAACTTCTATTGGTTGCCCGCCAGGCTGGCTGTGATTGACTGGGGCAACACGCCCGATTCCGCCTTCACTCCAGTCAAGGACTTCGAAGATCTGACCGCGCTGAACAAATTGCCAACCATCAAACTGCAAGCCTCGGCCATGAGAGAGAAAACCGCGGCCAACGACCAGGTTCGCGTCCGTTTGCACAACCCAACGAAGAGTCTTGCCTTCCAAGTGCACCTGGGAATCCGCACTTTTGGTTCCAGGGAAGAGATCCTGCCCGTGTTGTGGGAGGACAACTATGTGGCACTCATGCCGGGCGAATCCACGACGCTCACAGCACGCTTCCTCAGTAAAGATGCTCTCAAGAAACCTTCGGTATTGGTCGTGGAGGGCTGGAATATCGAAGCGAGCACCATCGCAATCAAGGGGAAATGAGCGACAAGGCTATTTGGTTTCATCGGCTCATGTGAATCTGAGTTACGCAACCCAGCGTTAGGCACGCGAACCTTAGCCTATGCAATCGGAATAATCCGTTCGTTGGATGAGTCTACATTCCGATACATGAAGCGAAGGGAGACTCATGCAGTATGGACTAACGAACAGCGATCGCTTCTTCGGCGGCTGGCTCTGCAGTCTGTAGCCCCAGGTAATTCCTGGCATTCTCGAAACAAATATTCCGAATCATCGCGCCCACGGCTTTTTCGTCATTTGGAATCTCTCCGCGTTCCATATCTGAACCGAGTAAGTCGCAGAGCACCCTGCGGAAATACTCATGGCGAGGGTAGGACATAAATGAGCGTGAGTCCGTCACCATTCCTACAAAGTGAGAGAGGAGCCCGACATTGGACAGGGCATTGAGCTGCCAACTCGTTGCTTCCTTTTGATCGAGAAACCACCAGCCGCCGCCAAACTGCATCTTGCCGGGGATCGACCCATCCTGGAAGTTGCCGATCATGGTTGCAAAAGCGTAGTTATCCGCGGGGTTCAGATTGTACAAGATGGTTTTGGGAAGACAATCTTCTTCGTCAAGACGATCGAGGTATGCGCGCAATACTTCCACCTGCGGCTTATCCGAAATTGAGTCAAAACCTGCGTCTGGACCCAATTGCCGAAACCTCTTCGTATTCGCGTTGCGCAGAGCCCCCAAATGCAGTTGGCTGGTCCAGCCCTTCACCGCGTCAAGGCGTCCAAAAAACAACATCATGAATGACGCAAACTGTTCATGTTCCAGGGGAGTCGCCGCGGCGCCACTTTGCACCTTGCGGAAGATCGCGGCAGCAACGGGCTCCGTACAAAAGGACGCGAAGCAGCAGTCCAGTCCATGGTCTGAGACCCTTGCGCCCATCTCGTGAAAGTCTTCATGACGCCGTTGGAGAGCTTCAAGCAACGTGCTCAAAGTGCGTATATCGACATTGCTGGTTGCGCCGAGTTTCGCGACCCAGGTGTTAAAAGCATCGGGCAAATGAACGGCCAAAGCCTTATCGGGGCGGAATGCTGGATAGACTTTCGTTACCAGCCGCGACTGCGCGATCTGCTTGTGATAGCTAAGGTCATCGCTTGGATCGTCCGTGGTACACAATGCTCTAACCTTGAATTTACGCAGGATTCCCTGAGCGCTCAGTGCAGGGTTCGCCAGCAATGCATTCGCGGTCTCCCAGGTGGATTTCGCAGTGTGCCGGTCGAGAAGTTCAGTAATGCCAAAGTAGCGCTTCAGTTCAAGATGCGTCCAGTGATAGAGCGGATTCCGAAGCGTTTGCGGCACAGTGCCCGCCCACGCCAGGAACTTCTCATACGGAGATGCGTTCCCCGTACAGAATCTCTCATCGATGCCATGAGCTCTCATTGCCCGCCACTTGTAGTGGTCTCCTTCGAGCCATATTTCGAAGAGATTTTCGAACCGCCGATCTTGCGCGATGTCCTTTGGCGAAAGATGGCAGTGATAGTCGAGGATGGGTTCCTGCTCGGCATAAGTATGAAAGAGCGACTTTGCGGTGTCGTTGTTCAGTAAAAAGCCATCGTGAATAAAAGAACTCATAAGTTTCTCCATTGAATGCCGATCTTCAAACGCCATTGACGTCCCCCCCGACATTTGCTCTTGTGCCGGTCCGATCATCTCATCCGCGCCGTGCGCACGCTCTAACCGGCGGGTCGAGAGCCGATGCACCACCGTAAGGATAAGGAAAGGCAGTCACCGGCGCCGGTGTTCAGCGATCAAGCGATGCGGCCGGACCGGAAGGCTTCAACGGTTTGCATCACCCCTCGCAGCTCGGCCAGTCCCTTGAGCCGGCCAACGAACGAATAGCCAGGATTCATCTTCTTGCCGACGTCGCTGGCAAGAAGATGCCCATGATCCGGGCGCATGGGAATTTGGGCATCGACGCGACCCTCGGCGGCGCGGCGGTCTTCCTCGGCCATGATGGCGGCGACGACGGCGATCAAGTCCGTGTCGCCATTGAGATGATCGGCCTCGTAGAACGAACCGTCCGGTTCATGCCGTACGTTGCGCAAATGGACGAAATGAATGCGCGGCGCGAATTCCACGGCCATAGCCACCAGGTCGTTGTTGGGATTGGAGCCGAACGATCCAGTGCACAAGGTCAGGCCGCAGGCCGTTTCGGGGACGGCAGCGAACAGAGCGCGGACGTCCTCGGCCTTCGACATAACTCGCGGCAGTCCAAAGATCGGGAAGGCCGGGTCGTCGGGATGGATACACAGCCGCGCGCCCTCTTCCTCGGCCACCGGGGTAATTTCGCGCAGGAATTCGATGAGGTTGGCCCGCAGATCCTCGGTCTTGATCTCCCGATAGAGTTCGAGCATTCGCTTGAAGCTGGCACGGTCGTAAGCGAAGTCACGTGCCGGCAGCCAATCGATGAGCACCTTCTCCAACGCCTCGATCTCGGCCTCCGGCATGGCCTTGAAACGGGCCTCCGCCTGCTTGACCCTTTCCGGTGGATAGTCGGATTCGGCGCCCTGGCGCTTCAGCACGAACAAATCGTAAGCGGCAAAGTCGACGCTGTCGTAGCGCAAGGCATAGCCGCCGCTGGGCAGCCTGTACATCAGATTCGTCCGGCTCCAATCGGTGATCCCCATGAAGTTGTAACAGACCACCTTGACGCCGGCTTGCGCCACGGCCCGAATCGAGGCCTTGTAGTTGTCGATCTTCTCGCGGAAGTTGCCGGTACGCGTTTTGATTTCTTCGCCGACCCCGATGCTCTCGACGACCGACCATTTCAGCCCTGCCGCCTCGATCTGCCGGCGGCGTTTCTGCACTTCGTCGACCGGCCACGGCCCGCCCGTGTTCATCTGGTGGAGCGCAGTTACAATTCCGGTGGCGCCGGCCTGTTTGGCATCTTCCAGGGTTACCACATCATCCGGTCCGAACCATCGCCATGTTTGAAGCATTGGCAGTATCTCCTCGCGATCAAAAAAAAACGCCGATCCAGTTCAGTTTGCAGTTAAGGAAGTTTCGACTAAGTCCATCGGGCCTCCGTGCACCTCCGTGTACCCTGTGGTTTATGCTCTTTGCCAACACTTAATCAGAGGTTCCTTACGCCAGAAAATCCGCCAGAGTTCTTTGGACTCCTTTGGTCATCAGGCTGTTCAGATACCTTTTAACGTCCTGCCGGAAATTACCGTTCCCAACGAGATCCGGAGAGAAGATCTCGGTGATACCGAACAGCTCGGCGGCCAGCCGCTCGGCGCTGTGGGCGCAGTCTTGCCCGATCTTGCGTAAGCGCGGGGCCAGCGGATCGGCGATCTCATAGGCGATATTGCGCTCATTCACCCCCACGACGAACCGCATCCAGGCCGCGACGGCCAGGGCAATGGTGCGCGGCCGGGCACCAGCCTGCAACCGGGCTAGCGCCGGCTCAAGCAGCCGTGGCGGCAGCTTCTGCGATCCATCCGCGGAGACTTGCAGAGTCCGGTGATGCACACCGGGATTGAGAAACCGCTCCTCGAGGGCCTGGGTATAGAGCGACACGTCGGTGCCGGGAACTGGCGGCAGGGTGGGGACTAAATCCTCAGCCCACAGACGATGGATCACGGCGGAAAACTGGGGATTGGACATGGCTTCGGCAATGCTCTCGATGCCGGCGATCACCGACAAATAGGCGAGAGTCGAATGCGCGCCGTTGAGGCAGCGCAGCTTCATCAATTCGAAGGGGTGGACATCATCGACCAGAAGAGCGCCGGCCTCTTCCCATTGGGGCCGTCCGAGCGGAAAGCGATCCTCGATCACCCATTGACGGAAGGGCTCGCAGACCACCGGCCAGGCGTCCTCGACGCCGAAGCCGGAGGCAATGGCGGCCCGATCCTCGTCCTGCGTCGCGGGGGTGATGCGGTCGACCATGGTGCACGGGAAAGAAATGTTTTCGGCGATGTACTTGCCGAGGTCCTTGTCGCGCAGTTCGGCGAAGCGGATGACGATCCGCCGCGCGGTTGCTCCATTTTGCAGCAGATTGTCGCAGACGAGAACGGTGAACGGCGCTACTCCGGCGGCGCGGCGCAAGCGTATGGCTTCGCTGAGCAGGCCGGGAGCAGTGCGTGGCGCCGCCGGATTGGCAAGGTCGGCGACGATCGCCTGGTTCGTCTCATCGAGGGCGCTGGTAGCCGCATCCTGGCAATAGCCTTTCTCGGTGACGGTCAGAGTGACGATCTTGATCCGCGGGTCGACCATCAGTGTCAACACCTGATCGAGCTGTTCCGGAACGATCAACGCATCGAGCAGCGACCCGATCACACGCAACTGGTCTCCCCCGGCCTGCCGGGAAAAGACCGAATACAGGCAATCTTGCGGCTTCAGCGCCACGCGAATCGCCGGCGACATCAGGTCGACGCCGACAATGCCCCAGTCGCGCGCACCGGAAGCCAGCACATCATCGGTATAGACCGCCAAATGGGCGCGACAGAACGCGCCGAGACCAAGATGGACGATACCCGGTAAAACCGCGGAACGATCATAGGCCGGCCGGCCGATGCGCGGCGATAACGCCGAAAGACTCCTATTCGAAAGATGCTGAAGAGCTGCCGTAGGAGCGGCCCGGATTGTGGTCGCCATGTTGTAACACCTCACTATGGAAACGATGCTATACCAGTCTGGGAGGCAAGCGCACGGTCGAGCTTTCAATTACCCACAAGTTGAGCACCGATGATGGCGCCCAGTGCGATGCCGGTTAGACGGGACAGGCCTTTCCAGATCGCCAGATTTCCGAGCGGCGGATCGTGACGGAGCTACAATGACTTCGCCAGGGGGAAAGGGGCGGAATCTACACTAACGCAGAACGCTGCTTCTCCATTTCAGGCTGAACCAGGACAAGGCCAGGATGACATTGTGGAGACTTCCGTGCGTTTTGTGCAGGCCGTGCGAGTGATTCGGAGGAAGAATGCCAAATGAAAGATAGTGCGCTAACCCCTGTCTTGGAGACTAAGGCGACTCAAGTGATTGCAACAATCGGCCGCTACCGCTGGACAATCTGCGCACTTCTGTTTTTCTCAACCACCATCAACTATATGGATCGGCAGGTTCTTGGACTGCTTAAGCCAACACTGATGGGGCAGTTGCACTGGACAGAGTCCAATTTTGGTGACATCGTCGCCGCCTTCTCGCTGTTCTATGCATTTGGTTACATCGGCGTCGGCCGCTTAATGGACAAGATCGGCATCAAACTCGGCCTGCCCGTCGCCGTTGCCTCGTGGAGCTTATCCGCCTGCATGCACGCGTTCATGAGCACCGTGCTGGGTTTCAAGGTCGCGGGCGCCTGTCTGGGCCTGGCCGAAGGCGGTAACTTTCCGGCCTCCATCAAAGCCGTATCGGAATGGTTCCCTGCCAGGGAACGCGCTCTGGCCACCGGCATCTTCAACGCCGGCAGCAATGTCGGTGCGATCACCGCTCCGATCATCGTGCCCATCATCGTGATGTACTGGGGGTGGCGACCCGCTTTTGTGGTGATCGGCGCCATCGGCTTTTCCTGGGTACTCGTCTGGTCGCTGGTATACAAGAAACCGGAAGAAAATCCGAAGCTGTCGGCAGCGGAACTGGCCTATATCCGCAGCGATCCGACGCTTCCCAAGGTGCGCATTCCCTGGATCACACTACTGCGCTACCGGGGAACCTGGGCAAATATCGTCGGTACCTGCTTGAGCGCGCCGGTCTGGTGGTTCTATCTTAACTGGGTTCCGGGGTTCTTCTCCAAGCAGTACCACATCAATATGATGGAGGAGATATTGCCACTAATTACCATCTATTGCATGGCGGATATCGGCAGTGTAGGTGGGGGGTGGCTGTCGTCGCACCTCATCAAGCGTGGGGTTAAGACCCTGCGGGCCCGTAAGATCGCTTTTCTGGTCTGTGGCCTGTGCGTCGTGCCAGTTTTCATGGCATCCCAAGTGTCCCACATGTGGGTTGCGATTCTGCTGATCGGCGTGGCGGCCGCGGCCCACCAGGGCTACTCGGCGAATGTCTACACCATCGTGTCGGACACCATACCGCAGAACGCGGTCGGCTCGGTGGTCGGCATCGGAGGGTTTTGCGCCTACATGGTCAGCGTGTTAGTGTCCATGGGGGTCGGGCGCCTGCTGGATGCGACCCACGGCAACTATCGGCTCCTGTTCGCCATTGCGTCATCGTTGTACCTGATTGGACTGGTGATCATGCATTTGATCCTGCCGAAGACCGGATCGGGCCTGATTCCAGCTGGCGTCGAAGTCTAAGAAGGAGCCGCAGTGTCGACCGATTCGGCGAAGGTGTTGCAGAAACTGTGCAGGGACAACTGGCAGATCGGACACACAAGTGTCTTCTTTAGAGCTTGTTTCAAAAATCGGTTTTGGGTAGGGCACGGCTTCAGCCGTGCCGCCATGGGCAACAAAAATGCGGGCTTTAGCCCCTGAGGGATGCGCCGTCCGGCCTGAAAAGCACTTTCAAAACACGCTCTAGAGTGGATAGATAGAGGATCGCTATGCCATTAAGTATTCGGCCAAAGGCAGGAAGCCGCTGGGATGAAGTTAGTCTCGGCGAAGTAATGTTGCGATTGGATCCGGGTGACAAGCGCATCTGGACAACGAGATCTTTTGACGTATACGAGGGCGGTGGAGAGTATAACGTTGCGCGGGGCTTGAAGCGTTGCTTTGGATACGACACCGCCATTGTTACAGCGTTCGCCGACAATCCAGTAGGGCGCTTGTTGGAAGACTTGCTCTACCAGGGCGGTGTGGATCAGTCCCTGGTACGCTGGGTTGAATATGACGGCGTGGGGCGTACGGTTCGCAATGGTCTCAACTTTACAGAGCGAGGCTTTGGAGTTCGTGCTGCTTTGGGATGCTCCGATCGAGGCAATACTGCCGTCTCGCAGCTCAGGGCTGGAACGATCGATTGGGGCCAGATTTTTGGCAGCTACGGCGCTCGATGGTTTCATACCGGTGGAATTTTCTGCGCTCTTTCTGAGACAACTCCCGAGGTTGCTCTGGAGGCGATGAAAGCGGCCAAACGTCATGGTGTGATCGTCTCCTATGACCTTAACTATCGCGACTCGTTGTGGAAGGCTATTGGAGGGAAGAAGAAAGCGCAAGAGGTCAACCGCGCAGTCGCTCCATTCGTCGACGTCATGCTCGGCAACGAGGAGGACTTTTCCGCCGCGCTTGGCTTTGACGTCGAAGGTGTCGACGAGAATATCGCGAACCTCAAAACGGAAAGTTTCAAGACGATGATCGGGAAGGTCGTCGAAAAGTTTCCCTTCCAGGTAGTAGCGACAACACTGCGCAAGGCCTCGACCGCCAGTCGTAACGATTGGGGCGCGATCTGCTATATGGATGGTGAGTTTTATGAGGCGAGGACCCGTTCCGATCTTGAAATCTGCGATCGCGTCGGAGGCGGCGACTCCTTTGCCTCGGGCCTAATTCACGGATTTCTTGCCCAGCGGGGACCGCAGTTCGCCGTGGAATGCGGCGCTGCACACGGCGCTCTCGCCATGACGACCCCCGGCGACACCACCATGGCGACCTTAAGCGAGGTCGAACGAGTTATGAAGGGCAGCACGGCACGCGTGTTGCGTTAGAGAGGGAGATAGTGGAAAAGAATCAAGTACTGAAGCAAATTCAGGACGTTGGTCTGCTGCCTGTACTGCGCGCAGACTCATCGGAACAGGCTGTCGCAATCGCAAATGCAATCATAGCTGGTGGCATCTCTGTTCTTGAAGTCACCATGACAGTGCCGGGCGCGGTTGAGGTCATTCGCGCGCTGGTCCAGGAATCTGGAAAGCGTCTCCTCATTGGCGCTGGCAGTGTGCTGGATCCTGAGACGGCGCGTGCCTGCATGCTTGCGGGTGCGCAGTTCATAGTCAGTCCTGTTCTCAACCTCAGGACCATCGCGATCTGCCACCGCTACGGGGTAGCAGTTATACCAGGAGCCTTAACCCCGACCGAAGTACTTACAGCGTGGGAAGCCGGCGCCGACGTTGTGAAGGTGTTCCCTTGCAGTGCCGTGGGTGGAGCAAAGTATCTTAAAGCCCTGCAAGGCCCCATGCCACAACTCAAGCTTATTCCCACTGGCGGCGTCTCACTCGCGACCGCTGAAGACTTTCTGCGGGCAGGGGCGTTTGCGCTCGGCGTTGGCAGTGACCTGGTAGACACAAAGGCAGTCGCGCAAGGAAAACCCGAGATCATAACGGAAACAGCGGCAAAGTACCTGGCAATTGTGGGAAGACTTCGGAGCGGCGGCTCCGACATCTAACAATGTGTACCCATCGATGAGCGGGTGCCCTGCGCAGGCAAGTGAGGCGAGCACAGCCCGAGCACCTGCACCTTGCTACTTTGCGCGCAGGTGAGTGCCGGGCAGGTCAATGCTTGAGTCAATGGTGGTGCGGGCGGAGGGAGTCGAACCCACACAGCCTTGCGGCCAGCGGATTTTCTTACCACTGCGGCTTTCGCCGCCCTCTCCGAACCACGCCCTGGGGGTGCTCCGTCAAGGTTTGGGGTCTGGACTATCCCTTCACCGTGCCCCGAACATCGGGGGGTAGGTGCTGCCCGTCTAGTCTCTACACCTTCCCGAAGCATCGCTTCGGGCTTGGCTCGGGATTGCCATTGAAGGTTTCCCCGAATTTGAGCAGTTTTGCATCGCCGGTTTCCCAGCGAGCACTCAAGTTTTGTCTGAGTCCGCCGCGTCTGCCATTCCGCCACGCCCGCGTGCCCATAGATGATAGCACAAGCAAGCGGCGATTCCGTCGGCTATCCCGCCAGGGAAAAACACAACTGTGACAAGCCGTGGCTCGCATCCGCCGGGCCGGAGTCCGGCATTGACTCGCGAAGCGTTGGAGCAGGGGTTGACGGCCGGCGTGCTAGTATTTGCCCATGTTCCGATCCCTGCGCTCCGCTGCCACAGCGTTCGTCTTCATCCTGGCTCTCGCCACCGTACACGCACTCCAGGCTCAATCTTCCGCTCATTCCGCCGCCGCACCCGCCGCCGTTCCCGCAAACGACACCACCGTGCTCCACGCCGCCCACATCCTTGACGTGGAGCATGGCACGCTCGCGAGTCCCGGCGAGGTGCTGGTACGCGGCAATCGCATTGTTGAAGCTGGTTCCTCGGTCGCCCATCCCGGCGGCGCCACAATGATCGATCTGGGCGCGGCAACTCTGATGCCCGGACTCATCGACGCCCACGTCCATCTTTTTCTCCATCCGGGAGCCGAAGACTTGCAGACTGTCGTTGAATCCGTGCCCGAGCGCACGATCCTCGCCGAAATCGCGGCTCGCGACGATTTGATGGCGGGCTTCACCGCCGAGCGCGACATGGGAACCGAGGGCGCGGGCTCGGCTGACTCCGCCGTGCGCAATGCCATCGACTTCGGCCTGATTCCCGGCCCGCGCATGACGGTCAGCGGCAACGCCATCAGCATTCTCGGAGGTCATGAAGACGCAATCCACTTCAATCCCGCCGAGCACATCTCCTCCAATGCCACCTACGCCAACAATGTCGGCGAACTGGTCTCCGTGATACGGCAGCAGATCAAGGAGGGCGCGGACTTCATCAAGATTTACGAAACCGGCGCCGATCGCTTCGCCAATGGTAAATTCACCACGCCCTACCAGTACACGGAGGCCGAGCTTGCGGCCGCCGTGCAGGAAACGGCGCGTGTGGGCAAGCGCGTGGGCGTCCATTGCACCGGCGAACCCGGAGCTCTCTACGCGGCCCAGGCCGGAGTCGCCTCCATCGATCACGCCGACCAGCTCAGCCCTGAGACCATGCGCATCATGCGCGAGAAGCAGATCTACGCCGTGCCCACATTCGCCACCTTCGAGTACTTCGCCGCCCATTCCGACTCGCCCGCCCTGGCCGAGCGTGAGCGTGCCATCCTGGCCTTCCATGCCGCCGAGTTCCGCAAGCAACTGGCGGCGGGCGTTCCAATGGCGGTGGGCTCCGATGTCGGCCCATTTCCGCACGGCACCCAGGCGCGCGAGTTTGAGTTGATGGTGGAGTACGGAATGCCCGCCGCCGATGTGCTCCGCGCCAGCCTGTTGAACGGTGCGCGACTCCTGGGCCTGCAGGACCTGATCGGCCAGCTCAAGCCCGGCTTCTACGCCGATGTGATTGCGGTTCCCGGCGATCCGCTGCAAGACATCTCCGTGCTCACGCGCGTCAGCTTCGTCATGAAGAATGGCGTCGTGTACAAGGACGGCCACGGGATCGAGCGCCGGAAATAGCGCAGCGAAGGCTGTACGCCCCGAAGCTGCCCGTTTCGCCTGAGCCAGTCGTCAGGCCTGCGTCATAGCGCTCCAAGGAGTTTCATGAACTTGCTCACGCGCAAACTCTCATTCGCTTCCGCTGTTCTTGCCTGCGCCTGCACCTTCTCTTGCGCTGCCCTGGCCCAGCGTGCTCCCGCGGCCGCCGCGCAGCCCGTCTCCGCGCAGCGCAAGTGGGCTCTGGTCGTTCACGGCGGCGCCGGAGTCATCGAGCGCTCCTCCATGACCCCCGAAGCCGAGGCCAACTACCGCGCCGGCATCAAGGAGGCGCTCACCGCCGCTGCCGGCGTGCTCGATAAAGGTGGCTCTGCGCTTGATGCTGTCGAAACTGCCATCAAGCTTCTCGAAGATAATCCGCTCTTCAACGCCGGCCGTGGCGCGGTTTTCGCAGCGGATGGCACCAACCAGCTCGATGCCGCGATCATGGATGGCGAGACCATGCGGGCCGGCGCGGTTGCCGATGTGCAGCGCACGCGCCATCCCATCTCGCTCGCTCGCGCGGTCATGGAGCAGTCGCCCCACGTCATGCTGATCGGCTCCGGCGCCGACGACTTCGCCGCGCGCGTGCATCTCGAGCAGGTGCCGCCCGCGTTCTTTTTCACCGAGCGCCGCTGGCAGCAGCTTGTCCGCCAGCTCGAAAAGGACGGCTCGCCCATTCCTCCGCGCCCCGAGGGTGCGCCCGCGCCTCCGGCCAAGCCCAGCGCCGCCTTCGAAACGACTGACACGCGCAAGTACGGCACAGTCGGCGTCGTCGCGCTCGACCGCCGTGGCAACATCGCGGCCGGTACCTCAACCGGCGGCACCACGGCCAAGCGCTGGAACCGAGTTGGCGACTCCCCCATCATCGGCGCCGGAACCTACGCCTCGAATCAGTCGTGCGCCGTCTCGGCAACGGGCACAGGCGAGTATTTCATCCGGCTTACCGTGGCGCGCACCATCTGCGCCCTCGTGCAGTACAAGGGCTTGAGCTTGCAGCAGGCCGCCGACCAGGTCGTGCAAAAGGATCTCCCCGCCATCCACGGCGACGGAGGCGTCGTTGCGCTCACGCCCGACGGCCAGCTCGCCTGGAGCTTCAACACTCCCGGGATGTTCCGCGCAAAGCTGAAGGAAGGCGGTACGCCGCAAATCAGCGTCTATCGCGATGAGCCGTAAAATCAGAAGATGTACTTGACACTCAACTGAATCTGTCGCGGCGGTTTATCGCCATAGGTATTCGCCGAGAGAACGGAGCCATAATTCCCCGCGGTGCAGAGTTGGTTGCCATTTGGCGCCGGACACGCGGGCTGGTCAAACGTATGGTTCGGAATGTCGAAGTTGGGATGGTTCAGTAAATTGAAGAACTCGCCGCGAAGCTGCAGGCGATGGCTGTCGGCGCGGAGCGGAATGCTCTTAGCCAGGGAGAAATCGAGATTGGTATAGCCCGGGCCAGTGAGGATGTTGCGCCCCTCCGTGCCAAAAGCCGGACCATAAGTTTCCTGGGCAGGCGCGGCGAATGCGCACTGGTTAAACCAGTTCTGCGGCGTCCCCACCTGAGTGGGGGCCTGGCAAGTCGGGTTCGCCGCCACCGGCCCGGCTTTGGATGGATCTCCGACCAGGTCGGGTCGCTCCGGGTTGCCGAAAGCCGCGGCGGAGGCAGCGGGCGACCCTGCCAGAACCACCGTAAAGGGAGATCCCGTCTGCGCCGTGAGGATTCCTCCCGTCTGCCAGTTGTCCAGCAGTTTCCGGCTCCAGCCGGGGCCCCGCGCCCACATGCGCTGGAACGGCAGGTCATAGACAAAGCTCAGGGACGCGCGGTGCGCCGCATTGAAGTCGGAGACGCCGCGGTCGCCGCTAAGATTTTGCGAGTTTTGCGGCAAGCCGGAGCCCGCGCTGCCCCCGAAGATCGACGAAATGTCGTCAATGGACTTCGAGTACGTGTACGCAGCCAGGAAGGACAGTCCGTGGCTCAGGCGCCTCTCGGAGCGGAACTGCAAGGAATGGTAAGAGCTGGCGGCGTTCGATTCCACGAACAAGACCGAGGAAAACTGCGGGTATGGCTTGCCAGTCAAGGGGTTCGACTGGTTCTGATCGATCACGTTCGCCAAACGGGTGCCCTTGGAACCGACGTAAGCGAGGTCAATCATCCAATTGGGTTGCACCTCATACTGCAAGTCGGCGTTCCACTGCTGCATGTAGCCGTCGCGGAAGTTTGGAGAAATCATCTGGCCCTGGACCACGCCTGACTGCTGGCCCGTCTGGCTGAGGATGTCTTGCACCGTGCACAACCCCTGCAGCGCTCCCGGGCAGGCGCCGGTTTGGAAATAAGCGGCTAGGTTGTAGAACGGCGGATTGATGCGAGGAAGAATGTTGACCTGGGAAATGGAGACGTCGTAGAAGATGCCATACGCGGCGCGAACCACCCAGCGCTCCGATTTCAACGGCCGCCAGGCAATTCCAATGCGCGGCGCGATATCTCTGTACGTTGGGCTGTAGGTAGCCCGGGGGATTCCATCGGTCCCCGCCACGGTGAACTGCGGGGATGCGGAGGGAACAAGGTCGGGAACGCTGAAGCGATTCTCGGCCTCGACCGGCGGAGAGTTGAATTCATAGCGCAAGCCAACGTTGAGCAAAAAGCGCGGGATGACGTGGATGTCATCCTGCAAGTAAGCGCTGACGCCGTGGCTGCGGAGGCTGTTGTAAGTGTTGCCGCTCACCGCCAGGGCGTAGTCCGGAATGCCGCCCAGCAACTGGGCCAGAGAACACATCGAAGGGGGAAACGGATCCCCAGGTGCCCCCGAGCAGGCAGTGGGATCGCCGACGGGCGGCTGGCTCAGAATGCCGGCCACCGTCTGCCCCGAGAAGAACCAGTCGCCCCGTGCCAGGAAGTCGAGGTAGTCGTCGATCCGAACATGGCGGAAATCAGCCCCCATCTTGAACTGGTTGCGGCCAACCGTCCAGGCCACGTTATCGGAGACCTGGAGGGTGGTGTCGTGACGCTCTTGCGGATAGTTGACGGGAGCGCCGATGCCGTCGAAGCCAATCAGGTTGATATTGGGAGCTCCGAGATCCACCGGGTTGGTCAGGACGTCAGGAAAGCCCAACTGTGTTTCGATGTCGTCGCCATGATTCTGCTGCAGCACGGTGGCCCGCATGCGGATGAAGCCCAGGCGAAATTCGTTGACCAACTTCGAGTGAATAACGCGCGTCCATTCCAGTCCGGCGTTCTGGCCGTGATTCAAGGTGAAGGTGCCGTAACCGGGCAGCGAAGTGAAGGAGTTGACGGGATCGAAGGGGCTGAAGGTGTTGTCGTCCACCAGCGAGTAATGCAGCGACACGGTATCGACGGGGCTGGCATGCTCGTCCACCTTGGCCGAGACCAGGTTCCTGGTCTCGTCGATGACCGGGGCGGAAAGGAAAGTATTCGAGTTCGCCAGATCGGAGCCCACGTTGGCTGCCGGATAAAGATTGAACACATTCTGGCCGCTCTGGCACCACGGCGGGTTGAGGGATGGTGTAGCGGAGCAGCCAAACAGCTCCTGCGCCAAGCCTGCGGCCTCTTGCCATTGCACCGTTGTGGGCACGGTAGCTTCCCGCGTAGTCGCCTGCCTCCGGCGCAGTCCCTCATAAGCCAGGAAGAAAAACGTCTTGTCCTTGCGCAGCGGACCGCCGAAAGTTCCGCCGAACTGGTTGCGATCGAAGCGCGGAATGTCCCCGCATAATGTGCCCGGTGCTAAGGTGGCACTACAGTTGGGAGCATCGAAGTAATTCTTGGCGTCCATCTGCCGGTTGCGGAAGAACTCGAAGAGGCTGCCGTGGAACCGGTTGGTGCCGCTTTTCAAAATGACGTTGACCTGGGCGCCGCCAGCGTGGCCGAACTCGGCCGAGTAATCGCTGGACTGAACCTTGAATTCCTGAATGGCGTCAATGGAAGGGAGAGCGACATACTGGTTGATGTAGGGATCGTTGTTGTCCACGCCGTCGAGCAGGAAGTTGTTCGACTGCTCGCGGGCGCCGTTGACGCTGAGGGCGCCGCCTTCCGTCGAGTTTTCGGAGCCTTCCGCCGGCAATTGACTCCCCGGCACCAGCAGCGCAAAGGACAGGAAGTTGCGCTGATTGAGCGGCAGTTCCTGAACCATGCGATTGTTGACCACCTGGCCCAGGGTGGAGGTGTCGGTCTGCACCATGGGAGGAGTATCCGTGACGCTCACTTCCTCGGTTACTGCGCCAACCCGAAGTGTGAAATCGAGACGCACCGTCTGATCTACATCCAGGCTGACGCCGTGGAAGACGCTCCGGCGGAAACCCGCTTTCTCGACGGCGACGCGATAGCGGCCCGGGGGCAGAAGCGCGACCGTGTAGTCGCCGTCTTCGTTGGTCTCTGCATCGCGGGTGGCGTTGGTCTCCTCGTTGTGTACAATCACCCGCGCCTTTAGCACCACCGCGCCGGAGGGGTCCGTTATTGTGCCGGTGATCGTGCCGGTGGGACCGCTGGCAAAGAGCGGCGAAGCGCCCAAAAATATCAATAAGGAAATGACTTGCAGCCATCGAAGAACCATGTAGTTTCTCCTCCAAGCGACTCGCCTTGAATAAATCTGACGGAGTGCGCTGGGCACTGAGATTCCTTGACCCATAATTCGGGCGCTATCCCCGAATATGGCGAGTTGGTGGCAAGTTCCCGCCTACCCAGGTAGGATGCCCGTCACCGCCCACTCAATTCGGTCCACTTCTTCACGAATCACCCGGATCGCTTGCTGATTGCCGGGATATGACAGGGGCGCGATTGCTTCTGCCGCGTGACGAATCTTGTAGTTGCGGTCCCGAATCAATTTGATTCTCGCGGCCGTCTCCATGCGGTATTGGTAAATTCTTCTGGCCAGTTTCGTAGCCATCCAGGCGAACGCCAGCCCGAACAACATTTCGATTGGAAGACGATCGGTTGCTCCATCGAAATCGAAAAACGTCAATCGATACACGGCTTCGCCCAGGCCTAGCGAAGCAAATATCACTCCCATCCCAATCAATCCAAGCGTCAAGCGGTCAATGGGTCGAAGTGCCACAGACGATTGCTTACTGCCACTGTTTTGCGCGAACATCGTTGCTCTCCCAATGTGATTAAGATGGCTGAACTTTTACCATTTTATGCCGAAATCGTTCTTGTGAACGACTTGTATCGCGGTTCTCCGCTGTCGCTTGCGGACTGAGCCCCTGTCCCGCCAGCTCGTAAATGTGTTGCAGTTCCCGATCAATCGACTTCCCGCCCTTGACAAGAGACAAAAGGCAGGAGTAGGGTCGCAACGGATTTCTTCACTCCGTTGCCGACGTTTCCAAGTGTGCGGCTGGCTTCGTGGTGAACCTGGAAGTTGCTGGACGAACCCAAGGGAAAAGAAAGCCCATGAACGACCCGCCCTCCTACGAACAACTCAACAAGAATTTCGACTGGTCGATCGCCGAGCGCGAGCTGGGCTATCGGCCGGGCGATGTGATCAACATCGGTTGGATGTGCAGTGACCGCCTGTGCCAACTGGGACTGGCGGAGAAGCCGGCGCTGCTCTGGGAAGACCATCAGGGCAAACAGAAGCGCTTCACGTATAACGATCTTCGCGTCTGCTCCAACACCATCGCCCATTTCCTTGCCAGCCTCGGAATTCTCCCCGGCGAGCGGGTATGCCTCTTTCTCGACCGGGTGCCCGAGCTCTACATCGGATTTCTCGGCGTTTTGAAGATGGGCGCGGTGGCCCAGCCACTCTTTTCGGCATTTGGCGACGAATCTCTTTGTGTGCGGCTCAAGAACGCGGAGACGTCGGCGATCGTCACCCAGAAGAAACATCTCCATAAGGTCCGCAAGATCCGGGAGCAGCTCCCAAACTTGCGGCACTGCATTGTGGTGGACGCGCCCCAGTCGTCGCTACAGGAACGCGAGACTGCCTTCTCGTTGGAACAAGCGCCGCCCGTCGAACACTTCACAATCTACCCGACGAAGGCGGAATCTCCGTCGGTTCTGCACTACACCTCCGGCACCACGGGTCAGCCCAAGGGTGCGCAGCACGTCCACTACTCGATCGTTTCGCAGTATCTCACCGCGAAATGGGTCCTCGATTTTCGCCCTGACGACATTTATTGGTGCAATGCCGACCCCGGCTGGGTAACGGGCACGTCCTACGGCATCATCGGTCCCTGGGCGAACGGAGTTACACAAGCCGTTCTGGACTCCGGTTTCAACGCCGAGAAATGGTACGAGTTCATCGAGAAGTACCGCGTTACCGTCTGGTATTCGGCGCCGACTGCCATCCGCCTGCTCATGAAAGAGGGACGGGAAATCATTCGCAAGCACGATCTGTCCAGCCTGCGCCATCTGGCCAGCGTAGGCGAACCGCTGAACCCCGAGGCCGTGATCTGGTCGAAAGAAGCCTTCGGGATACCGTTCCACGACACCTTCTGGCAGACCGAAACTGGCGGCATCGTGATTACGAATTTTCCCGGGATGGAAATCAAGCCCGGCTCGATGGGCAAGCCGTTTCCAGGAATCACCGCAACCGTGCTGGATACGAAAACCTACGAGCCGTTGAATCGGGTCGGCGTGGGAGGCCTGATTGCGCTGCGCCCAGGCTGGCCGTCGCAGGTGCGCAGTTATTGGAACAATCCCGCTGGCTACCAGGCGAAATTCAAGAATGGATGGTACCTGTGTGGCGACCGCGCCTCCATCGACGCGGACGGCTATTTCTGGTTCATGGGACGCGATGACGACGTCATCAACACCGGCGGCCACCTGGTCGGCCCCTTCGAAGTCGAATCGGCTCTGCTGGGATGCCCCGCCGTCGCCGAGTCTGCCGCCGTCGCTAAACCCGACCCCGTCAACATGGAAGTTGTCAAAGCGTACGTGACCGTAAAGCCGGGTTATCAACCATCCGACGATCTTGAACTGGAAATCATGAACCATATTCGCAAGCGGCTGTCGCCGCTGGCAATGCCCCAGGAAATCGAGTTCGTTGACTCCCTGCCCAAGACGCGCAGCGGCAAGATCGTGCGCCGCGTTCTGCGCTGCAAGGAGTTCAATGAGCCGGTGGGGGATCTTTCCACCATTATGGAAGACTGAAGAGGCCAGCCATGGACGAAATCACCAAAGTAGTTCGCGATTATATTGTGCGGGAATACCTGGAAGAGGATGACGAACGAACCATCACCGATACCACGCCACTCATTTCAGGCGGCATTGTGGATTCGTTTTCCATGGTGTCTCTGCTTCGGTTTATCGAGAAGAAATACTCGATTGACATTCCCGACCAATGCGCCACTCCCGAGGCCTTCGACACCGTCGAGCGCATCGTGGAGCTGGTGCGGCGTTTCCAGAAGGCTGAAGTCACCAAAAGCTAGTTCGTGCCCGCCGCCGGACCCGGTTCGGCTTGGGCGCTGCGCTTAATAAAATCTCATACGCGAGGTGTGTCATGTCTTTTGTCGATACCGTTCGCCACCGCTATCAAACCGATCTCGAGGGAATCAAAGCCGCCGGCCTGTTCAAAGGGGAGCGCTATATCCATTCGCCGCAGTCGTCGGAAATTGAGGTGGAGTTTCCCGTTGGCTCTGCCGTCCGCAAGTGCATCAACGTTTGCGCCAACAACTACCTCGGACTCTCCAGCCATCCCGAGGTCGTCGCCGCGGCGCACGCAGGATTGGACACGCGTGGGTACGGCATGTCCTCGGTGCGCTTCATCTGTGGCACACAGGACATCCACCGCGAGTTGGAGAATCGCCTGACCGCGTTCCTCGGCACGGAAGATACCCTGCTGTTCCCCTCCTGCATGGACGCGAATGCCGGTTTCTTCGAGGCCTGCCTGAATGAGCAGGACGTTATGATCGCCGACCGGCTCGTCCACGCCTCGATTGTGGATGGGATGCGGCTGTGCAAGGCGATGCAAGACACCTACAAGCACTCCGACATGGGGCATCTTGAGGAGAAGCTGCAGGAACACCAGGACAAGCGGTCCCGCATGGTGATTACGGACGGCGTGTTCTCGATGGACGGCGACACCGCCAGGATGGCCGACATCGTCGCGCTGGCCGAGAAGTACAACGCCATGGTGTTCCTGGATGACTCGCACGCCACCGGCTTCATGGGCAAAACCGGGCGTGGGACGCACGAGCACTGCGGCGTGTTCGGCAAGATCGATGTGATTACTACGACGCTCGGAAAGGCGCTGGGTGGCGCTTCCGGCGGATGCGTCAGCGGACGCCGCGAACTGGTGGAGTTGTGCCGCCAGCGCGCCCGTCCTTATCTGTTTTCGAACGCCGTGGCGCCCGTGATCGTGGCGGGTGCGCTCAAGGTAATGGATCTGATCGGCGCCTCAACCGATCGTCGCGACAAGCTGGAGTGGAACGCCAGGTACTGGCGCGGCTTGCTCAAAGAGGCTGGCCTCGATCTGAAGGAGGGGGATACCCCGATCGTGCCGGTCATGCTATACGACGCCAAACTGTCACAAGACTTTGCCCGCGATCTCTTTGACGAGGGCGTTTACGCGGTTGGGTTCTTCTTCCCGGTCGTGCCCAAGGGGCAGGCCCGCATTCGCACGCAGTTGTCCGCGGCTCACGAGAAACATCATTTGGACGCCGCCGCCGAAGCCTTCAAGAAGGTAGGAAAGAAGCACGGCATTTTAGGCTTGGGAAGAAAGGAACTCATGGCGAGAGCCGTTGCGTAATCGGCGGATTGTCTCTACGTCGTGTAGAGACGGGGCTTGCCCCGTCTCGGACTGCCGAAGAACTTTGGTTCGCTTAGGCCTTTGGGTAGGGCACGGCTTCAAGCCGGGCCGTTTTGGGGCCTGGGAAAATGCGGGCTTTAGCCCCTGAGGGCAGTCGCAGCTTGCAATGCGAGTTTTTGCGCAGCCGGTTCAGGTGGAAACGGAGGTCGTATGCTCTGTGCCGAACTTGAGGAACTGGAAGCGGAATTCGATGATATTCTTACCGCGCTCGAGAACCCGGACCTCACCGAGCCGGAAAGACACTCCCTGCAGGTCGCGTATTCCCGGCTGAGTCGCGCCATCAAGGATCACCAGGAGCATGGTCACGATGGTGGCCCCTGCTTCGAAGAATAGAACCCCTCACGGGGGCTGATCCAGCCTTCCCGTCCGTAATCGCACTCCCGAGGGTGCCTTGCCCTTTTCGCGCGCGGCCTCACACCGCTGTCCCTCGCTAAAACCTCGTGCACTCGCAGAGCGAATGACTTGGAGACGAGCTTGACGCTGCAATCCGACTCTTGACAAATCGAGTCTTCCCCTGCAATAATTACGACTGATAGTCGTTTATGGGGAATGGTCGATAATGGCTAACAGTCGTGAATATCACTCGGCCGCTCTCATCGAAGCTCTCGCTTCCGAGAACCTCCCTCACCTGCAAGGCATGGGACGCCGCCAGCGCCGCGCCGCCGAAACGCGTGTGCGCCTGTTCCGTTGTGCGCTCCAGCTTTTTGCCGGGCGCGGTTTTCCCAATGTCACGGTGGAAGACATCACCGAAGCCGCGGATGTCGGCAAGGGCACTTTCTTCAACTATTTCGAGAGCAAAGATCACGTGCTGGGTGTGATGGCCGAAATTCAGCTGGGCAAGGTAAGAGAAGCCGTGACCCTGGCCGAGTCTGGGAAGCAGAGCATTTACTCGGTATTGCACCGTCTGTCCCTTCGCGTCGCCGAAGAACCCGGACGCAGTCCCGACCTCGCCCGTGCCCTGATCTCTTCCTTCCTCGCAAGCAAGGCCGTTCGTGGCCTTATCGACCGCAACTTCTCCGAAGGCCGCAAGATGATCGCCCAGATTGTGGCTGCCGGGCAAAAGCGCGGAGAGATCGACCCTCGCGTGAAAAAAAAGAAGGTTGCGCTTCAGCTCCAGCAGGCGTTCATGGGAACACTCCTGCTTTGGTCGCTGCAGGGCAAGCCTGCGCTCGCAACTTGGATCGAAGAAAGCTTTGAACATTTTTGGAGGGCAATCGCCATCTCCGATTAAGAACAGAAGCTAAGAACAGAAGTTAAGAGTAAAAGCGATGAAATGCAATTTCCGTACTGTCGTCATCCTGTCGCTCGCAAGCCTGATCTGCGGTGCGCTCGGCGCAGCCCAGGAACCAACGCCCTACCGCCTCACGTTACGCGATGCCATTCAAAAGGCGCTGCAGGCCAACCTCAACGTGCTCGTCGCCAACACCCGGGTCGAGGAAGCCGAGGGCACGCGCATACGCCGCTTGTCGGCCGCGCTGCTTCCGCAGGTGCGCGCGCAAAGTTATGCCAACTACCAGAACCGCTCCCTCGCCGCTTTCGGGATCTCGCTTCCTGGCGTCCCCGCAGTGGTTGGACCATTTTCCAATTACGATTTTCGCGTCTATGCGAACCAGAGCATCGTCGATCTTCAGAGCTATCGCGGGTGGAAAGCCAGCGAACGCGCGCTTGATGCCGGCAAAATGGATTACCAGGATGCGCGCGATCTCATCATCCGTGCCGTTGCCAGCCTCTATCTCAACGCCCAATCTGCCGCGGCGCGTGTCGATGCTGCCCAATCCCGGGTGACCGACTCGGATGTTTTGTACAAGCTCGCGAAAGATAAGCACGACGCCGGAACTGCGACCGGCGTGGACGTGCTGCGCTCGCAGGTGCAGCTCGCGAATGACAAGCAGGCTCTCCTGGTCGCGCAGAATCAATACAAACAATCGCTGCTCGCCCTCGCCCGCAACTTGGGCATGAGTCCGAGCACGCCTTTGGAACTCGCTGAGCCGCTCCGGTATCAGCCCTTGATCCAGCCTCAGGCCGAGAGCCTTGTGCCCTCGGCGGTCCTCACGCGGCCCGATTACCTGTCGCTCGCCAGCCAGCGCCAGGGATTGGTCGAGCAGCAACGCGCCAGCCGTGCCCGCTACTATCCGAAATTAAGCATCAACGGAAATTATGGCGAACTTGGCCGCAGCATTGGAAGCGTGCAGGGCATAGGCATGATTCAAGGCCAGATCGACTTTACGGTGTTTGATCGCGATCGCAGCGGCGAGGCGCAGGAACTTGCCAGCCGCGTCAAGCGCATCGACGACCAAATTGCCGACTTGCGCCGCGGCATTGAAGAGGAGATCCGCGAGGCGCTGCTGAATCTCGAGTCCGCGGCCGAACAGGTCGCGGTCGCCAAAGAAGGGCAGGATCTCGCGCAGCGTGAACTCGAACTCGCGCAGGATCGTTTCCAGTCGGGCACGACCAATAACGTTGAAGTGGTCACTGCCCAGGACGAACTCGCCCGCGCACAGGAGAACTACATTCTTGCCGTCTCCAGCCACGCTGACGCGAAGTTCGCGCTGGCGCGAGCCGTGGGAGATACGGAAAACAACATTGGACAGTATCTGGGAAATCCGTAAGCGATCTATCGACCGGGTTGTGAGCCATGTTGCGATCCAATGTTCACGCCCGCGAGGTTTGAAGCCGCGAGGTTCGAAACTATGAAACGACTTATACCGATTCTGATCCTGCTGGCTGCGGCGATTGCAGCCGGTGTGTATTTTTATCCGCGTCTGACCAAGAAGTCGGGGCCCGAGAATCAGATTACGCTCTCTGGCAATATCGAAGCGCACGAGAGTCTGGTGAGCTTCAAGGTGCAGGGGCGCATCATCGACTTGCCGGTTGAGGAAGGCCAGTCGGTTGAGCAAGGCGCGTTGCTCGCGCGCCTGGATGATGCCGATTACAAGCAGAAGGTCCGGATCGACGAGGCCACGGTTCACGTGCGCGAATCCAACCTCGCGCTCACGCTAGCCGGAACCCGCGAGCAGGAAGTGAAAGCATCGCAGCAAACCATGCTCGATGCGCAAGCCGATCTGCAGGAGAAAAAGCTCGACTACGATCGCGCCCAGCGCCTATTCGGCAAAGATGAAGTCTCCGCCCAGGACCGCGACCTCGCTGAGACCGCCCTGAAGCGTGCCGAGGCGACTTTCCGGGCGGCGCAACAACGTTATAACGAAGCCGCCGAAGGCAGCCGCAAAGAAGATATCGTGATCGCTCGCGCCAATCTCAGGGAAGCCCACGCCAATTGGGGTCTGTCGCGCGTCAACTTAGACTACACAATCCTCCGCGCCCCCTCCGCCGGTGTGATCACAGTGCGCCAGGCTGAAGTCGGAGAGGTGGTCGTTCCCGGCACTCCGGTCGTCACTCTCGCCGACCTCGATCACATCTGGTTGCGCGCGTATATCGCCGAAACTGATCTGGGCCGCATCCGTTGGGGACAGGAAGCAACCATCACCACCGATACCTATCCCGGCAAACAGTACCACGGACGTGTGTCATTCATCTCCTCAAGTGCCGAATTCACACCGAAGAGTGTTCAAACCTACAAAGAACGCGTCACCCTCGTCTATCGCATCAAGATCGATATCGACAATCTCAATCACGAACTCAAACCCGGCATGCCCGCTGATGCCCGCATCGATCTCGCTGCGCCTAACCCGAACACGCGCCCCCAGGAAGCTGCGCCGGAGAAGTAATGACCAATGACTGACCAGGCGCAATCCGCGATCGTCGCCGAGGGACTTACAAAGAGCTTTCCGGGCGTGCATGCGGTCGATCGCCTGAGCTTTGACGTGCGCGCCGGAGAAATCTTTGGCCTGGTAGGTCCCGATGGTGCCGGGAAAACGACCACGCTCCGCATGCTCGCGGGCATCATGCCGCCCGATGAAGGGGCAGCCAGTGTCGGTGGCTTTAATGTCGTTCACGATCCCGAAGGCGCCAAGCATCACCTCAGCTACATGCCGCAGCGCTTCGGGCTTTATGAAGACCTTACCGTCGATGAAAACATTCGCTTTTACGCTGACCTGTTCGGAGTAAGAAAGGCTGAGCGCGAAGAGCGTTCCACACAACTGTTACAGGCAGCCGGCATGAGCGAATTCCGCAAGCGTCTCGCCGGAAAACTTTCCGGTGGCATGAAGCAAAAACTGGGCCTGGTCTGCGCGCTCATTCACCGTCCCAAGGTGATCCTGCTTGATGAGCCGACCACCGGCGTCGATCCCGTTTCGCGCCGCGACTTTTGGCGCATCCTTTATGAACTAGCCTCGGAAGGTGTGGCGATACTCACCTCCACCGCCTATCTCGACGAGGCTGAACGCTGTCATCGCGTCGCCTTACTCCATCAGGGTAAGCTGCTCTTCTGCGACACGCCTTCGAATCTCAAGGGCAAGCTTGGCAAAGGCGTCTTGTCTGTCACCTCGTCCGACCCACGTAGATCGCGTGACCAACTCGAGCACGCGGCTGGGATCTCAAGTCTCGTGCTGACCGGCGACGGCCTGCACGTCGTGGTTGACGATGCCGCCCGCCGCATCCCCGAATTCGAGGCCCGGCTGAACAGCGCGCACGTCCCATTCGACGCGATTCAGCAAGTCACGCCCACGATTGAAGATCTCTTCGTCGACGCGGTCAGCAGTGGAGCATCATCCCATGCTTAGTGAACCCATGCCTGAGGACAACAATTCGGTTGTGATCGAGAACCTGGTCAAGCAGTTCGGTGATTTTGTGGCCGTCGGTCGCATCAATCTCGATATCCGCAAAGGCGAGGTGTTTGGCTTTCTCGGACCGAACGGCGCCGGCAAATCCACGACCATCCGCATGCTCTGCGGTCTGCTGAGGCCTACATCCGGCCGTGCGCGGGTTGCCGGATATGACGTCGCCCGTGAGCCCGAATCCGTGCGCCAGAACATTGGTTACATGTCGCAGAAATTTTCTCTCTACAACGATCTCAGAGTAATCGAAAACCTACGCCTGTTCGCCGGCCTCTATAGCGTGCCTTCAAACCAACTCAAAGAGCGAATCGAATGGGCACTGGAGATGGCAAACCTCAAAGGTCAGGAGAATCTAATTACCGGAACGCTTCCCGGAGGGTGGAAGCAACGCCTCGCCTTGGGCTGCGCCGTCTTGCACAAACCGCCGGTCATCTTCCTGGATGAGCCCACGTCCGGTGTCGATCCCATCTCGCGTCGCCAGTTCTGGGACCTTATTCAACACATGGCTGAGGAGGGCGTGACTGTCTTTGTAACTACCCATTACATGGAAGAGGCCGAATACTGCAACCGCCTCGCTCTGATCTTTCGCGGGAAAATAGTCGCCCTGGGCAGCCCTTCAGAACTTAAGCGGGACTCGATGAAAGGCGAACTCCTCCTCGTCGAGTGCGAGCCGCTGGGCAACGCGGTGGAAGTCCTGCAATCTGCTCCGGATGTAATCGATGCCGCGGTTTTCGGAAACGCTCTGCACCTGGTTGTGCGTGATGCCACCGCTGCGCTCCCGCAGGTTCGGAAGTATCTGTCGGATCACAGCATCAAGGTTGGCCATATAGAGAAGATACGTCCCAGCCTGGAGGACGTTTTCGTCTCTCTTACAACAACGCGCGATTCGGGAAAGGAACGGACAGCATGAGCCTAACTCGCTTCCTGGCCGTGGCGCGCAAGGAGGTCGTCCAGATCCTCCGCGATTCGCGCAGTCTGATCATTGTCGTGATCATGCCGGTCGTTCTGGTGCTGCTGTTTGGTTACGGTGTCAGTCTTGATCTGAAGGGGCTGCCGGTGTACGTTTACGACCAGGACGGCAGTCAGCAGAGTCAGGATCTCCTGAAGCGTTTCCAGGCCAGTGCGTACTTCGACGTCGTGCGGGTTGTGAACGACTATCCCGCGCTCGCCCGGTCGCTGGACGACGGCCACGCCAGAATGGGGATTGTTGTTCCGTGGGATTTCTCCGAGCGCCTGCGCGACGGCCGCCCTGCGCAGATTCAAGCGATCGCCGACGGCACGGATGACAATACCGCCAATGTCCTCATCGGCTATGCCCAAGGGGTTGTCCAAGGCTATTCCTCGGACATGCAACTCGACTGGCTTCGCAACCATGGCCAAGTCATCCAGCCTGCTTCCGTCAGCGTTGAGACCCGCACCTGGTACAACGAGGATCTGGAGAGCAGCGCATTCATCGTTCCCGGAGTGCTGGCCCTGGTCATGTCGGTGATAGGGGCCTTCCTCACCTCGCTCACCATCGCCCGCGAATGGGAACGCGGCACCATGGAGCAGTTGATCTCGACTCCGGTCACGGCGGTTGAGATCATGCTCGGCAAGCTCGTACCCTATTTCGCCATCGGAATGTTCGACGTCATCGTATGCGCCTTGATCGCCATCTACTGGTTCCAGGTTCCCTTCCGAGGTTCTGTTCTAACTCTGCTGGTCAGCTCCGCCATGTTCATGGTGGTCGTGCTTTCGCTCGGATTCTTCATCTCCGTGACTGCAAAAAGTCAGTTCGCTGCCAGTCAAATCGCGCTGCTCATCACCTTCCTTCCCGCTTTCCTGCTGTCCGGATTTCTCTTCGCGATTGAGCAAATGCCCATCGCGCTGCAGTGGATCACTCGCATCCTGCCGGCGCGTTACTACGTCTCGGTGCTGAAGGAGATCTTTCTCAAGGGAACACCCACGGCTTTGCTCTACGCCGACCTGGTTCCCCTCGCTGTGTTCGCACTCGTGCTGGCAGTGCTCGCCACCCGTACGTTCCATAAGAGGTTGGTGTAAGGAGAACCTATGTTGGCGCGCCTCAAACAGATGTTGATTAAAGAGTTCATCCAGGTCTTTCGCGACAAGCGCACCCGCTTCGTGCTCTTCGGCCCGCCCATCATCCAGATGGTGGTCTTCGGATACGCAGCCACCTACGAAATCCATCATGTCCCAACGGTTGTGCTCGACCTCGACCACAGCCAGGAGAGCCGCGAACTGACCTCCCGTTTTACTTCGAGCCCCTATTTCGACGTGCAACGCCAGCTCACGGACTACCGCCAACTCGGCGATCTCATCGATGAAGGGAAGGCTACTGTCGGTCTCGAGATCAATGCCGGATTCGCCCAGAACCTGCGCAAGGGCCAGACCGCGCCCCTGCAAGTAATCGTCGATGCGACTAATTCGAACACCGCCCTGATCGCCTCCGGCTATATCACGCAGATCGCACTCGGCTTCGCCCAGGACTATCAGAAAGACCGCATCTACCGCATCTCACCTCAAATGTTGGAGGAAATCCCCACGGTGCAACTCGAGCCGCGGCCGTGGTATAACCCCGACCTCAGGAGCCGCTGGTTTTTCGTGCCCGGAGTTATCGGCAGTCTTACTCTCGTGCTCGTGGTTGTTCTGACGGCCTTTGCCGTGGTTCGCGAACGTGAAATCGGCACTCTCGAGCAGATCATGGTGACGCCCATCCGCCCCGCCGAGTTTATCCTCGGCAAGACGCTGCCTTTCTTTCTGATTGGCCTCTTTGACGTCTCGCTGATTGCGACGGTAGGAACGCTGTGGTTCCAGATTCCATTTCGCGGTCACATCCTGGTGTTGTTCGCGGGCGCGGTTCTTTTTCTGCTATGCATGCTGGGCGTGGGCCTGTTGATCTCGACCGTCTCTTCCACCCAGCAACAAGCGATGGTGACTGCCTTCTTCTTTATCATGCCCGCCATCACTTTCTCCGGTTTCGGATTTCCCATCAGCACCATGCCGCAATGGCTGCAATATCTCACCTATCTCAGCCCGCTGCGCTATTTTCTGGTCGTGCTCCGCGGCACCTATCTGAAAGGTGTCGGCATGCAGATTCTCTGGCCCCAGATGCTAGCCATGGCCGCCCTGGGGACGGGCCTGCTCACCATCGCCGTTCTGCGCTTCCACAAAGCGCTCGACTAAGCCCCAGCCGCCCTCTCGGGTCGAATGACATTAGTGCTTTATCGGAGGCGCGCCCTCACAACCGGGGCGCCCTCCATGTAAGAAAACAGTTCAAGATAGCGGTGAAGATTCAGGTTCCACCACAATATTGTCAATCAGCCGCGTGGACCCAACGTAGGCGGCGACGGCAACCAATGTCTTTTGCGAGATACGTTCCACGGGATCGAGCGTGTCGGGATCGACGATCTCAAGATAATCGAGCGCGACTTGCGGCTCGCGGGCAAGAACTTCTTTGGCGACGGAAATCAGCTTGGCGGCGCTTCTTTCCCCGGCTTGAAATTTCTGCTGCGCGCATAGCAACGACCGATGCAGCGCGAGTGCGTGGCCGCGTTCTTCGACATTCAAGTATGCGTTGCGGGAGCTCATGGCGAGCCCATCGGGTTCGCGCACTATAGGGCAGGCGACAATTTCCACCGGGAAGTTCAGGTCTTCGACCATGCGCCGGATCACGGCTAGCTGCGCGGCGTCTTTCTGTCCGAAGAACGCGGCCTCGGGCTCAAGGATGTGAAACAGCTTGGCGACGATGGTGGCCACGGCGCGGAAATGGCCGGGGCGCGAGCGCCCATCGAGCTTTTCGCTCACGCCTTCCACCACCACCCATGTGACTCGGCCATCGGGATAGATCTCTTCGACCGGCGGCGCGAACAGTATATCGACACCTTCTTTTTCCAGCAGCCGGCAGTCGTGGTCGAATTGCCGCGGGTATTTCGAAAAATCTTCGGCCGGGCCGAATTGGGTGGGGTTCACGAAGATGGAAACGGCAACGGCGTCGCACTTCGCTTTGGCGGCACGCACCAGCGACAGGTGCCCTTCATGCAGAGCGCCCATCGTCGCAACCAGGCCGAGGCGTCCGCGGCTCGCGCGTGCATCGCGGCAGGCCGCGCGAGCTTCCGGAATGGCGGCGCATATTTTCATGGCTGGTGGCGCACATTTTCATACGTTGTAGAGACGCGGCTTGCCGCGTCTCCGCGGACGGAGCAAGGCCGATAGGCGCTCAGGGCGCCTCGCGGAATTGAACGTCCAATTCTTTGAGGGTTCCGAGGAGCAGGGCGCGGTTCTTGCGCAGGTCCGCTTTCGTCTGCTCGGTTGGATTCTTGGGCACGGCTTGCGCGACCAGCACAACGCGGCCGTAAGGCCATGCGCTCGATGGCAGCGACACCAGCTCGGCCGGAATTTCTTCCGGCTTCAGCACGTGGATCTCGCGATTGGAAAGATCGACGAAGCCGATCCCATCCTCGCGAACGATCAAATACGGATTCTGCCAACCGCTCATTTTGCCGAACGGCGGATATTTTGACGGATCCGGCGCGGGAATCGACTCGAGGCCGGTCGGCTGCCGCGTTTCCGTAGCCTCGGGCTGCGGCGGCTTCGAACAGGCCACCAGAGCGCCCAGCAGGATGAAGGTGACGAGCGCTTGCACAAAATCCCGGACAATTTTACGCACAACGTTTCTCCATCCGCCATTATCGCCGCATCGCCTGCTTGCGGTGGAGTACCGTTTCGAGTGCGGCCTGCGTTTCCTTCGGCAGGTGGTAGGACTCGGCGTCATTCGGAAACTGGTGCGATACCACGTCGGACTTGAAGGCCAGCACCGACTCGGTGATCAGCGCGGCGGCGTCTCCGTAGCGGCGAACGAATTTGGCCGGTTGGCCGAACGTCAGGTTGACAAGGTCGTGGAACACAAGCACCTGGCCATCGCAATCGGGGCCGGCGCCGATGCCGATCGTAGGCGTTTCGACCTCGGCGGTGATCATGGCCGCGACTTCGCGCGGAATGCCTTCCAGATAAATGCAGGCCACACCCGCGCGGTCAAGCGCGACCGCATCGCGCATTAGCTGCTCGATCGCGTTCAGCGTCTTGCCCTGAACTTTGTACCCGCCCATCATGTTGACCGATTGCGGCGTAAGCCCGATGTGTCCGGCGACGGGAATCTCCGCGTCCATCACGCGGCGGATCGCGTCCACGCGCTTCTCGCCGCCTTCCATCTTGACCGCCTCCGCGCCGCCTTCTTTCACGAAGCGAGCGGCGTTGTGAACGGCTTCGTTGGCGTCAGCCTGATACGACCCGTAGGGCATGTCGGCGATAAGCAGCGCATCTTTCACGCCGCGCCGCACCGCCTTGACGTGGTGCAGCATCTCGTCAACCGTAACCGAGAGCGTGTTCTCGTAGCCCAGCATGGTCATGGCCAGCGAGTCGCCGACCAGGGCAATGTCAATGCCAGCCTCGTCGACCAGGCGCGCGGTGGCGTAGTCGTAAGCGGTCAGGCAGGTGATGGGCTCGCGCTGAAACTTCTTTTCGCGGAGAGTAGCAGTGGTGATCTTGCGGCGAGGTTCGCCGATAGGCGTGAGACTCACAGTATCCTCCAGTGCCCCTCCGCAAACCGCGCGGATAGAGCCTGTACGCGTCTTTAGATGACGCTGGGGGAATTATAGCTGCAAAAGCGTCGTTGGTCGATAGGCGGTGGACGGCGGATAGTGCCTTAAACACTGTGTTGCCGTCCTGAATCTTGGTCCTGCGATTGCGTTCCCGGCCAGGGTGCTCCACTAGTCAGCCGATCCTTTCGGAGATGAGAGGCTGCCCTTCCGATTGCAAAGCCCCATTCTTACTTACCTGAATTACATGTACGATTTCGGTTGACAAACTTACCTGTTTTAGGCATAATTTCTCCTATGCCGGACCCGATCCAAGACGCCCTCGCAGAAGCAAGATCGAAGCTGGATAAGCTCGTTGCCGAACGCGCCAGAATCGACAAACAGATCATTGAGTGGAAACGCGTCGTTGATAGCTTGACTGTCGTTTCCGAAGAAGCCAGCGATGAACTTCCTGCCGATGTGACGCTCGATGAAAGGCTGGCCCTGACTATGAAATTCACGGACGGCGTTAGGATGGCTCTCCAATTGGCCGGTGGACCTCTTACGGTTCCCCAACTTCGGGATCAGCTGGTGAGCGTTGGATTCGACTTTTCCAAGTACAAACAAGAACTGGTACCACTTCACAACACACTGAAACGCCTTGAAGAACAGGGAGAGGTGAAGATAATCAGAGACACGCAAGAGCGCGTCATTGGATATCAGTGGATTTCTCCGATTGAACGCGCGCTTGCCACGGAAGGCGCGATGCGCAGTCCCAATTGCTTTGCGGACATAGTGAAGTCGTTGGGCGAGATTGGAGTTGGCCCTACTCATCCGGCTCGGAAGGTGGCCAATAGCGCACGCTTCGCGCACGCTTCGCGCCAACGCACTATGCCGCCGTCTCCTGAAAGCGAGAAGAAATGACTTTAGGAAACTCAATCCGCGCGAAAGGGTCAGCTTGCCAGTAAAGAGCAATCGCGATTTGGAGCGCCACATCGACGGGTCCTACGCCGCCTCCATGAAGTTCCGCTTTGGGCATCGTCCCTTTGTGCGTTGTCAATATCGCGAAGGTACCTTACAGTTCGTTCTGAGGGACATGCACTAACGGTGCAAGGGAGTGCAAGACATGAAGAGAGCACTAGCCTGATTTCATCACTGGCTTGCCGTGTAATCAGGCCATAACACGAAGGCCCGATTCGCTGTGTCCTTGGCCGGACGCGAATCGAGCCGTGGTGAGCTGTCGCTATTTCAAACCCAGCGTGGACGACCGACTTTCGTCCTGCCGTCCTCGCCGACATTTGCATTGTAGTACAACCGGAACCCAGGTTCCAGACAGGATCTTTTTCGATGGCGCTGTACAAGTATCCACAGTTTTTGCAAGCAAGCACGCACGATGCATTTGACCAGCTGCATTCCCCCGCGACGACAGCCCCATACTCCGGGGTTTACCGCTGCGAGGTTTGCGGACACGAAGTGTCGTCTACTGCGGGGCACCCGTTGCCACCGCAGAATCACCACCAGCATCGGCCCGGTCAGGGCCCGATCCGCTGGCGACTGGTTGTGACTCACGCGAGCCAAAACTAGTTACGGTACGCTAACAATGAACCAAACAACCGCTCCTGTGGGTAAGTCCACCCCACAGGAGCGTTCACAACGACCTGGAGAATCGACGATGCGACGCACCAAGACAAATGCCAAGGGCCAAGTAACAATTCCAGCTGAGTTGCGGGAACGATTCGGGATCGAGAAGGGCACTCGCGTTAACTGGAAAGAAGAACGAGGTCGGCTGGTGCTGACTCCGATGACAAAACGATTCATCCACGAGTGTATGGGCATCCTGAAGCCCGCTCCGGGCGAGATGTCTGCGTTTGATGAATTATTCGCGGAACGAGAACGCGAGCGCAAGAGAGAGGATCTCAAGTATGCCCTTCTCGCGGGGTTGCAAGGCGAGAAGATCGAAATTCCGGTCGCTGATATCCGCAAGAAGGGACTAGTCGCGGCCCTGCGCAAAAGGGCACGGCGCAAGTGAGCGTCACTCAGGTGCGCCTTAGCGAGGCTGCCGCAGTCGACATCAGCGAGCAGGCCGATTGGTACGAACCTCGCGTTCGATTCGAAGGGCAGCGCAATTTGCTGGCTTCATCCCGGTGGGCAACGTGTTCTTAAGTCGGCTACCAAAGCGTTCCCGAGCTTAATGATGACCGACCCCAAGAAACCATCCCGGAGCGTAAAGACCCAGGACTTGCGATTCAACATTGAAACGGAGCGCGAGGCGGACGGCCGATGGATAGCCGAGATTTCGGATATGCCCGGCGTGCTGGCATACGGAAAAACTGAAGCGGAGGCCAAGGCAAAGGCCTACGCTCTCGCGCTAAGGGTCATCGCGGATGACGTCGAGAAACTTCCATATTGACCCTTTGTGTGAAGAATCGCTCCCGCCTCCGCGGAGCCCGTTGCAACTCGCGAATCAAAAGACGTGCCCGCGTCGATCAGCGTCACCTGCCAATCCGCGTGACCCAGTGGCCTACTTCATCACAAACCTCTGCGATCAAAATCATTGACTTCCAACCCACCTTGCGCGACAATAAAGCTCTGATTGGGGCAGAGGAGAGGGGTATCCGTCAACCAAGACGGCCCTCGAAGCTGCCCCAAACCCATTTTCAGCGCTCTTTGACAACCTAAGTCATTGATTCCGAAATACTTTACCTATAAGTCCTTTAGACTCAAAGACCTGGCGGGAAATTCCCCCTAACCGAATGATTCCAAAAGACCGGGGCATGAGTTTTTTTCGGTGGCGATAGCAATTTAACTATCCAGTTATTGTCCTGGTAGTGACTAGACGCAGGTAGTGCCGAGACGACGACGGATCGTGTCAAGTTCAGGGAACGATCGCCGGTTTCAGGGAAACCAAGCTGTTGAATTTCTGGAGATCTGACACCTTAAGACCTGAAACCTTCTCTCACGCGCCAACCGCATCCTGACCGCCCAGCGGCAGGAAATATTGCGTGCCCTTGATCGGGGCGGAGACTTTTTTCAGCAGCTCTTGCAGGTCTTCGTTGCGGTCGACGAAGTCGATCTCGGAGGTGTTCACGATCAGCAGGTCCGACTGCGTGTAGTGAAAGAAAAAGTGTTCGTAGGCCTTGACGACTTCCATCAGGTAATCCTCGCTGATGGCCTTCTCGCCGGCCGCGTTCTTTTTCTTCAGCCGCTTCTTCAGCACTTCCGGAGTGGCCTGCAGATAGATGACGAGGTCGGGCGCGGGAAGTTGTTCGCGAAAATAATTGAAGTAGCGATTGTAGGTATCGAGCTCCTGATCGTTGAGGTTGAGGCAGGCGAAGAGCTTGTCTTTCTCAAAAATGTAATCGGACACCACGGTCTTATTCGAGCGAGGGCCCAGATCGAGCCCGCGCAGTTGCTCGAAGCGGCGGATCAGGAATGCGAACTGTGCCTGGAAGGCCGCGCCGGGCTCGCCTTCGTAGAACGCTTTCAGAAACGGATTGTCTTCCGGTTCGATGACGCGCTGCGCGGCCAGGCGCTCTCCGAGAACCCGCGCCAGCGTGCTCTTCCCAACTCGTATGGGGCCTTCGACCGCGATGTAACGGGGAAGCTCGAAAAGCTTGGCCATAGATTGGCGATTGTCGTGGAGAACTCGAAAGCAGAATATATCGCTTCGCGCCGCGATGCAATTGGGAAGAGCAGGGCAGAGGTCAGAGGTCAGATTGCAGAGGTGTAGAGCGGGAGGTCAGAGGTTAGAGGTTCGGATTGCAGAGGTGAAACCTCAGCGATTCGACACTGCCGCCTGTCGCGGAAGATCTTCACCTCTGCAATCTGACCTCTGACCTCTAACCTCGGCATGACCTCTGCCCTCTGCAATCGCATACAATCTCCCCATGCTCCCCGCTCTGCTTGGACTGGCGACCGCCGCTGCCGCTGCATCCGCTGCGGGGTATCAATCCATGGCCCCGACGGGCCAGTGGTTCGGCCGAACGTTTGCCGGGGGAATTCGAGGCAGCAAACAAATCGCCCTGACCTACGATGACGGGCCGAACGATCTGCACACGCTGAGGCTGCTCGACGTGCTGGCGAAGCACAGTGTGCGGGCAACGTTCTTCATGATCGGCCGCTACGTGCAGCAGCGCCCCGACATCGCGCGCGCGGTAGCGCAGGCCGGACACGTCATCGGCAATCACACGTTGACGCATCCGCTGCTCATCTTCCAATCTGAGGCGCAGACGCGCGCGCAGATGGTTGACTGCCGGCAGGTTTTGCAGGACGCAATCGGCGAGCATTCGAATTTGTTTCGTCCACCGTTTGGGGGAAGACGGCCGGCGACGATCAGGATCGCGCGTGACCTCGGACTACAGACGGTGATGTGGAACGTGACCGGATACGACTGGACTGCTCCGCCCGCCGCGGTGATCGAGAAGAAAGTCATGCGGCAGATGCGCGGCGGCGACGTCATTCTGCTGCACGATGGCGGCCATAGCGCCCTGGGCGCCGACCGCGCGCAAACGGTGATCGCAACGGAGAATCTGATCCGGAAGTATCGCGATCAGGGATACGAGTTTGTGACGGTGGAGGAGATGCGAGCTGCCAGCCATCAGCCTTCCGTGGCGGGATAGAGGTTGGGCCTTGTATCCGGCTGGGTTCGCGTCCTGCGCAGCGCACAACCCTTCGTCCCAACCAGCAGGCTGTTGTGAACTCCGCCAGATTCCAAAGCTGGTTGCCGAACACCGGCTGGCGCGGAAGACCAGGCATTCGACGCGGCGTACGAGTTGACCTACGGCTGGTGAAAAAGGCATATCGGCTGTAAGGAGAGCAAATGGCGGGCAAAACTTGTGATCACACCACGACAGACTGCAAGTTGGGAAAGAACATGGGAAATCACGGTTTGAAGCTCAGCAAGTATTCCATAGGCACCGGAGACCGGTTCGCGCACCAGGCCAAAGCACAGGGGCGCAACGCGCAGCCAACATCTGGCGGAGAGGGAGGGATTCGAATCCCTCGATACAGGTGTTAGCCCGTATAACGGTTTAGCAAATTCAACCCGTCTACCTATTGCACGGAATCAATCAGTTACGGTCACCTCAGGTGCTCTCAGTCGGGCGGAAACAGGGTGTTCAGCTGACGGAACTCAAGTATTGCAGGTCATTTGAGAGATGCCTGCAGGCGGTGAGAACCTAGTCTATGGGCAGACTCTGGAAAAGCGATTCTTGTCTTTCTTATAGCTCGAGCCGGCAGGACGCTGAGAATGACGGCGAAGATGACGGCGAGTGTGCGCAATGGGCGAATTGTAGAACACGGGGATAAGAACACGAGAAAAAGGCAAGGAATTCTGAAAGGATGGAGGCGGTGCTCGCCTATCGCAAAATATGCGAAGATGGAATCCGGGGAGAGCAAGCGAATGGAGAACCCGCTCAAACTTAAACGCATTCACCACGTCGAATTCTGGGTTGGCAACGCGCGGCAGGCAGCCTACTTCTACCGCAAGGGCTTCGGCTTTTCGCAGGTTGCTTACAGTGGACTGGAAACGGGACAGCGTCAGCGCGCTTCTTATGTGCTGAGCCAGGGCAAGGCGAATTTCATTTTGACTACGCCGATGACGCCTGACGATGCGGCGGCCGAGCATATCCGCAAGCATGGCGATGGCGTCCGCGATATCGCGTTGGAAGTAGACGACGCCGATCAGGCCTTTGCCGAAGCCGTCCGTCGCGGAGCGCAGCCCGCCGAGGAACCGCATGACATAAAGGATGAACACGGCGCCATTCGCCGCGCCGCGGTTCACACGTATGGCGACACCATCCACTCGCTGATCTCTTATAAGAATTACAAAGGGCCGTTTCTGCCTGGGTTCATGGCGGCGCCGCTCGCCGGGGACGACTGCGGCATTCTGCGCATCGATCACATCGTGGGGAATGTGGAACTCGGCAGGATGCAGTACTGGGCGGATTACTACACTCGCGTTTTCGGATTCCATCGTTACATCACGTTCGATGATAAGGATATTTCGACCGAATACAGCGCGTTGATGAGCATCGTAATGTCGGACGATTCGCATTCGGTGAAATTTCCCATCAATGAGCCAGCTACGGCGCGCAACAAGAGCCAGATTCAGGAATACATCGAAGCCTACGGAGGAGCAGGAGCGCAGCACATTGCGCTGCAGTGCAAGGATGTGATGTACACGGTGGGAAAGCTGCAGCGCAACGGACTCGATTTTCTGCGCGTTCCCGACGCGTATTATGACATGCTGACGTCGCGGGTCGGACCGGTGGAGGAATCGCTGGCGGAGTTGCGCTCGCTGGGTATACTGGTAGACCGCGACGATGAAGGCTACCTGCTGCAGATTTTCTCGAAGCCGGTAGAGGATCGGCCGACCGTGTTCTTCGAAGTCATCCAGCGCAAGGGCAGCCGCGGATTTGGCAAAGGAAATTTCAAGGCACTGTTTGAATCGATCGAAATGGAACAGGCGCGGCGGGGGAATCTGTAGGCATGCCCAACACAAGAGTGAAGAGGAAAGGGAAGGCCGAGTTGCGCTACCAGTCGGGATTCGGCAACGAGTTCGCCAGCGAGGCGGTGGAAGGTGTATTGCCGCAAGGGCAGAATTCTCCTCAGAAAGTGGCGCATGGATTATATGCAGAGCAACTGAGCGGCACGGCATTCACCGCGCCGCGCGGCGTCAATCGCCGGACCTGGCTTTACCGGACGCGTCCGTCGGTGGCGCATAAACCATTCCAGCCGATCGAGCAGGGAAGGTTGCGCAGCGCGCCGTTTGACGAGGTGCCGACGCCCCCGAACCAGTTGCGCTGGACTCCGATTCCAATTCCCGCTTCTTCGCAGCCGACCGACTTCGTTGACGGCCTGATCACCATGGCGGGCAATGGCAGCACTCACACCCATGCGGGAGTTGCGATTCACATCTACGTCGCTAACGCTTCGATGACCGATCGCTTTTTCTACAACGCCGACGGAGAAATGTTGATCGTGCCACAGAAGGGGCGCTTGCTGCTGCGCACGGAGATGGGCGTTCTCGAAGCCGGTCCTGGCGAGATTGCAGTGATTCAACGGGGAATTCGTTTTCGCGTCGAACTTCTGGAGAGAGAAGCGCGCGGCTACATTTGCGAAAACTACGGGGCGCTGCTTCGCCTGCCCGACCTGGGACCGATTGGCGCGAACGGACTGGCGAATCCGCGTGATTTCCTCACACCGGTCGCGGCATTTGAGGATCGCGAAGGCGACTTCCGAATTGTGACAAAGTTCCAGGGGAAACTCTGGGCGGCGCCCATCGACCACTCGCCGCTGAACGTCGTCGCCTGGCACGGAAATTACGCGCCCTACAAATACGATCTGGCGAATTTCAATTGCATTAACACGGTGAGCTTCGATCATCCCGACCCATCGATTTACACGGTGCTGACTTCGCCATCGGAAATTCCTGGGACCGCCAATGTGGACTTCGTGATCTTTCCGCCGCGATGGATGGTTTCCGAGCACACGTTTCGTCCGCCGTGGTTCCATCGCAACTTTATGAACGAATTCATGGGGCTGATCCGCGGTGAATATGACGCCAAGGCGGAAGGATTCGTGCCCGGCGGCGCGAGCCTGCACAATTGCATGGCGGGTCACGGGCCCGACGCTGAGACCTTCGAGAAAGCGAGCAAGGCCGAACTGAAACCGGTCTATGTGAGCGACACGATGGCGTTCATGTTCGAGACTCGCTTCGTCTGCCAGCCGACGAAGTTTGCGCTGGAGACTTCGCAGCTCGATCATCAATACTTCGAGTGCTGGCAGGGATTGCGGAAGAAGTTCAAGGAGCCGGGCGGCTAGCGTTGTCGCGTAAATTCGCGATATAAGTTTGGCAACATCGAGAGTAATGAAGTTACGGTAATGAATCTGCAAACTTTGCCGGCAATGCGAAAGAGCGCGGACGCGTTGGACACCTCTGCTGTCCTGCTGCGCGATTTGATCGACTATGCGGGATTGTTTCCTCCGGCATCGCTGCCCATGGCGACGTCGGTGGCTAACTACGCGGCGTATTCCCGCTCGGAATGCAACTGGATTCTCGGGCGTTTTATCGTTCCAGTCGCTCGGCTTCGGGAGTTCGAAGAGACGTTTGCCGGGTTACCAACTCCGGCGCCTGAAACAAAATCTGCGAACTGGCGGTTGTCTGTACTTCCGGGGTCTGATGTGGTTGCAGATGTCGGTCGGCTTCACGAATTCAATGCTCGAATGGCAAGTTCCCACTCCAGCAGAAAGGCTGTTGTCGAGTCGGTCGAGGTGAAGGTTGCCAGCGCCGAGGAGGTCAGCCGGCTGTCCGGAATGATCCCAGCAGAGCTCGTGACCTATTTCGAGGTTCCGCTTTCGAGTTGCAGCGATTGCATTGCGGCGGTGGCCGGATGCGGGCGCAGAGCCAAGATCCGGACGGGCGGCGAGACGGCCGATAAGTTTCCCGCTGCCGCGAGCGTGATCGAATTCATTCGCCTGTGTGCGGCCGCCAACGTGCCTTTCAAGGCGACCGCGGGATTGCACCATGCGCTGCGCTCGGTGCACCGGTTTACGCTTCAGCCCGAGAGCGCGTCGGGAATCATGCACGGTTTTGTAAATTTGTTTCTGGCAGCCGCGTTCTTACGGGCGGGAATGGCCAGCGAGGTTGCGGTGCAGTTGCTCGAGGAGCAATCGACGGCTGCGTTTCACTTTGATTCGAATGGAGCCGGCTGGCGGCAGCATCGGCTCAGCCGAGATGAAATCTCCGCGGCCCGCCAGGGCTTTGCGGTTTCGTTTGGGTCGTGCTCATTTACGGAGCCGATCGACGACTTACGGTCTCTGCATCTGCTATGAAACCCATTCTCGACGAGACCCACGATTCGCAGGTGCAAAGTTGGGTTGAGTCAGCCAACCTTGCGGACTCGGATTTTCCCATTCAGAATCTGCCCTTCGGGGTTTTTCGGCGACGCGATGCGGGCGCCGAGGCGAGAGTGGGAGTCGCAATCGGAGACCGCATCCTTGACCTCGGCGGAATGCAAGGTGCGGGCTTGCTCGCGGAGAAGAACGTGCGGTCGGCGGCGAATGCTTGCGCCTCCGATTCGCTGAATCCGCTGATGGCGCTCGGAGCCGGTCCGCGGAACGCTTTGCGTCGCCATCTTCATGCCATTTTGCGTCAGGATGCGCCTGCCTCCGACCGGCAGGCTGCTTTGCGCCATCTCATCGCGCAGTCCGATGCCGACATGCTTCTTCCCGCGGTGGTTGGCGATTACACGGATTTCTACGCGTCGATCTTCCACGCCACCAATGTCGGGAAGCTGTTCCGCCCCGATAATCCACTGCTGCCGAATTACAAATACATCCCGATTGGCTATCACGGGCGGGCGTCGTCGCTGGTCCCGACGGGAGCGCCGGTGCGGCGCCCCTGCGGCCAGACGCGCGACGGCGATGCCGATCCGCGATTCGGGCCGACCAAGGCGCTGGATTACGAACTGGAACTGGGTTTCTTTGTAAGCGCTGAAAATTCGCTGGGAGAAACCATTCCCATCGCCGCCGCGGAAGAACATATTTTCGGAATCTGCCTGGTGAATGACTGGTCGGCGCGCGACATTCAGGCTTGGGAGTATCAGCCGCTGGGGCCTTTTCTGGCGAAGAGTTTTGCGACGTCACTGTCGCCATGGGTGGTGACGATGGAAGCGCTCGCTCCGTTTCGCGCGGCTGCCTTTGCGCGCGAGGCAGGCGACCCGGAGCCATTGCCTTACCTTTTCGACCGGAGCGATCGGGAACACGGTGGACTCGACTTGTCGCTGGAGGTTTCTCTGCTCTCGGTCCGGATGCGGGAAGCCGGCCTCGCTCCGGTAGTTTTGGGCCGAAGCAATTTTCGCGACATGTACTGGACCATGGCGCAGATGCTGACGCATCACGCGAGCAATGGCTGCCATCTGCGTACTGGCGATTTACTGGCCAGCGGAACCGTATCGAGCGCCGAAAAGTCCGCGCGCGGATGCCTGCTCGAGCTTACCTCGCGGGGCAACGACCCGGTTACGCTGCCGACTGGAGAACAGAGGAAATTTCTGGAAGACGGAGACGAGGTCGTCCTTCGGGGATTTTGCGAGCGTGACGGATTCTGCCGCATCGGGCTGGGCAGTTGCCGGGGGACAATTCTGCCCGCCTCCAAAGACGGATAGCCCGCGATTTGCCGTGGAGACGCGGCTTGCCGCGTCTCCCGCCACGTCCAAAGGAGACCGGGCAAGCCCCGTCTCTACACGAGATTCGTTGTATAGTAGTCGCCGGCGTAAAGGAGGAAATCTGAATTTACTTAGGCCGCATTTGGAAAACTCAGTGACTATCGGCGGCAGACTTCCCAGAAGCCGACTTGAACTAAGCCGCTATGCGGCGGACGCATTCGCGTGTTGCGGAGCCGTGTCGAGGTGATCTGAGCTCGTTTGTGGCGCAGAGGAGGAACTCTCTGTGACCCATCTACGCCAGATCATGCTTGAGGAGTTACGGCGGCGCAACTACGCCGAGTCCACCATCGACACTTATATCCACACGGTTGAGGATTTCAGTCGGCACTTCCATCGTTCGCCCGATCAGCTTGGCCCCGAGCATATTCGCCAGTATCAGGCCGCGCTGTTCACGCGCTGGAAGCTGGCTCCCAACACCGTAATCCAGCGCTTGGCCGCGCCGATCCTTCTTCCTTCCCATCAAGGTGCTCAGCCGTGTCTTCCGCGGTAAGTTCGTCGCTGGACTCAAGACCGCCTTTCAGGCCGGCGCACTCCAGTTCCACGGACATCTCTTACCGCTTGCGGAACCGCACGCCTTCGCCTCCTGGCTGCGGCTACTGTTTCGCCACGACTGGGTCGTCTACTCCAAGCGGCCCTTCGGTGGGCCAGAACACGTGCTGCGCTATCTCGGCGCCTACACTCATCGCGTCGCCATTTCCAACAGCCGGTTGGTTGCTCTTGCCAACGGCCACGTCACCTTCCGCTGGCGCGACTCCGCTCACGGCAACCAGAAGCGGCTCATGACCCAGTCGGTCGAAGAGTTCCTACGCCGCTTCCTGCTGCACCTGCTGCCGCGCGGTTTTATGCGCATCCGCAACTTTGTGTCTCTCGCGAACCGAAGGCGAGCGGAGTTTCTTCCACTCTGTTTCCGCTTGCTCCAGCCATCCGATCAGCCAGCAGCAGACGACACCTCGTCCCGGCTGCCCATTCATTCGCTGTGGCAATGTCCGCTTTGCGGCGGAACCATGCATGTGGTTGAGCGGCTCTCCGCCGCGCAACTCCTCCTCCGATCTCCGCCTCATCTCAGCCGGTGCGCCGCATGAATCCACATCTCCAGCCTCGAATCTCTCTCGCGGTGAAACGGCGCGACGAAGACGACCGCAGCAGCGTGTGCTTTCGACAAGCGTGTGTTTACTCAAACGCGTACCGCTTCTCAGTGGCTGGAACTGCCCTCGGCGACTTGCAGATCGAGAGCCACACGTTCTCCATTGATAAGTATCGTCCCGGCGTCCAAGACTTGCTGGCCGGTGCAATCGTACTTCTCGTAGCAGCGCAGAGACGAAAGCCGGAGGAAGAATTCCACAGCTTCGGAAGCGCTCGAGGCTGCCTTGCCAGCAAGGTGGAGGTTCGTGCTGAAGCCGATCCCGTCAAAGTCTTGCGCATCCTTGAGATAAGCCAGCAGCGGACGGATGAGGTGGGCAATGTGGTCATCGAAAGCCATGGCTGCCAGCTTGTAGCGCGATCCCGCGGCCGACGGCGGCAAAGTTGAATTCAGCGAGAGCTCAAGATAAATTCCCTGACGAAAAGCCACGAATTTCGGCGGCGCGTAGGAAACGAAGTGCGCCTGTGAGTCCAGCTCTTTTACGATCTGATCGACCACCGGCTGATTGGAGAGTTGCACCGCCGACAACGCCTGCGTCGACGTATCGCGGGGCGGGGGCGGCGGTGGTTCTTTCGGCTTCAACGCTGGAGGAGCAGCGACGCCTGGCTGCGAACCGCTGCCGTTCCCCGCCGTTTCAGCTCCCGTCTTCTCTGCGCCAGAGGCGTTATTGGAAGTGTCATCCGGGTGATCGCTGGCCGCCGGGGGAAGCACCGAATCGTTAAGCCAGATTGAAATGGGTTGCGCGTTGAGAAACACTTCTCCCTGCAAGAGCGCTGCTTGCTGCGCGGTCTCATCTTTGGCGGCCAGCAGCTTGAGAGCGCCGCTTCTCGGCAAGAATACCATCAGGTTTTCCGGACGCTCCATCGAGACGCCCATCACTTTCCCCATGATGTGATGCGAAATCTCGACGGCAAATCCTTGCACGTGCTCGTTGTTCTGAAAAAAGGGAACTGCGGCTTTCAAAATGGGCATGACCACATGGAGAAAAGTGCTCCGCGCCCGCTGTCCCGGACTCATCTTTTGCGCGGAGTAAGCGGCATAGTAGTTGCCCGTGATCGCGAGCACCGTGTTGCCGTTGTAGCTGTCGAAGCGGATGGATGTCTGGTCCGCGACTTGCTGCTGTTTCTGGTCAAGGTCGAGCTTGCGGCTGAGATAGAACGGATAATCGAATTGGTGCGACAGAATGTCCTCGCCGGCCCGCGTCAGCTCGTCCATGTATTCCTGCTGCAACGCGCGCAATGCGGGGTCTTTGATTTCGACCGGCGATACAACTTGAGCAAGCGCGGCGCTGGCCATGAATAGACTAAGGACGCTCAGGCTGGCAACGACCAGAACCAGGCCGAGCCAACCGGTCCTACTTCTGTGCATAGACCATTCCGGAAGCATGATAGGGAGGATCGGAGATCAGGCGGATGTAAGAAATCAGCGCCTCGATCTCTGTCTTGCTGAGAGTATAACCGTACGGGGGCATCAATGCGGACTTGTTAAGTGCGGGGCCGCCGTGGCTGATGATGGCCATTAGTTCGGCGTCGCTCATTTTGTTGAGTGTGTCGCCCTCGGTGAAAGGGTGCGGCTTGACCTCAAGATTGTCGTAGTTGGAAACACGCTCGGCCGTGGATTCTGGGTCGTGGCAGCGAGCGCAATACTTGTTGTCGAGCTGAAAACCGACCTGCTGCTGATATCCCAAAGCAATTTCTTCAATCTTCAGGTCAACTAATTTCTGAGCTTTCGTAGATGTGCGAGCGCTAAGTTGATACCGGCCTGCCATGCTGCCGAGAGCGACGTTCGTGCTAAGCTGTCCGCTGGAATCAGTCAAGCCGCTCGGAGGATCAAAGATGACGCCCGCAGGCCCACTGAATTCGACCAGCGCTCCGGTGACGGCCGTCCCTTGATCGTCATTGACCTGCACGACCAGGGGCTGAGCCAGGACCATCCCAGTGGGGCCGATCTGCTTGCCTCCACTCGACTCAACCAGCGCGGCGCCGAACCCTGTGGGCTTCAGGGCTGCGCCTGGTTCCGGCTTCCTTGAGCACCCTGCACTCGCGAGAGCAAGGGAGACTGCGAAGAGTGTCTGCCAGCGTTTATTCATTTCTTCGCCCCCTGCCTGCTGGCGCCCTTCTGCGTCACCAGGAATGCGGTCAGCGCGCGGGCATCTTCGTCTTTCATGTTGCGGTTCGGTTCGATGGTGCCGGACCGCATGGCCTGAGGGTCCTTCAGCCAGTGGTAGATCCACGCCGCATTCAGGCGCGAGCCAACTTGCGTAAGGGTTGGACCGATGTAGCCTTTGTCGACCTTGGTATCGATGATGTGGCAGGACTGGCAGGCATACTTGGAATAGAAAAGCTGTTTCCCCTGTTCGACCTGGGCAGGCGTATACCCGCTGGCCGGCATCGAGTCGCGGTCGAACTCCGCAGTCTGATACACGGTCATGATGTAGTCGGTCAGTTCCTTCGCGTCGTCATCGGAAAGGTTGAACCTCGGCATGCGTCGGATCAGCGCCGGCCGCAGTGTGCCAGGGTTCTTCAAGAATGCCTGCAGCCACTGCCGCTGCACCGCACTGCCTTCCCACGTCAGCTCCGGAGCCATGTCGCCGCCGCGGCCGTTAATCGCGTGGCAGGTGAAGCAGGCCATGTCATCCATGAGCTTTCCGGCCTTGCCCGCGGGCTGGTAATTCGAAGGCGGTTTCGCCGGCACGGTCAATGCCAAAGGCAAGTCATGTGCGCGGTCCGTAAGCGCGAGCAATGCCGTCGTCAACGCATCGATTTGCGCGGGTGCCAGGCTGAACTGCGGCATTTTCAGCGCCGCTCCAAACGACCGTGGTTGCCGGATCTTGGCCGCAATGTAATCCGGTATAGCGTGCGTCATGCCGGGCTGGAAGATAACTTGCGTGAGCGGCTTGCTCCCGATGCGGGTCAATTCCGGAGCAAAGTTATCCGGCTTCTTGATGCCGTTGATCTCGTGGCATGAAGCGCAACCGTACTCGGTCACCAGAAGCTTGCCGTGCGCGATTTGCTCCGGCGTGGCTGCGTCGAGATGCACATTGGCCAGCAAATCGGAATCAGTCTTGTTTCCGAGGAAGGCAGTGAGCAGGGAAACTTGGGGATTGGTGAGACGGTAGTGCGGCATGGCCGTTCCCGCGTCGTAGACACGCGGGTTGCGCAACCATGCGCGCAACCATTCCGGCTTCACTTTATTGCCGACCCGAGTCAGTTCCGGTCCGACATCACCGCCGACCACGTTCCCGGCGGCGTTCTGCACGGCGTGGCAGGAGGCGCAGAATGACTCGCCGTACAAGCTGGCTCCAGCGGTCGGATCAGGCGTCTTCTGATCTTTGTCACTGATAGCGGGCGCCGTGTCCCCCGCGAGTGGCGTGCTGTTGGCGATCAGGAAAGCCGAAACATCGCGCGCGTCAGGATCGCCGAACTTGAAATTCGGCATTGTCGCAGTGACGGCGTAGGCCTGAGGATCCTTCAGCCACGCATAAATCCACTCCCGTGTGGTCTTGTCGGCAATGTGCTCCAGCGAAGGCGGATCGTCGGTCGGCTGGATCACGCTGCCGTCGGGCAGTTTGATGGTATGGCAATGCACGCAGCCATATCGCCCCAGCAGATTGCGTCCCAAATTTAATTGTGGTGTGCCGGCTAAAGGAGCGCGATGGCATTGCCCGCAGGAAGATTGGACATACCGTGCCGGCAAGATCGGCTGCTCCCACGCCAGCGTACTGCGGTGCGCTTCCTCGACGGTGGTCGCAGGGCCTTGCCCACGGTGACACATCACGCAACCGAACTGGTCGAGCGTGTGCGGGATTACCGGATGCTGGCGAAACGGCTGGGTGCTGACATCGGCAAGACTCGCTTCTTTCAGTCCAACGTGACAGGTGGTGCAGCGATCGACGACTCCGAGCTGCGGAAGCCAGATCTGCTGGATCCCGTCGTGATCGTGAAAGTGGCGCTGCAGCGTTATCGCGTCTCCCCGGCTCGCAATCAGCGCCAGGTACTGTTTCTGATAGTGGCGCCATTCGCTGAAGTGGTTCTTAGCCGGAGCTATGGCGAGAGAAATCAACAACAGCAGGCTGACCACGCCAAAAGCGCGAACCGGATGGCCGAACAACTTCTGCCACAGGGAAGACAACGCGTTCTTCATTGATCGCAATGAGGATTGCAAGTTAGCTCCTCCAGGGCAACACCCAGGACCAACCTGGGCCGCGGAAGAAAGTACCTACCGCCGTGAGCACTGTGAGTTCGAACAGAAACCAGGTCATGATCCAGAAGGAAAGCGGTTTCGCAGCCAGACCACGCCGGAAGGCCGAAGTCGACTGCGGAGAACTTTGCGCCGCCAGCACCATGAACCCAGCGACGATCAGGGTTGGCACCAGTGCCACGTACACATCAAACAACAGCAAGAACAAAGAAAGCCCAGCCGCCGCCAGATAAAAAATCAGCAGACGACGCTTGCGGTCCTTCATGAACAAACCCTCGGCCTCGATGTTGATGTTGAAATACGGAATCACAATCAGCGCGATCACGACCAGAGTCGGAACCAGCACACCCGCGACCACCGGCGGAAAGTAGTGCAACATTTCCTGCAATCCGAGAAAGTACCAGGGTGCCTTGGCAGGGTTGGGAGTGTGCGAGGGATCGGCAATGCCCTCCAGTGGCGCGTTGAACAGAAGCGAAACGCCCACCAACGTGATCGTCAGCACTTCGATGGCGACGATGGCGCGGAACAGGACTTCTGGATACGTCTGCACTTGATCTTCGTCCGTAACCTTGACCTGCGCCGAGGTTCGCCGGGTGACGAAGACAACCCGCGTCGGCGACTTGCGGGCATTCGAGTCCATGCCGGCGATGAAATCTTTCGGATCGGTCATTGTTATTGCACCCCCTTCGCTGCGGCGGGAACCGGTTCAGCCGCGGCCGTTCCGGGCTCGCTCTGGCGGGCGTACAGGCCGCCGTCTTTGCGAATGCGCCAGAAATGTACGGCGACAAAAAGGATCGCAACCAGGGGCAGAATCATGCAGTGCAGCACATAGAAGCGCAGCAGAGCGTTGGCGTTCACCACATTGCCGCCGAGCATGAGGAAGTGAACCTTGTTGCCCATCACCGGCACAGCAGACGCAATATTAGAACCCACCGTGATCGCCCAAAAGGCCAACTGGTCCCAAGGCAGTAAGTAGCCCGTGTAACTGAGAAACAAAGTAATCAGCAGCAGGATGACTCCAATGACCCAATTAAACTCGCGCGGCGGCCGGTAGGCGCCACGATAGAACACCTTGAACATGTGCGCGAACACCAGGAAGACCATGGCATGCGCGGACCAACGATGCAGGTTGCGCAGAAACAAGCCGGAGGAGACTACGAACCGCAGATCCTTAGTGTCGGCATAAGCCTGCGGCACCGAGGGATGGTAATAGAACATCAGGGGAATGCCAGTGGCCACCAAGATCAAGAATGTCCCGAAGGTCAGCGTGCCCAAGTACCAGGTCGTGCTGAAGCTGAGCATGCGGGTCCGCACCTTGGTGGAGAAAAGGTGCAGGAATACGTTCTGCTGTATCGCGAGCGCCCGGTGCAGAGTGCTGGATCCGGTCCCGCTGCGGAACACCGAACGCCAGACTCGCGTGCCGCGTAACTCATCGAAATAGTTCGTGATTGTTTTCGCCACGCTCACACCCTCAAGAACTTCATGGGATCAATTTGTTTGGAACGATCCACCATCAGATCTCCCTCATCGCTAAGTGAAGTTTGCAGCCAGGGCAGCGGCCTGGGGGCGGGGCCTGCAATCTTGACCCCGTCGCGATTGAACTTGCTGCCGTGGCAAGGGCAAGCGATGATGTCCAACTCAGGCTTCCATGCGGTCAGGCATCCGAGATGGGTGCAGACGGCACTCAGCGCATAAAAACCTTCCTGGGCATGGATGAGATAAATTCCTGAGTTCACGTCCAGCGTGACGGAATCGACCGCATAATTTTCCGGCTTGCCGGCGTTGACGATGGGGGAGGGCTCGTACAAAACATTCGGCGAAAGAAACTGGTAAGACAACGCCGCCGTGCCGGCAGCGGCGATACCGAGCGATCCCAAACCCAGCTTCACGAAGAAGGCGCGGCGGTTGACATCGTTGCCTGTTTCCGCGCTACGCTCCGCTGGCGTGTTTTTCTTCTCTTCGGACATTATTTACCTCGAATGTCTACTCAAACGCTCACCTCGGGCCTCCAGCCATAACTGGCGATTTTGGCCTGAGCGGTCCATCGATGGATTCCACCGAAATCAATCCAGTTCGCTCGGCGGAAACCAGGCTGTATGACTCCATCGTGATTGTGCCGACGGGACAGCGCGCGGCGCAGAGCCCGCAGCGAATACAGCGCGTCTCGTCTTTCAGCATGGCGGACCCGGTCACGATGCCGAGTTCGTCGGCCGCCACTTCGTCGAACTCCACGCCAAACAATTCCTGATGTTCCCGGATCTGCTGCACGGTTTCCGGCTCGAACTGGATGCGATCCAGCGATACGAGTTGCAGGCAGTTTTCCGGGCACACATCCACGCAACCGCCGCACAGGATACACATGCTTCCGTCTTCGGGGACACCCTCGAAAACCGTGTTTACCCAGCAGTGCAGGCAGCGCTGGGCTTCTTCCATCGCGGACCGAGCGTCGTAACCGACCTCGACTTCGGTCACTCCAGTGCGGCGCTCCACCGGCAGCATGGGGATGGGCGGGCGAACCAGGTCCAACAATTCCAGCGGCATGCTGTGGCGCTTGAAGACCTCGACTTCGACAATCGGCTCGGGGTGCTTCTCGCCGCGCAGGAATTCATCAATGCCGACCGCGGCGCGCTTGCCATCGGCCACGCTATCGATGATCAGACGCGGGCCGAACACGCAATCGCCACCGGCAAAGATTCCGCTTGCCGAGGTCATCAGCGTCTGCGGATTCACCGCGATCAGCCCACGAGGAGACAGTTCCACGCCGTCTTCGGGTTTGAGAAAGTCCAGATTCGGCGCCTGACCGACCGCCATGATGATAGTGTCGCAATCCAGTTGCGTTTCACTACCTTCGTAGAACGCGGGATTGAAGCGCCTGTTTTGATCGAAAACCCATTTCGTCTTCAGCGTCTCGAGCGCGACAACTTTGCCATCTTTGCCGATCATGCGCTTGGGGCCCAGGCCGGGATGCATGACGATGCCTTCCGTTTCGGCCTCTTCGATCTCCTCCAGCGCCGCCGGCATTTCCTCCCGTTTTTCCAGGCAGACGAGGTGTACTTCCTGCGCTCCCAAACGAAGTGCAGAGAGCGACACGTCCACCATTTCTTTCGTGGCCACGGCACTTACACTCTCCAGCGAAGGCTCCAGGTCTTCGACTCCAGCAACATGCTGCCGGACGACTTCGCGCGCCGCCGAACGCGCCACGTCCATGGCCACGTTGCCGCCGCCGATGACAATCACCTTTTTGCCGATGGTGAACTTGTAGCCGAGATTCACGTTGAGCAGAAAATCGATGCCTTTGTAAACGCCGTCCAGGTCAACGCCCGGGATCGTGAGATCGCGGCTGCGATGCGCGCCCACCGCGACCAGCACCGCATCGAAGCCTTGGTGGCGCAGGTCGGAAACCGTGAAGTCGCGTCCGGCTGCCTGATTGAGCTTGAGAGTGATGTCGCCGGTGGCAAGAATTTCTCGCACTTGCGCTTCCACCACGTCACGAGGCAAGCGGTATTCGGGAATGCCCAGGTAAAGCATTCCGCCCGCGACAGGAGCGGCTTCAAAAATTGTGACCGAGTAGCCCATGAGAGCCAAGTCATGCGCCGCCGATAGTCCTACCGGCCCGCCGCCGACCACGGCCACTTTGAACGGCAGCCTGTTCTGACCGCGTCCCGCATTGATGTCGACAGGATGCTTGGATTCAGGGCCGTGCCGCTCCGTCAGAAAGCGCTTGAGAGCCCGTATTGCGATAGGCCGATCGATATCTCCACGGCGACAGGCAGTTTCACAAGGATGGGCACAGACCCGGCCGCAGATACTCGCCAGCGGGTTGGGATCGCGGGCAAACTTGTAAGCTTCCTCAAATCGCCCTTCCGCAATAAGCGCGACGTACCGGCCTGCGTTGGTGTGCGCCGGGCAAGCCATCATGCAGGGGAAGTTGGTGTTCAACCAATCCCTGTCCACTTGCTTGTCTTTGAACCGTTTCAGCAAGACGCCTTTCCCCAGTCTGTTCGTGGAGAGCCGGGCGTCCCCGCCCGGCGGGACAGGCGAGACACCCGTCGCTCCATTGTTCATTTAACTACTTACTCAGTGTGAAGTCCGCTTTGCTGTCGCCCGCCACAGCGACCGGCTTGGACTGGTTCTTGGCGCCTTCATGCCACGCGGTTACGGTGTAACTGCCATCGGGAACGTTTTCGATCTTGTATTCGCCCGACTTATCAGTTGTAGCGAAATACGGGGTGGGCGACACGACGATATAGCCGGACATCTCCGGGTGCACATTGCACAGCAGCGGCACTGCGCCAGGATTGTCAAACTTGAACGGACGTTTTTCACCCTTCGGCCAAGTACCCAGGTTGTGGGTGAGTTTCTTGTTGCCGCCAACGGAAGGCCAGAACACGTTGTGGGCCACGCTATCGCTGTTGAGGAATTCGACTGTCGTGCCTACTTGCACCACTGTAATATGCGGCTGAAACATCAAGCCCTTCTGGTCGATCACGGGCTGCTGGGTGGGAGCGGCGAAAGTTTTGCCTGCGGGAGCTTCCACATAAACAACGGACTCACCAGCGACGCCGGAAACTTTTCCGCTGATCGTGCCTGCGCTGGCCGCCAGGCTCATCATCGCTATCACTGCCATCACCATCATGAAAGTACGCTTCATTTTTCTCTCCTCCGTTTTTTGCAAATCGCTCGTTGTAAGGTCTCGGTCTTAGTAGACGAATTCTAGTGCACCAGTGGCAGTATTGGTACGGAACGGGCTCGACGCCTGCCCACTTGAGTTGTAGGTTACTTGTTGCGGGCGGAACTGGTACTCAAACGACGCCTTGATGTTGGGGTGAATCAGAAACTGCACGCCGGGTGTAAACCGGTCGCGCGTGCTCCCCGCGGACGCGAAATAATTCACCGAATTAGTCTGGTTCAGGAAATCCGCCGAGGACTGGACGCGATCATAACGCAGGATGGTCATCAGCCAGGGCAGGGCCAGGTAGTCGGCCTCAAGGAATCCGCCGTTGAACTTGGCGGTGGGGCCGGCAATAAATCCGGTATAGGCGGGATAGTTCAGAAGCAGATCCTGGTCGTGCCCATACATGTACAAGCCGAACAGGTTGAAGGTGCGGTAATTGAAGCTGAAATCGCCCCCGACGCGGTAGAAGGGCTCGTGCGCGGTAATCACTGCGGGCGTCACGCCATCCGGCAGGTAACCAGAGAAGCGCTGCGCCGATCGTCCGTAAAAGGAGAAGGCGCCCAGGCTCAAGTAGGTATGGTCGCGCGGGCCGGTGGCGCCTGCCGCCTGAACATCGTGGCGGCTCGCCGGGTCCTTTTCCAGATTGAAGCGATACGAGAAGTTGGCGTAGAGATCCTTGAAGTTGGAATCCGAGAAGAAGCCGACCCCGCCGGAGCCTCCGCCCGTGGGCGAAGGCACATTGGGAGCTGGCGCGACGCTGTTGCTGGCGTTCTGGTCCACGATGGCCAGCGAATAGTGGTAGCCCCCGTACTGATGGCCTCCGCTGAATTCGATGCCATGTCCGGCATCCTGCATTGCAAACACGTTGTTCACGCCCTGTTGACCGGTGGTTTGATTGGGCACGCTGATGTTGGCTTCGGTGTAGATGTCGTAAGGACTTATATTGATCGATCGAGCCTGCGTAAACGGCAAGTCCAGTTCGAACTGGCCCACCCTCACGGTGAACGCGTCGGTTGGCAGCTTGAAGAAACGTCCAATGTTCACGAAGCGCAGATAAGCGTCACCGAGACTGCCATTAGCGTTCTCCCCCGAGACACTCAGATCGTCGTCCACCCAGAAGGCGATATCGCTGCCGAAATTTCCCGCCATGAAGATGCTGAAGAAGCCCGGCTCAAAATCGGTGCGCGGAACATTCGGCGACTGCGGCGTCCCGGGCGCCCCTTGAGGCGTCTGGCTGTAGTTGTTGGCGTTGCCGCTGGTGTATTGGAAAAATTGGTTGAAGCGCAGGCCAATCTGCGGTATCCCCGGGATGGTGCCGGGAAAGATGACATGAGGCCACATGTCTTTCTGCGCCGGCGCTCCCAGCATAACCGGGGGAACCTTGATAAAGGTCTCATCGTCCTTAGGAAACTTGAATCCGGCGTCTTTGAACGCTTTGCCAAAATCGTTAAGCTTGGGAAAATCGACGTGACAGGTGGTGCACGAAGTGCCGTACTGGCGTGAAAAAGCCGGAATAGCATAGCTGCTTCCGTTCAGGAACATCACTGCGAGCACAAGAGCAAAAAACAGGGATACGCGACGCCGTGTATCCATTTTGATCGCCTCCTTTGGCGGCCGAAGTTTTAGGTTATCCCAACTTGCTAACCAGCGATTCCGCGGATTATAGGGAGTAGGGTTGGAGGTCTGCTGCGGCGGGCATCACAAGTGCAAGTGATCAGGATCACATCCACGAAAGCGAACCCATTAAACCCCAACAACCCGGTCGTTTCAGCTTACGAAGCCAGCGGGCCAGCGTCCCGTGACAACCGCGCGAGTCAGCGCGGGAGTTTTCTGAAGTGGTACAAGTCGTGTCTTATCGCGAAATACACGAATCCCGGTCTAATAGGTTGTGCGAATCAGTACTGATAAAACGCCCTGGTGGTCACGAGACTCCCAGCAGGATCATGCTTTTCGTTGCGGCAACTGGAGGCGCCCCCATGGCGAAGAGCAGACGCAAGCGCGTTCCGAAGACGGTTCTGAAACTGCCCGATCTTGAACAGTCGAAATCTGCGGTCCTGAACAGCTTGACCTCAGCGAGTTCGAAGCGATCACATGACCGTGCCATTCGCGAGTTCATTGATTGGTACTGCTCTGAGCCCCGGCTCGCCTTCAACAAAACCGTGGTTACCCGGTACCGTATTTCACTGGAGAGCATCACTACGCCTCCTCGACGATAAATTTAAGATTGGCAGCGGTGCGCCGCCTGGCGTATGAGGCCGCCGATTCCGGTCTGCTTGGTCCCGATCTCGCCGCTGGGATACGTCGGGTCAAGGGGGCCAAACGGCTGGGAGTGCGTGTGGGGAATTGGCTGACTGCGGAAGAGGGCAAGAGCTTGCTGGCAACTGAGATTGACGAGATTTTGCGGAGCCGGCGCAATCGTGCCCTGCTCGCGCTTCTCGTTGGCTGCGGCCTTCGACGAGCGGAGGTGACCGCTTTGAGGCTGGAGGATTTCCAGCTTCGCGAAGGCCATTGGGTAATCGCCGACCTAATAGGCAAGGGCGGACACATACGAACGATTCCTGTGCCGGATTGGATCAAAGCCGCAGCCGACAACTGGACGAGAGCGGCTGGAATCACTACAGGTTCTCTGCTCTGTTTTCCCGCGAACGATTTCATGTTCCGGAGTCCAACGGGGAAGCCGGTCAACATGGATGCTCTGGCAAGAGATGTCATCGTGCCGCTCGCAACGAAAGCAGGAGTCCAGTGGCACGGTTGGCATGCCTTTCGTCGCGGGCTTGCAACGAATCTGTACCGGCTAGGCGTGTCCGACAAGACGATTCAAAGGATCTTGCGGCAGGCTAATGTCGGGGTAACGCAGGCCTGCTACATCAAAACCGCGGACTCGGACGCCGCGGCGGCGATGCAGCAATTTGAGCGATCTCTGCAATATGCACCTAACATGCACCTCTCGGGTGCGCAGAAATCGCAGTTGATGTGATCGGAAGAAGAATGAACACTGGGAAATGATTATGGATACGGGACTTAGAAAATCTGGCGGAGAGGGAGGGATTCGAACCCTCGATACAGGTGTTAGCCCGTATAACGGTTTAGCAAACCGCCGCCTTCAGCCTCTCGGCCACCTCTCCGGCGATTGGTTTTCAATAGTCTAACATGCCTGCTCTAGTTCATTTGTGCACTATGGGTCTCTAATCCATCCGTAAGAGGCCGGACGCGATCACCGACGGCGGAAGGAACCTGACACGCGGCCAAGAAGGGATGAGCGCGGGGCAGGTTGGCTACGAGCCGAATCACTTGAGTTTCTCCCTCGTCTTGACAATGCTCGGAACTCCAGCCGCGCTTGAAAGGTGATCGTGCGTGGACTGCTATCGCCGCCCAAACCGACGCCCACCCGAGCTCGTCGAGAACTAGCCCAGAGATGGGCTTCAGCCGCACCAGAGATAGAGGACAGGGTACGCTTTTCCCCGGACCGTTCGTAGACTACCCACGGTCACCCACCCGGCCATACGCTACAATGTCGCTCCTAATTCGTACAACGACATGTAACCGAATCAGGAGGCTAGCGTGCTGTTTTCGGGGGGACTGGCCGTTTGTTTGTTGGCCATCGGCGCTGTAGCGTTCATTCCAAAGTGCCACGCAGTGCCGCAGACGTCTGCCGACGAAGAAAGCACCCCCGCTCCATCTCCAAAGCCGGAGGCGCAGTCTCCCGAGTTCTCGTCGGCCCCGGTCCGCTTGCAATCGCTTCCGCGCAATCTTTTTCTGGACTAGAAGGGTCTCTGGTCAACTCCGTTCCACATGACCCAGACGGAGTGGCAGTGGACGGTCCCATTGGCCTTTGCTGGAGCAGGGTTGCTGGCGAGCGACACGGACATAGAAAAAACACGTTCCCACGAGCCCGACGACCGTCTCACACGCGGGTGCAGCTTCCAATGCCGGGCTCGCCGCGTTGGCCGGCGCCGTGGAGGCATGTTCCTGTGGGGACACCTCGCGCACAACGATGAACAACGCGAAACCGGATTCCTCAGTGGAGAAGCCGGCGTTGACGCATTTCTGGATACGGAAGTCCTCAAGTATGCAACCGGAAGGGAGCGCCCCTTTGTCGGCGACGGCCGGGGACGTTTTTTTCAAGGCGGCGACTCCTTTCCTTCGCAGCACGCGGCCATCGGTTGGGCGATTGCCAGTGTGATCGCCCATGAATATCCCGGCCCCATGACAGAGCTGCTGGCCTACGGCTTGGCGGGAGGGGTAAGCGCTGCGCGGTTTGCGGGGCAGAAGCACTTCGCATCGGACATGGTGGTGGGCAGCGCCCTTGGATGGTATACCGGCCGGCAAGTTTTCCGCTCCCACTCTCATTACACCAATGCGGACATCGCGAAATGGGGCACATTCAGCAAAGGTGAGGAAGCGGATACCGTCCGCGAACCGCAGGACATGGGTTCCAGTTATGTCCCGGTGGATACGCTGGGTCTATCCCTTTGCTGAATCCGGGGCCCCGCTCCAACGTTGCCACCACGATTGAAGTCCGCGCATGGCCCAAATTGCGGTTGGCGGCTGCAAGTCCCTCCGCCACGGGCGGATTGGGTCCTCATCCATAAAACGATCGCACAATGCAGTCTCCACAAACGGTCTGCGCCCAACCAGAAGTGCGACCGGAGGCTCGCCGAATCGCCGCTTATTGCCGCTCAAGAATTTCGTCGATTGCGGCCTTGCTGCCTTTGTCAACGCTAACGACTTTGTGGACCGGCTTGAAACCGGTCATCGTGATATCCACGATGTAGTTCCCCGGTCCGAGCATGATGTCGACTGGCGAGATCTTATCAAGGACCCGCTGGTTGATTGCAACCTGCGCGCCTTTCGGCAGGGTGCGAATGGCGATGGAACCCATGCCAGCCGTGCTCTCTCCGCCGCGTCCAAACAGCTTGTTGAACTTGCCGACGGTGCGTATGTCCTCAGCATTGCCCAGAGCCCGGAGTATGGGCGAGAACTGGAAATTCTGCGCGGGACCGAGATCGGCAGTGGTGGTTTCGTCGAGATACCCGTGCTTGCGTACCAGAACGGTGTGGCTTCCTTTTTCCACTGCGAACTGCGCCGGCGTCACTCGTCCGGTGACCTTGCCGTCGATGACGATTTCGGCGCCCGGCGGCGCGCTGTTCACCACCACCAGCGCATTGACCGGCGACAGATGGAGCAGCAGCGACGATTTACTGCCGGCCACAACATCGACTGACCGTATCTCGGACGAATAGCCGGCCTTGCTTACAGATATGATGTGCTTACCGGGACTTAGGCCGATCACATTAAACGGTGTGACCCACGACGGATCGCTTTTTCCATCGAGCTGAAACTGTGCGCCCTGCGGGCTGGAATCGATCAGCTCCTCGCCTGGGATCACGACCGGCGCCGGGGCTGGAGCGGGCGCCCGTCGACTGCTGTTCGAGCTGCGCTTTTCGACTTGGCGTACCGTCAGGCTGGGTTGAGCTTCCACAATGGGCGCAACCGGCGGATTTGGCGTCTCGATTCGTGGCGCCACCGGAGTCTGGGCAACCGGTTGAGTTTGGCTTAGGGCCTTCGTCGGCCGCGGAGCAGCCGTGGAATTATCGTCTTCCGAGCGAACATGAAAAAAGACTGCGATCGCAACCACCAGAATCAGTCCAACCGCGCCCAGGATCGAATAGATCATTAGCTGCGGCGGAACGGTGGCGATTTGATGGATTGCCTTCTCCGCGATTTCCCGCGGCTGGATTTTTGGTTTCTCTTCTTGCTTCGGGTAGATCTGTGCCATGGGGCGCGACGGCTCCGCGGGCTCGGGAACTGACGGCGCGAAAACGGGTTCCTTGAGCGGAGGCATCTCTGCCAGGTCGGAAAAACTTCTGCCGGATGAGCTCGCCACTGGCTCGGACATCATTGGATCGACGGCCACGCGCGGCGACTGCTGCTCGGATTCTCGCTCCACCACCGCCGCCGATAAAACCGGGCCGCGCCCGGCCTGGGATTCGGGAGCACTTACTTCAAATTCGCCGATGAGGCGCGCGCCGGATTTCGAATCAGATTTCGAATCAGATTTCGAATCAACGTCCGAGACGGAGTTCGCATTGGATCCACGCCCGGCACTTCCTCCGGTCATCGCGCCGGCAGTGGCAGCAGCGGCTCTGGTCCCGGCGGCTGGCGGACCGGCCTGCGGCAAAGCCGGCGCTTCAATTTTCGGAGAAACAGGAGAAACAGGTTTAGGCGAAACGGGTTTGGATGGAACCGATGCAGTGGAAGGCTGGGGCATGGCTGCGCTTGAGGCTGCCGAGACAAACTTGCTGGCCGCCGCCTCGCGAGCTGCGCGACTCACGGCGATATTCGGCGCCGACGTCGTCTTTTTTGCCTCAGGGGCAGCTTTCTTACCGTTCTCCTTGCACTTCTCCAGGTCGTCCAAGAGTTCGCGCGCGCTCTGATAACGCTCCGCCGGATCTTTCGCCAGCGCTTTCATAATCAGCGCGCTCACCGCCGGATGAATCTTGGCATTCACCGCAGACGGGCTGGCGGGCATCTCATTCTCAATCTGGCTTACCAGCGCAACCGGGTCCGCGGCATCGAAAGCCTTCCTTCCAACCACCATCTCGTAGAGGGTCGCGCCTAATGTAAACAGGTTCGAACGCAGGTCGATGGCTTCTCCGCGAATCTGTTCGGGAGAACAGTAGGGCATTAGCTGGCCCAATCCTTTTCCCGATTCCGCTTCGATGAGGCTCATGTTGGAGATGCCGTAGCCGAGAATTTTGACCGTCCCGTCCCATTGCACCATGATCTTAGCGGGCTCCAGCGAACAGTGAGTCACACCCTTCGCGGCAGCGGCCTCCAGCCCGGCGCAAACCTGGCGCGTAATGTCGAGCAGGTCCCAGATGGAGAAGCCTTCTTTGCGCGCCAACATGGTGGCGATGCTGTTGCCCTGGATATACTCCATCGCCGCGCAGAACTGGCCGTCAATCTCGCCTGCGCCATAGAGCAGGACAATGTTCTGTCCGGCAAGGTCGCGGGTGCTCTCGCCTTCGGCGATCAACGCCTCCACAAACGCTTCCGCGCGGTCGCCCAGCGGCTCCAGACTCTGCGTCTTGAGCGCCACGACCTGGTTGGTTTCCGTATCCATCGCCTTGTAGATCAAGGCGGTCTCGGACTTGGAAAGCTCATTCTGAATTTCGAACCGGCCAAACATCGTCGCCATCACAATCGTCCTCGCGGTGACAAGCCGCACTACACCCTGAATATAAGATCGGAAGAACAGGGGGAGAATCGAACCTAGAATACCGCCTTCAAGTGCCTAACCGAGAGTTACGAAAGTACTGAAAAATGGCGGCAGAAAGCTATTGCGCCGGGCTGACGCTGAGGCGAGACTGGCTGTCCAGCTATCTGGTAAATGACCCGGTATTCGTTCAGGATTCGATAGGTGGTGACATGGCCTGATAACAGCAGTTACCCGCGCAACCACCTTCGGTTTGATGCAAGAAGAAGCCGCCCAGACATCTGGGCGGCTCGTCTGTGATTTCAGATCGACAAAGGCCACGCTCTTCGTCGAAGCCTATTCCACCACCTGATCCAACACGGAGGACGTGCTTTCGGCAGAGTCAGCATCCCCCATGTACTCAGCCAAACAGAATCCCCAGGCTGACAAGACCGTGGAATCCCGCCCTTGACGAGGAACGTCAAGGATGGGCCACTCGGCGGGGCGACCACGTCAACGGATCGTAAGACACTTCGGATCAGAGGGATATAACACCTCGTGACGTGGAACTAAACCCTTCCGCAGCTCCTGCCGATGAATCCTAAGAGTCCGCCCGGCGAGTTCCCTGCCGACACGGACAATCTTAGTACGGAGGTACATCATGTCCATCACTGCAATTCCGAGTCACATTGCCGGCGGGTTGCCCGTCGAACCCCCGATCCATCGTGCGAGTCCCGTCGGCCCGTCACGCAGCAACCCTTCGCCCACTGCGCCACCTATCGACAAACACGCGCCGCCCACCGCACCCCCGATCCACGTTGCGAGTCCTGTCGGCCCCGCACGCAGCGAGCCATCGTCCGTTGACGTGGAAGCCTGATCCAGCTCATGTGGTGCTGATGTCCAAGGTGACGCCACTCTTCACGCGAAACTAAACCGAACCGCGACAATGATTTCTTCTGAGTCGGTTGCCCCGCAGCCTAGTCCTGGTGCGGGGCCCTTATGTTTGGTGCTGGAATTCTTGCATTCGCCTTCCCAGGGCGGCAACACTGGTGCCATCGCCGGAGGCGATAGCTGGCGAGAAATCGCCTTTAAACAAACAACCGCGGCCCAGCCGATACCAGCGTCCTGCATAACAATAGACACGTTGGGGCTGTCTGGCCCCAGCCCGTTGCCCAAGAGCATGCCCACGAGAAATTAGCGAGAAGAAGATCAAACTCCAGTTGTCCAGACCGCAACCGCTGCTTTATCCTCAGGACTAAAGCAAATAGGGTTGGCTTTCCCTCTCGGCAAATTTCATCAACTGTTGGGCCTTCTGGAGTCGCATGAACTTAACCCGCTTCGTGACCAAGAGCGCGTTTCGCAGCAAGCGGCGCAGCATCCTGACCGTGTTGAGCATCGCGTTCTCGCTCTTGCTGCTGACTCTCATGATGACCATCTGGCGCGCCTTCTACATTGACACATTCAGCGCCGAGTCCACGCAGCGCTTGATCACCCGCCACCGCGTCTCGCTCACCCAGGCCATGCCATCGTTCTATCGGGAGAAAATCCGGGCCATTCCCGGAGTGGTGGCCGTCGCCCCCAGCAACTGGTTTGGAGGCCAATACAAAGACGACAAACCGGAGAATATGTTCGCCCAGTTCGGCACCGACCCCGATGAAATCCTCAAGGTCTACACCGAGTTCAAGCTGCCCGCGGACCAACTGCTGGCTTGGCAGCGCGACCGAGCCGGCGCCATCGTCGACGACCGACTCGCGAAAAAACACGGCTGGAAGCTGGGCGACCGCATCGTGATTAAGGGCACCATCTATCCCGTGGATCTTGAGCTTACGATTCGCGGGATCTATACGGCGCCGGAACCCACCGATTCCGTTTACTTCAATCAGAAGTACGTGGAAGAGGCAGTCTCGTTCGCCAACGGGTCGGCGGGCGTTTTTTGTATCCTCACCGATTCTCCCAGCAGCGTAGCCACGGTCGCCTCCGCCGTGGATGCCATGTTCCGAAATTCTCCGGAGCCCACAAAAACCGAGAGTGAAAAGGCCTTCCAGTTGGACTTCATCAACAGCATTGGGAACGTAAAAGCGTTTATCCTGAGTATCTGTTTCGCGGTGGTCTTTGCCACGCTGCTGGTTTCGGCCACCACCATGGCCATGTCGATCCGCGAACGCACTCGCGAAGTCGCGGTGCTGAAGACGCTCGGATTCACGCGGCAATCGATCTTGAGGCTTTATATTGGAGAAGCGGTGCTGGTGTCTCTGACCGGCGGCGCTCTGGGCTGCCTGCTGGCGCTCGGGGTGGTTTCGGGCCTCGCGCGGGCGCCTGGCATCGGTATGTTTTTTACTGGAATAAAAGTGACGTTTCCCACCTTGCTGCTCGCCATCTTCGTCGCGGCGATGGTGGGATTCCTGAGCGCGATCTTGCCCGCTTACCACGCGGCGAAGTTGAATATTGTGGAGGGCTTGCGCTACATCGGCTAGCGAAGGGACAGCATGGCGATTCCGATCAGCTATAACATTCGCAATCTGAAGCTGCGCAAGGGCCTCACCATCATGACGGCTCTGGGCATCGCGCTCACCGTAACCACCGCGGTTTTCCTGATGGCGCTGCTGGCGGGCCTGAAGAAGGCCTTCATGGCCAGCGGCGATCCGGTCAACGTGCTCGTCATGCGCAAGGGATCCACGGCAGAACTTTCGGGAGGCTTCGACGCCAATCTTTTTCCGACCTTGAAGACTCTGCCCGGTATTGCCACGGACAAAGAGGGACAGCCGCTCGCCTCCGGCGAATGGGTGGTTGTGGTGGTGCTGCCGCGCAAGGATGGAACGGGTGAAGTGAACGTGTCGGTTCGCGGCATGATGCCGGCGGGCGTCACTCTGCGGTCTCAGGAGGTGGACGCCAGCAATAAACCGAAAGTAAAACTGACCGAGGGCCGGTGGTTCACGACAGGCCAGCGAGAGGTCGTGGTCGGGCAGTCTGTTCACAGCCGCTTTTCAGGCGCGAACGTCGGCGACAATCTCGACTTTGCCAAGGGACAGTGGAAGGTCGTGGGCGTCTTCGATTCCGGGGGCACCGCCTATGATTCGGAAATCTGGGGCGACGTCAACCAGATCGCCGCGGATTTCGACCGGCAGGGAGGCTATTCTTCGGCTTATCTGCGGGCAACGGACGCGATCGCAGCCGACGCGCTGAAACACCGCGTCAGCGACGATCAGCGGCTGAAGCTCGAGGGCACGCTCGAAACCGAGTACTACGAGAAGCAAACCAGTTCTGGCGGAGCGATCAAGTTTATCGGCACGTTTGTGGCGATCATCATGGCCATCGGCTCCAGCTTCGCCGCCATGAATACGATGTATGCGGCGGTGGCGTATCGCTCACGCGAGATCGCAACCCTGCGCATCATAGGATTTTCCCGGCCCAGCATTCTCACCTCGTTCGTGATTGAAGCGTTGCTGCTGTCGCTGCTGGGAGCGATGGTCGGAATTGTGTTGATCTTGCCGTTCAACGGCATGAGTACCGGAATCGGCAACTCCCTGACTTTCAGCGAAACTGTTTTCAGTCTGCACCTGACTTGGGCAGTCGCGCTGGCGGCGGTGGTCTTTGCCATGATCATGGGCTTGCTGGGAGGCTTCGCGCCCGCCTGGCATGCGGCGCGGCAGGATATTCTGACCTCGTTGCGAGCCTAGCGTGCCGGGTCAGATTGAAATCGGCAGCCGACATTGGGTATCCAAAATTTTCGTTGTGTCATGCGTTCAGTGTGATGCGCGGGGGTAACGCAATGAAAGCCGATAGGCGAGCCTTCGTTGGGAGAGGGTTGGCGCTGGCGGGGTTAGCGGGAACGATAACCGGCCTGGATTCGTCGGCACATGCCCAGGCGCAAACTTCGACCGGCCCAAGTTTCGCGAGCTTTGGATGGGAAGTCTCAAACCTGGACAACAATGGTGCGGACGTTTACGTTGAAGCGACCAGCAACATGACCGTTACGTCAATCGACGCCGATATTTCGTTTATGCTTACCTCCCTGCCCCCCAGTGCCGGATTCACCGAAGTGCTGTGCCGAGCCGCCGTTTCGCCGGGCGGACTTCCGAAATTCTACCAGGGCGATCCTGGCGCCAGCTTCGTGTCACCGCAGAGCCCGAATTTCGGCAAAACCCACATTTACAATCCTAACGGTCTCAACGTGGGCGATGACGGCTACCTGCTTCAGAACATTTTCCTCAGCGTCATTCTGAAGACGTGGGTGCCCAAAAGCGGAACCGCTTCGTCAACTTCCAGACACGTTTCCGCTGCACGATCCTTGGTGTTGAATGCCGGTGACTACCTTGTGTTCAACATGAGCCACGCCGGAGTGCCGGGCGACGCCGAGATGCAGTTGGTGTTGCAGTACACGCTGACCTGATCAAAGATCGGCGAGTTTCAGGGCGGTGCAGGGCTTTTCCGCCCCTATAATTCATATTTAGTTCGTATTTAGTTCGTACAATTAATTCTTGAATCGTTGCGAACCAGCCAGGGACTGGGGACGCACCTTCACCAATGCCAATGCAAACAGAACACGCGGACAGCAAACAAGACGACCTGCGGAGTCTGCGCATCGATCATTCGCTGCGTGACGGAGGCGGAGAACCGCCCACATGGGCGCGCCGCTTCATTCTCGGCGGAATCGCAGTGGTCGTCCTGCTGGGATTGGTCGCGCTGGCCTACCGCGCGCTCGCTTCGGATGCGCCGGAAGTTGAAGTCGCGCGAGCCACGGCGGAAGGCAGTGACGTCGCGGGCAGCACCGTGCTTTCGGCGAGCGGATACATTGTCGCTCATCACAAGATCAGCGTGAATTCGAAGGTCACGGGCCGCGTAGCGTGGATTGGCGTGGAAAAAGGCGACAAAGTAAAAGAAGGACAAGTGCTGGTGCGGCTGGAGGACGAGGAATTCCGCGCCCAGTACGAACAGGCTCGCGGAGCGGTCGAGAGCGCCAAGGCCCGCCTGCTCGAAAATGAGAATGGCTCGCGTCCGGAGGAAATTCAGCAGGCGGATCACAATCTGCAGGAGGCGCGGGCCACAGCTCTGAATGACAAGATCAATCTCGACCGCACCCGCGACCTGGTTGCTCAGGGAGTCATGTCCAGGCAGAATTTGGACGACGCGATCGGCAAGTGCGATGCTTCGCAGCAAAGAATGAATTCGCTGGAGCGGGCTTTCAAGCTGATGCAGCTTGGCCCGCGCTCCGAAGAGATTCTCCGGGCCCGCGGCGACTTGCTCCAGGCCGAAGGCCAGATGGCATACGCCAAGTCTCAACTCGATGCCACGGTGATTCGTGCGCCCGTCAGCGGCACGATTCTGGAGCGTACCGCGGAGAAGGGTGAACTGGTCACGGCTCAATTCGCCAGCGGAGCCGAAGGCGGCCCGCGCGGATCGGTCGTGGCGCTGGCGGATCTGGACGACATTCAGGTCGAGCTTGATATCGCGCAGGATGACTTTGCCAAACTATCTCCCAAGCAGGAAGGCATCGTCACCCTGGATGCTTTCAAGGACCGCTCCTACAAAGGCGAGATCGCCGAAATGTCGCCGGAAGCGAATCGGCAGAAGGCGACGGTCCAGGTCAAGGTTCAGATTCTGAGACCCGATTCCTACCTGCGGCCGGAAATGAATGCCACCGTGCAGTTCAAGGCGAAGGCAAGCGACAACAAGAACGCCGCCACGAAACTGACTTACGTCTTCGTGCCCACCGCCGCGTTGCGCGACAAGGATGGGACCAAGTTTGTGCTGCTCGCTTTCAACGGCAAGGCGCTCCGCCGCGAGGTTCATGTCCAGGGCCAGCGTTCGGGAGGCTATCTGGTGGACTCCCTGGTGGGCGGCGAAAACGTAATCACGGCAGGGCCCGCGGATTTGCATGACGGGCAAAAGATTCGTATCAAGGGGCAATCATGAGCACAATGACCACACCAACGACACAACCGGCCGTGGGCAGCAAGGTCGTCCAGGCCCGCGACGTGAGCAAGATTTTCAAGCGCGATGCTTTCCAGGTAACCGCGCTCGACGACGTTTCCATCGACATCGCCGCGGGCGAGTTTCTGGCGCTAATGGGGCCCTCAGGATCGGGCAAGACGACCCTGCTCAACATGATCGCAGCCATTGACCGCCCGTCTTCCGGCGAACTTCTGGTGATGGGCGAAAATGTTTTTCGCCTGAGCGACGGCCAGTCCGCCAACTGGCGCAATACTCACGTCGGATATGTTTTTCAGACTTTCAATCTGATTCCGGTGCTGACGGCATTTGAGAATGTCGAGTTGCCGCTGCTGCTGACCAAGATGACAGCGCAGCAGCGCCGCGATCACGTGATGACCGCGCTCAAGCTCGTCGGACTTGAGGATCGCGTCCATCATCTGCCCAAGCAGCTATCGGGTGGACAGGAGCAGCGTGTGGCCATCGCTCGCGCCATTGTCAGCGATCCTACCCTGATTCTCGCCGACGAACCTACCGGCGACCTCGACAGTCACTCGGCGACCGAAATCCTCGAGATTTTGAAACGGCTGAACGAAAGCTTCAACAAGACGATTGTGATGGTGACGCACGATCCGCA
>Ga0326728_10000492_pt1 | contig 154908 bp, 119 predicted proteins | sample MB3enrmetagenome_FD_207602 | JGI IMG/M metagenome (GOLD analysis project Ga0326728, IMG submission 207602) | Lab enriched peat soil microbial communities from McLean, Ithaca, NY, United States - MB31MN | ecosystem: Environmental > Terrestrial > Soil > Wetlands > Peat | place: USA: New York... | reverse complement strand
CAGCGGCAGGCAAAACCCTGGGAGAAGTCGAAGATATTCCGTTGTTCTTCACATTGATCTCTGTTCTCGCCCTGCTCACTAATTATGACCGGGAGAACTGTCTCATCAATGTTGGCACGGAGGGGCCGATTCGCCAGGAGTTGGGCATCGGGGAGGGTCGCACGTTGTCCGTCGTCAAGGACATTCCGAGGAGGTCCCTCACTCGTGAGGCCGGTGGGAGTCTGCACATCCATAGCTGTGGCCATAATTCATATCTTGGTTGTCAGTGCTTCAAAGCCGGAGACGACGTCGAAGAGTTCCTCGTCGATGCCGTTCTGGCGCAATCGATGGAACGTGCGATTGAGGTCCTCCAGCAATTCGTCGATATTCTTGTCGGCGCGTTGCATTGCCGAAAGGCGGCTCGCGTTTTCGGCCGCCAGAGATTCGGCGCACGCACGAAAGATCGACACGAAAAGGTATCCGCTAATGAACCCCCGCAAGGTCGCACTGCCGCCACCGATGACCTCCGGCAAATTTCGCGTTGGCCACGGAAGCGCGGCAAGCTTGCGCCGCCATTCTTCATCTAGCGGTAACAGGCGCTGGTCGACGGGCTCATAGACTGCCCCTGACTTGGGACGATTGTGAAAAAGATGGAGCTCGGCAATACCGTGCTGTTGGCGCGCTTCGCTTTCCAGGAGGATCTGGCCCACGAGCGGGGTAATGGCATTGACGGAGTTCGGCACGGGAAAGAGTCCCCGCAGCGCCAGGCCCGCGTCCGCCAAGCGCTCATGAACGCGCTCGCCGACGGCCCAAACTTCGTGCTTGCCTGGGAGGGGCGACAGGGTTTCGATCGCAAAATCGGCCACCACATCGTTGAACTGTCCGACCAGTCCCTGGTCCGATCCGAACACGACCGCGCCGATGGCGCCCGGTGCTTTCCGTTCCGGGGTCAGGGGAGCGGGACCGCTTTCCCGGAAGCATGCGCCCAACCCAAGTTCCACGGCACGATTGAAGTCCGCCAGTGCGCTGACCGATTTCTCGTACTGCCCAATGCTCGATGCGGCCACGGCCTTCATGGTGCGGACGACGGATTGGAGATCCCCGGCTCCGGCGATCTTTCGCCGCATACCGGCCGTGGTGTCGCTCATGTCTTCTTCTCAGGTGCCGGTTTGGGCTGGAAACGAGCAAGCGCCTTGCGCGCGACCGCGACAATCGCATCACGATCCTCAGTGCTCAGTTTTGCGGCTGTATCCAATCGCGCGCATACGTCAACAGGGATATCCGGGGTCGCATCGTTAAGGGCGTGCACGGCTTCGTCCATCTGGTCCAGGGGCACGCGGTCAAAGAGTTCCGCCGTCAATGCCAACAGCACGGCAATTTGCGCGGTCACGGGTACCGGGGCGTATTCCGGCTGTTTGAGGCAGGCGCGAATTCGCCGGCCATGCTCGATAGTCTTGCGGGTGCCTTCGTCCAGGCGGGCTCCGAACCGAGAGAAGGTCTCGAGTTCCTCAAACTGCGCATAGGCCAGCTTGAGGTCGCCCGCCACCGCGCGGTAGGCCGCCCGCTGCGCCTGACCGCCGACGCGCGACACCGACTTGCCAACATCGATCGCAGGCAGGACCCCCAATTCGAATAGGGCCGGCGAGAGATAGATCTGCCCATCGGTGATGGAAATCAGGTTCGTCGGAATATAGGCGGAAATGTCCTGCGCTTCAGTTTCGATAATGGGCAGCGCGGTGAGGGATCCGTTACCGAGATCCTTGCGCAGGTGGGTGGCGCGCTCCAGCAGCCGCGAATGAATATAAAAGATGTCGCCCGGAAACGCTTCGCGTCCAGGCGGACGGCGCAGCAGGAGCGAGAGCTCGCGGTAGGAGCGCGCGTGATTGGTGAGGTCGTCATAAACGATCAGCACATCCCGGCCCGCTTCCATGAAAAACTCCGCGATGCTGGTGGCGGCGTACGGAGCGATGTAAGCGAGACCCGGAGGGGCGTCTCCCTCGGTCACGACGAGGACGGTGTACTCCATCGCGCCCTTCTCCCGCAGCGTCGCCACGGCCTTCGCGACGGCGGAGGCGCGCTGGCCAATGGCACAATAGACGCACAGTACATTCTGGCCGCGTTGGTTGAGGATGGTGTCGAGAGCAATGGCGGTCTTGCCCGTCTGGCGGTCGCCGAGAATCAGCTCGCGCTGGCCGCGTCCCACGGGAATGAGCGCATCGACGACCTTTAGGCCGGTCTGCAGCGGCACCGTAACGGGTTCGCGGTCCATGATGGCGCGGGCGGGGCGTTCCACAGGCAGGCGCTTGCTGGAAGCGACAGGTCCGCGGCCATCGAGTGGACGGCCGAGCGGGTCGATGACGCGCCCTAGCATTCCGTCGCCGACAGCCACATCCATCACCCGGCCAGTGCGCTGGACTTCGTCTCCGGCGTGGAGATGCCAGTATTCGCCGAGCAGAACGACGCCAATTTCGTCCTCGTCCACATTGAACGCAATGCCGAGCAAACCGCCGGGAAACGTCAACACTTCGTCGAAGCCCACGCCGGGCAGACCCGACACTTTGGCGATGCCGGTGGCAACACTGGTGACCGTGCCTACTTCCCGCAGCGTCAGGTGCGGCGAGAATGATTCCCGCACCTGGCTGATTCCGGTAAACACGCGGTCGAAATCGCTCTGAAGGCTGTCGGGTTCCATGGTCATTGGCTCATTGCAGGCTTCAACAGCTCACCGACGCCATTTTCCATCGACGCCAGATAATCCCCGATGCTCCACGCCACCTTTTGCCCATTGGCTGTGAGTTCAATACCGCTGATGAGGTTCGGCGCTGTCTCGAAACGGACGCGGATCTCCGCCGAGAAGGTTTCGTTGAGCGCGTTTTGGATCGCGGCGCGTTGTTCCGCGGGAAGGTCGAACGTGCTGTGCACTACACCCGGGTCTGAGGATGTCTTGAGAGCGTCGCCGAGAGCTGCTTTCGGCTGGCCATCCATTTCTCGCAAGCGGCGGGTGAACACTTCGCCCAGGCGCTCTTCCAGGCTGACCGTGGCGAGATCTGTCAGCGCCTTTCGCGCAATGGCAAAGACTTCCTGCTGCGTCCGCCGCCTGATCGCCTGATGCAGGTTCTGCTCTTCAGCTCTCAGCGCTTCCCGCCTCTTTGAGCTTGCGACGTCGGCGGCTTTCCGCGCATCGTCGAGCAGTCGCTGGCGTTCCGCCTGAGCCTCGCCCGTCGCTTTGCTCATGAGGGCGGCGCGCTGCTGGTCGAACTCCGTGTTCTTTTGCTGGAATTCGTCGTGCTCCTTTTGGGCTTCGGCCTTTTTCGCGTCGGCGTTGGCGAGTTCCGTCGCGATCCGCTTCTCCCGCGCATCGATCGCGTTGAGGACGGGCTTGTAGAGGAAGCGTTTCATCAACCATACCAGGATGAGAAAGTTGAACGCCTGCGCCGCGACGGTAAACCAATCGATAAGCATGGGTCACTTCCCCGCGGTTTGGGCGATCACGTGGCTCCAGAATGGGTTGACGAAAATGAGAATCAGCGAGATCAGCAGGCAGTAAATAACCATGGACTCGATCATCGCCAGCCCCACAAACAAGGTTCGCGTGATGGTAGAGGAGGCATCCGGCTGCTGGGCCAGCGCGGTGAGCGCCGATGCAACGGCTCTCCCTTGCGCCAGCGCAGGGCCGATGGCGCCGAATCCGGTGGTAATACCGGCGATGACAATGGATGCCACCGCGACAATAGTTATGTTATCCACAGTATCTCCTTGTGTTGTGATAGTTCATGCTGCAACGCCTTCCATAGATCGAGGCTTACGGACCCGGGTTGCGGCCGCGATGTACACAGCCGCCAGGATGCTGAAGATATAAGCTTGCACCATGCCGGTTAGTTGGCCGAGCAGCGTCATGACGATCGGAAAGATGAACGGTGTAATCGTGAGTAGAATGCCGACAATCATCGCTCCGCTCATCATGTTGCCGAACAAACGGATGGCTAGTGCCAGCGTGCGCGAAAGTTCGCTGATGATGTTAAACGGCAGCATCATAGGCGTCGGCGTGGCATAGGATTTGAGGTAGTTGAGCACGCCTTGCTCCTCGATGCCGAAGAACGGCACGGCCACGAATACCGACAGCGCGAGCGCGGCCGTGGTCGAGAGCGAAGCGGTCGGCGGATCGTAGCCGGGAATCACGGTACAGATGCTGGCTGCGGCGACAAATACGAAGAGCGTTCCCAGAAATCCGATATACTTCCGCGGCTCAGCCAGGCCCACCTCTTCGATTTGTTTCTCTATCCCGGTGACCAGGATTTCGAGAAGGTTCTGCCAGCGGGAGCGTTCCAGCCCGGTGGAAAGTTTGCGCGTGATGAATCTAGAACCGGCGGCCAGAACGATCATCAGTGCCCACGTGAACAGTATGGTGGCGTTGAGTTTGAAAAAACCGTATTGCCAGAAGATCGTTTGATCGGGACTAATGTGCATGCCTGGCCTCCGGGCGGGTGAAGCGTGTCGCCATGAGGCGCGCCGCAATAAATCCAATGAGGCAAATCGGCAGCCGCACCCAGTTGCCGCGCCCGACGAAGTAGAAGCCGGCCATGACAAGCCAGGTTCGCAGTAACAGGCTGCCGAGGAACCAAAGCGCCGGCTGCTTAGAAGAAACGCCCTTCTGGACTGTCCACCAAAGGCCGCCGAAGAAGATCGCACCCAGCGAGATGCCGGTTATGAGAGCCAGTATCAGGCTCAAAGTTTCAGTCATCGTGCTTCTCCTCGTCCTCTCGCATCTCCTTGTTCTCCTTGTCTACCCAGTGCCAGGCATTGAAACAGCCGATTGCCAGGCCGGCGATCAGCAGCGTCAGCGTCCAGGAATGATTTCCTGGATGATGGCTGTCCAGCCAGACACCCAACGCCGTGCCGCCGAGCGCCGGAATCGCCACCGACCAACCGACAAGCCCCATCATCCCCAAGCCGAACCAGACGCCCCGGTTGGAATTGCGCTGCGCCCTTAGCTTGCGCGCCGCCTTCGCGGCGACTGCCCGGCTGAATTCCGAATCTTCACTCACGATGAAACTCCGCTAAGCGGCTGATGAAATCGCTTTCCATTTTCGCCATCACCGAGCGGACGCTCTGCTCGCGTTCGTTCAGATGCAGAAACTGCCGCTCCACCGCCGCATGCAGTTGACCGAGGTCCGTTCCGCCAATCGCATTGCGGACGGAGACGAGCACATCCAGACCGGTCTTGACCAGCACGCCTTCATCGACGGCCATATAGACCTCGGCTTGGGCTCCGAGCTGGTAGATCAGAATTCCGGGAGCCAGCGCCGCCACGCAGTCCAGCCGGTGTGGCAACAGTCCGAAGGAACCCTCGCGGGTTTCGGCGACGATGCGCGAAACGCCGGTTTGGTCGGCGAAGATTTGGAACGGCAGCAGAACCTTAAGATTCATGAGCGCCGATTGCGGCATGTGCGACCTCCTTTTTAGACGTGGGCTTAGCCTGTGGCTCGGGCTTGGCGTCAGGTTTGGACCCGGAGTCGCTTTTCGCCGCCGGCTTGCCGGGTTTGAATTTGTCTTTGGCCTCGTCAATCGCCCCGATCATATATAACGCGCTTTCCGGATAGTCTTTGAATTCGTCGCGCAGGATTCGCTCGCAGCCGTCGAGAGAGTCCTTGAGGCTGACGAGTTTTCCTTTAATTCCGCTAAACTGCTCGGTGGCGAAAAACGGCTGGGTGAGGAACCGCTCCAACCGCCGGGCGCGGGCGACTACGTTACGGTCTTCCGGCGCCAGTTGTTCCAGACCGAGCATGGAGATGATGTCTTTGAGGTCCTCGTACTGCGCGAGTGTCCGGCGGATCTCCTGCGCCAGGAGATAATGCCCCTCGCCGACGATTCCGGGTGTGGCCATTTTGGAACTGGATTGCAGCAGGTCGATAGCCGGGAAAAGCCCTTGACTCGCCCTCTTGCGCGAAAGGACAATCGACGTGGACAGGTGTGAGAACGTATGTACCGCCGCCGGGTCGGTCAAGTCGTCGGCCGGCACATACACCGCCTGAATCGACGTAATGGCGCCGGTATCCGTATTCGCGATGCGCTCTTCCAACCCCGACAGCTCGGTGCCCATGGTGGGCTGATATCCCAGACGCGACGGCATTTGGCCCAGCAAGCCGGACACCTCCATGCCCGCCTGGATGAAGCGGAAAATATTATCGACCAGCAGCAGCACGTCGCGATGCTCATCGTCCCGGAAATACTCGGCCATCGTCAGCGCCGCATGGCCCACACGGAAGCGACTGCCCGGCGGTTCGTTCATCTGCCCGAACACCATCACCATATTCGGCAGCACGCCTGCCGCCTTCATGTCCCTGTACAGTTCCTCGCCTTCCCGGCATCGTTCGCCAATCCCGCAGAAGATACTTACGCCCTTCTGGTGCTCGATCATGTTGTGAATCATTTCGGTGAGCAATACCGTCTTGCCCACGCCCGCTCCGCCGAACAGGCCGCCCTTGCCGCCGCGCTCGAGCGGCACCAGCACATCGATGGCTTTGATCCCCGTTTCGAAGATCTCGGACTTGGTGGAACGCTGGGTTAGAGGCGGCGGAGATCGATGGACGTTGCGCCATTGGACGCCGGCCGGCGCCGGCTGGCGGTCGATGGCGTTCCCGAAAACGTCGAACATTCGCGAGAGAATCCCTTTGCCGACCGGCGCCTTCAACTCCCCGCCCGTGTCTTCCACGGAGTTGCCGCGGGCGAGTCCTTCGGTTGGGGTCAGCGCGATTCCCCGAACGCTGTGCGCATCGAGTTGTGCCAAAACCTCGATGGCAACTTTCCCTTCTTTCGCGTGCAGCAGCGAGTAGATGGGCGGCAAGTGCGCGTCGAAGCGAATGTCGACGACACTGCCACGCACCGCGACCACCACGCCAAGATTCGAGGAATTGGTTTTGTTCTCCATGGGCCCCTACACTTTTCCTTCCGGCGGATCGGCGCCTCCTTGCCGCGGCAGGAAATCGGGCAGGTCCAGGCGTGCCACCCCGATGCGGTTGTCGGCCATCCCGTAGTAGACGTCGAAGCGATCCGGCGAGCCCAGATCGTGACGCCGGTCGATACCGGTGGGGAACACGACGTTGGCTACGGTCCCACGGCGTTCTTGCGGCATTACAGGAGCCAACACCGGCTCCGCGGAACGGTAGCGGATGAGCCGCGGATGCTCGTCCGAGAGGACCATCACCCCGGCGGAGTAGCACAAGTCGTGTCCGTCATGGCCGGGCTCTAGCACTTCGCATCTCCAGGATGACCCGCCATGTCTTTCGCGCCGAGGTCAACTTTGATGCCGGGAATGATCCCCGAATTGGCGATGGCCGTGGCAAATGGGGTGCCATCATTCTTCCGCTGGCGGATGGTCTCCTCGTAGAGAATCGCGCCACTGATGCTCTCACCCAAACCAGGCGTGGTCACAATTAACTCGCGATAGGCGCGCCGGGCCTCCACGGTTTGAGGAATTCCCAGCTTGGCGAATCGTTTGTTGCAGGTTGGATTACTTTCATCCATTGCCAGCAGGCCTTTATCGTCCGCCACCAGCGCTGTCGCGGTGTGTCTAAGCTGTTGCGCATTCATTTGGGGCTGCTCCATTTCCAGTTACGAATCTCCGGCAGGTCCTCGCCGTTCTTGTCGATGTATTGCTTGTGTTCGATGAGCTTGTCCTTGAGCTGCTGCTTCAGGTAGATGCCTTTGTCGCCGGTCCGTGGCACGCGGTCGATGGTGTCCATTACCAGGTGAAAGCGGTCCAGGTCGTTCAGGACGGTCATGTCGAAGGGCGTCGTGATGGTGCCCTCCTCCTTGTAGCCGCGGACGTGGATGTTGTCGTGGTTGGTGCGGCGGTAGGTCAGCCGGTGGATCAACCACGGGTAGGCATGGAAGGCGAAGATTACCGGCTTGTCCTTGGTGAAGAGCTCGTCGAAATCGATGTCGCTCAACCCGTGGGGATGCTCAGTCTGTGGCTGCAGCTTCATTAAGTCGACGACATTGACCACCCGGATCTTTAGGTCGGGTAGATGCTCGCGCATGATGGAGACGGCGGCCAGAGTCTCCAGTGTGGGCACATCGCCACAGCAAGCCATGACCACGTCAGGCGCCACGCCCTGGTCATTGCTGGCCCACTGCCAGATGCCGATGCCTTCGGTGCAGTGCTTGACGGCGGCGTCCATCGTCAGCCACTGCGGCGCCGGGTGTTTCCCCGCGATCACGACGTTGACGTAATGCCGGCTGCGCAGGCAATGGTCCATTACCGACAGGAGGCAGTTGGCATCCGGTGGCAGGTACACGCGCACGATTTCGGCCTTCTTATTGACGACGTGATCCAGAAAACCGGGGTCCTGGTGCGTGAAACCGTTATGATCCTGCCGCCAGACATGCGAGGCCAGCATGTAGTTGAGCGAGGCAATCTTGCGCCGCCAAGGCAGGCACGATGTAACCTTCAGCCACTTGGCGTGCTGATTGAACATCGAATCGACGATGTGGATGAACGCCTCGTAGCAGTTGAAGACGCCATGGCGGCCAGTAAGAAGGTAACCTTCGAGCCAACCCTCGCATTGGTGTTCGCTTAGCATTTCCATTACGCGCCCAGCGGGGGCGAGAAACTCGTCGTTCGCGACAGTCGCGGCGTCCCACTGGCGTTTGGTCACCTCGAAGACCGCTTCGAGGCCATTGGAGAGCGTCTCGTCAGGGCCAAAGATCCGGAAGTTTCGCTGCTCATTGTTCAGTTTGGCCACGTCGCGTAGGAAGGGCCCCAGCACATGCGTGTCGCCAATGCCGCCCGCCCCCGGCGAGGGTACGTCCGCCGCGTAGTCGCGAAAATCCGGCATCCGCAAGTCGCGCAGTAGCATTCCGCCGTTAGCATGAGGATTCGCGCCCATTCGCCGTTCGCCCTTGGGAGCCAACTCGGCCAGCTCCGGTTTCAGGCGGCCCTGCCCATCGAAGAGTTCCTCCGGCCGGTAGCTTCTCAGCCAGTCTTCCAACAGCTTGAGGTGTTCAGGATGGGTAGCAGGGTCGGAGAGCGGCACCTGGTGCGCGCGGAATGTGCCCTCGACCTGCAGCCCGTCGACGATCTTGGGCCCTGTCCATCCCTTCGGTGAATTGAGGACTATCATCGGCCACCGCGGACGGGCGGTGTTTCCATTAACGCGTGCGTCCTGCTGGATCTGCTTGATCTGCTCGATAACCGTGTCGAGCGTCGCGGCCATAGCTTCATGCATCGGCGCCGGCTCGTGACCTTCGACAAAGTAGGGCGTCCACCCGTAGCCGCGAAGCAGCTCTTCCAACTCCTCGCGAGTGATGCGCGCCAGCACGGTCGGGTTGGAAATCTTGTAGCCGTTGAGGTGCAAGATCGGCAGCACCGCGCCATCGGTTGCCGGATTTAGGAACTTATTGGAATGCCACGCCGTGGCTAGCGGTCCGGTTTCCGCCTCGCCATCGCCGACCACGCAGGCGACCACAAGATCCGGATTGTCGAACACCGCCCCGAACGAGTGGCTGAGCGAGTAACCCAATTCGCCGCCTTCATGGATGGAACCAGGGCACTCGGGCGATGCGTGGCTGGGAATGCCTCCCGGAAACGAAAACTGAAGAAACAGCTTCTGCAGTCCGGCCTCATCCTGACTGATATTCGGATAGATCTCGCTGTAAGTGCCCTCGAGATACGTGTTGCCCACCACCGCCGGGCCGCCGTGTCCGGGACCGGAGACGTAAATCATGTCGAGGTCGTACTTCTTGATGACCCGGTTCAAGTGCGCGTAGATAAAGTTCTGTCCGGGGGTCGTGCCCCAATGTCCCAGGAGCATGTGCTTCACATCCGCCAGAGTCAGCGGACGCTTCAACAGGGGATTGCCGGAGAGATAAATTTGCCCGACCGATAGATAGTTGGCGGCACGCCAGTAGGCGTCCATTTTGTGGAGCAGGTCTGGAGTGAGTGTGCTGGCTTTCGTGGCCAGGACGGGATCAGGTATCCGCGTGTTGGTTTTCATGGTTCGATCCTTTGCATTCAAAGAACAGCTCAACGCTGCCACACGATACGGGCGGTTTCGAGAGGAACGGCGACGCCGGTAAAGTTCGGTATCGCGCGCGCAGTGTAGTCGCTGGCTGGACGCGCGGCGAACCCTCGTGCTCGATACGTGTAGAGGTTCGACGTGCCGGCCAAATGCCCAACCCGCTCCATCTCTTGCCGGACTGGACCACCGCCATCGACGCCATCGGCATAGAGTTCCACTCGCGCCGCATCCGGGTCCAGCTCATGGAAATAGACCTCGACCTCAAAGACGTGCTGCCCCGCGTTGGTCTCGACCTTGGCGGTACCGAAGTGCACCGCGGGCCACTCCTCTTCCAGGGCGTGCTGCCAATCGGCCATCTTCCGGCCCATCGAGCCCTTGTCCGCCGCACGTTGACGATAGCTGGCCGCACCCGGAAGGTAGTGCTGCTCGGTGTATTCGCGCACCGCGCGGTCCGCGGAGAAGCGTGGCGTTAGGCTGGCCATACTATTCCGCATGCGCGCCACCCAGGCCGTGGGGATATCCTGCCCGTCGCGGGCATAAAACTCAGGAATTACGTCGCGCTCGAGCAGATCGTAAAGCGCCTCGGCTTCGGCCGCATCCCAAGCCGGATCGTCGCCGTGTTCCTGGCCGTCACCCAGGGCCCAACCAATCTCGGGCGTGTAGGCCTCGGCCCACCAGCCATCCAATTCCGATAGATTGATTCCTCCGTTGACCAGCACCTTCATGCCGCTGGTCCCGCAAGCTTCCCAGGGCCGCCGTGGCGTATTGATCCAAACGTCCACGCCTTGCACCAGATGTTCGGTCAGAAGCATGTCGTAATCGCTGAGGAAAATCGCGTGGGGACGCACCTCGGGCCGCCGGATGAAATTCGTCCATTCCCGAATCAGGGCCTGCCCGGCTTCGTCCGCCGGATGCGCCTTGCCGGCGATAATGAGTTGCACTGGGCGCTCGGTATTTCGAAGCAAGCCGAGTAAGCGTTGGGGGTTGTGCAGCAGAAGGTTCGGCCGTTTATAGGTCGCGAAACGCCGTGCAAAACCCAGGGTCAGGGTGTTGGGATCGAAGAAATGCCTGGCGGTTTCGACTTCTTCGGGCGGCGCGCCCGCCGCGGCCAAATCCCGGGACAACCGTTCCCGGGCATACTCTACCAGAGACTTGCTGGCTGACGTGCGAAATTGCCAAAACGCGGAGTCGGAGACCCGCCGGATGTCCTGCTCCAGGCTCTCTGTCGTCCCTAGCCACCGGCTCTTGCCGCAGCTCCTGGTCCAAAGTTCGTCGGCGTCAGCCGAATCCCAGGTTGGCGTGTGGACTCCGTTGGTCACGTACCCGATCGGGACGTCGTCTTCCGGCCAGCGCGGGAACAGGGGCAGAAACAGGTGCCGGCTTACCTTCCCGTGCAGGCGGCTAACGCCGTTCACCGATCCGCTCCCGCGAATCGCCAGATACGCCATGTTGAACGGCTCCGACGAGTCGGCCGGGGTCTCGCGGCCAAGGGCCAGCAAGTCATGGAGCGAAATGCCGAGCTTTTGCGTGGCATAGCCACCGAGGTATTGCTCGATGAGGGCGGGAGCGAAGCGGTCAAAGCCGGCGGCCACCGCCGTATGGGTGGTGAAGAGATTTCCCGCTCGCGTGACCGCCAGGGCCACTTCGAAGGGCTGGCCCGTCTCCTCCATGAAGCTCCGTGCGCGTTCCAGAACGGCGAACGCCGCATGGCCCTCATTGAGGTGACAAATCTCCGGTTGGAGCCCCAGCGCGCGGAGCAGCCGCCATCCGCCGATCCCGAGGAGCATTTCCTGCTTGAGGCGCAACTCCGGCCCGCCTCCGTATAGGTCGCTGGTAATCCCTCGATGAACGGGGTAGTTCGCCGCGTCATTGCTGTCCAGCAGGTAGAGTTTTACCCGGCCAACCTGGACCTGCCAGGCGCGCACCCAGACGGAGTATCCAGGCAAAGCGATCTCCAACCGCAACCACTCTCCGTTTGGCTGGCGCACCGGCCTAATCGGCAACTGTCCGGGATCGTTGAACGGGTAGAGGGCCTGTTGCTCTCCGTTTTTATCGATCACCTGGCGAAAATAGCCTTGCTGGTAGAGCAGTCCCACGCCGGTCACCGGCACACCGAGATCGCTGGCGGCCTTGAGTTGATCGCCCGCCACATTCCCAAGCCCGCCGGAGTAGATAGGCAGCGCCTCGCTCAGCATGAATTCCATGCTGAAATATGCGGCGCAGGTCAATGGAGCCGCCGCATGGTTGAGCTGAAACCAGGCCGGCGTTTCCGCCGCCTGGCGGCTGGCTTCCACCAGGCCGTCTACAGTTTTCCGGAACACGGGATCGGCCAGCACACGCTCGATCTGGTCGCGCGGGGCCGTCTGCAGGACCACCCACGGGTTGTTCGTGATTGCCCAGAGCTTCGGATCGAGCTGCCTCCACACCTCATCCGTGGCATGGTTCCATGACCAGTGCATGTCCAGAGCGAGTTCCGCCAGGGAATCGAGTCCCTCGATTCCCGTAGGCAGGAGATGGTACGTCGAATGACTGGCTGGGATTTGTCCGCTCATGATTTGTCGCTCCGATCTGGAGTTGCCGTCAGGGCACTGTTGACCATCGCTTGGTGGATGCAGTTAGGAAGTGCAACAGCGAGCTTTTTCAACGTGCAGTTTATACACCACTTAGAGGCATTCGAGCAGGACATTTGTAACGCTATGCCAAGAAATAAGGTCAGAGAACGGTGTGCCGCGGATAAGGAGGCTGGAGCGCCAGGGCGTCTGCAAATTCCGCACTTTGACGTGCAGATATTACCTGGCGCATCTGGTGGCTTTCCGCTGTTCCAACCCATTCGCCCCCCGCCTCCGAAATGCTGGGCTTGGTTCAGGAGCATCTCGTGCTACCAACCACGGACGGTCCGCCCCGTGCTCATGTAACGAAGGAGATGACACCATGCACGAGACGCACCGGAAAGCGGCCGAGCAGCACGAACTTGCGGCGCAGTCCCATCGCACCGCCGCGGAACATAACGAAAAAGGGGATTTGACGGCGGCACTTTGGCATTCGGAGCGGGCGATGGAGTACTCGAATCACGCCTACAGCCTCGCGAAGGAAACCCGCAATAAATCCGGAGAGATAGAAAGCCTCTAAATGTCTAAACTGCGAGCCCGCGCGGAAGGTCGCCAAAAGTAACTGCTGGAGCACGTTCGGACGCGAGCTCTTGAGTATCGAACGAGATTACCTCTATGGCAAAATTTACGAGCCGCGAAATCTGCCTGGCCTCCCGCCCCAGCGGGGTTCCAACCGCCGCTAACTTCACGCTGGCGTGGACCGCTTCAGAACCGCTGAAAGATCGAGAGGTGTTGGTTCGCAATCTCTTCATGTCCGTGGACCCGTACATGCGCGGCCGCATGAACGAAGGAAAGTCGTATATACCTCCTTTTGAGATCGGCAAACCGCTCGAGGGCGGCGCGGTCGGCGATGTCATCGAGTCGCGCGCCCCGGAGTTTAAGCCGGGCGATGTGGTCACCTCCAACTTTGGCTGGCGGGAGTACTTCACTGCTTCGCCGAAGGACTTGCATCGCGTCAGCCGTGACATCCAGCCGCTGTCGGTTTATCTCGGCGCTCTGGGCATGACAGGCATGACGGCTTGGGCAGGGCTGAATCTGGTGGACGTCAAAGCCGGCGACGTCATTTTCATTTCAGGAGCCGCCGGTGCCGTCGGCAATGTGGCCGGCCAACTGGCGAAACTGCGCGGGTGTCGTGTCATTGGATCCGCCGGCTCAGCGGAAAAGCTCCTGTTCCTCCGCGACGAATGCGGATTCGACGGCGTTTTCAATTACAAAGCCGGTCCTGTCCTGGAACAATTAAATCGGGAGGCGCCCGACGGGATCGATGTCTACTTCGACAACGTAGGCGGCGAAACTCTCGAGGCGGCGCTCTCCGTTTTACGGGTGCGTGGCCGGATAATCGCCTGCGGCGGTATCTCCAGGTACAATGCGGAACAACCGGGCCCCGGCCCCTCAAACCTGTTCAACATCATTACCAAACGGCTCACCATGAAGGGTTTCATCGTCTCGGATTGGCTGGATCGTCGGGCCGATTTCGAAAGAGAGGTCGGTGGTTATTTCAAAGCGGGAAAATTGAAAAACCGGGAAACCGTGGAGAACGGAATCGATCGGGCCGTGGGCGCTTTCATCGGTCTCTTCCAAGGGCGAAACATCGGCAAAATGGTCGTCGAGTTGGCTTGCACCCGATGAGCGAAAGCGTTCTCTCAGGCGACTGTTCCGAAGAGCGCCCCGACCCCTGCCGTTACCGCCATTGCCAGCGCGCCCCAAAACGTAACGCGCATGGCGCCCACTGCCACGCCTGCTCCACCGGTATGCGCCGCCAATCCGCCCAGAACAGCCAGGCACGCCAATGAAGTGCCCCCGACCACGGGGATGAGGTTCGTTTGCGAGGCTAGTGCTGTGACCAGGAGTGGCACGGTTGCTCCAAAAGCGAAGCTGCCTGCCGAGGCCAGTGCAGCTTGAATCGGACGGGCACTAACGATTTTCGAGATACCGAGCTCATCGCGAGCATGAGCGTCCAGCGCATCGTGGGCCATCAACTGTCGGGCCACCTGCTTAGCAAGGGACGGATCGAGTCCGCGGGCGACATAAATGTCCGCGAGTTCCTCGTGCTCACCCGTGTCGTCTCCTTCGAGCTCCGCGTGTTCACGCTTGAGGTCGGCATGTTCTGTGTCGGCCTGAGAGTGGACGGACACGTATTCACCGGCAGCCATCGACATGGTCCCGGCGACTAGACCGGCGACGCCGGCGATCAGTACGTTTCCGTGGGTCGCATGCGCGGTTGTCACGCCGAGCACCAAACTCGCTGTCGAAAGGATGCCGTCGTTCGCGCCCAAGACCGCCGCGCGTAGCCACCCAATTCGCCCTATGCGGTGCCGTTCCTGCCGAAGTATAGACATGCTTGTCCCTGATTTAGATCCACTTCTTGCGAAGTAACCATACTTTGGTTAGTTGGGTAAGGCCAACATAGCAAAGCAGAGTTACCATCAAGATCGGCCAGTATAGCCCTGGCAGGTGTTGCAGGCCCAGCGAAGAGGCGAGCGGAGCATACGGCAACCATGCTCCGAGCGCCATGATGGAGAACGTCGTGATCGTCAGCGGCAGACTCGCCCGGCTCTGTAGGAAGGGAATCCGATTGGTTCGAATGACGTGAATGATGAGCGTCTGTGTCATCAACGACTCGACGAACCAGCCCGTTTGAAACACCGGCGCGCGGGACGGATCCCAACACTTGAACACCCAAAGCATGACGAAGAACGTCGTATAGTCGAAGATCGAACTGATGGGGCCGATGAAAAAGATGAATCGCTTAATTTCCCGGATGTCCCAGGGCCGCGGCCGGGACACTTGTTCTTCGTCCACAGCGTCGTTCGGGATCGGCACTTGCGAGAAGTCATACAGGAGGTTGTTGGTCAACACCTGGATTGGCGCCATCGGCAGGAAGGGGAGAAAGGCGCTCGCCCCCACTACGCTGAACATGTTCCCGAAGTTGGAGCTCGCCCCCATGCGGATATACTTCAGGATATTCGCGAATACCTTTCGTCCCTCGGTCACGCCCCCTTCGAGCACCATGAGGTCCTTCTCGAGCAGGATCAGATCCGCGGATTCCTTGGCGATATCCGTCGCCGTGTCCACGGAGATGCCGACATCGGCGGCTCGTAATGCGGGAGCGTCGTTGATTCCGTCGCCCAGGAAGCCGACGACGTGTCCCTTGCCGCGGAGGGCACGGATGACCCGCTCCTTGTGAGCCGGAGACAGGCGGGCAAAGAGTGTCGTCTTCACTGCTGCCTCGGCCAACTCCGGGTCGGACATTTTCTCAACGTCCGCGCCCAGGAGCATGGGGTCGGGCACGAGGCCCACGTCTTTGCACACCTTACGGCTGATGAGCGGGTTGTCACCGGTCAGGATTTTCACCGCTACGCCGTGCCGGTGAAGGGCCTCCAGCGCAGGCCCGGCAGTTTTCTTGGGCGGATCCAGAAACGCGACGTATCCGGTGAGCACCAGGTCGCGCTCGTCATCGAGTGAGCAGACTTTCTTCCCCGTGAGGTCCTTATTTGCCACCGCCAGCACGCGGAAACCATCGTTGCTGAGGTTGTCGTACTCCTGTTTCAGGCCGATCATCAGGGCCGGATCCATCGGGGACAGTTTCCCGTCCAGTTCAAAGTGCGAGCAGTGCTGGAAAACCTCCTCCGGCGCTCCTTTCGTGAAGAGGATCGCTTTGCCCTCGGGGTTTTCCACCAGGACGGACATCATGCGTCGCGTGAAATCGAACGGAATCTCGTCCAGCTTTTTGTACTTCTCAACCACCCCCTTACCATGGAAATCGGCGCTATCCAGGATTGCCCGGTCGAGCAGGTTCTTGAGCCCAGTCTGGAAACTGCTGATCAGGTATCCATCCAGGAGCACGTCGTCGGTTTCCCGTCCGGCGACGTTGCAATGCCGCATCAGGACCACGCGATCTTCGGTGAGCGTGCCGGTTTTGTCGGTGCACAATATATCCATGCCACCGAAGTTTTGGATGGAATTGAGACGCTTAACGATCACCTTCCGGCGGCTCATGGCAAGCGCACCCTTCGCGAGGCAGACGGATACAATCATCGGCAGCATCTCGGGCGTGAGACCCACCGCCACGGCCATGGCGAAGAAGAAGGCGGATTTCCAATCGTGCTTCGTGAAGCCGTTGAGGAGAAACACCAAAGGCACCATCACGGCCATGAGGCGGATCATGAGCCATGTGAAGCCGCTGAGGCCCTTGTCGAAACTGGTCTCCACCCGGTCGCCCGTAATCGAGCTGGCCATGCTGCCGAAATAAGTTTGAATTCCCGTTGTCACCACGGCCGCTGTGGCAGTGCCGCTCTCGACGCTCGTCCCCATGAAGCATATGTTTTTGAGCTCAGTCGGAGAACTCGCCGTCGTCGTGTCCGGATCGTGGAACTTTTCGATGGGGAGCGACTCACCGGTGAGACTTCCCTGGCTCACGAAGAGGTCTTTGGAAGTCAGGATCCGCACGTCACCCGGAATCATGTCGCCGGCGGCCAACTGAATAATGTCCCCGGGGACCAGGTCGCGCAGCGGTATCTCCCTGGCCTTGCCGTCCCGAACAACGGTGGCGGTCACATGGATCATGGCCTTGAGCTTCGCCGCCGCCTCGCCGGCCCGTGCCTCCTGCCAGAAGCGAAGTCCCACGCTCAGTACCACCATCATGGCCATTACGATGCCGGCGCGCGCATCGCCAGTGGCGAATGAAACCCCTGAGAGAACCGTCAGCAGGATCACCAACGGATTGAGGGTGATTTTCAGAAGACGTACGGGCCAGCCTTGCGGCTTCTCTTGTGCGACCTCATTCGGACCCGTGGTCCGCGCCCGCGCTTCGGCATCCGCTTGCGTCAGGCCGCCCGTAGCGGTTCGCAACTGCCCAAGCAGTTCTTCGCCGCTTTTCCGCGCCGCATCCAGGACCGCGGGCGCAACTTGAATGTTCTTGCTCTTGGTCTTCTTCGGAATCGGCGGCACCGTGAGTGCAGAACCCGCAGCCCCATTTCCCCCCGCCAAGATTGTGCTATCCACGTCAGGTTTTGGCATGACCTTCAACGGTTCTTAAACCCCATGCTTTTCAGAAACCATTCGATTCAGCGAAGTGTTCTGCCACCGGCGGGATGCAGTTTTGGCTACGGACAACTTGGCCGGTTCGCTAGAGGCGCCGCTCAGCCTCGTGCAATCGCTTGAGCTGCCTCTTTGACCCGATTCTGCAATTCCTTGCCCTGGTCCTTGACGTAGTCTTGCGCCGCGAGAGCCTGGTCTTTTACCCAGTCCTTCCCCTCGTCAACCTTGTGACCGATGAGGCGACGCGTCGCAGCGCCGGAGCGTGGAGCAAACAAGGCCATTACCGCGATCCCGGTCGCCAGCCCGGTCAGGAAGCACAGTGCCGCAAAACCTTTGTTTTCGTTCATTTCATCCTTCTCCATGTTTGTGATCCTCTGCCCATGGAGCAATCCTGTGCCCACAACTTAATAACGATCATGATGGTGGTTCGCCCGTCCGGGTGCGTCAATGTTGCCGGGTGCGTTGGGAACCCACGGTCTGCGTGTACACCTTACTGAACTCAGCGCCCCAAAAGAAAAGGTCCGCCGAGTAGTATACCCATAGCAACACGACGATCGGCGAGCCCGCGGCACTATACGTCGATCCGAAGTCGGCCTGGGCGAAGTACAGTCCCATTAACTGCTTGCCAACCATAAACAGCAGTGCGGTGATCACGGCTCCGAGGGCAACGTCACTCCATTTCAAGCTGGTGTCCGGAACGATCCTGTAGAGGGCCGCAAAGAGCGCGGCTATGACCAGATATGAAATCGCCAACGTGGCGGCACGCGGCACCGCGATCTTCATGGCCAAGACCGAGGTGCTTAACACCAGAGAAGCCAGTAACAGGAAACCCGCGCCCAGCACCGTCAGGAACGAGTAGAAGCGATCCCTGATCAGGCGAATGATGGTGGCGGCATGATTTCGATCGCGAGGAAGCGGAACGTTCCAGATTGTGTTCAACGCGTCGTGCAATTCTACAAAGACGGAAGACGCGCCAAATGCCAGGATCGCCAGACCCAGCAGAGTCGCAAGCACGCCTGTTCGGGGTTGGTAGGCGCCTCGGATGGCCTCCTGAATGATTCGGGCAACATCAGGCCCCGCCATCCCTTGGATTTCCGAAGCAAGGCGGCCTTGGGCGGCCTCTTGCCCATAAAGAACGGCAGCCCCGGCAACGGCTATGACCAGAACGGGCGCCAGCGATAGAAGCGTATAGAAGGCGACGGAAGCGCCGAGACGCGGCACATTGTCGTTAATCCAATCGCTCGATGCCTGTCTGAACACTCGCGGCAGCGCCTTGAGCAGAAGCCATGAGGATCTGCTGACCGAGCGCCGGGGGCTTGACACGGCTGGTCTTGGCGTTTCGCACATATCGAACTCCGTCAGGTCGAGACGCGGAATGCTATGCACCGGGCCGGCAGGACGCGGCCGCACGAACGGTTCACGAGCCTGGAGTTGTTGCTTTCACCTCGCCGCGCATTTCGGCGATCCGATTCTGCAGCGTCCGCAGGCTAATCCCCAACATCTCGGCGGCGAGTTTGCGATTACCGTGCACGTGATCGAGGGTGAGTTTGATATAAGCCTCCTCGAGTTTCATGAGCGGCTGGCCAGGCTGGAGCATGGCAAGACCTTCATAACCGGGTGATGTCCGGGCATACGGGCCGGGGCTTACACCGGGCGCGGGGGACGGCATGTGCGTCAACCGGATCAAACCCTCCCCGGCCAGGATGGCGGCCCGCTCCAGAATATTGCGCAGCTCCCGCACATTACCGGGCCAATCGTACCGATGCAGAAGTTCCATTACTTCGCTATCGGCCCCCGTCACGCGCGTGCCATGTTTCTTGTTCAGATTCTGCAGCAGGACATCGGTGATCGGCGGGATATCTTCTTTATGTTCACGCAGCGGCGGAACAACGATCTGGAACACGCTCAACCGATAGTAAAGTTCTTCGCGCAAATGCGTTCCGAGTTCCTGGCTGGTGGCGGCCAGCACCCGGGCGTCTACCGCGATTTCCTGCTTGCCGCCAAGGCGCCGTACTCGTAAGTCCTCGAGAACCCTCAGCAGCTTCGGTTGGGTAGAGGCCGGCATCTCGCCGATCTCATCCAGAAGCAGAGTTCCCCCGTGAGCCTGCTCGAAGCAACCGGCCGAACGCTCCATTGCTCCCGTAAACGCGCCCTTCTCGTGGCCGAATAACTCGCTCTCAACTAGAGTCTCGGGTAATGCGGCTGCGTTGATCGCGACGAATGGGCCATCGCTGCGGGGACTGCATTTATGGATCTCCCGCGCCACCAACTCTTTCCCTGTGCCGCTCTCTCCACGGATCAATACGGGCGCTGAAGTGGGCGCCACCTGCCTGATGAGCGAAAAGATCTGCTGCATCGCCGGGGAAGTTCCCACCAGGTCCCCGAGTACGCCGCGCAGGCTCAGATCGCGCTTAAGCTCGTCGGTTTTCTGCAGACTTCTCTTGTAGCGAATCGCGCGTTCCAGAAGGGTCTTGAAGGCGCGCGGTTCCACCGGCTTCTCGAGAAACCAGAATGCATTGAGGTCATGGATAACCGAAAGCGCCTTCTCCATGCTGCCGAAGCCCGTGAGCGCGATTGCCGGAGTGATGTCGCCCTGTTCCTTCAGTCGCCGGAGCAGTTCGAAGCCGTCCATGCGGGGCATGATCAAATCCGCAACAATGACGTCCGCGTTGAAGGCCGTGAGCCGTTCCAGCGCTTCCTGCCCGTCGCAGGCGACCTGCGTGTCGTAGTTGGAATCGGAAAGCATCGCCGCCAAGGCGCTGCGCTGCCGCTCCTCATCGTCAACGATGAGGATCCGGCCCGGGACAGCAGGCATTCGCGGCATTGACCTATTTTAGCAGGCCCGCCTCGGAACGGACGGCATAATCTGAATCGCCACCGCTGAGGCACCCAGGCGCACCGTGTTCAGCCGGTCCGGTTACCACCGGTTCGAGACCGGCCGAGCCATGCCGTGCTCCGTCAGTTTAGAAACCTGTAACTGGTAATGCGGCCCCACATTCCGACAGCCCGGAGGACCCAAATGACGACCGCCACCACGACTACCACGTTCAGAATCGTCTTAATACTGTGAGCCATGGGGATGTAGTTATTGATCAGCCACAACGCGACGCCGACAATAATCAGCGCGATAACGATGTTTACCAAGGGCATATCTTTTAACTCTCCTACACATTCAAGTAGCAATCTGCTGCCCAGTTACGGGCTCATGTTTAAACAACCCTGCGACCCTGAATCAGGCGGACCACCATTACTACTACCGCAACCACCAAAAGGATGTGAATCAGCCCGGAGGCGGTGTAGGAGGTTGCCATTCCCAGCGCCCACAGAACCAGCAGAATTATGCAAATCGTCCAAAGCATCTTCATTGCTCCTTCAGCAATCCATAACCGCAAGTGCGGGGCCAGAGCGGCGAATTGGGCTATATGGGCACCGCGGGCCACCGGCGTACCGCCGGAGCCGGGCAGTTTTCCCGGTGCAAAGTGCAGAATTTGCTGCCAAACGTAGCAGTTGCTGCAGGTTCAAACTCTCGGCGGGAGCGGCAAAATCGTGCGATCTTCGCGATCCGATGTCCGGACATTTGGCGCCCAACCGCGCAAACGCGCCCGAGGCGCAACGCCCCGCCGCAAATGCGGGAATGCGCCATAAGACACAGGCAGGTGCAGAATCTGCCTCTGGAAATGCACATTTGGCCGCGCCAAGAGGAAGCATCGGCCGTTCGCAGCCAGCTATCCCCGAGCCTATCGATTTCAAAAGGCGGCCAACGTGCCTTAGTCGTTGTGGAAGCAGAATCGATGAAACCAACCCAACTGCGGATCGGGAATCTCTGGTGTAAGCTGATGCACTCAGAACCCATGTGGCCTTCACACGGCCAGTACGAGTGCCGAACGTGCGGCCGTCGGCATCAGGTGTGTTGGCAAGACTCATCGGTAAACGCTCCCAGCGTGCTGGTGTCGCCGCGTCAATGCGAATCGGAAATACCCTGCTAGAGACAGCCGGCTATGACAGCCGCCTGTTTATACCGCGGTCTATTCTCGCGACATCAACATTGTCATTCAGCAGATCCTGCACGATCGGCGGCAACAACTGCCTAAGTTCGGGATCGATCCGCTTGGGGAGCAGTATTTCAATGGCCTTGCGCTTTGGTGCCCAATCTGCCTATAGCCAAGCTGAAAGTGAAAGAGGAGATCGATGACTAACTGTATAAAACGTTTCCGCAGCTTTGGTTTGGTAGGGGCCGCCGCTTGTATCGGCTTTGCGCTATTGCCAAGCCTCCAAGCCGACGTCTGGAACAAAAAGACCACGCTGACGGTCACTGAACCGGTGCAAGTGCCGTCCTGCTGCACGCCCAGCCACACCATAACGCTTCAACCTGGCGAATATGTCATGGTACTGGTCGACTCGCTGTCGGACCGGCACATTGTCCGGATTTTCGACAAAGATCAGCAACACGTCCTGACGACCATCCTGGCAATACCGAACTATCGCCTGCAACCCACCGGGAATACCGTGTTCCAGTTCTGGGAAGTCCCCGCCGGGCAGCCCACCGCTCTTAGGGCATGGTTCTACCCTGGTGACAATTTCGGGCAGGAGTTTGTATACCCGAAACAGACGGCCGCGCAGATTGCCGGCTTTGTGAAGACCCCCGTTCCCGCAATCGAGGTGGAAACGAAAACCGTGGAAGATCTGAAAACGGTGCCGCTGGTGGCGGTAGACGAAACCGGCAAGGCCACCGAATTAGCGGTCGCATCGCCCACGCCGGCTCCAGTTCCCGCTCCGCAAACTGCACCGCCGCCCGCCGTGGTTGAACCGCAAACGGCTGCACCAACGGTCGCCGCCGAAACTCCTGCGCCAGTGGAGACACTGCCGCAAACCGCTAGCGCCATGCCGCTGATCGGCTTGATAGGACTCGTGTCATTGGCCCTGTTTGCCGCCCTTGGATTCCGCTCCAGGCGCGCCTCGAAAGCCTAAACTCCGAGCCTGCGATTCGCCGTGGTCCCCGTAAGCCAGACCACGGCGCGAGGGGCGTTGCCGTGCTAAGACACATCTTCATTCTCGGGCTGGTAGTAGCCGCACGGACACTTTCAGGACAGGCTCCCGCCGTGGAAGCATCCGAGCAACCGTTGACGCTGCGCGTGACGGCCGACCTTGTACTGCTGGATGTGAGCGTCAAGTCCGTTACGGGCGAACATGTCTCGGGCCTGGCAAAGAATGATTTCAAAGTGTATGAAGACGGCAGGCTCCAGACCGTTTCCCACTTTGCAAGCGAGGACGTCCCGGTTACCGCCGGTCTGGTGATCGACACGAGCGGAAGCATGCGGAGCAAGCGAGTGGAAGTGATAACGGCGGCGCTGGTCTTCATTGCCGCCAGCAACAAGAGCGATGAACTTTTCGTCGTGCATTTTAGCGACGGTGTCAGCCTGGGTCTTCCCCCCGATATCCCGTTCAGCGGCGACACCAACCAACTGCGCTCTGCCCTGTGGACCGGCACGGCTCAAGGCCGGACGGCCCTCAACGACGCGATCGTCTTTGCGCTGGGGCATTTGCAGCAGGGCAGGCGGGACAGAAGGGCCCTCGTGCTGGTCAGCGATGGAGGCGACAACAGCAGCGTTCACGGAACGGAAGACGTGATGCGAACGGTCCTGGAGTCGCGCGCGACTATATATACGATCGGGATTTTCGACCAGGCGGATGAGGACAGAAACCCCGGCCTGTTGAACCGCCTGGCCCGAATCAGTGGCGGCGAGTCGTTCCTGGAGGTTCAGCTTTCCGAGATCAGCGGGATCTGCCGGCAAATCGCCAGCGACATTCGCACGCGGTACACCATCGGCTACGTTCCGATTCGATCCGGCGAAGGGGGTTCGTCGCGAAAGATCAAAGTCATCGCGTCGGCGCCGGGCGGGCACAAGCTGGTAGTACACACGCGCTCGAGTTATATTGTTCCACCTCAACCTGTGTCGGGGGGACAGGATAGCGACCCGAGCCGGAAGGCGGGCCAATGAGACTGCGCATTGTAATCCCGGCGACAGCCCCTCGGACGGTGGTCCGCTACTGTTTTTTGGTTCTCGCAATCGCCTGCCTGGGACTCTATAGCTATACATACCTTGAGCGGGTCATTTACCAAGCAAATGAAAGCCGGGAATTCGACCGGATGGCGGGCCAAGGCACCGCCGCCTTGGTCGCCTCCGCGGACAAAGTCACGCCGGCCACCGGCATGGAGCGCCCGGCCCGGGAAGCCGTGTCATCGCCGGGGATGGCACCTCCAACCGCCCTGGTGGGGCGGCTCTCGGTTCCGAGACTGAATCTGTCCGCCATGGTGCGTGAAGGCATCGACCGAAATACTTTGCAGCTTGCCATAGGCCACATTCCAGCAACGGCGTTGCCAGGCGAACCCGGAAACGTTGGCGTGGCCGGTCACCGCGATACGTTTTTTCGCGGGCTGAAGGATTTGAAGAGCAAGGACGTGATTCAATTCTCGACGTATCGCGGCGATTTCAAATACGTTGTTGAATCGCTCGCCGTCGTCGGGCCGGACAATGTGGCGGTGCTCGCGCCAACGGCGGAAAACGTGCTGACAATGGTGACCTGTTATCCCTTTTCCTATATCGGAACCGCACCCAGGCGATTCGTCGTCAGGGCCAGGCAAGTGTCGCCGCTAACCGTGCTGCCATCAGCTATGGAATGATAAGGAGTGAGCGTGAAAGACGTTTTAGTTGTTCCGCCAGCGCGGATTCTTGTCATCGAAGACAACCGCTCCGACGTCTTTCTTCTGGAGCGGGCGCTGAAGAACCAGGATCTCCGCTTCGAATTAATTCACCTGCTGGACGGCAGCCAGGCCCTCGCTTTTATTCACCGGCAAGGGGCCTATGCCGAGGCGGCTGTTCCCAACCTGATCCTGATGGATTTGAATCTCGCCAAGTATACCGGCGAGGATATCTTGCGCGAGATTCGGGCAGCCAAACACCTGGTGGGTGTTCCGGTTTGCGCGTGGAGTTCTTCCCAGTCCCGCCGCGACGAGTCTCTGCTCAAGGACCTCGGTGTTTCCCGATTCATCACCAAGCCTGCCGGTCTGGATCAATTCCTGGACATCGGCAAGATCATCAAGGATGTGCTGGCAGGTGCCACCGCGGCATGACGAATCGCCACGGCGTTACAATTCAGTCAGTTGGCTGGCCGCCAACCGGGAAACACTGCTTACTGACGGGGTGGCGATGGGCTGCGCGTTGGAGTGGCACGCCGCGTGCTCCGTTGGTCGAGTCTCCGTTGCAGTGATGCGCGTTCGCTCCGCTGGGAAAGGTATGGTGGCGTGGCAAACAAGACCGGCAGTCGTCCGTTAGGCAAGGCAATGCGTTCGCCGCGCCAGCCTGGTTCGGCTCGAAAGCGGCGTGCGGTCCGGGCCGGTAGTGTTTCCATAGCAGCCGCTGAACCTGTTTTGCCTCCGGTTCTGGCGCAGCCGGCCCCCGATGAACACGCAGTAAGCGGTTCACCCCTCATTGTTGGTGTAGGAGCCTCCGCCGGCGGGTTGGAGGCGTTCACCGAACTGCTCACCTGTCTTCCGGCCGATACCGGGTTGGCATTCGTGCTGATTCAGCACCTCGATCCGAGTCATGAGAGCCATCTGACGGAACTACTCTCGAAGGCGAGCAAAATGCCTATCTCCGAGGTCAACGGCGAGACTCGCGCCGAAGCCAATCATGTTTATGTAATTCCACCAAGATGCAATCTGGGCCTTTCCGGCGGAGTCCTTCGAACCCCGCCCCGGCCTGACCGTGGCCGCAATATGCCAATCGATTCTTTTTTCACCGCTTTGGCGGCGGACAGGGGTAACCAAGCGCTCGGCGTTGTTCTGTCGGGAACCGCATCGGACGGGACGCTCGGCCTCCAGGCGATCAAAGCCGCGGGCGGCATCACCTTCGCCCAGGAAGTGCGAACCGCGAAGTTCGACGGTATGCCTCGAAGCGCCATCGACGCCGGCGCGGTGGATTTCGTCTTGCCGCCGTCTGGAATCGCGCTGAAACTGGTGGCCATCGCGCGGGATTCTCTTGTTCCGAAGAACCCGCCGGAGGCCATTGCGCCGGCGTGCGATGCGGAATTAGCCGCCATACTCCGGCTGGTGCGGAGCGCCACCGGCGTGGACTTCACGCATTACAAGCACAGCACTCTCACGCGACGCATCAAGCGGCGCATGATCCTCCGCGGATTCCAAACGCTGGCAGCCTACACCCGCGATCTCGAGCAGAACCGCCAGGAAGCCAACGCGTTGTGCGAGAGCTGTTTTGTCACCGTCACCGCATTCTTTCGGGAACCGGCGGTTCTGGAGGCGGTGAAAAAGCGGGTGTTCCCCGCGATGATCGACAATCGCGGAGCCGAGGATCCTATCCGGATCTGGGTACCCGGATGCGCCACCGGCGAAGAAGCTTATTCGCTCGCCATCTGCCTGCTGGAATTTCTGGAAGGTGCGAAGCTAAGCGTTCCCTTTGAGATTTTCGCTACCGATCTCAGCGAAACCGCGATCGAAAAAGCCCGCGCCGGCACTTATACGGCTGCCGCGCTGGCCCACGTCTCGCCGCGACGATTGGAGCGCTTCTTCACGCGATCCGACCGCGGGTACCAGATCGCGCAGAGCGTCCGGGACGTATGCGTTTTTGCCAGGCACAACCTGGCGGAGGACCCGCCTTTCTCCAGGCTGGACCTCATCAGTTGCTGTAACGTCCTGATCTACCTGGGGGCCGTATTGCAGCGCAAGGTGTTGTCGATCCTGCATTACGCCCTCAAGCCAACCGGCTTCCTGGTTCTCGGCCCATCGGAAAGCATCGGCACGCTTTCCGAATCGTTCCATCAAGTGGACAAGACCCACAAGATCTATTGCATGCAACCCAATACAAGTACGCCGGCGCTACCCCCGACCGGGGAACACCGCGCTGAGGGCCGGGTGGACCTCCGGCAAAAAACTGCTGAGGGCCGCGCAGGGGCGGACGTGCTGAAAGAAGCGGATCGCCTGGTGCTGGCCGAACATGGCCCCCCGGGGGTCGTGGTCGACGGTGACATGAACATCGTTCAGGTCCGGGGCCGCACCGCTCCGTATCTCGAGCTCGCGCCTGGCGAGCCGACCCGGCATCTCCTGAAACTGGTGCGCGAAGGTTTGATTGCGGGCCTGGCCAAGGCGATCGGAGCCGCCGGACAAACCAACGCCGTGGCGAAAGAGCATGGCTTCCGAATCGAAGAAGGCGGCCAGTTAAGAGACGTCACCATCAAGGTGATCCCGTTCATGGGCTCGTCTTCGTCGAAGGAACGCTTCTTCCTGGTCCTGTTTGAGGAAGCCGGGCTGCACGGCCGCCCGCAAGCGATCGACAAGCCCGCCATCGAGGACAGCGTGGGAAGCGCCCGGCTGCAGCGCGAGCTCGTGGCGACCAAAGAGTATCTGCACTCGGTCGTCGAGGATAATGCAGCCACGCTGGAAGAGCTTAGGGCAGCCAACGAAGAGGCGCAGGCGAGCAACGAAGAGCTGGAGAGCGCGCAGGAAGAGTTGGAATCGGCCAACGAAGAATTGAACACGCTCAACGAAGAGCTGAAGATCAGCAACGTGGAATTTGTCAAGGTCAACCGAGACCTGGCCAATCTGCTGGAAAGCATCAGCATACCCCTGGTCATGGTGGGGCGAGATCTGCGCATTCGCCGCTTCACGCGCGCCATTGAACCCATGTTGAATCTGATCGCCTCCGACGTCGGACGGTCGATAACCGATCTTCGGCCTCAAATCGAACTGCCGGACCTGCGGCGGTTGCTGTTGGATGCCATGGAGGGAGGCAATCGGGAACCGCGCGATATCCGCGATTCGTACGGCCGCTGGTATTCGCTGCGCATCCTCCCGTCCGTGGGGCCGGATTTAAGAATCGACGGCGCCGTGCTGATGCTGATCGATATCGATGCCGCCAAGCGCGGTCTGGACTTCGCCGAAGCGATTGTAGAAACGGTGCGGGAGCCACTGGTGATCCTCAACCAGAACCTCGCGGTAGTGAAAGCCAACAAGGCATTCTACGAAACGTTCCAGGCCGTGCGGGAGGAGACCGAGGAGCGCCTGATCTACGACTTGGGGAACGGGCAATGGGACATGCCGAAACTACGCGAGTTGTTGCAGAACATTCTCCCCGCCCACTCCACGTTCCGCGATTTTGAGGTGACCCACCAATTTGAACATGTCGGACGGAAAGTCATGCTGCTCAACGCCAGCGAGATCTTCAATCCGAACGCGCAAGTGCGGACAATTCTACTGGCGATTGAGGACGCAACGGACCGCAAGCAGGCTGAGGAAGCACTTCGTACAACCAATGCCGAACTGCAACATTTTGCCTATGCGCTTACGCACGACCTGCAGGAACCTCTGCGGATGGTAGTGAACTTTACCGAGCTTCTGGGGCGAGAGTATGCCGGAAAGCTCGGCGAAGAAGCGGATAAGTTCATCTCCTATTCGGTGGAGGGGGCCTTGAGAATAGAGGCCCTCCTGAAAGCCCTGCTTGCCTATTGGGACATTTCAGCGCGGGAACAGGGTAGTTTCGCCTCCATCGACGCCAGCACGGTCCTTGCCAAAGCGTTGGCGAACCTCCATGCGGCCATCCTGCAGAGCGGCGCCACCGTGACCTCCGATCCATTGCCAACCGTGGTCGCCGAAGAGATCATGCTGCTGCAGCTTTTCCAAAACCTCATATCCAATTCCATCAAGTACAGGGGCGAGGAGGCGCCGAAGATCCACGTCTCGGCGGAGAAAGACGCGGAGGGCTGGCGGTTTTCCGTGCGGGACAACGGAATCGGTATCGATCCGGGGGACACCGACCGGGTGTTCGGCATGTTCCGGCGCTTGCATGGAAGTGAGATCCCCGGTACGGGCATCGGTCTGGCACTCTGTAAGAAGCTTGTGGAGCGCCGGGGCGGACGAATCTGGGCGGAATCGGAAGCAGGGCGCGGTGCTACCTTCAAGTTCACAATTCCCGCCGGCCCCATAAACGGCCGGAACTCCGGCGCACGGAATGAAAATGAGTGACGCTGACCAGAAACGAACGGAAGACGAAATTGAGCGCTTGCGCGGCGCCCTCGACGTGGAAACCCGCCGGTGCCTCGAGGTGCAGAGGCGGTTGGACCGGGCCAGCGCGGAATTCGAAGAGTTCGTCTCCATGGCGGCTCACAACCTGCGCGAGCCTCTCCGAGACGTAGCCTCATTCAGTCAACTCGTGGCGGAGACCTATGCCGGCCGCCTCGATCTCGATGCCGGGGTGTACCTCAATCGCATCCGGGAGGGAGCGGCCAGAATGCAGTCGTTGCTCGCCGCCGTGGTGGATTACTGGGCCGCGGACACTGACCACCCGCCGTCGAGCCGGACGGACATGGAAGCGATCCTTCGCCAGACACTCCTCTCGACCGATAGGCAGATAACGGAACGGAGCGCAGTCGTCACCCATGACTCTTTGCCGTGTGTGATGGGGGACTTCGACTTACTTGCCAAGGTACTGCATCATCTGATCCGGAATGCCATCGAATATTGCGAAGCGCCATCTCCGCGCGTTCACATTTCGTCCCGGCCGGAAGATCTCGAATGGGTGATTTCGGTGCGCGACAATGGGCCCGGTATCGACCCGGCATTCCAGAATCGAATGTTCCGTGTGTTTAAGCGCCTGCACGGTAAAGAACACCCCGGCAATGGACTTGGACTCGCATTCTGCAAGCGGGTCATCGAGTGGCAGGGCGGCCGCATCTGGATGGAGTCGGCACCGGGGGCGGGATCGACATTTTACTTCACTTTGCCGGCGGCTGACTGATACTTCCCGGCCGTCGCCGTTTTTCCGGCTCACGTCGATGATACGGGTTCTATTCTCGCTGCTGCTGCTCTGCCGGGTGGAGAGCCTGGCGCAATCGGGACCGCGGCCTCCGTGCGGGAACGAGCCCTTTCCTCCCTATCCTGAACTGGATCGCTCACCAAATGTAAAGTTCTGGAGCGAGGCTGACGCCGGCCACAACTGGATACCGCCGGCCTGCACGGGGTGGGCTGGAGAGGGCTTTGCCACGCTGGTAACGACAGTCGCCAGATTTCGTAATGACTCGGGCGCCGAGGGCTTGCTGCGCCGCATGGGGGCAACCTCGAAACTCGCGGGTATGCGCTACTGGTCGACGACCCACAAACAGTGGCAGACACTGATCGTAGACGCCTACGCTTTGACGGGGCCGGAGCCAAGCCGCCGCCGCCAGGACTTCACACTCGATGAAATGAAGGAAGGCAAGGTGCTCTACCTGGAGCAGGCCGATAATCTCACGGGCACGGCCATTTACCGCATGCACATTGCCGAGGCTTCCAAAGACCGGCTGGTTTTCGCCGTCGAGAACGTTGGCGCCATGCGCTATCTTTTCGTGACGGTCTTCCATCCGGGTGAGATGCAGTCGATCTACTTTCTGGACCGCGAATCGGACAGTGTCTGGCGGTACTACAGCATCGTGCGAACAGGGCGGAACGCGAGCCGGCTGGTGGCGGGACATGAATCTTCCTCGATTAACCGGGCCGTCGCGTTCTATCGCTCGCTGGTCGGGATTCCCACCGACCAGGAGCCCCCGGCGGCGCCATGAGTGCCAGGGCCCGCGCTCGGTTTATTGGGAAAAAGATGCTCCTTCCCCGCGGCGGCCGAAGGGTGGCGTAGGTCGGTGTCCACTGCCTGCAATCGTTCAAGGTCCTTGGACTCCCTGGCCCACTCGCTGCTGTTAGTCGCATTCGATCCGCCGGCAACGCCATGGTCGTGGTAGAAAGCCAGCATATCGCTTCGAAGTTCCTGGGGAATTTCGGTATAGTGGCCCTGCAACTTGTGTAGTAGCTGCGCGTAAGTAGCATCGGTCAAGCTATATTTCCCCGCCGCGGTGAACGTTCCCACATCAAGATTGTCGTTCGGCAGCTTCAGACGGTTAACCTGCTGTTCCGAAAGCAGTCCGCGGTAACTCTCAATCGTCGAATTGAAGCTGGCCATGTACATCTTTTCGATCTCGGGTGTCAACCTCTCAAATGCCAGCACCCGGAGCGGTCCCACCTTCGGCACGATCCGAAACACAGATGCCATGAATCGGGACCGGATTCCGGGCCGGCGATAGGTGGCCCCCCAGTTCTTTTCGTAGCTGGAACGGGACAAGTTGTAGAGGAATATCTTCCGCGTAACGCTGGGAGCATCTTTCCTGATCTCCTGTTTCTTGAGTTGCCATGCAACCTTCGTGATAGCCGGAAGAACCGACCCTACCGCGCGGCGATACGAGCCGATGGCGAGATCCACATTCATGAATACTTTTTCCAGCGTCATCCCATAGGTATCCTGAAACGCCCGGTCGAGCAGGGGTTTTGCCACTTCAAAGCCAATGAAGGTTTTGTATGCAGCGGAGGCGTAGCGGCCCTTGGCAGACTGAAAGACATCGAAAGCGAACTCCGTCTTAGCGTGGGCACGAGGGTCGTCGGCATACGTTACTACGTTCCCGAACTTCCGTCCAAGCTTGGGATAGAACAAAGGAACGGCCCGGTTGACGGCAATCGCGTGGCCATCGTTATCGGCGGCATAGTGCGATAACGCTCCCAGCGCGAACGCATACTCATTCAGGTTTTGAGAGTCGCGGATCAGGTTGAGGATGAAATCGCCGCTCCGGACGTAATGGGTCAGGTTGCTGAAGAACTTACTTCCGAACGGGTAATATCCTAAATCCTGAATAATGCAGCCACCGTAGGCGAAGGCGTGGGCCGCGGTCAATTCGTCCCCGGTCGCGGCCGGGAATCGTTCGAGCAGAAGTGGTTTGATCGCGCTATCCCAGGTGGAATCGATAATGGCTTCGTGGGAAAGCACGGAATATGAGTTGGCGGCTGAAGGCAGGAATACGAGCAACAGCCCAGGAGCCGCCAAGTGCCAGATGTGTTGGCGCGTACGATTCTCCTCATGGTTGTGGAGGCACGTTCGTGCCCAACGCCGCTTGTGTGCGCGCTCTCGCCATCATGGCGTATGCGCCGCGGCAAACTCTGCACTTTTGCCGCAGACTTGCGTTCGCCTGTTATGGCCCACAAAGTGCTCACACTTTCCAAACGTAAATTGTCATACAATGCGGACGAACGATATTTTGGCGGAGTTGCGTGAGGAACGGGCACAAGTCGAGTTGCAGATGACTGCCCTTACGGAAGCCATCTCGATCTGTGAGCGGCTGGAGGATGGCGGCCACGGAACCACAGGACGCCCGAAGGGTCCCGGCCAGAAGCCAACTCTTTCACGGCGCCAGGCGGTCCAATCAATCTCGACTGCCGGCTTGGACCGCTAGATCGGCCAGGGCAGCAACGCTGCATTCGGATGTCAGATCCGCCGGTCCAGCGCGCCCGCGAACTGTTTTTCGGATCGGAAAATCTCGCATCTTCAGGTGCAGCTTTTGCATCCCGGTGCCGGCGTATTCCGCTATCCCCGCTGGCGTAGCGTGATCGGCCTTCAGAATAAGAGGGGTTCTGTTGTGGACCGCCTCGTGCAACCGATAAAGGCAATGCCGCGGGGAGCGAACGGCACTGGAGAGGGGCAGCAGTATGGGCCACTTGAACAAGCAACTGGACCCAGCGCAAACAGGGTGCGTAGCTGAAAAGCTGGAAGCCGACCTGCGCAAACGGGTTGTGGGGCAGGACGAAGCAATCCACCAGATCGTCAACACGTATCAGACGTTCCTGGCCGGAATGTCGAGTTCCGGACGGCCGGTTGGCAGCTTTCTCTTCCTGGGGCCGACGGGATCCGGCAAGACCCGGATGGTGGAGGCGGCGGCCGAGAGCCTCGCGGGCGATATGCGGGCCGTGGTCAAGATCGACTGCGCCGAGTTCCAGCACAGCCACGAGATTGCGAAACTGATTGGCTCGCCGCCAGGATATCTGGGCCACCGGGAAACTCATCCGCTGTTGAGCCAGGATCTGTTGAATCAGTTTCAAACCGAGACGTTCCGGCTGAGCTTCGTGCTTTTCGACGAGATCGAAAAGGCTAGCGATGCACTTTGGAACCTGCTGCTCGGCATCCTGGACAAGGCTGCACTAACCCTGGGCGATAACCACCGCGTGGATTTCTCGCGCGCCATAATCTTCATGACCAGTAACCTCGGAGCGGCCGAAATGGGTTCCATCCTTCGTCCTAACTTCGGATTCGCCTCCTCCGAAGTGGCGCGCCGCCGTATGGAAGGGAAGGCCGACGAGGGAGAGGCCGGTAAGGTCACTCGGGCAGGTTTGGACGCTGCTCGCCGCAAGTTTGCACCCGAGTTCATCAATCGCATCGATAAAACGGTCGTGTTCCGAGTGCTGGGCGCGCCCGAGCTGCGCGAGATTCTGACGATCGAACTGAAAACCGTGCAGGAGCGTATCTTCCGTGCCGTTCCCTGCGTCCCTTTCGTATTCTCCGTCACAGAACCGGCCAAGGATCACCTGTTGCAGCAAGGAAGCGACGTGAAGTACGGGGCGCGTCACCTGAAGCGCGCCATCGACCAATCCATGGTGAATCCGCTTTCGAACCTGATTGCCACCGGGCAAGTTTGCGGCGGCGACTTGATCCGCGTCGATTATGACGAAACGTGCGGCCGCTTGTCTTTCTTCAAAGACGCCGAGAATATGCCTTATTCTGCTATGGCGGAGATGGCTGACATCTGCGTGGTGGCGCCCGCTCCACCGCTTCAGGCCAAGGCGGTCGAGCACCCCCCGGCGGCAGTCAGTGTTCGTTCGTCCCGCCGCTAGGCGGTCGGCAAATCCCGCACTTCAGGTGCAGCCTTTGCATCGTTGGCTTCAGTGGATTCCCCTAACTCCACGCCGGCTCAGCGGCCCCCGCCGCCGAATCACCGGGGTCCGATGTGGACCGTCTCGTGCTACTGGCTAGGGGCGGCCCGCACGGGCGCAAGGGGTTGCCATGACGACAGCACCGACGGATAGAGGCACCTTTAAAGACATCCTTGAACAAAAGGAGGTCGAGCTGGCTCGGGTATTGCGAAGACGGGACGGCATAACCATCGAGAAGAGCGCGGATCCAATGGATGAGATTCAATATGCGACGGAACGGGATCAGGCGATTCGAACCGCGGACCGCGATTCCCATCTGCTGCGTCAGGTAAAAGCTGCATTGCGGCGGATTCACGACGGCAGCTTTGGAAGCTGTATTGAGTGCGAATGTACAATTGGCCCAAAGCGTCTCGCAGCCTTGCCGTGGGCGCCGCTTTGTATCGAGTGCCAGGACGCCGCCGACCGGGAAATGGAGTCTCTCCACGAAACTGCCGCGTGATTAGCAGTAGCCGGCGCTTCGTTCGTTGAAAGAGGCGGGTGCAGTCTTGAAGATAACCTCGAGCCTTCGAACTATCGCGTTTTTGGGCAACTACTTGCCGCGCAAATGCGGCATTGCCACATTTACATCCGACTTGCTTGGCGCCGTGGCCGCGCGCCATACCCAAAGCCGGTGCTTCGCGGTATCGGTCAATGACATCGAGGGATGCTATCGGTATCCGGAAACTGTGCGCTTCGAGATTGAGGAGCAAAATCCGGGTTCTTACCGGTGCGCCGCCGACTTCTTGAACTCGAGTGATGTGGACGTTGTCTCGATCCAGCACGAGTTCGGAATTTTTGGCGGGCCGGCCGGTAGCCACTTGTTGCTCCTGCTGCGCCAATTGGAAGCGCCCGTCGTCACCACGTTGCACACCGTTCTCCTCAAGCCGAATGCCGACCAGTCTCGCGTGATGCGGAGTCTGATCGCGCACTCCACCCGGCTGGTGGTCATGACGGAGCGCGCCCGAACGATTCTGCGGGAGGTGTACCAGGCGCCTCCGGCCAAGATCGATCTCATCCCGCATGGTATTCCCGACGTAACATTCGTTGCCCCGGACCGTTACAAGGATCAGTTCGGCGTTGCCGGGAAGATGGTGTTGCTGACGTTCGGGCTGTTGTCGCCGAATAAGGGAATTGAACATGTGCTCAACGCTCTCCCCGATGTCGTGGAAGAGTTCCCTGACGTGGTCTACATCGTGCTGGGAGCCACGCACCCCCACGAGTTGCGCACGCGGGGCGAAGCCTACCGGCTCAACCTCGAGGCCATCGCCAGGAAAAACAGACTCGAAAATAACGTCATCTTTCACAACCGCTTTGTGGAGCTGAAGGAACTGACCGAGTTCATCGGCGCGGCGGATCTTTACATTACTCCCTATCTGGACGAAGCCCAGATTACATCGGGAACATTGGCTTATGCGTTCGGCGCGGGCAAGGCCGTGATCTCAACGCCGTACTGGCATGCCGCCGAATTGTTGAGGGACCAGCGTGGCGTGCTGGTGCCATTCGCGGATCCAAAGGCCATCGCGCGCGAGGTGAGTGGATTATTGCGCGATGAAGCGCGCCGGCGGACTATGAGCGATAACGCCTACAAGCTGGGCCGCACCATGGTGTGGCGCAACACGGCGGGACTCTACGTGAATTCCTTCGAAGCGGCCCGGCGGCCGAAAACAGCCATGCCCCGCGTGTTCGCTGCAGCGAGCGGGCTTGGCCATCGGCCGCATGCATCGCCGGAACTGAATCTGGATCACCTTTACCGCATGACCGATTCGACGGGCATTTTCCAACACGCTACCTTCACCGCGCCGAATCTCGCGGAAGGCTACTGCACCGACGACAACGCTCGCGCTCTCATCCTGGCGGTGTTGCTCGGCCAGTTGGAGGAGGCTCCGAAGCGTGTCCGAACACTGGCCGCAACCTACTCCGGGTTTTTGAAGGCCGCCTTCGATCCGAAAACGGCGCGCTTCCACAACTTCCTCAGCAATGAGGGCCGTTGGCTCGATGAGCGAGGATCCGAAGATTCTCATGGCCGCGCGATTTGGGCCTTGGGCACCGCGGTAGGGCGCTCGCCGCTCTGGAGTTTGCGTGTGCGGGCCGACTCACTCTTCGCGCAGGCCCTGCCAGCCGTGAAGGACTTCACGTCGCCGCGAGCCTGGGCATTCAGCTTGATTGGCATTCATGAGTATTTGCGCCATGTGAAACATGACTGCCCGGCCGCCGGTCTCCGCGAAGATCTGACTGAGCGGCTAGTGACGATCTTCGACAGAGTTGCCGGGCCCGGGTGGACCTGGTTTGAAGATGGGTTGACTTACGACAACGCTAAGCTCGCCCATGCCCTGCTGGTCAGCGGTCTCGCCACCGGCCAGAGAAGCGTCTACGAACGAGGCATACAGGCATTGCGCTGGCTTGTGGACGTACAGACCTCGCGGGGTGGCCACCTCCGGCCCATCGGCAGCAACGGATTCTATAAGCGGAATAGCGCGCGCGCGGATTTCGACCAGCAGCCTATCGAGGCGCAGACCACCATCTCGGCCTGCCTGGAAGCGTACTGCGCCACAGCCGACCCATGGTGGTACGAACAGGCGCAACGCGCCTTCGACTGGTTCCTTGGCCGGAACGATCTCGGGCTGGAACTCTATGCCGTCCAGACTGGCGGCTGCCGCGATGGATTGCATCCGGACCGTGGCAACGAAAATCAGGGCGCGGAATCGACACTGGCATTTCTGCTGTCCTTGGCGGAAATGCGGCTGGCACAAAACACCGCGGCCGGCGCTCAACGGGCCGGCGGTATGGCAGCCCGCATCGTCCAATGAAGCCAATCGAGGTAAGACGAAGCACTGTTATTTTAGATCCGGACCGCACGCATGTGCTGGCGAGGCCTTTCCGTCTGATGAGCGACCAGCGATCCGTCAAGATCGCCGCCCGCGTCATGGCTCTTCCAGAAAACGAAGTCCATACCCTCTTGGAGGGGGTGCGGGCTGAATTCGGGGACCGCCAGCTGAAGATCGACGAGTTTCTGCGCCGCCGGTTTGACGAGGTCAGCCCCTGTCTGCTCGACGGCCAACAACTGTCCGACGAGCGGAAGTTGCTGCTGGGCGGGTATTTCACTCACGAGTATTCGGTCGAAGCCGCGGCATTGTTCAACCCCTCGATGGTTCCGCACCCGGATCAGGCGGGCGTTCCGTCCGGTTCATTGCGCTTCATTCTGAGCCTGCGTGCCACGGCCGAAGGGCACGTGTCCTCCATCGCTTTTCGCAGCGGAGTATTGGACGCCGCGAGCAGCATCACAATGGACGTCCCTTCCCGCTACAGCCTCGAACCCATGCAAGTACCCAATTCGACGTTTGAGAAGCCGCTGTTTGAACGGAAGCTGCGAGAACTCTGCCTCGTGGGCGATTTCAACCGCGAGGTACTCAACGGTTTGCCGGACGCGTTCACTCTGGAAGAACTGCGCGCCAGCATCACTCGAACCGCGGCCCAGATCCCGGAGAGTGAGCGGTTGACAGGCAAGAGTATAGCCAGGGAAACCCTAATGCTCGCCCAATCCAACTACGAAGTACAGTTCGCGCCGGAGTCGGATCTGTCGGAGCGAGTGTTGTTCCCGGTTACTCCTTCACAGAGCAACGGGATCGAGGATGCTCGCTTCGTCCTTTTCCATCGGGAAGACGGTACGCTAACCTATTACGCGACGTATACCGCCTACGACGGAAGAATGATTCTGCCCCAGTTTCTCGAGACATCCGATTTTCTACGGTTCAAATTCATCACATTGAACGGTCCGGCCGTCGAGAACAAAGGCATGGCGCTCTTCCCTCGAAAGATCGGAGGCCGCTACGCGATGCTGGGCCGGCAGGACGCGGAGAATATCTATGTGATGTTCTCCGATCATCTCCATTTCTGGCATAACATGCAACTGATTCTGGAGCCCCGGTTCCCCTGGGAATTTATCCAGTTAGGCAACTGCGGCTCGCCGATCGAAACCGCGGCCGGCTGGCTCGTAATCAGCCACGGAGTGGGGCCAATGCGAAAGTACTGTATCGGCGCGTTCCTGCTCGACCGTGACGACCCGGCGAAGGTAATCGGCCGGCTGCCTGAACCACTGATCAAGCCGAATCCAACCGAGCGCGACGGCTACGTGCCCAATGTCGTTTACTCGTGCGGCAGCCTGGTGCATAACGGGCAGTTGATCATTCCTTACGGGATATCCGACTACGCTACAACCTTTGCCGCGATGCCGGTGCAACAGGTCCTGGCTGCGATGGTATAGTTGCCATGACAGCTCGCCGGTAGGATGCCACAAGCAGAACCTGCACCCCTCGCGGCAGAACCTGCACTTCCTGAACGCCGGACGATGTCCGCGTGGCGCCGGGCTGGTAGATCCTCCACGCTGCCGACTCACAACATCGTTTGTATGCACCGTGCCCCATGGCACGGCGCCGCGCGCCGGAGATGGCTCCAGCCGTGCACTAACAGTTAGCTCTCCCGAATAAGTATTCGGCGCGAGAGCGCCAGGACTAAAGAGTAACACTAAGGACAAAATGAAGACTATCTGCCTGTTCATGACGGTATGTGGACTTGTAGCCGCCCAGTCGTCGCAAGCTCCGAACCCGGTTCAGCAATCAACCGACAATACGGCCAGAATGGCCAATGGCGCGATACCCATTTATCGCGTAACCGTGGTCGAGCGGACCACCAAAGCAATCAACTACAATCACCGCAGTGGATCCACGAAGATCGATTTCCGTGGAACAGCCCTGTTGCCGGGCGCGCGCGGCGAGGCCACGGTGGAGAGCAAGCAAGGCGTCATCAAAATCGACGCGCGCATGGAGAAACTCCAGCCGGCCAGCAAGTTCGGTCCCGAATACCTGACCTATGTAATGTGGGCCATCACTCCCGAAGGCCGCGCCACCAATGTTGGCGAAGTGCTTTTGAACGGAGACAGGAGCAAGCTGGACGCAACCACCGAGTTACAGTCGTTCGGCTTGATTATTACCGCTGAGCCATATTTCGCGGTAACTCAACCCAGCGATGTCGTGGTCATGGAGAATTTCGTCCGGCACGACACAATCGGAACGATAGAATCGGTCGAAGCGAAGTACGAGCTCTTGCAGCGGGGCCAGTACACCCTCAACGTTAACCCGGCCGAGATCAAGCCGCTGGCGTTGGACCCCAAGGTGCCATTGGAGCTCTACGAGGCGCGCAATGCCGTCCAGATTGCACGCTGGACCGGCGCTGACAGGTATGCCCCTGAAACCTTCCAGAAGGCCGTCGAGGGCTTGGGGAATGCCGAGGGCTACTTGACGGGCAAGGCGGGAAGCAAACCCATTGGAACGGTGGCGCGCGAGGCCGTCCAGATGGCCGAAGATGCCCGCATCATTACAGTAAAGAAGATCGAAGAGGAGCATCTGGCCGCCGAGCGCCAGGCCGGCGTGGAGCGTGAGGCGAAAGCTGAAAGCGCACGCGCCGCGGCACAAGCCGACGCCGCGCGCGTTGCACGGGATGCCGAGGCGGCTAAGGTTGCCGCGCAGGTTGAATCGGATCGCGTGAAGCAAGAGAACGCCGCGAAGATGGAGACTGCCCGGCTTGAAACCGACCGCGCAAAACGGGATAGCGATGCGCGGATGGCTGCCGCCCAGACCGAAGCCGATCGCCTGAAACACGAGAACGACGCCAAAACGGCTGCCGCCCAGACCGAAGCGGAACGGCTCAAAAAGGATAGCGATGCGCAGATGGCTGCCGCCCAGACCGAAGCGGATCGCCTGAAACGCGAGAACGACGCCAAAACGGCTGCCGCCCAGACCGAAGCCGATCGCCTGAAACGCGAGAACGATGCGCAGCGGGCTACTGCCCAGGCTGACCTCGATCGCGCGGCCAAGGAGAAGGCGCAGGCGGAGTTCGATAAGACGGAACTGCGAGCTCAGCTACTGAGACAGTTCAACCTCATTCTACAGACCCGCGATACAGCACGCGGACTGATCGTAAACATGTCGGATGTCCTTTTCGACACGGGCAAGTATTCATTGCGGCCTCTGGCGCGCGAGAAACTCGCCAAGGTGGCCGGCATCGTCGCCGGGCATCCGGGCCTGAAACTGGACGTCGAGGGTCACACTGACAGCGTCGGCGGCGATGAGTACAACCAGCGGCTTTCCGAGCAACGCGGCTCCTCCGTGCGCGACTTCCTGACCCAGGAGGGAATGCAGGCGGATGCCGTCACGTCAAGAGGCTTCGGAAAAACCCAGCCGGTGGCTTCCAATGACACCGCGGCGGGCCGGCAGCAGAATCGGCGCGTGGAAATAGTGGTCTCCGGCGACATAATCGGCACGGAGATCGGTACGCCGATCGCAGCCAGGTAATCGGAGGGTGACATGACGCGGGGGCTGGCACGGGGCACGCCGAATGGCGCGGCCCCCGCGGTTACGGATTGATCCGTGATCACCGCCAGCGTGAGCGGATCATTGGGTCAACACCTTCACGAGCCGGTAGAGAAACTCGAAGCTCTCGTAATAGGCGGCCACCGGAAGGCGTTCGTTGGCACCGTGGGCGTTGCCGAAATCGAGCTCGCCGAACGCGCCGCTCACTCCCAAGGCGGTGAAGCCGGCCCGGCGCAAGTGAATCGAGTCGCTCGCCCATGGGTCCATCACGGGGAAGACGGGCATCCCCGGCCACATCTCCCGCGTCAGCTTTTCGACCGCTCCCATCACTTCGGGCAACATCGCCGACGCGGGAGCCGGACGTGGGGCGTACAGAGTGGTGACGGCGATTCCTGGATCGGCCAGCGCGCCGGTCAGGTAGTCGTGGACGAACTCGACCGTATCGCCCGGGAACACACGGCAATTGATGACCGCCGAAGCCGTCTGCGGCAAGGCGTTACTTGCGTGTCCGCCTTCGATCCGCGTGGCCACGCAGGTGGTTCGCAGGATGGCATTGAAATAGGGCGATCCGGCTGCCAGTCGCGCGGCGGCATCGAGGTCCGGCGGATCTTTCGCGACCGCCCGCATGTCCGCCGCCAGTGGGCCGGTTTCCAGCGCCGCCATGCGTTCGAAATAGGTGCGCGTGGTCTCGTTGAAGCGGAACGGCGGGTCATGCTCGGAGAACCGCGCCAGCCCCTTGGCTAGTTGGTAGATGGCGTTCTCCTTGACCGGCAGCGAACTGTGGCCGCCTTGGCTGTTCGTCTGGGCGCGGAAGCTGACGTTGGTCTTCTCGCTGGTCTGCACCGTCATGCGGAGACGGCGGCCCTTTTCGATCTGTCCGCCGCCGGCATCCAGGTTCAGGCAGTAGGCCGCGTCGATCCATTCGCGATGATTGGTGACCAGCCAGTAGACCCCGTTGGCGTTTCCGCCTTCCTCATCCGCGGTAAGAGCGACGATGATGTCCCGGACGGGCACGAACCCCTCGCGGCGCAGGCGGATCAATGTGTCGACCAGCGCCGCCACGCCGCATTTCATGTCGAGGACGCCGCGTCCATAGTAGAACCCATCGCGTTCGGTTAGGCGGAACGGGTCCAGCCCGGCCGCCCAACCTTCCTTTGGCGCATCGACCACGTCAAGGTGCCCGATCAGCAGGATCGGCTTTCTGTCCCCCTTCCCACGCAGGCGCACCACCAGGTTCTGCTTGTCGGCGCTCGGCCCGGCGAGGATCATGTCGGAATCGGGGAACCCGGCGGCGCGCAGACGCGACGCCATCGCCTCGGCAGCCTTGGTTGAACCGAAAGCCGCCGTGCTGTCGATCTCCACCAGTTCCCGCAACAGCTCCCGCTGAAACGCGTGGCCTGCCGGATCGTCACCCTGCGCCGGCAGAACTGGCGCCGCCAGCCAGGCGAGCATTATGCCAATACAAAGCGATAGTATTCTCATCGGATCAGAATGCCTTCTACGTCGCCGAGACGAAAGATAAACGCCCAGCCGTAGAAGTTGTTGGCCAAGGCTACAGCCACCTCATTATCGCCCGCCTGGAGCGGCAAAAGAAAGGAGCCGTTCTGCAAGGAGCATCGCCCATCGGGCGGCTTCCTCGCTGTTGGCGGCTGATACAGGTTCTTGTCCGCATAGACCAGCTTGCCGTTCACGAAGACCCAGGCCTCGCGAACCCAGCCGAAATCGACCTTCTTGGTCCCGCTCTCACTGGATCTGATTGTCGTTTTAAGCCAGACCATTGCGCGGTTCGGACCAAAAGAGGGAATCGGATATCCGAAAACGCGGCTGACGTTCACCAGCCCCGAACGTTCGGCTGCCAGCGGTTGCCATGCCGCGGTTGGCGCCGGCAGATCCGCGATTGCCGGTTCCTTGCCGGCCGCCAGAGTGGAATACGGCGAGAGTTGCCAATTCCGCAGATAACGGCGGTCGCTCGCCGTAGCGTCTTCCTCCGGCTCGGCCGGGAGCCCTTCCACCTTGTTCACGGCGACTGTCAGGTTGGCGAAGAATCCAGGCCCTAACAGCCAGATTGCGCCCTCCGATGCATCTCCTTCGAGCCTGCCGATCTTCAACGTCGGTGTTGGGGCGCCGTTGATGAAGACGTTCATCCGCTGTCCCGAAACTACGAGCTTTACATGGTTCCAGCCGCCCTCTTTCAAGGGCGCCGGACCCTGATACTGCGGAAAGAGATCCCAAAGCATCACGCCGTGCGTTACCGGCGTGTATTGGATGCAGTCCGCGGCTTCGGGGCAATTCGGTTTGGGTCGCAGATAGAAGTACTCCAAGCTATCCATGCCTCGCAGCCGGAAGGCGATCCCCGTACCCATGCCCCCGGCGGATTCGACATCGAACTCAATGGTGCCGTTGCCAAAGACAAAGTCGTTCAGGATGGCCCAGCTTCCGTTCTTCAGTTCAAGTGAGTCGAGGCCCCCGTGCTGCACGAACTCCACGCCGCCATGGGTCGTCCAGCGGCTGGCGGTCATGGCTATCTTTTCCGGTTCGGCGCCGGTTGCGGTGCAAAGCACCGGTAAAAGGCACAGGCCCGTGACGAAGCATGCGATTCGCACGCCTCTGATGAGAGAACTGCTGGCGGAATTTGTCATATCAGTACCCGTTCGATGAGCTGCCGGCCTCCATAATTGGCGGGAAATTATTTATCGAGTGTCTTCCACAAAAACTCGATGTTATATCGGTGAATTCCCAGAGTCTCGTATGCCGTGCCGCGAGCGAATTCATCACGCAGGTCGGCGGCTTCGGGAAATCGCTCCTTCAGCGCTAGAGCGGCCTTCGCCTCCTCCAGCGTCTTGCCTTCGGCCTTCATGCGGCGCACTTCGCTCCAGAGTTTCTCCAGGTAGGAGAGGAACTGCTGGAACTCCGCCTTGTTCATGAGGACATTGCCGTGGCAGGGAATGAACCGGGTGCTCTCATTGGCTTCGCCAATCAGCATGCGCAGCACCACCAGCCAGTTGTCTACAACCTGCTTCGGTGGCATGGATGGCGCCGCCGCCATACCCGTGTCCACCGGGTTGCCTCGGACCCCGAGTATCGGAATCACGCCTGGGATGAACAGACTTCCGGTCACTGCCAGGTTCTCTTCGGGAACGCTGATAATGGTATCCGAAGGCGAATGAGCCTGGCCGTAGTAAATCAACCGAACTGTCATGTCGCCGAGGTTCAGTGTCAAATGGCTGTCGAAGGTGATTGTGGGCGGCACGGTGACAAGACCGCCGCGGTAGCGCGCCACGACCCTCTTCATGGACTCTTCGTTTTGGGCAAACTTGAGAGGCTCGATTGTCTTGGGCATCGCCTTCTCGTACAGGGCGAACTGAGGAGTGTCGAGAATCGTGGGGTCGTTCTTGAGAAAGTACGTCCGCATGAATGCGATCTCATTGAGCATCCTGGCGCGGTCCCACTCATGCCCAACGATCGGCAGATCGGCGTACGCGCCGTTGCCGCCCGTGTGGTCGCCGTGACCGTGTGAGTTGATGAGATAGGCGAAATCGCTGCGCTTGAACTCCGCCTGGATCGCGTTGCGAACCGCTTTGGCGATATCCATGTTGATCGGCGCGTCCACAACGACCATTCCTTTTTGCGTGGCGAGCGCCAGGACGGCCACGGCGCCGTCCCGGGAGCCTACGTTGAACACGGCCGAGCGCGCACTCAGGCGGTGCACCACGATCTCGGGTATCTGGGGCTGGGACTGGGCCTGCGCTCCGGCCGGCGCGCCTATCGCGACGGCACCAACCAGGAGGAACACTGCAACCATGAACCGGTTTTTCATAAGACCCGAGTCTAAAGTAGTTACAGATCTGGAATTGATGAAAATCGACGGGCGGCGCCCTGGAGCGCCAAGCGGCGGCGGCGGTCGCCGAACGGCATTCCGCCGGAAAAGCCCGGCAGGACGGATTTGCCGCTTCAATGAACAGAGTTAAGATGAGCAGAGTTCAAATGGCTCTTAGTCGGCCACGTCTCTTCGCGCTGGTATCCGGTTCCGCATGGCTCTTGCTGGGTGTAGTGGAGATCATGTCGACCGCTCTCAGCCAAGCAACCCTGAACATCGCGATTTTCGAGGCCGTTGCGGCCATGACGATTTCGGGGTTCCTCGCCTGTTTCGGGCTCTTCTGGTCGTTTGAGAAACTGGACCGGAGACTCAGGGGCGGACTTCTGGTGGGAGCGGTTGCGGCAGCGTGCCTGGTTGCGTCGGCTGCGCGAACTATGTTTGTGATCCTCCTGCGGCACTTCGGCATGACCGTGTTCCTGGGTGGTCCCCACCTGCGCTGGCAGGCCGTCTGTGCAAGCACACTGTGGGGGAGCGGGCAATTGGGGCTGTGCTCGGGGTTGTACTTTATGATCTGCTACTGGATCGAACTGCAGGACCAGCGGGAGAAGACTCTTCACGCCACCGCTCTGGCTCACCAGGCGCAGTTGCAGATGCTGCGTTACCAGCTCAATCCGCATTTTCTGTTCAACACCCTGAACTCCATCCGGGCGATGATCTTCGAGGATCCCGGGAAATCCCGCCAGATGATCACCAAACTCGCCGACTTCCTCCGCTATTCGCTGGATGGCGAGGCGCGAGAGACCACCGTTGGTGGCGAGATTGCCGCCCTTCGCGGCTACCTCGAGATCCAACACATCCGCTTCGAAGAGAAGCTCAAAGTCAACATCGAAGTTGATCCGCGGACGGCAGGCATCGCGATTCCCAGCTTCGTGATCCATGGGCTGGTGGAGAACGCCATCAAGTACGGCATGGATACCAGCCCCATGCCGTTGAACGTGCTGATTCGGGTTTCGATCGAGGATGGCCGGATTGAGATCCGGGTTCGCAACAGCGGCAGACTCGTCGCCCGAGACGCCACCGCTTCCGGCGCCGCCGTGGGAACCGGATCCGGTCTTCGGAACATCATCCAGCGCCTGGAGTTGAGCTTCCCGGGCAGATACTCCTTCGAGATTCACGAGAACGACGGATGGGTTAGCGCTGAAATTGACCTGAAGCTGGAGACGCAGCTCGCGTGAAACATTACCGCGCATTGATTGTCGATGATGAGAGGCTGGCGCGCGTCGAGTTCCGCTGTCTCTTGCGGGAGCACCCACGGATTCAGGTGTGCGGCGAAGCCGAATCGGTCGAAGAGGCGGCCGTCCTGATTCAGCAGACGGCGCCCGACCTGATCTTTCTCGATGTGAAAATGCCGGGTGAGTCCGGCTTCGAACTCTTCCAGCGCGCCAGAGTGGATGCGCACGTGGTCTTTGTCACGGCCTATGATGAGTTCGCGGTTCGGGCGTTCGAGGTGAACGCTTTGGATTACCTGATGAAACCAGTCGATCCGGAACGGCTGGCGAGAACCGTGACCAGATTCCTGGCGCATTCGAAACCGCTGGCCGCACCGCGCCCCCTCGAATACTCGGATTCGATTTTTCTCCAAACGCAGGAGTCACCCCGCTTCGTGAAAGTGGCCTCGCTGGTTTCGATCCAGGCTGAAGGGGACTACACATCACTGGTTGCGACGTCCGGGCCGCTCGGTTTGGTCCCGACTTCCATGCGGGAATGGGAGCGCCTGCTCCCGGCCAGGCATTTCTGCCGCATCCACCGCTCCACGATTATTAATTGCGAGCAGGTCGTCCAGGTTGAGAAGTGGTTCAACGACTCCTACCGGGTTCATCTCAGGCACGTCGATCAGCCCCTCGTGATGAGCCGCCGTCACTCCGCCGGTTTCCGCCAGCGGTTTGGGATCTGACGGCGCCGTTTAGCGGCGCTTAGCGCCGTTCGGCGATGCCATCCGCCGCTTGTCGTTTTTCCGGCTGGCCGGCGTTGCCATCGCGCGCAAAATGGTGGAGTCGATTGACGGCAAAACCATGGCTAATCATTTCTCCTTTGCGTTATTGTTTGTGTCCTCGTCTCTTATCGCCGGTAGCCCGTCTGCCGCGCCCGGCGTGGAAACTAACCCGGATATCGGCATCACCGTGCGCCGGATCAGCCCCCGCACCGCGGTGTTCAATGCCGGCCCCTGGGATAACGCGGTGGTGGCGATCGCCACTCAGAAAGGAATCGTCGTGGTCGATTCCGGCTTCTCGAAGACCATCGCCAAAGCGTATCGCGAGGCGATCCAGGCGGAGTTCAAACGGAGCGACTTCGCTTTCCTGATCAACTCGCACGAACACGCCGATCACATGTTCGGCGACAGCGCATATTCCGATATCCCGTTAGTCGGCAGCGAGGCTCTGCGCGCCGCCATCCTCAAGATGAAGTCCGATCCCGCAATCGTCGCCTGGTTCATGGAGTGGCCGGAGAAGGACTTAGGTTTTCTGCGGCAATATCTGCTCAAGAACAATCCCAAAGGGCTCGAAAGCCCCCGGTTCGCCCAGGTCGAGCGGTTTTGGAAGGCGGTAGAAGCCGACAACCCCACCGGTGCCGACCTGATCCTGCCGGCCATCACGTTCGATCGCCGCATGACTTTGAACCTCGGCGACGTTTCCGTGAGGCTATTCTCCTTCGAGCTCTTTCACTCGATGGCGGACGTCATCATAAGCGTCCCCGAGGAGAACCTCGTACTCACTGAAGCCGTGTTTTCTCCTGGCCGGCTACCCCACATCAATTTCACGGATGGAGCCGGGGAGAGGTTGACGGCCGAGATGTTGACGGTCGAGATAGTGAACAACTGGATTGCGGTGCTCCATGAGGTTCTGAACCAAGCCGACGAGAAAACGCAATTCCTGGGTTGTCATGGCCGGGCCGTGATGAACAAGGCACAGTGCGCGCATGAGGCCGCGTATCTGGAGAAGCTCTGGAACGAAGTGCGGCGGACAAAAGCGGCAGGGAAGACGTTGGAGCAGGCGAAGGCAGCTCTGCGGCGCGCGGAGAGTTTTCCGGAATTCGCGGATCTGGGCGACGTGGAGAGCGCCGGAACACCCGCCGAGGTCCCCAGCATCCACCAACGGAACATCGAGGTGCTATGGAAGGCGGCGCCATAGCACGGCCCACGTCGTCAACCGTATGTTGCCCTACGGCCGCTCGTAGCCGTCGGCGCGTGCCGGCCAACAGAGGACGAACAGCAGCGTGCCGGCGACTGCCGCGGCGATGAACATCAGGAAGCCGGCATCCCAGCCGTGATGCTCCACCAGCCAACCCACTCCTACACCCGAAAGCACGGTGCTCAGATACCCGAAAAAGCCCGTCAGCCCCACCGCCGAAGCGGCCGCCCGCTTGGTGGCCAGGTTTGCGGCTGCGATTCCCACCAGCGTCTGCGGACCGTAGATGAAGAACCCGGACAGGCAAAGCAGGGTGACGCTGACCGCGAAACCGGCATGGGGAAGCGCCCAGAACAGCAACAACGAGCTCACGCATCCAGTCATGTACACGGGACAAACGCGGGTGGCGCGTCCGCCGAAAAAGCGGCCCGTGAGCCAGCCGCTCGAGAGCATGCCGAGAATGCCGGCTCCCTCGAAAGCGGCCACCATCCAGCTTGCGCGGGTCAAATCGATGTGGCGCGCCTGTTTGAGGAATGTCGGACCCCAGTCAAGAACTCCGTAGCGCACCGTGTACACAAACAGGTTCCCGAGAGACAGCAGCCAGATATAAGGGTTCCCAAAAACCAGACGGCCAAAGCCGCCCTGCGGCGGCCGGGCACGCTCGTCCCGGCTCTCAATTGGCGGAAGCTCCATCGACTCCGGCGTGTCGCGCAAGAATATCGCCAGGAGGATCGCGCCGCTGAGCGCAATGGCGGCGGGGACGTAAAAACACAGCCGCCATCCATACACCACCAGATAGCCGCACAACACCACCACCAGCCCGGCGCCCAAAGAATGGGAACTGCTCCAAATGGACCACTTCATGGGCAGCACCCTGGGGGAAAACCAGTGCGTCAACAGGCGCGCGCACGGCGGAAAACCCACGCCCTGAAACCATCCGTTGAGCATCCACAGCAGGCCCAGGGACCAGGCCGTGCTGCTCATGCCAAATGCAAAGTTGAGAAGGCCACACACGGCTAACCCCGCGGCCATCATCCACCGCGCGTTCACACGATCGCCCACAAATCCATTGAGGAATTTGGACAAGCCGTAGAGCAGGCCGTGCATGGTGAGAAACAGCCCCAGTTGCGTCTTGCTGAGGTGCAGCGCCTCTTCCATGGCGGGCATGGCCACGCTCAGGTTCTTGCGGACGAAGTAGTAGAGCGCGTAACCGATGATGGTGGAGATCAGGATGCGCGTCTGCCAATACCGGTACTGCTGGTCGGTCGCGCCGGAAAGTTTCGTCTGTTGAGTACTCATGGCCTTTCATCCCATCCGCAGCAAATGCGGGCTCGTGTGGGGAAGAAATGAGGCACCCACGAACTGATCCATGTAGCCGGGAAGCTCGGAGAGGTCCACGTAAGTGATGTGTTGCAGGTACGCGGCAATTTCGGCGAAGAACTCGCGGGAGAGCAGGCTCAGTGCGGCGCCTTCGAGCGAGCCATTGCCGATGTACCCGTAACGGCCCTGTGGGATGTCCGGCAGCAGCCCGATTCCCACCGCGGCCGGCAGATTCAGATAGCGGCCGAAGTTGCCTGAGACATACGCCCTGTCGATCGACGGTCCACCCGGGCCGAGTGAGTCCACCAGCGAGCGGATGCCGGCGAATACTGCCGCCTTAGTTCGAATGAGACTTGCCAGATCGCGTTCCCAGAGGGCCACACGCCGGTCGGCGGAAAGGGCGATGGCAGCGCCCCACGTGCCTGCCACCCGGCGCTCGGCGGGAACGCGCGCGGCCAGCCGGCCGCCGCGGTCGATCCAGCCGGCGCGGAACAAGGCGTCGGCCAGCGCGATCAACCCCGACCCGCAGAGGCCGCGGATGCGTCCGCCGCCGATCACGGAGAGCTCCAGCGCGCCGCTCGCGTCGTCGATGGCCGCGCCATCCACCGCTCCCCGGTCCGCGCGCATGCCGCAGCGGATGCCGCCGCCTTCGAACGCCGGCCCGGCGCTGCAGGCGCAGGCTAGCGCGAAATCGGCGTTGCCGAAGACGATCTCGCCATTGGTGCCCAGGTCCACGTAGAGTGCCGCCTCGCTCGCGCGTGAGAATCCCGCGCGTACGGCACCGGCGAGGATATCGCCGCCCACCCAACCGCCCGCGCCCGGAACCGTATACACGGGCGCTCGGGCGTGGCCGGGCCATCCCAGGTGCGCGGCGTCCACCGGCGAGAAGGCCAGGGAGCGCGGCTCCGAGGGTACGCGCCGAATCCCGGAGGGGTCTTCCCCCAGCAGCAGGTGGATCATGGTGACATTGCCCGCCACCACGTAGCCGCGGATGTGGCTGGGGTCGAGAGTTGCCGCTTCGGCCGCTTCGGCGATCATCGAAACCGCGGACCGGCGCACGGCGGACGCCATCTCACCCAGCGCACCTTTCTCCGCCGCGACGATGCGCGAGATGACATCGGCGCCCCGGGCAATCTGAGGATTATAAGCCCCGGCTTCACCCACCACTGTTCCATCGGAAAGGCGGATCAGCAGCAGCCGCAGCGTGGTGGTGCCGATATCCAGCGCGACACCCAGATCCTCCGGGCCGACGCGGTCCACTAGCGGCGCGGGCGTTAGCGGCCAGGGGGCCCACGCTGAAAGCGGCTGCACGCCGATGTACCGGTCGCCCGAGATCAGCTTCGGAAGTTGCGCCTCCACCAGCGGCTGGACGGTCAGCGGTCCGTGGACCGGCGTGAGGCATGCGAGCACTTCAGGCAATCCGGATTCGCGCCGCAGAACGCGGTACTCGGGGACTTGCCCTTCGAGGATGCGGACCAGGCAGCGACCGCAGGCGCCCCGCCCTCCGCATTCGGCGCGCATCGGCTCGGAGGCCGACTCGGCGGCGCGCAGGATGCTGGCGCCCTCGGCGGCGAGGGTGGCGCGACCGGAGGGCGAGAACTGAACGCGGTGCGCAGGCATTGAAGCGACTAGACCATGGCCGCGGCCCACACGTCGCGGAAGAAAGGCGCGATGTCGGACGCCTCCTGCGGGCCCACCAACACGCGCCAGCCGTCACCCAGGGCATCTTCCAGTTCGCCGGAAATCACCGGTACATAACCCGGGATGATCACGGTGCGGTGGCTCACGCGCTCGGCGGCGTGCATACCGCGCAAGGCCTTGGCCACGCGATCGCCCGAGAACTTGCCGGCGGACCATGCGGTCAGCACGCTCAGACCCTCGGCATCCACCACGGCCAGATGACACGCCACGCCGGTGGCCTCGGCTTCGGTGGAAACGATGAAATACGTCAGCGAGAAATTCGACGTGACCAGCAGCGGCGAGCGGTCGTTCGGCTCGCCGATGGCGTACAGGCCCGGGTCCATCTGCAGCGGCTTTTGCGGATCGGTGTAGATGTTCTGCCGCAGCGTCCACAGGGGCAGCCAGGTTTCGCCGCCGGAATCGGCCAGCGCCACGAGCGAAGCGAACTTGGTGATGCCCAGCACGGCCCTTTCGATTTCGCCGGCGCCCACCCGCAGGAAGACCGGGTGGCCCAGCCCTGGATGAACGCGGTCGAGTGCGCCGCGGCGGATGGCGGTGAGGCTGTGATGCAGCAAGCGCGGGTCGGCGCCGGGCGGCTCCAGCAGGATATCGGCCACACCCGCGCTGGCGGCGTCGCGGGCGGCGTCGGCCAGCGAAGGCAGGTCCGGCGCGCCCACCACCAGCGGTATACCGAGCCGGGCAGCCTGCGCGGCGAATTCCTGGGGATTCGCACCGGCGGGCGGAACCAGGAGGGGACGGTGTTCCTTGATGCGCTCCGCCGCGGCCACCGCGCCGGGCAGGGTCGCGGCGAGTATGGCGATAGGGAACCCGCGTCCGGCGGCGGCCGCGGCTGCGTCCACCGCGGACTGGGCCGCGCCTGGCGTTTCGACAATGGCGATGCCGTCCACCTGAAACACCTCGCCCGCGCGTTCGATGCGGATGGCGCGCCACCGGTCCAGGCGCGCATCGCGCTCTGCCGGCGACAGGCTCGCGGGATCGAACGTCTGAAACAATCCGGGGCGCCGCACGAAGGTCTTTTCATGGCGGAAAAAGACTGTCTCTTCCCCGATGGTGAGGGCGCGCTCGCCGCGGCCGATGGTAACACCGCGGATGGGCGGCGCGGAGGCTGCGCCCAGTGCGGCTCTGGCTTCGGGCGACGCGTCCGGACACTTCTCCAGGGACTCCTTTCCGGCCGCCAGCTTCATGGCAAACGTGAGGCACGTGGGATACCCGCACTTCTTGCAGTTGGTGTTGGGCAGCAACTTGAAAATCTGCAAACCGGTCATCGGCATGAGGCGCCTCCGGAGGTTTCGGGAAACCAGGAATCCAGTTGTTTTCGAATTCTCGCCAACGACTCGGGGTGCCGCAGCACCAGCACCTCGGCGCCGGCTTCGACGAGAGCCATGGCCGTAGCCACTTCCCAATGGATGCCGCGTACCTGCCGGTCTCCCCAAAGCGGCTCTTTTTCGCCGGGTACTTTGGCTTCCTTGGCCTTCCAGGCTTCCTCGCCCACCAGGCAAACGATGGGGCAATTGAGCATGGCATCGCCGCCCAGCGCAGCCAGCCGGATTCGCTCCATCACGGAGTAGGTGTACTCCAACCCGTAGCCCAGCCCGCCGGTAAGCGGATCGATCAGTACGCGGTTGAGGTCCACGCTGGCGTCCGTCAGCAGGATGTTGAGCTGTTTGGCGATGTTTACGTCGATGGGGCTCTCACCGACCAGCACGTGGCCGTAGGCCAAAGCGATGGCGGCCAGGGTCTTGTAATCTTCGTTGGTTGCCGAGTGCAGAGCCAGCCCTTCTCCGCGGCAATCCTCGGCCACACGCGCCAGCACCTCGTTCTGCTTCTGCCCGGCGCCTGGACCCTTCACTATCAAAGGAACATCCACCGCGGCGAGCACCGCGCAAACATCGGCGGCGGCCTGCTCCGGCGACCGGTTGCCGCGGTCCGCGTGCGTGCCCATCAGGTTCATCGTCAGCAGGTCCGCGCCGAACTCGTTCACGGCCCGCCGCGCGGCCTCCGCGGGCCGGCCCAGAACTCCTTCCCAAGGCTGGCGGACGCTCTCCACCCAGCGGACCGGGTCTACGTCCGTGATCTCCAATGCCAGCAGGGGGCGATGCGGAAACGCCGCTTCAAAGGTGTGAAGCGGCAGGCCGTTGCCGCCGCCCACGGTGAGAGGACGGCGGCTGCCCGCGCCCAGCGTCACCTGGCGAAGCGTGCCCGCCCATTTCTTCGGTTTCAGGTCCAGACTCATGCTCGCTCCTCAGACCAGCTCGCCCATCTCGACCGCGGGGTGTTCCACCGAAGCCAGATATTCGATCAGCGGCTCCAGCTCCGTGCAGATGGTTTCATCGGCGATCTTCTCGTAGAAACCGGGTTGGCCCAATTCCTCGCAGCGCGCGCGCAGCTTGTCGCCCAGGCGCTGCTTGATACGGGTGGTGGTCCACACCAGCCGCGCCAGTCCTCCATCGCCGCTGATGAATTTGCGGGAGAGTGCGTAAATGGTGCCGATGCCGATGAAGCCGGGGGTCTGCTGCCCGCCGCCGGTCATCTCCGCCAGTGAAGAAAACGTCATGCCGACGGGCGTCTGGCCGGCATATTCGCGGTCCACGATCATGATTCCGCCGGTCCCCGGCAGGATGCATGCGATGCACTCGAAGCAGCCGCACGAGGTCATTGGATCGGTAATCATCGAATAGGCCGAGAATCGCTCGAAGGCGCCGTTGGAGGCGGCGCGGATGAAATCGTTGATGCCCTTCCATTGCCCCAGCACGGGATCCACCGAATCCCCCTTGCGGACCGGCAGGTTGCCGCCGCGCGGGTTGATCTCGTATGCCGCTTTGCCGTCCAGCCAGTTGTAGGCGCCGCACAGGCCCAAGCGCTCGGGGGTAATGATGCACACGTGGTTGGGCGCGTAGCTCTGGCACAACGCGCAGGAATAGAACACCTCCACGCGCTCGTCAGTGAGTGCGCCCATGCGCTGGTCGCGGGATTGATACGCTGCCGCGGCCGTGGGATAGAGATCCTCCACGCCGGCGGATTCGGTGAACAGCGTGACCTGCACTTTATCCACGATGGCCGGGAAGTCATTCCTCAGCTTGTGCAGCAACATCGTCCCCAGGTGCTCGATGCGGAACCCCGCGTCGCGCGCTTTCTTCGAAATGCGCAGCCAGACCGTATCGCGCTGGCCCAGGTGCATCACGCCCATCGGTTCCGAGAGGAAGGAGTGGATGTGCCGCTCCAGAATGGATTCGAATTCGGGCTGCATCTTGCGTCCGGCCACTTCCACGAAGACCGCCAGCGGCAAGCGCGCACCCTCCGCCACGTCCCCGATCTCCGGTCCCACCACGCGAATCAGGCCATCCTGCACCTGGTCCATGGGGCGGCTGGCGAGGTATTCGAAACACCGCGTGTACTTGCCGCCGAACTCCACGGCCACTTCCTCCTTGCGCACCCGCTCGCCCTCGAACGCCGGACCGTGCCGCACCGGGATGGGGATTTCCACGGTGCGGATCTTGACGCCGCGCACCTCTACCGCGCGCGCCGGCATATCGCGATGGGCCACATTCGAAACCACGTGCTCATAGGTGCAGATGCCGCTCGGCAGGATCTCCGGGATATCGGTATCGGCAATCACCGGGAAGCCGAAGTTGATGGCGCCGGCGGCGGTGGCGTACTTCTCATCGTCCACCTCGCCCAGCGCCAGCACGAAGGCGAACACGCGGCGCTGGTTGTAAAGCAGAATCTCGCGGGTCTCCTTCAACCCTCCCGGCCTGAGCCCACCGAAGGTGAACGCGGCGCGGCAGGCGAAGCCCAGGGCGTGCACGATGGACGACGTATCCGGCCCGTAGGGCACCAGAAACGTATCCCAGTTCATTTCGACGCCACGCCGCTGGAGCTGCGCGGCCATGGTTTCGCCCGCGCAATTCGACCCCATGAAGACCAGCAGGTTGCGCTCTTGCAGATCGCGCGCCAGTTGCTCGGCGGTCTCGTCATCGGGCAGCGCGCCCACGCAGGCCGCGAAACCGGGCATGCGGCCATCCACCAGTTTGATGCCTTGCTCGCGCAGGATGCCATCCGCCGTCGGGCCCAACCAATAATCGAACGCCAGCGGAATGCCGCGCAGCGGTTTGAGGGCTTCGATAGCCTCCTGCGCCACCAGGGTGGCCGCGCCCGCATCCAGCGCGCCGCCCAAATAGGGCAGCCAGAGCTGCTCGGTGGGTTCTCCGGGAAGCCAGGAGCGGGCCGCGGCGAGAGCTTCTTCCAGGTCTCCGAGTTTCTCCACACGCTTGCCCGTTAGCGCGAGAATCACGGGCAGGGCGTAAGCCGTGGATGGAAACCCGATGTCCTTGTCCCGGCCGAAGCGGTCGATGGACTCGGCCAGCATCGTCTCCGCCCGCCGCACGCAAACGTGGGCGCCGCGAATGGCGGCCGATGCGATGATCCTGGACATCAGTTCACTCCTTCCCGATATTGCCGATAGTACGTGCCGGCGCCTGCGATGTCGCCGTAAAGCAGCGCTCCCACCAGGCGCTTGCCGCTCCGCACCAGCTTGCGGTAAGCGCCGTCGCGAGCGGTCGCGGTTTCGGCCACGGCGCCTTCCAACCGTTCCGGCCGAACCTCGCCGATCGAAACAATGGACTCGCCGAAGAACCGCGAGGCATTCATGCGCAGCGCCCCGGCCGAGGCGCGCTCGACGCCCACCGCCGTGCTCCCGGCGGCGCGGCCCATTTCGTAAGCTACCGGCCAGATTCCGCTCAGCGACAGCCGACCCGTGAGCGGATCGGGCGCTTCCGCGCAATCCCCGGCGGCGAAGATTCCCGGCACGTTGGTGCGGCCGGAGCGATCGACCGAGATCCCGCGACCGATGCGAATTCCGCTTCCCCGCAGCCATTCCACGTTGGGCGCGATGCCCTTGGCCACCAGCACCAGGTCCGCGGGCAGCAGTTCGCCGTTGTCCAATTGCACGCCTTGCACGCGCCCGTGGCCTACCAATTCCACGGCATCGCGGCTGGTCTGGACATCCACGCCGTGCGCGCGGAACAGGTCTGCCAGGCGGCTTCCAGCTTCCGCATCCACCATCTGCGAGAGCAGGTGCCCGGAGGTGGCGACCACTGTCACGCGCAGGCCGCGCGTCAGAAACGCTTCGCACGCCTGCAAACCCACGTTGCCGCCGCCCAGCACCACGGCGCGTGGCTGCGCGGAAAGCTTGCCGCACCAAGCGGAGATCGCTTCGAGGTCCTCGGAATTGCGCAACGCGAACACGCCCGGCAGAGATGCGCCGGGGATGGAAAGCCCCGCCGCCCGCGCACCGGTCGCCAGGATCAGTCTGTCGAAAGGCACTGGCGTGCCGTCGTCGAGCACCAATGGCCCCGCGCCGGATTCCAGGCGCACCGCTTTGCGCCCGCCGAGCACCCGAACGCCCAACTCACTTTCCAGGTAGCGCGCGGCGCGCCACTCGGTCTGCCGCGGATCGAGGCGGCCCGCCAGCGCATAGGAGAGCAGCGGCCGCGAATACCATGAGGCATCGCCAGTGACCAGCGTAATGGAGCACGCCGGAGCGTGTTCGCGGGCGGCTTCGCAGGCGGCCATTCCGGCGGCGGACGATCCCACGACCACTACGCGACCCTGGAAATCGGTTCGCACCCGATCGTCGGGCGGCGTCTGTGCGCTCAAGGCGCCGGTGGGGCACGCCTCCACGCAGGCCGGTGTCGCGCGGCCCTCGCAGACGTCGCAGCGCACCACGCGGTCGCGGGCGGGGTCGGGGCGGATGCCGAACGGGCACACCATCAGGCACATGAAGCAGGCCACGCAGCGGTCGTCGTCCAGCGTCACGCGGCCGGTGGCGGGGTCGCGGCGGAGGGCTCCGCTCTTGCAGGCGAAAGCGCACAGCGGCTCGAGACACTGTTCGCAGCGGAGGGCCTCGATGCCATCGCTGCCTTGGGCCAGCATCACGCGCCGCCTGGGCGGAACCTGTTCGGCGAGGGCGGCTTCGAGCGTCCCGCTTGCGGAATGCGCCACGGAGCAGGCCAGCTCGCAGGAGCGGCAAGCCAGGCAACGATCGCCGCGGAAAACCAGGACGGGGCGCACGTCATTCCTCCGGTGGTCTCAATTGGCTGCGTTCCTGGGCCTTCCCGCAGCCGAGCGATGCCAGCCCGGCGGGAGGCACGTAAGTGGAGAGCGTGCGGGGCGCGCCCAGATTCAGCGCCTTGCGCTTGGTGTCGAGGTGGGCCAGGATGCCCGTGGCGGCTTCTTCAATATCGTCGGTAAAGAGGAACCGCCCGCCGGTTTCGCGTTCGACATCTTTTTCCAGGTACTGGCGCACCACGCGGCTTCCGGCCACGCGCGGCACCGGCGTGAACGCCGTGAAAACCCCCGACGCCACGGCGTAGAGCCCGATGGCGATGGCCTTCTCGCTCATGGCCTCCGGCGCGGCGGCGGCAATCGGCAACTCCGAAAGATCGCCGCCGATGCCGCCCTCGGCCACCAGCGCCGTGCACACCGCCAGGATGCGCGAGTTGTCGACACAACTGCCCACATGCAGGACCGGAGGAATGCCCACCGCCGCGCAAACTTCCCGTAGGCCCGGGCCGGCGCATTCCAGGGCGGCCTCCGGGCGGAGCAACCCTGCCTTGGCGCTGGCGATGGCGCTGCACCCGGTCTGCACCACCAGTACGTCTTGCGCCAACAGCCGCTCGACCAGCGCCAGGTGAAGGCTGTCCTGGCAGATGCGCGCCGTGTTGCAGCCGACCACGGCCACCACGCCGCGAATCCGGCCGGAGGCGATGGCGTCGATCAACGGCCGGTACCCGGCGCGGAACCGTCCGCTGAGATAGTGCGGCAGATTCTCATTAGTGAAACCGGCCACTAGGTCCATACGGTGACGCGGGATGTGCACCCGCGCCGGATCGCGGCGTCCAAACGCATCCACGGCGCGGGCAACGATCTCGCGGGCGACGCGCCTGGCGTCGTGCGCGGCGTTCCCTTCAAACGCGATGTGCTCCGCACCGGGCACGTGCGCCTTTGCCGAAGTGGTAATCACCTTGGTGTGATGGCAGGCAGCTACTTGCGGCAGCGAGGGCATGACGCACTGCACATCCACCACCATCAGGTCCACCGCGCCGGTGAGCAGCGCCAGTTCCTGGTGGAGGTAGTTGCCGGCGATGGGCATGCCCTGCCGCATCAGGATTTCATTGGCGGTGCAGCAGATGCCCGCGATGTTGATGCCCTCGGCGCCGGCCTGCCGCGCCAGCGCGAGCAACGCGTCTTCGCGGCTGGCGGCCACCAGCATCTCGCTCAACACCGGCTCGTGGCCGTGCACCAGGATGTTGACCTGCTTTTCTTCGAGCACGCCCAGGTTGGCTCGCGAGCGGATAGCCATGGGCCCGCCGAAGAGCACGTCCTGCACGTCGGTGGCGATCATGGAGCCGCCCCAGCCATCGGCCAGCGCGGCCCGCATGGCGGCGCGCAGCAGCGCTACCGGGTCCGATTCCACGCCATGGTGCGTGCGGTGCAGCAGCTCGACGATTTCGCGATCGATGCCGCGCGGCGCGATCTCCATCTTCTCCCAACGACGCCGCTGCTCGGCGGGAGCGCGCAGCAGGGGAATCAGCGGCCCGTCCTGCAGGCCGAACTGCGCAGCCATGCGGGCGGCCAAATCCGCCGCCACCTGGCGCTCTGACCGGTTGGCCGTATCCACACCCCATTCGGCCGCCAGAGTCATCAGCTTTTCGGGATTGGCGACGCTGTCGGCGCGGCGCAAGACCTCCACTACTTCGCGCCCGTGATCGCTGTGCGCCGCCGCGCCGCAAGCCACCGCGCGCGCCAGGTTGCGGGCCACGATCAGGTGCGCGTCGGCCCCGCAGGCGCCCACCTGCGCCCGCTCGCCGAACGGGTCGATGCGGCAGGGACCCATGTAGCAGACGTCGCAGCAAATCCCGAGCTCGCCGAACCCGCACAGGGGCTTCAGGTCCTCGTGGCGGTCCCAGACGGTCTTCGCGCCTAACTCGCCGGCGCGAACCAGCATTTCCCGCGCGGCGGGATCGACGGAGCAGTTCTGTGGAATCGGCATAACGTCAGCCTCCGAGCAGTTCGGCAATTCGCAACATTTCCCGATGAAACGACCGGCCGCGGTCAATCTTTCCCGTGACGGCGACTTTCACCCGCGCACCTCCCAGCCGGCCAGCGCCGCGACAGCCGGGGAGGTTGGCGCCAGTGTCAGCAACGAGTCGCCCGCGGAATCGAACTCCGCAATTTGCGGATCTTGGGGAACTCTGAGAACATGGCGAAACGCAGCGCTCCAAGGGACGGCCGGTTCCCCATCGCACTGGTTGAGCACCAGGTCGGCCCTGGGCGGAACTGCGCCATGCAGGTCCGCGTAAAGATCTAACGAGCGGCGGACCGTTTCCGCGGCCATGCGAGAGCGGTTGGCCACGCACACCAGCACGTCCGGGCGGCCGCTGGTTCGCCGTGAAAGGTGTTCGAGGCCCGCTTCGCAATCCACCAGAACGTGGCGGTAGGAACGCGCCAGGCGGTCCAGGTGATCGCGAATCAGATTATTGACGAAACAGTAGCAGCCCTTGCCCTCGGGCCGGCCCATGGTGAGCAGATCGAACCCGGCATTCTCCACCATGGCCTCCTCGGCCTGTACGGCGAACCATTCGGCGGAGGACATGGAAGCCGGCCGGGCCGCGCCATCCCGCAGTTCCTCGCGCATGTCGGCCAGCGTCCGCCCAACGGAAATCCCGAGCGCGTGGCCCAGGCAATTCGAGGGATCGGCATCGATCGCCAGCACGGGGGTTTCGCCGGACTCCAGCAGCCGCCGCAGGATCAGGGAAGCGATCGTGGTCTTCCCCACACCCCCTTTGCCAACGATGGCGACGATCAAGCGAACCCCTCCCGTTCCCGGACCAGGCGGGACAACTCGACTAACGCATCCATTGTGCAATCCGCCCTCTCGACGGTCTCCGTCCCCAGTCCGCAGGAAGGCGTGAGCAGCGCCTGACTGTAGAGCACGCCGCGATCGATGCCCTTCGATACGAGTTTTTCCATGCGGTCGTCGAGCGCGGCCAGCAGGTTCCGCGGGTCCAGGCCGACGCCGGAGCGCGAAGCGGGCACGATGCCCCAGCTCAAAGTTCCGCCCTTTTGCAGAAAAGCGTTCAGCTCGGCGGGGTAGAGCGAGAGGCCCTGAAAGAACTCGTAGGCGTCAAAATTGATGACATCCAAGGCTGTGCTCAACACCAGGGACCAATCCGTGTTGCCACAACAGTGCAGCCCGGCCAAGGCGCCTTCGCTGTGAATGGCTTCCACGGCGCCATCGAGGGCGGCGATCACATCCTGGCGCGATACGTTGACGAAGGCGGAGCCGAACGAGCAGAGATACGGTTCATCGAGCACCACGAGGGCGCCTTCCGCCGCTTGCCGCAGCCGCCGCGCGAGCCAGCGGGCTTTCATCGCCATGCCCTGCACCGCCACTTCGCGCAGTTCGGGAGTGTAGGCCAGCGCGCGCTTATCGGCGTCGGTGACAGTCATCGCGAAGCTGAACGGGCCGGTCACCTGGCCTTTCAACCAGCGCGGCCGGCCGCTGTCGAGGTTCGCGAGGCTTTCGAGAAACAGGTGCAGTCCTAACGCGTAGTCCCGGCCGATGGCGAAGCGTTCCACATCCTCTTCCACCACGGCCTGGTAGAACGTTTCCAGTTGGTCTTCAAACCCATCGGCCGAGCTGAAATAGATGCGTCCCGTGGCGCGGTCCACCACGGCCCCCGGAAGGCCTTCGGAATACTGAACATACATGCTTTCCAGCCAGTTCCGGGCCGGCAACTGGGGCCATGCCGGCAAGACGGTGAAACGCCTGAGGATCGCGTCGACAAGACCTTCCGGGTCCGTGTGTGGAAAGCTCCCCACGAGCGAGGGCGCCGAGTAAAAGCGCGGATATTGCATGCTCCAACTCCTTCGATCGGCTGAAGACCCGCGGCCTCCACGCCCTGAGGGATTTCGGACCCGAGAACCTGTTATTGCTGAGGCTCAGTATAACCCGTAGTCGCGTCCACCCTAAACCAAGCTAAAATTGCCAACAAATGAGACCATTCGCTTTGTTGCTCGCCGCGTTGGCCAGCCTGGCCGCTGCCGCCTCGCAATCCCCCAAGGCCGAAGGCCACGCCGCCACACCGCTGATCTTCGATACCGACATTGGCAACGACGTGGACGACTGCCTGGCGCTGGCCATCCTGCACGCCTTCGAGAGCCGCGGCGAGATCCGGATCGTCGCCGTCACCATCACCAAGGACAACCCTTGGGCGCCCCGCCTCGCTTCGGCCATCAACCGCTTCTATAGGCGTCCCGGTATACCCATCGGCACGGTTCGCGATGGCCAGACCAAAGATGAAGGCTACTTGAGAAAAGCAATCGAGGCAGGACATTATCCCTACGAGGAGAATGCCGAAGACGCCGTCACCCTGCTGCGGCACACGCTCGAAGCCCAGGCGGAGGGAAGCGTGGTTATCGTCCAGGTTGGCTTCAGTACCAACCTTGCCCGCCTCCTCGATTCGCCCGGGGGCCGGGATTTGGTCAGCCGGAAAGTGAAGCGGTTGGTGGTCATGGGGGGAGATTTCAGCGATGGCGGGCCGGAATATAACATCAAGACCGATATCCCGGCCGCTCAGAAACTGACCGGCGAATGGCCGGTACCGATCTTCTGGAGCGGATTCGAAGTTGGCCGCACAATCAAGTATCCCGCTCAGAGCATCGAGCGCGACTTCGGTCCTCCCGGCACGAACCCCGTAGCCGATGCATATCGCAACTACATGACTATGCCGTACGATCGGGAAACCTGGGATTTGACGGCGGCATTGTACGCCGTGCGTCCGGACGATGGCTATTTCCACATTTCCCAACCGGGCCGGGTGGTTGTCTCCGTGGATGGCCGCACGTCCTTTCACCCCGATACGGGCGGGCGGGATCGCATTCTCTCAGTGGATGCCGGCCAGCGGGCACGCATACTCGAAGCCTTTCTCTGGTTATGCACCCAGCCTCGTCCGGCTTCCGCGAATTCCCCTTTGGCGCAAAAACCAAGCCTTCGGTGAGGAGATATTGGGGTAAAATTATCTCGATGTAGGGGAGCGGCTTGCCGACAAAGGAAGGCACAATGAGGCACACGGGGATCGAAATCATAGGGGACGTACCCTGGGGAACCCATTTCTGCCAGTTCTACGAGAACCAGCGGGACCTGACGGATGTTCTCATCCCCTATTTCCGGGCGGGTCTCGAAAACAATGAGTTCTGCATGTGGGTCACGTCCGAGCCGCTCCGCGCGGACCAGGCCAGGGCGGCACTGGGCAAAGCCATTGGGAATTTGGACGATTACCTCGCCAAGGGACAGATCGAAATCATTGACTACCGCGATTGGTACGTATCCAATGGAAAATTCGTGTCCGGCCGCGTACTCCAAGCCTGGGTAGAGAAACTGCATGCGGCGAGAGCCCGGGGGTTCGACGGCCTGCGCTTGACAGGCAACACATTCTGGCTGGAAAAACCGGATTGGCGCGATTTCACCGAGTACGAAGCCACGGTGGATTCCGTCATCGGCGAGCATCCCATGCTCGCGCTCTGCACCTATAGTCTGGCCAAGTGCGGGGTTCTGGAAATCATGGATGTGGTGGCCAACCATGCTTTCGCGCTGATCCAGAGGGCCGGCAAGTGGGAGCTGATCGAAAGCGCCGAGCGCAAGCGCATGGAAGCCTTCTTACGCAAGAGCGAAGAGCGCTACGCTTCCATGTTCCTGCGGATGACCGAGGGCTTCGCTCTGCATGAGATTATCTGCGATGAATCGGGCGTGCCTTGCGATTACCGGTTTCTCGAAGTCAATCCGGCATTTGAACGGCTCACCGGCCTCACTCGCGGCCAGATCATAGGCAAGACCGTGCGCCAGGTGCTGCCGGAGGAAGACCCCTCCTGGGTCAGGATTTACGGTCAGGTGGCGCTCACCGGAAAACCGGTACATTTCGATAATTACGCGCCGCAACTCCAGCGCCACTACGACGTCGTGGCTTACCGGCCCGCCCCCAGGCAATTCGCGGTGTTGATTACCGATGTCACCGAGCGCAAGCGCGCCGAACAGACCATACGCGAGAGCGAGGAAAAGCGGAACTTCGCCCAGGCCGCGCAGTTGGAACGGCAGCGGTTTTACGACATCCTCAACAGTCTGCCGGTAATGATATGCCTGCTCACCCCCGACTACCACGTCCCTTTTGCCAATCGCCCATTCCGGGAAATGTTTGGAGAAGGCAATGGACGCACCTGCTATAACTCCATCTTCGGTTTCTCCGAACCCTGCGCCCAATGCGAGAGCCTGGTTCCGTTACGGACGGGGCTTCCGCATCGCTGGGTAAATCCCTGCCCCGGTGGACGGTTTGTGGAGGCATACGACATTCCTTTCACCGACGTGGATGGATCGCGCCTGATCCTGGAGGTGGATGTCGATATTACCGAGCGCCGACGCATGGAAGAGCAACTGCGGGCCGCTTCGCTCTATGCCAGGACGTTGCTCGAAGCCAGCCTCGACCCGCTGATCACCATCAGCCCGGATGGCACAATCACCGATGTGAACCGGGCCACGGAGATCGTCACCGGGATTGCGCGCGAGGAGCTGATCGGCAGCCGTTTTTCCAGCCATTTCACGGAATCGCAAAAGGCCGAAGAGGGCTACCGCAAAGTCCTCGCGGAAGGTTTGGTTCAGGATTACCCTCTGACCATTCGCGATGTCTCCGGCAGTCTTACCGACGTGCTGTTCAACGCTACCGTTTATCGCAATGAAGCCGGAGAGGTCGAAGGCGTGTTCGCCGCGGCCCGCGACGTGACCGCGCGGAAACGGGCCGAAGCCGAACTGAGCCGCTATCGCGACCACCTGGAAGATCTGGTGCGGCAGCGCACCGGTGAGTTGGAAACGGCCACGGCGGAGCTGGCGCGATCCAACCGGGAACTGGAACAATTCGCCTATGTGGCTTCCCACGATCTGCAGGAGCCCCTGCGGGCCGTGACCGGTTACCTCGGCCTGCTGCGCAAGCAACTGGGCGACAAACTCAACGAGAAAGCCCAGCATCAAATCGCCGGGGCCGTGGAAGGCAGCGAGCGCATGAACCGGTTGATTACCGACTTGCTGGCTCTTTCACGGGTCGGCACCCGGAATCATGCGTTCGAGCCGGTGGCGCTCGATACGGCCCTCGACCACGCACTCGATAGCCTGAACCCCGGCATCGGCGAGAGCGGCGCGCGAATCGTTCGCGATCCGCTGCCCACGCTCCCCGTGGACGCCGGCCAGATAGCACAGGTCTTCCAAAACCTCATCGGCAACGCCATCAAGTTCCGGGGCGAGCGGCCGCCCGAAATCCACATCGGCGCCCGGCAGGGCGAAGGCGAATGGATCTTCGCGGTGCGCGACAACGGAATCGGTATTGAACCACAGTATTTCGAGCGTGTCTTCCTGATCTTCCAACGGTTGCACACGCGCGCCCATTATCCCGGCACGGGGATCGGCCTGGCCATTTGCAAGAAGATCGTGGAACGCCACGGCGGCAGGATCTGGGTGGAATCGCAACCGGGGCTGGGCTCGACTTTTTACTTCGCTTTGCCCGCGGGAGAACGCCATGAACACTCCTAAGACGTTGAGCGCGCAATTGGGCCGGCCGGTCGAAATCCTGCTCGTCGAGGATAGCCCCAGCGATGCGGATCTGACCATGGAAACGCTGGCCGGCGGCAAAGTCGCGAACCACGTCAGCGTCGCCGAAGATGGGGTGGAGGCCATCGCCTTCCTGCGCCGCGAGGGCGACTATAGCCACTCTCCGCGTCCCGATCTGATTCTGCTCGATCTGAACCTGCCGCGCAAAGACGGCCGGGAAGTGCTGGCGGAGATCAAGCAGGACGAAAAGCTCAAAGATATTCCCGTGGTCGTGCTGACCAGCTCACGCGCCGAGCAGGACATGCTGCACGCCTACTCGTATCATGCCAATTGCTACATCACCAAGCCCGTGGATTTCGAACAGTTCCTCGACGTAGTCAAAGCCATCGAGGGTTTCTGGCTAACGGTGGTCAAACTCCCTCCGGAGAAATAGAAATGGGAAACACCATGGACCTCAAGATTCGCCTGCTGTTAGTGGAAGATAGTCCATCCGACGCCGATCTCCTGCAGCTCAGCCTGCAAGGAGCCGGGGCCGGCGGTTTCGAATTCACCTGGGTCCAACGGCTGGACGAGGCGCTCGCCTGTCTGGCCCAGGAGCCTTTCGAGGTACTCCTGCTGGATCTTTCATTGCCCGATAGCTCGGGAACGGAGACCTTCCGCCGCGCCAGGGAAGCTGCGCCGCATTTGCCGATCGTGGTGATGACCGGCGATGGCGACGAACGCGTCGGACTGGCCGCGGTCCAGGAGGGCATCCAGGATTATCTCGTGAAGGGGGAGTTGGATGGCACACAGGTCGTGCGTTCCATCCGCTATGCCATCGAACGGAAGTGCGCCGAGGAGAAGATCGCCGAGATCAACCGCAAGCTGACGGAGCGCAACGCCGAGATCGAAAGAGCCAACCGCATGAAAAACGAATTCCTGGCTCGCATCAGCCATGAATTCCGCACGCCGTTGAACGCCATCGTGGGTTATTCGGACCTGCTTCGCGAAGAACCGGCGGGGCCGCTCGCCGAATCCTACCGGCGATTCGTGCGCAACATCCAGGAAGGGGCGCACCATCTGACCGAACTGGTGAACGACCTGCTGGACCTTTCCCGAATCGAAGCCGGGCGGATCGAGCTCAGCCCCGAAAGGTTTGAGGTGGCGGCCGTGCTGGAGGAAGTATTGTCCGTGATCGCGCCTTTGGCGGCACTGAAGAGCATTACGGTCGAACAACGGGTTCCCGAGGGAGCGGTATTGATCGCGGACCGCACGCGGTTCAAACAGATCCTTTATAACCTGGTGAGCAATGCCGTAAAGTTCACGCCGGAAGCGGGGCGCGTCTGGATCGAGGGTGCCGCGGCGGAAGAAGCGTTCACCATCACGGTGGGCGATACGGGCATCGGGATCGCGCCCGAGGAGCAGGAAGCCATCTTCGAGGAGTTCCACCAGGTCGCGGCCGCGCGATCCGGGCCGGCCGTCGGCACCGGGCTGGGGCTGGCGATTACTCGCAAGCTGGCCCGCCTGCACGGCGGGGATGTGCGCGTCGAAAGCGAGCTGGGAAAGGGCAGCAAGTTTATTGTCACGCTGCCGGCCTGGGTGCAACAGATGACGGCCACGGCCTGAGCGCGCTCCACGTTATAATCGGTTCCGAAATGCATCGATCGGTGGTGTGCGTTCTAACCGTCTGCGCCTGGTTCGCCGGCTTCGCCATGGCCCAACAGCAGCCCGCGGCCAACGGAGTAAAGCTGGCGCTCGATGGACATTGCGGGGAGGCGATGCAGCTTCTCGATGGAGCGATGCGGGACCCGGCGGCGGCGCTCGATACCAAGCGCACGGTGGCCTTCGCGGGCGTGCGTTGTGCTATGTCGCTCAATCGTCAAAACGATGCGCTGAGTTTCATCGCATGGCTGCAGCAGGCGTATCCGAAAGACGCGGACGTTCTGTTTCTGGCCGCCCAAATGTTCTCCGATTTGAGCCTGCGTAATGCCAAGGAGCTGATGGACACAGCCCCCGATTCGCCCCTGGTGATCGAGCTCAACGCCGAGAACTTTGAAAAGCAGGGAGATCTCGCCAAGGCCATCGCCGAATACCGCATTCTGCTCCAGCGGCAGCCGAACAAGCCGGGGATTCACTACCGCATCGGCGGCCTCATCCTATCGCAGCCGGGTACCGCGACCAGCAATGAGGAAGCGCGCAAGGAATTCGAACAGGAGTTGAAGCTCAATCCACAGAATGCCGCGGCGGAATATTATCTGGGCGAACTGGCGCGCCAGCAGGATCGATTGCCGGAGGCCATCGAACATTTTTCCCGCTCGACCAGGCTTTATCCCGAGTTTGCGGAAGCCTTCGCGGGCCTCGGCCGGTCGTTGTTAGACTCCGGCAAAGCCGCGGATGCGGTGGCGCCGCTCGAAACCGCCGCCAAACTGGCGCCGGACAATCCGACTGTGCACTTCGCGCTGGCGACCGCTTACCAGCGGCTGGAGCGCAAGGAAGATGCGGCGCGCGAGTTTGCGCTGCAGAAGAGCTCGGCGGAAAAAATCAATCAGAATACGAAAGCGCTACACAAGAACGTTTCCGGGGTGGAACCGGAGAAGTGATACGCCGCGAGCGAACCCCGGCTAGTCGAATTCCCTTCCCTCCGATTCTCTGCGCGTTGGCCGCGCTCTGTTTTTGCGGTTGGGCGCTCCAATCGCAGCCGCCCCGGCAACCGCACTTTACCGACATTGCCGGGCGTTCGAAGTTTTCTTATATCTCGAATAACGATCTATCGCCTCGCAAATACTTTTTGCAGCCCATGTGCGGCGGCGTGGCTATCTTCGATTTCGATAATGACGGCAAAATGGACATCTTCTTTACCAACGGGGCCAAGCTTCCGGAGCTGAAGAAGACCGGGCCTCCGTTTTATAACTGCCTGCTGCGCAACCGCGGCGACGGCACTTTCGAGGATGTCACCAGGAAAGCGGGCCTGGCGGGCGCTGACCTCGATTACAACTTCGGGGTCGCGGTGGGCGATTACGATAACGACGGCTACGAGGATCTCTTCATTTGCGGCGCCGGGCGGAACGCGCTCTACCACAACAACGGCGACGGCACGTTTACCGACGTCACCGAACAATCCGGCATCGGCCGCAAGCCTCCTGGAACGATGAGCATCGCCGCCGCCTGGTTCGATTACGATAACGACGGCTTGCTCGACCTGGTGGTCTCGAACTACACGCTGTGGACGCCGCAAAAGGATAAGCGCTGCTCGGCGGCAGGCGAGGAATACTATTGCGATCCGCGGCTCTACTATCAGGCCGTGCCACATCGGCTCTATCACAACCTGGGGCACGGTAAGTTCGAGGACGTCACCGAGAAATCGGGATTCGGAGCCGCGCCCGGCAAGGGGATGGGGATTTCCATCGCCGATTTCAACAATGACGGCTGGCAGGACGTTTTTATCGCCAACGATACCGAGGCCAATTCGCTATTCATCAACAAGGGCGACGGCACGTTCGAGGACCGCGGACTGCCGCTGGGCGTGGCCTACGACGATACCGCCAAAGCCGTCTCTTCCATGGGCTGCGATGCCAAGGACTTCGACAACGACGGCCGCGTGGACATTTTTTATAACAACCTGATGACTCAGGTATGGGCGCTGTTTCAAAACCAGGGCGATTTTTTCCGGTATGTTTCGCCGCAAACCAAAATCACGCAGCTCAGCCAATCTTATTCCGGCTGGAGCAACGGTTTCATCGACTACGATAACGACGGTTGGAAGGACCTGTACTCGGCCAACGGCGATGTGGATAACATTTTGCCCAATGCGCGCCAGCATGACACCATGTTCCGAAACCTAGGCGGCAAATCGTTCGAAGACGTTTCGAGCGAGATGGGGAAGGACTTCTTGCATGTGGGCTACCAGCGCGGATCGGCTTTCGGCGATTTGAATAACGATGGGTTCGAAGACATCGTGGTGACCTCGCTCATGGAACGGCCGCGCATTCTGATCAACTCGGCGGATAACGGGAATCACTGGCTGGTGCTGGAGTTGGTGGGCCGCTATAGCAATCGCGACGCTATCGGCGCCAAGGTGACACTAACCACCGCGTCGGGCAGGGTGCTTTACAATCACGTCGCGGTCAGCGTGGGATTCATGGGGTCGAGCGACAAGCGCGTCCATTTCGGACTGGGCCCGGAAAAGCAGGTGCGATCGATCGAGATCCGCTGGCCGCGAGGCGGCGTGCAGCGGATCAAGGACGTGAGCGCGGACCGGTTTCTGAGAGTGGAAGAAGCGGTTGGACAGCCGTAAACATGCCCGCTCCGCCAGTGTCGAGAGCCTGGGCCGCTAGCCGTCCGGACACGCGGCGCGGCTTAGAGCCGGTCTTCGCAAGCACAAACTCTCTGATCTTCACGTCGTAAAGACTGTTTAGCGCCCAGCAGAGAAGCATCAACAAAGCGATGAACACGATGCCGGAATAGGGCGCGTAATTGTCCAGTGAGACCCCCGTCAGTTTCTTGAACTCACCATTGATCAGTATTTCAAGGGGCCAATGAATCGCATAGACCGGATAAGAAATCACGCCCAGGAACTTGCAGATATTTCTCGTGTAACCCACAGGCTCGAAATGCAACGCGGCATACACGATAGCCGGCAGCACCACAGCCACGCACACGAAATCGAAATAAGCCTGCACAGGCGCCGCGGGCACGGACAGCAGCAACGCCGCCAGTAGCGCCAGCAAGGCCCACGCCGCTGGTTGAGAATGCCGCGACAGTTGTGGAAAGCCTCGTGCGGCATACTTTCGATATATGATCACGCCTAAGAAGTACGAGTAAGCTACCCGGAAAGACCCGAAGGGAAAGCTCCGCTGGGTCCAGCCAAAGTCCATGCTGTGCAGGGGATAGAAGTGCTCACCGGCTATAAGTCCAACGCTCGAGAGGGCTACTATGATCACTAAGTTACGGGTTCTCAGAAGCGAGATAAACTTCCCATAGAGCACATTCACCCAAAGCTCGTACAACAAAGTCCATGCAGGCACGTTCAGGGGAAACGGGCTGCCGTGGGCAAAACCGGCGACGTTGGGCAAAAGCAGGATCGCCAAGGGAATCAGAACATTCAAGTGATCCATCGGAAAGCCGAAGAAGTGCCCCCAAAGGCATGCCAAACTCAACCCAAAGCCGAGCGCGTAGAGCGGATAGAAGCGGACCAGCCGTATCCATGCAAATCGCAACGCCGACAAGCCTGTCTTCAGCCTCTGCTCGTAGGCATTCGCCAGCACCACGCCGCTCATGGCGAAGAATATGTCGACTGCCAGGTAGCCCTCCTGAAAGGTGCCGGAGTGCAAGAAGAAACCATGGGCGTGTTTCATGCAGACGATCAGGGCGGCTATGCCCCTGATGCCATCGAGCGTATGGAACTTTCGCTTGTTATCGAGATGTTTATTCAAGACAGCAACCCTTGTTGTGAGGTATAGCGAAGGCGAGAGTTAGTTGTCATTACTATCTTCGGCGAGGCATGTACTTTTCAACACAAAAAAGGCCGTCTCCGAAGAGGCGGCCTTGGGGAGTTGTTTGATCGAGGGATCTCGCTCTGCTTCAGAATGTATACTTCAAGCCGAACTGCAGGTTGCGCGCGTTGCTCGAGGTGTTGACCAACCCGGTGGTGGAATTCGGGTTGGGCGTGCATGTCTGGGATGAGGAAGTGCATGCACTACCGTTAGGACCCAGCAGGCTGCCATTCGAGAAAACATCGATGCCATAACCTGTGACGTCGAGTACCGGCGTATTGAACGCGTTGAGCGCCTGGAACTTGAACTCGATCTTCTGGCGCTCCGTGATGTTGAAGATTCGGGTCAGCCCCAGGTCGAAATTCTTTAATCCGGGACCCCATTCGGTGCTGGTGCCGCAATCGCCCAGTTTGGTTGGAGACGGATCGCGCATGGTGCTGGTGTCGAACCAGATGTAGCCGCCGCCGACGGCCGCGGGAGCATTCTGATACGGAGTGGCGCGCGACGGAGCGATGCAATCCGGCCGGCCCTGCGCCGAACCCGTACCGCCATCCCCGCCCCAATCCAGCATCGAAATCGGGAAGCCGCCGTGGACGTTGAAAATGGCGTTCACTTGCCAATCGCCGAGAATCGCATCCATCACTTTGTTCTCGGTTTTGAACATACCGTGGCGGCCGAAGGGCAGATCGTAATTGGCATAGCCGTTGAGCACTTGACTGACATCCCGGTCGCACAGGCCGTATTCCAAGCCCAGGTTATACGCATACAACTGGAATGCCACATCGGCGGTTGCCTGGCTGCCGAGAAGATCGCCGTAGCGGCCGTAGTAGCCTTGGGCGTTCGTCAGGCACTTCTGCCAACTGTAGTTGATGCCGAACGCCAAGCCTTTGGCAAGCCGCTGTTGCGCGGACACCTGCAAAGCCTGGTAGTTCTGCAAGCCGGTGGATTCGTTGAGCCGGACCTGGCCCAATCCATCCCCGGTCAGCGTTGAATTTCCGGCAAGGTAGGGCGATTGGCCGGTGGTTCCGTTGGAATAGAGGACCTTTTGACCGGCGAAGTAGATGTCGGCCATGTGATCGGTGTGCTGGCCGACATAGCCCACCTGGAGAGTCGTGGCGTTACCGAACTGTCGCTGAATGGTGAAGTTCCATTGGTTGGAAGTGCCGGGCCGGTAGTTCGGATCGGTCATGTGGATACGGATGCCCGAGAAGCAAGAGGCCGGCGCCGAAAGCACGGTGGTGGTGTTGCAAGCTACGCCGCCCGCGGCCGCACCGAGCGCGCCAAAGCCTTGGTCGAGGGTGACCTGGTTGGACGGAAGGGCTCCGTTCGCGCCTGCCGTAAAGGTGCTGGCGAGATCGATGTTCCAGGGTGCGTTGGTCGCCAGGCGGTTGTATTCGCCAGTGCCTTCCTGGAAACTCGAACGAGAGAACGCCGCGCGGATGACTGTCTTGTTGTCCCAGGGCGTCCACGCCAAACCGACGCGCGGCAGGAAGTTGGCGATGCCGTTGTATTGGTTGTACAGGGCGCGGCTGTTGCCATTTTGCCCGGCAAGCTCGATCTGGCCGGTGTACTCGTTGAAATTCGTCATGCGGTTGTCCACTTCATAGATCGGCGTGAAGACTTGCCACCGCAAACCGAAGTTCAACGTCAAATGGCTGTTGTAGCGCCAGTTGTCCTGCGCAAAGATGCCGTAAGTGCTGTTGCGCTGCCCCACGGTTCCGGAGAAGCCCTCGCCGTACGCCATGTATTGCGGAAGACCGAGCGCGAAATCGACTTCCGCGTTGCCGGTATACTGGCCGGTGAAGCCGATCTGGCCGGCGGCGCCGTCGCTGGTCGTCGCGGGAACATAGTCGTTCCGGTAGCGCAGGAATTGCGCGCCTAACAGGATGTTGTGCGCGCCGTGAGTGATGCTCAGGTTATCCGAAATCTGCCCGGTAGTCTGGTGGAAGATTTCGGGAGCATCCGTGGTGCCGAAGGGGAACGGCCCGTTCTGGCCGCCGCCCACCGGGGCGCCTGAGAAATACAGCCCGGGGAGGAAAGAGGTCGGCTGGCCGGGGATCAATCCCGCGCCGGCGCTGGTACCCGCGCCTTGCACGTTGCCTTCGGCCGGAAAGTAGTTGATGCCGAAGCGGAACTCGTTCACCACAGACGAAGAGAACGCACGGGTATAGCCGATCACGTCATTGAATAGCGGGAAGACATTGTTCCCGCCGCTGTTGTACAAAAGCGCCTGGCTGTTTATTGTGGGATTCTCGACGTGCTGTTGGGTATACCGTACGAAGATGCTGTCTTTGTCCGATGGCCGCCAGTCGATACGGAAGTCGCCCTGGTCGCCATGCGTGTAGGTTTGCTGGGTGTTCTGCGCATTGTTCAGCAGGCCGGAGCCGCTGGCTTGCGGAAGCGCCGCCATGATCTTGAGGGCCGTGGGACTGATGCCGGTGATGCACGGCGCGGAACCCATTTTCTGCCCCGGCCCACAAATCGCTGCTTGTGTAAGGTTGGCCGGCATGGGGATAGTGGTGCCGGGGTAGTTCAGCGCCACTCCTAAGTCCGTGAAATTCCCGGTCCTTTCGGCCGCGGTGAAGGTGGTGATGGTGGTCGCGGTAGCGGGGATGTCAAAGCGCGAGCCCTCGTAATCCGCGAAGAAGAATACCTTATCCCTCTTAATAGGGCCGCCCACAGTGCCGCCGAACAGGTCCCATTTTTGTTTGGCCGGCCCGCTGCTCACCGCCGGATCCGGGCTGAAGTTTCGCGACCAGTCATTGGCATCGAGCGCGTCGCGCCGGAACGACCAAAACGCACTACCGTGCATCTGGTTCGTACCGGATTTCAAGCTGGCGCTGATGACGCCGCCCATGAACTGGCCGTACTCGGCCGGCGGGCTGGAGGTAACGATGCTCAGTTCCGCGATGGCCTCGATCGAGGGCGAGTAGGCCACGTTATTGTCGACAAACTCGTTGTTATCCACGCCGTCCAACACATAGTAGTTGGCCTGTTCGCGGTTGCCGTTGATCTCCGGCCGCGCGGAATTGAAGGTGCTCTGCGGGCCCGCCATGGAAGCCGGGCTGGTGGTGACCGCACCAGGCACAAGCATCGCCAGTTGGTTATAGTTCCCGGTCGCGAGCGGCAGGTTGGCGATGTTGCTCGATTCCATAATCGTCCCCACCTGCGTGGTTTCGGTTTGCAGTAGCGGAGCGCTGGCGGTCACTTCGACGGTGGACGACACCGAACCGACCGTCAGCTCGATATCGACCCTCACCGTTTGGTTCAACTCCAGGCTGAAAGCGGGACGCAACGCCGTCTGAAAGCCGGGAGCTTCCACACGGACCTCGTAATGCCCGATCGGCAGGCGGGGCAAATTGTAAATGCCGTCTCCATTGGTCTTGGTCGGCCACACGGTGCCCCGATCCGTATCTCTCGCTGTGACGGCCGCACCCGCGACCGCCCCGCCGGAAGGATCGCTGATCTTGCCGGTGATCGCGCTGGATTCCTGCGCCATACCGATTTGCGCAAACGCGATGAGCAGCGCGATTGCAGGAATCAGCAGGAAACCGCTTCGAATTCGTGATTGCAATGAACTTCTTGTCATAAACTCCTCTCGACCCCTTGTTGACTACACTCGGTCGCCTTGGCTTCTCGCACATACTGATCCCGCCCGCGCCGTGTGTCCAGTTCACAACGGTTGCGCGCTGGTTACAACAGGTTCGTTACGGCATCGAACATCCTTAATTTGTCGCTGGTTGCGTTGTGGACGGACGGTACTTTACTGGCCGGATGCGGCCGTCGAGAAAGCCCTGCAGGGGTGCGCCACACCCGCGGCCCGTCCGGTTACGCCCGCGAGCGCAACCGTTGTGAACTGGACAGCGCCGCACACCCAAGCTAGCCTCGCCATAGCCCTATGGATAAACCAGGCCCTCGTACCCACCCCGCCCGCTGGGTGCCGACTCTCTATTTCGCCGAGGGTCTTCCGTTTTACGCCGTATCGCTGATGGCCCTGATCTTCTACCAGAAAATGGGCATCCGCAACGATGCGATTGCGTTCACCACCAGCCTGCTGGCTTTGCCCTGGTCGCTCAAGCCGCTGTGGAGTCCGTTTCTGGAAATGTATCGGACCAAGAAATTCTTCGTGCTGGCCACCGAAGCGGCCGGCGGTCTCAGTCTTGGCCTCTTGGCGCTGTGTTTACCGCTCGAGGGATATTTCCGATATTCGGTGGCCTTGTTTGCGCTGGCGGCGTTCTGTTCTTCCACGCACGATATCGCCGCGGACGGTATCTATATCGGCAGCCTCTCCGCCAAAGAGCAAGCCGCCTACGCCGGCTGGCAGGGCGGTTTCTACAACGTGGCGCGTTTTTTCGCGCAGGGCGGCTTGATTATCCTGGCCGGTTATCTGGAGGAACGCATGCCCGTCGTTCGGGCGTGGATGGCCATCTTCGGTGTCCTGGGACTGGTGCTGGTTGGGCTGGCGCTCTATCACGCGCGCACTCTGCCCAAAGGCGGCGAAGACCGGCACGCGGAAGCCGTGGGGCGCGCTTTTTGGGACGTGGTGCGCAGTTTCTTCCAAAAAAGGAATATTCTGTTTCTGCTGCTCTTCATCTTTTTGTATCGGGCTGGTGAGGGCCAAGTGGTAAAAATCGGGCCGCTGTTCTTGCGCGCCGCGCGCTCCACCGGCGGGCTGGGTCTCAGCACCGCACAATTTGGCGCGATCTATGGAACGTTCGGAACCGGCGCTTTCATTTTAGGCAGCGTACTGGGCGGATACTTCACTTCCTGGCTGGGGCTGCGGCGCGCGCTGCTGCCTTTGGTGGCGGCCATGAATCTGCCCATGTTGGCCTACTTCTACTTGAGCGCGGCGATGCCCACCGAGACCCTCCGCATCACCGCTGCCATGAGCCTGGAAATGTTCGGCTACGGGTTTGGATTCGTCGGCGTCATACTGCTAATGATGCAGGAAATCGCACCGGGCAAATACCAAACCGCGCACTACGCCTTCGCCAATTCGCTGATGAACTTGGGGCTGATCGTGCCGGGCGCGGTGAGCGGGCGCATCCAGATGATGCTGGGGTATCGCAACTTCTTCCTATGGGTGTTGATTTCCGCGCTGCCGGCGCTGATACTGGCACGCTTCGTGCCGATCGGAAAGCCGGCGCCCCAGCCGGAATTGGAACTGCATCGTGCCTGACACTCTCAAAGCCATCGTACTCGCCGCCGGCAAGGATGCCGATTCGCTGCTCGCGAAACGCCTGGGCGATCGCAGCATCATCGAATGCGTGCTGGCCAACGTGCTCCAGATCGTGCCGCCAAGGGACATCTATTTGGTGGGTGGCGGCGAGGGCCTCGAAGAGGGATTGCAACGTGTGCCGCAGTCCGAACCTCTGGGCACCGGAAACGCGGTTTTGCAAACCGCCAAGGCGCTCGCCGATTATCGCGGCAATCTGCTGATCCTTTACGGCGACACGCCGCTGGTGCGTCCCGGTTCGATCCGCGGCTTGCTCAACCGGCACATTCTGAAGCAGGCGCATTTGACGATGCTCACCGCCGTGGTGGACCGGTCATTGCCTTACGGACGCATCATCCGCGATAGCGCCGGCCAGATCATCGACATTATCGAAGAGAAAGAAGCGTCGGCGGAAGTGCGCGGCATCCGCGAGTTGAACGTCGGTGCTTACGTAGTGGATGCTTGTGTCATCTTCACCGCGCTCGAGCGGCTGCGGCCTTCGCCCGCGGATGGCGAATACCGCTTGACCGATTGTGTCCACGAGTTGATTCGCTCCGGGCTGCGCGTTGAAAGCTATCGCATCTACGATCAGGACGAAGTGCGGGGAATCAACTCGGACGCCGATCTGGAAGCCGCCGAATTCATCGTGGAAAAGCGCCTGTTCCGACCGCGCCGCCAGGAGGAGCAGAACCTGGTGACGTTCGGCACCGGAGGTTGGCGCGCCATCATCGGCGAAGGCTTCACCATGCACAACGTACGCCGGCTGAGCCAGGCGCTGGCCAACGGGATCACGCGGCGCAGCGAGGAAAGCCGCGGCGTCATCGTCGGCTACGACCGGCGCTTCCTTTCCCGGCAAGCTGCCGAGGCCTCGGCCGAAGTCTTCGCCGGCAATAACGTGCCCACCGTACTGCTCAGCGAGGACGCGCCCACGCCGCTGATCACCTATGCCACCTCGCTCCGCGGATCGGCCTACGGCCTGGCTTTCACCGCCAGCCACAACCCGCCGGAGTGGAATGGGCTGAAGGTCTTCCACGGCGATGGCGCGCTGCTGCTGGACGATGAAACGCGGCAAATCGAGGCCGAGACCAACGCGCTCACTCCCGAACAGGTGATCAAACTGGAGCTCGATATCGCGCTTGAAGCCGGCATCGTGGAGCACGGCGATTTCACCAATCAATATGTGGATGCGGTGGAGGCGCTGATCGACCTCGAAGCCATCCGCAATGCCGGCCTGAAGGTGATGGTGGACCCCATGTACGGCGTGGGCCAGTTGACGCTGGGCACGGTGCTGACCGAGGCCCGCTGCCGGGTGAGCTTCATTCACGAGCGCCACAATCCGCTGTTCGGCGGCCGTTCGCCCGCGCCCAATCAAGAAGCCCTGCGGACGCTGGCGTCGAATATGCGGGAGGGCGGGTACGATATCGGCCTGGCCATGGATGGCGATGCCGACCGCATCGCCATTGTGGATGAGCGCGGCGAGTATATACCGATCAACGACATTCTGCTGCTGCTCTATTGGTACCTGCATACGGTGCGCGGCGAGCGCGGCGGCGTGGTGCGGAATCTTTCCACCACGCATCTGCTGGACCGGTTGGCGCACAAGCTGGGCGAGGAATGCTACGAGGTGCCGGTGGGGTTCAAGCACATTGTGGCTTCCATGCAGGAGCACGGCGCGCTGCTGGGCGGCGAGTCTTCCGGCGGGCTGACCATTCGCGGCCACATTCTGGGGAAAGACGGCATTTTCGCCGCGGGCCTGATTGTGGAGATGCTGGCGCGCACGCGCCAGAAGGTCTCCGAGCTGCGCCAGACGGTTTACGATCTGACCGGGCGGTTGTACGCGCTCGAGGAAAGTCTGCCGGCCACGCCGGAAATGCGGGTAGCGGTGCCGCGTCGCTTGAAGGAAGCGCCAGCTCACGGCGCCGGCCCCTATGCGGTGCTGCGCGTCTCGCAGATGGATGGGACCAAGTTGTATTTGGAGAACGATAATTGGGCGCTGGTGCGGTTTTCGGGAACCGAGCCGGTGCTGCGCCTCGCGGTAGAAGCGGATTCGGAACAGAAAGCGATGGAGTTGGTGGAGTGGTTGCGGCAGTTGGTGCGAGGGTGAGATGCGCTACGGCTATTTCGATAACGAAAACCGCGAGTATGTGATCGAGCGGCCGGACGTGCCCGTTTCCTGGACCAACTACCTGGGAGTGAAAGACCTGTGCGCGGTGATCTCGCACAACGCCGGCGGCTACGCATTCTACAAAAGTGCCGAACACGGCCGCGTGACGCGCTTTCGCGCCAATGCCGTACCGCTCGACCGGCCGGGGCATTACGTTTACCTACGCGATGACGAGACCGGAGAATACTGGTCCGTCTCCTGGCAGCCCGTCGGCAAGGATTTTGCCAAAGCGCGCTACCAGTGCCGGCACGGGCTCTCCTATTCGAAATTCGCCTGCGATTACGGCGGGATTGAAGCCGAACAAACGGTTTTCATCCCGCTTGAGGATGACGTCGAGCTGTGGGACGTGCGCATTCGGAACAATGGCGCGGCGCCGCGCCGGCTGAGCGTGTTCGGGTACGTGGAATTCTCGTTTCACCACATCGAAATCGATAACCAGAACCTGCAGATGAGCCTCTACGCCAGCGGGTCGAGCTACCGCGACGGCGTCATCGAGTACGATTTCTTCTACGAACCCTGGACGTTCCACTACTTCACCGCCGATTTCGAACCCGATAGCTTCGACAGCCAGCGCGACAGCTTCATCGGCGCCTATCGGACCGAGTCGGACCCCATCGCCGTGGAGCGCGGGCAATGCGGAAACCGCTCGGAACTGGGCGGCAATCATTGCGGCGGTCTGCACAAGCAGATAATCGTGCCGCCGGGCGGCGAAGCGCGGATGTCCTTCATGCTGGGATACGGTGCGCGCGAAAAAGGCGCGCGGGTCCGCGCCAAATTCGCCGGCGCGGGCGCCGTGGATGCCGCTTTCGAGGAACTGCGATCGTACTGGCGCCAGAAGCTCGCGGTCTTCGAGTGCCGGACGCCCAACGCCGGGCTCGACACCATGATCAACACCTGGACCCTTTACCAGGCGGAGACCTGCGTGGTGTGGTCGCGCTTCGCATCGTTCATAGAGGTCGGCGGACGGACGGGACTGGGCTACCGCGATACCTCGCAAGACGTGATGGCGGTGGTCCACACCAATCCAGCCAAGTGCCGCCAGCGAATCGTCGAGCTCTTACGCGGGCAGGTCAGCCAGGGATATGGGCTGCACCTGTTCGATCCCGATCTGTTCGATCCGCAAAAGCAGAGCGCGCCCAAATTCAAGTCGCCCACCGTGACGCCCACGCCCGATCGCAAGAGCTTGATCCACGGCCTGGCCGATGTCTGCTCTGACGATGCGTTGTGGCTGGTGGCCTCGATTTGCGAGTACGTGAAGGAAACGGGCGAGACGACGCTGTTCGACGAGGTAGTGCCGTTCGCCGATGAAGGCGAAGCCACGGTTTACGAGCACCTGAAGCGGGCCCTGGATTTCTCCGCCGCGCAGGTGGGTCCCACGGGAATCTGCAAGGGCCTGCGCGCCGATTGGAACGATTGCCTGAACCTGGGCGGCGGCGAAAGCGCCATGGTTTCATTCCTTCATCATTGGGCCTTGCGCGCTTTCGTGGAAGCCGCGGCGTACCTGGGCCGCGAGCCCGATGCGGTGAAGTATTGCGCCCTGGCCGAGAAGGTGCGGCACGCGTGCGAGCAAGAGCTGTGGGACGGCGAGTGGTACATCCGCGGCATCACGTCGAGCGGACTCCGCATCGGCACGCGCGCCAGCGAGGAGGGCAAGGTGTTCATCGAAAGCAACACCTGGGCCGTGGTCTCCGATGCCGCCCCGCCCGCGCGCGCTGCGAGCGCCATGGATGCGGTGGACCGGCATCTTTACTCCCCGTACGGCATTCACTTATTGTGGCCGGCATTTTCCAAACCGAACGACGAGATCGGTTTCGTGACGCGCGTTTATAAAGGAATCAAGGAAAATGGCGCCATCTTCAGCCATCCGAACCCGTGGGCGGTAATCGCCGAATGCAAGCTGGGACGCGGCGGGCGCGCCATGAAATTCTACGAAGCGCTGCTGCCCTACCGGCAGAACGATGCCATCGAGATTCGCGAAGCCGAGCCCTATTCTTATTGCCAGTTCATCATGGGCCGCGATCATACGGCTTTCGGCCGCGCCCGGCATCCATGGCTGACCGGAAGCGCCGGCTGGAACTACACGGCCGCCACGCATTGGATTCTGGGCGTGCGTCCGGCCTTCGATGGCTTGCTTGTGGATCCATGCGTACCGGCGGATTGGAAGGAGTTTCAGGTCACGCGCGAGTGGCGCGGAGCCGTTTACCGTATCGCGGTGACGAATCCCCAAGGCGTCGAGAAGGGGATCCGCGCGATACGGCTGAACGGAATCGAGGTGAACGGGAAGATTCCGCCTCAGCCTGCGGGATCGGTAAATGAAGTCGCGGTCGAGATGGGCTGAGAACCAGCCTCACATCGTCATGGTGATCTTGTGCAAGGTGCGCGGCCGGTCGGGGTTGAATCCTTTGATCCAAGACAGGTGCGCGGCGAACAACTGCGCGGGCACGATGTAGGGAATGGGCGTGTACAGGTCTACCGGGCCCTCGGCCGCCGCGCACGCCATGGGGAGTTGAATCAAGCGCGCCGGCTTGGCGCAGGCGCCGGAGTTGGACGCGTCGGTGAACACCAAAGTCTCGGCCTTGAGCTCTTTTACGCGGTCGAGCACCTCGGAAATGGAAGGCCAGGTCACGCCGGCCGGAGCGAAAACGAAAACCGGAAACGCGTGCTCCACCATGGCAATGGGTCCATGCATGAGATCGGCCGCTGAAAAGCGCTCGGCCACTACGTAGCACGTCTCCATCAACTTGAGCCCCAGTTCCAGCGCATTGGAGTAGTTGAGGCCGCGGCCCACGGTCACGGCGCGCACCATAAATGTGTAGCGCTCGGCGATTTCAGCGACGCTCTCCTCGAGATCGAGCACGTTTTCTACCCATTCCGGAAGACGGCGCAGCGCACCGATACTGACGTTTCCCCCGAGCGCATAGGCCAGCAGATAGAGCGCCATTAACTGGCAAGTGTACGTCTTGGTGGCCGCGACGCTTTCCTCGCGGCCGGCGCGCGCCAGCAAAACGTGATCGGCGATTTTCGCCATGCGGCTGGAGGGTTCGTTGGTAATCCCCACCGTGAGGGCGCCGCGCGCGCGTGCGTCCTCCAGTACGGCATTGGTATCGGAGGATTCGCCCGATTGCGAGATTCCCACCACCAGCACGCCCGCCAGATCGAGCGGGCACCCGTAGAGCGTGATTACCGAAGGGGCCGAAAGAGAGACGGGAATGTGCGTGGTGATTTCGATGAGGTACCGGCCGAACTGCGCTGCATTGTCGGAAGTGCCGCGCGCCACCAGGACCACCGATCGCGGGCGGTGCCGCTCAAAATGGGCACGCAACCCGTCCAGCGAGGCCATGGCCTCTTCCAGAGTTCTGGCCAGCGCATTCGGTTGCTGGCGGGTTTCCTCGAGCATCTTGGACATACGGACCTGTAACCATGGTGACCGCCCCGCGGGGCCACGGTCCAGTTCGGAACGGTTGCGATTAGGTTATGACCGGTTCGTTACCCGCATCGAACACATTTATTATCAGTGCTAGAATCGAACAAGCAGATTCGAGCGACCGGTAGAATCATGCCTCAGGGACAAACGCCCGAGCCTTCTTCCCCGCCGGCTCCGGAGGGAAGCGACGCGGCGCCGCCAAACGATGAACGGATTCGGGAAGAGTTGCAGCGTGTGCTGGCAAGCCACGAATTCCGCTCCAGCAAGCGGAGCCAGGATTTCCTCCGCTACGTAGTCGAAAACACCCTCAAAGGGCATGGCGACATGCTGAAGGAGCGGACCATCGGGATCGATGTCTTCGGCCGCTCCACCAGCTACGATCCAAGCGACGATGCCACGGTGCGGGTAAAGGCCGGAGAAGTGCGCAAGCGCCTGGGGCTCTACTACTCCGAACAGGGAGCGCGGAACCCGATCCGCATCGAATTGCCTTCCGGCACCTATGTTCCGGAATTCCGCGCGTTGCACATGCCAGGGGCGGGCGAGCCGGCGGGCAAGTTGGACGCACCGCCGGCGGAAGACCGCATGCCCACCGAACGAAAAGCGCTACTTTCGCCACGCCGCGCCGCGCTGGCTGGCTTGGTCGTCCTCGCGTGTGTGGCCTTGATTTGGGAGGCGACGCGGCCATCCCGGACAATGTTGGACGAATTCTGGGCGCCGGTGCTGAAAGGGGCATCGCCGGTATTCGTGTGCGCGGCGTATGTGCCGGTGTGGAATCTGGACATGGACCCGGGCGCGAAAGGCCCCGGCCGCCCCGAGGATTACGTCGCCTTGACGGACCAGTTCGTGGGCGGCGGCGACCTGATCGCAACCTCGCGATTGACCTCGATGCTGACGCGTCTGGGACGGCCCTATCGTCTGAAAGTGGGGAACGACGTCACCTTCGCCGATATGCGCTCCGGACCGGCCATCCTGGTGGGCTATTCGTACACGCGCTGGAAAGAGATCAGCAGCCAGATGCGCTACTTCATCGATGGCCTGCGCCGTCCCATCGGCATTCTGGACAACGGCAACCCGACTCCCTGGAGCCTTCCCAACCTGCCACGCGACCGGCGCACGAGCGAAGACTACGCCATCGTCTCGCGCGTCTTTCATCCCGACACACACGCCATGCTGGTGGAACTGGCGGGAATCACGCAATACGGGACCGACGCCGCCGGCGACCTGGTGACCAACCCGGACCTGATGGCCGAAGCGCTCCGCGGCGCACCCGCGGATTGGCGCACCAAGAACCTGCAATTCGTTTTGCACGTGAAGGTGATCTCCGGCGCTCCCACTTCACCACAGGTGGTGGCGCGCTACTTCTGGTAGCCCGTGGCGGCGCGTTAAGGCCGCGGGGTTTCTTCGGGGGCCGGAGTTGCCTCGGTTTGAGCCAGTCTTTCCGTCAGTTCTTTGCCAGGCCTAAAACCAGCATCCCGTCTTGCGGCGATCGTGATGGTCTCCCCGGTGCGAGGGTTGCGGCCCTGGCGCGCCTTCTTGTCTTTCACCACGAAGCTGCCAAAACCGCGCAGATCGACCCGCTCGTCGGATTGGAGTGCCTCCGCGATCGTCTCCAGCACGGCGTCCACTACGCTCTCCACGTCGGCTTTCGGCATGCCGCGCTTGACCGCGACCTTTTCAACCAATTGCTGTTTCGTCATTCCTCCCAGTTTAACCGTTCCGCGTGTTAGGATCGAGCCCATGCCGCAGTTCGTCGAGCGGGGTTATGTCCAACTGGCGCTGCTGTTATTCTTACTGCCCGCTACTCCTCGCGCCCAGGGCAATTATGAAGTGCAGGTTTACGGCAGTGAACTGGTCCCTCCCACGCGCACCATGGTCGAGTTGCACTCGAACTTCACCTTTGAAGGCTCGAAGACCGAAGTGGACGGAGTGCGCCCGGACAACCACGCGCTGCATGAGACCATCGAAATTACTCAGGGGTTCACGAGTTGGTTTGAAACGGGATTCTACATTTTCATGAGCTACCGCGCGGGGGAAGGCTACCAGTGGGTGGGCGACCATATTCGACCTCGCGTTCGTATTCCGGAAGCATGGCATTGGCCGGTGAACGTGAGCCTTTCCACCGAGATCGGCTACCAGCGCCGCTCCTACTCGCCGGATACCTGGACCTGGGAGATTCGACCCATCGTCGACAAGCAACTGGAACGCTGGTACCTCGCCTTCAATCCCGCGGTGGACCGGTCCTTCCACGGCCTGAACGTACGCAAGGGAGTCACTTTCGCACCGAACGTCAAGATGAGCTACGACGTCACCAAAAGGGTCAGCATGGGCTTGGAGTATTATGGGGACGTCGGTTCCATTACCGGCTTCGATCCGCTGCACGACCAGCAGCAGGCCATCATGCCGGCCATCGATCTGAATCTGGGCCCCAACTGGGAATTCAACTTCGCTACCGGTGTCGGCCTAACCGGCGGCACCGATCGTTTGCTGGTGAAAATGATCCTCGGCCGCCGCCTGAAGTTCGGGAAAAGATAACCGAGGCGGCGCGGGTCAAGGCAGCCGTGCCGGGGCTTTAATCCGCTGCCAGCCCTCTCCGTCGAGGGCCTTGAGAAAGGCCATCAAATCCGCCTTGCCCGATCGATCGAGAAAAAAGGGCGCAATACGCGAGTCGAGCTGGGAACCCGGCTGGCCGCCTTTTCGATAGAATTCCAGCACGTCATCCAACGTCTTAAATCGCCGGTCGTGCATGTAGGGACCGGTATGCGTCACCTCCCGCAGAGTGGGAACCTTGAACTTGCCTTCGTCGCGGCGCCTTCGGGTGATTTCGGCCAGGCCGAGGTCGGGCGGTTTCGCATCCGGACCAATGCCCAGGCTCGCGAACTTCTCATCGGTGAAGTTGTAGCCGCTATGACACTCGGAGCATTCTCCAGAGCGCTCGAAGATCTGCAGGCCGCGTTTCGCTTCCGGACTGAGCGCTGGTTTGTCCCCGTTCAGGAAACGGTCGTAAGGCGAGTTGCCGGAGACGATCGTCCTCTCGAAGGATGCGATCGCCTTTGCGATACGGTCAAAACTGACGCGCCGGTCACCGAAGGCCCGCTCGAAAAGCGAACCGTAGCCCGCGACCTTCGCTACGGCTTCAGCCGCCGCCTGTGGCGTTGTGCCCATCTCGTCGGAGTCCGTGATCGGACCGGCGATCTGGGCTTCCAGCGTCGCGGCGCGTCCATCGTAGAACTGGCTTCGCCCGTAGGCTCGATCGATCAGCGTGGGCGCACGCCGGCGCAGCGGCTTACCGGTGACTCCGACGGGAGCAGGTTCACCACCCGCGAACGCGTGCTCCGGCGGATGGCAGGTGGCACAGGAAACTCTTCCATTGGCCGACAGGCGGGGATCGAAGAACAGGGCGCAGCCCAATGCCACGCGCGCCTCCGAGTACGGGTTGTCAGCCGGCCAGATGACCGGTGGCAGTCCGAGTGGAGGTTCGGGAGGCGAGCCGGGAAGCTCAACCTGCGCCGCCAGAGTACCCAGCAGCGGGATCCAGGTGATTCCGAATGTGATAATTGACGCTACATTTCTTACTCTTTCAGACATTGATTCTTCCACTTTGGCTCGTTTCCCAATGGCTGTCTTCTTCTAGAGGCGACGCCGATTATACCGTCATTGGCTGACTCCTGGTTACCAAAAACAGCCCTTAATCCCTATAAAGTTGGTATTAACCAGCCGATATGTAAGGGTGCAGGTGAACAGCCGCCTGGTTATATCTGCGGATACATAAGGCTGGCCAAATTCATGCGGAATTCCGAGGTTTAGGGATGAAGCTAGTGTGCCCAACCCGCGCACTCCGTACGCTGCTGTTCGCCGTTGTGGTGGCTGCGTTTCCGGCGAAGGCAGCCGCCGCTCTTCCTGTGCTCAGCACTGCGCGCGCGGTGCACGGCATGACCCAGGAAGAGGCCGCCCGCAAGTATCCGGTACACCTGCACAATGCCTGCGTGCTTTACTACAACCCCGACATTGGCAATTTGTTTATCAGCGATGCCAGTGGAAGCGTCTACGTAGCTATGCGGGGCCAGCCACGGCTCTCTCTCCGGGCGGGCGACCTTCTGGACATATCCGGAGTCAGCGATGCTGGCGGTTTCGCGCCGCTCGTTCGTCAGCCGGTCATTCAGCTCGTCGGACACCAGCCCCTTCCCCCGGCTCCCCGGGTCAGCCTCGACCATCTGCTCACCGGATTGGCTGACACCGTCTGGGTGGAAGTGACGGGAATCGTTCGATCCGTCGTGGAATCGGACCATTTGACCGCGTATGCCGATGAGGGCGCTTCGGGCAAGGGGAACATTCTCGTAACGATCGCGACTGGCGCTGGCCGCCTCGACGTGATCACCGTGGAGTCGGGCGGCGTCGACTACGGCAACCTGGTGGACAGCGACGTCGTGGTGCGGGGCGTCTGCGGTCCGCGCTTCAACAAGAAGGGGCAACTCATTGGCGTGCATCTGTTTACGCCAAGTCTCACCGAGGTGCGAACGGTGGCACAGGGCCCCAAGGATCCCTTCTCTCTCCCGATCCGCGAGGTGGCAACCGTCATGCAATACACGCCGGACGCCGCGCCTGGCCACCGCATCCGGGTCAGAGGCGTGGTCACGTCCCGCTGGGGCGGGCGGCGGCTTTCCATCATGGACCACGGACACGGTATGGTCCTGGAGAGTCCACAAGCCAGCCGTTTTGCGATCGGCGATCTGATCGACGTCGTGGGCTTCCCCGGAATGAGTGGCTATACCGCGACGTTGGAGGATGTCGAGTGCCGCCGGATCGGAAGGCAGGCACCGCCCACGCCGCGCTTCATCACGGCAGCGGACGCGTTTAAGGGGGACTCCGACGCCGAGTTGGTGCGAATTCGGGGGCGAATGCTCGGCGATACGGTGACGCCGGACGAACGGACTTTGCTGCTGTCAGCCCAGGGGCGCGCCTTTACGGCTCTGCTTCCAGCCTCAGACTCCGCGAACGCGGCGCCCTCTCTGCGCGACGGAAGCACGCTGGAGCTGACCGGAATCTGCGCGGTAGAAGTTCTGCCGGACAAGACGCCCAAAGCCGTGCGGATTCTGCTTCGCTCGGCGTCCGACATCGCCATTCTCGATCGGCCTTCCTGGTGGACAGCTCCGAGAATCCTGATCGCGCTGGGTATTTCGCTGGGAATCATTCTGCTCGGCGGGCTCTGGGTGTTTGCGCTGCGCGGCCAGGTAGACACCCGAACCGAAGCGCTCCGCGCCACGCTGGAGTCCACCGTAGACGGCATTTTGGTGGTTGACTCGCGCGGCAAAATCGTCGCCTGGAATGGCAAGTTTGCGCAAATGTGGGGCCTTCCCGTATCCGCTTTCGAGCCGCGCGACGAGGGCCATCTGCTGAATTCGCTCCTGCCGCAACTCCGCGATTTCGACACATTTCTCTCCCGTGTATGGGAGATTTACGCCGACGCCGAATCCCACACCGACGACACGATCGAGCTGAAAGACGGGCGCATCTTCCAGCGCTATTCCGAGCCGCAACACATTCGGGGAAAGAACATCGGACGTGTCTGGGGTTACCGGGATGTAACCGCCGGCAGAAGATTGCAGGCCCGTCTGGACGCGGAGAGACATCTTCTCCACCAATTGATGGACAACCTGCCGGATCACATTTATTTCAAGGATTCGGACAGCCGATTCACCATGGTAAACCGGGCGCATATTGCCGGATTCGGGTGCAGCTACGCTAGCGAACTGATCGGCAAGACGGACTTCGACTTCTTCACACCCGAACACGCGCAGCCGGCGTGGGACGACGAGCAGGACCTGATCCACGAACGCAAATCGGTGGTTTCGAAGGAGGAGAAGGAAACTTGGGCGGACGGCCGCGAAACCTGGGTTTCAACTACCAAGCTTCCTTTCCGCGACGCAGCGGGGCGGATCATTGGAACCTTCGGCGTTTCGAGGGACATTACGGACCGCAAGCGCATCGAGCAGGAGCTCTCAGCCGCGAAACAGGCCGCCGAGGACGCCAATCGTTCCAAGAGCGAGTTTCTGGCCAACATGAGCCACGAGATCCGTACGCCTATGACCGCCATTCTTGGCATGACCGAGCTGGCCATCGAGACCGAGCTCACGCCAGAGCAGCGGGAGTACCTCGAGATCGTCCACTCGTCGGCGGAATCGCTGCTCACCATCATCAACGACATTCTGGACTTCTCGAAAATCGAGGCAGGCAAGCTCGAGATGGATCGGGTCGAGTTCGACCTGCGCAATTCTCTCGAGGAAGCCGTCCTGGGACTGGCCTTGCGAGCCGCCGACAAGAATCTTGAACTCATCTGCGAAATTCAGCCGGACGTCCCCACCCTGGTGACCGGCGATCCGACCCGCTTGCGGCAGGTGATCATCAATCTCCTCAGCAACGCGATCAAATTCACCAACTCGGGAGAGGTTGCGCTTACGGTGGAGGTTCAGAACATCGATGGCGGCCGTGCCACGCTGCTCTTCTCCGTGCGCGATAGCGGCATGGGCATTCCGGCCGAAAAGCAGAAACTCATCTTCGAAGCGTTTGCTCAGGCGGACGCTTCGACCACAAGAATGTTCGGAGGTACCGGACTGGGCTTGTCCATTGCATCCCGCCTGGTTGACATGATGGGCGGGCAGATCCGCGTCGAAAGCGCTCCCGGAGAAGGAAGCCGATTCTACTTCACTGCCCAGTTCGAGATCGCGGGGCGGTCCGCGGAATCGGGTCCATCCGCCGACGAATCGCTGCCGCTCGATCTCCCCCTGCTGGTCGTCGACAACAATGCCAGCAACCGACGGCTGATCGGCGATATGCTCGCAAGCTGGGGCCTGCGCCCCTTTTCGGCGGCTTCGGCGGAGGAAGCGTTCGAAGTTCTGCAACGGGAACGTCGCGCGCAATCGCCAATCTCACTGGTCCTCAGCGATGTACTCCTGCCGGGGGACGACGGATTTGCTCTGGCGGCGCGGATCCGCGGCGATCCGGAGCTGTCAGCCACACCCATCGTCATGCTGGCTCCCGGCGGGCGCCGGGGCGACGCCGCCCGCTGCCGCGAGTTGGGTCTGGCCGGCTCCTTGATGAAACCGGTCCGGCAATCCGAATTACGCTCCGCGATCCTTGCGGTTCTCAGAGGACGCTCGTTGGGGCGCAGTGGACCAGCCAGCAGCGACTCCTCGCCTGTCACCCACCGTTCGTTGCGGGTTCTGGTGGCGGAGGACAATATCGTCAACCAGCGGCTCATTCTCCGCATTCTGGAGAAGCTCGGCCACCAAGCTATCCTGGCCGAGGACGGGCATAAGGCTGTGGAGGCGATCTTGAGGGAGGACGTCGATCTGGTTCTGATGGATGTTCAGATGCCCGGTATGGACGGCTTCCAGGCGACTACCGTGATTCGAGAGCTGGAGCGGGAAACGGGCGTTCACCACCCCATCATCGCCATGACCGCACACGCCATGAAAGGCGATGACCAACGCTGCCTGGCGGCGGGAATGGACGGGTACCTGTCCAAACCGATCCAACTCACTCTGCTCCGAGAGACACTGGAGCGGGCGGAATCCCGTCTCGGCAGTTACGATATCGCCTGATCAATCTATTCGGCTACTGACCGACTCCATCCGCGGAGCGCTGGGCGAGCGAAGGGTCCGGACATCCCGTATCGGTGGCTGGCCGAAGAAGCGGCTGTATTCGCGGCTGAATTGGCTGGCGCTTTCGTATCCCACCTCAAACGCCGCGCTTGCGGCGTCAAGACCGTCCATGAGCATGCGTCCCCGCGCTGTCTGCAACCGAAGTTGTTTCTGATACTGCAGGGGACTCATGGCGGTCAGCACCCGGAAATGGTGGTGCAGCGTGGACACGCCCATCCCCGCGATTTCCGCGAGATCTTCCACGCGTAGCGGCTTCGCATAGTTCACGCGGATCCAGGCGATGGCTCTCGCCGTCCGGTGGCTTTGCTCTCCCAGCGTTGCAATCGCTCGAAGCCGCGCGCCCTCCGCACTGCGAAGGATTCGGTAAATGATCTCGCGTTGAATCAGGCCGCTGAGAAACGGAATGTCCTGGGGCGTGTCCAGCAGGTCCACGAGCCGGCAGCATGCACTGAGAAACTCCACCGTGGTCTCACCGGTCGCCATGCCAGGAGTGTCGGACGGCGCCTCAGCCACCTGGATCTCCTCCCGGCTGAGAACTTCCCGGACGACGGGCATTTCGAGCTTGAGCGACATCGCCAGGCAGGGCACCGCCTCACTTGCCTCAATCACCCGGCTGACGACCGGCAAATCGACCGCGGTCAGCAGGAACCGCGACGCATCGTAGATGAAAATGTTCCGGCCGAGTTCCACGCGCTTTCGCCCTTGGGCGATCACCGTCACGCTCGGCTCGTATGTCATGGAGCAAGGAGCGGTGGCGGCGGTCCGGCGCACCAGCGTCAGGCCCGGAATATCCGTTACCCGTTTCTCTTCTAAGCCCATGAACAAGGCAATCTTGCGAGCCAACTCCGCCCGCAATTCCCGCGCTCGACCCGGTAACGGGGTGGCGTCTTCTCTGGGATTCTTCATGGTAACGGTTTCGCTCTCCTCTACCCAGGATACCTGCGAACACTGTGCGTGGATCAACAGAGCGAGAGGAATAGGCAATAAATAGGAAGGATCGGGATACCGCTTTCACGGCGGCCTTCTCTAACCTGGAGATGAGGGAAACGGTTTCGAAGGAGAAACAATGCAGAAACGTAAACTTGGAAAGGGCGGCCTGGAAGTTTCGGCTCTCGGGCTCGGCTGCATGGGCATGAGCTTTTCTTACGGCCCGCCCAAAGACAAGCAGGAGATGACCGCTGTTCTGCGGGCAGCCGTGGAACGCGGCATCACATTCTTCGACACGGCTGAGGTCTATGGCCCGTTCTTAAACGAAGAACTCTTGGGCGAAGCTCTTGCTCCCTTCCGTAACCGACTGGCGATCGCCACCAAATTCGGGTTCGACCTCAGTCCGGATTCCGATCCCCGCGGGATGAAGGGACTGCCGGTCCTGAACAGCAGGCCGGAGCACATCAAGCAAGCCGTCGAGGGCTCGCTCAAGCGGCTCAAGACCGATGTTATCGACTTGCTCTATCAGCACCGGGTTGACCTCGACGTGCCGATCGAAGACGTGGCGGGAGCGGTGAAGGACCTGATTCAAGCAGGCAAGGTGAAGCACTTCGGCCTTTCCGAAGCAGGCGTGCGAACCATCCGTCGCGCGCACGCCGTCCAGCCGCTCACTGCGCTGCAGAGCGAATACTCGCTGTGGACGAGGACTCCGGAGAAGGAAGTGATACCGGCCCTGGAGGAACTCGGAATCGGCCTGGTTCCGTACAGCCCCCTGGGTAAGGGCTTCCTCACGGGCAAGATCGACGAAAATGCGAAGTTCGACAGCTCCGACTTCCGCAGCACCCTGCCTCGCTTCACGCCGGAGGCTCTCAAGGCAAATCAGGCCCTCATTAATCTACTCGCCACCATCGGGAAACGGAAGAACGCGACACCGGCTCAGATCGCGCTCGCCTGGCTGCTTGCCCAGAAGCCGTGGATTGTACCGATCCCAGGCACCACAAAACTGCATCGCCTGGACGAAAACATCGGGGCAGTCTCAGTCGAACTCACGCCCGGCGATCTGCGCGACATCGAGGAAGCTGCCTCCAAGATCACGGTGCTGGGTGCTCGATACCCGGAAAAGCTGGAGCAGACGACCGGCCGTTGAGCGGCCAGCAAATGGAGGAATTTCTGAAATGGATATCAAAAGAAGCGGTTCACAGCCTTCCGGCAAAGGACCGGCAGAGTATTTCACCGGCACGGTGCGCATTGACCCGTTGTTCAACGCGCCTGCTCCGGCGCGGGTTCTCGGTGCCAGCGTCACCTTCGAGCCCGGCGCCCGTACCGCATGGCACACTCACCCGCTGGGCCAGACCTTGATCGTGACCGCCGGGTGCGGCTGGGCACAGCGTTGGGGCGGGCCGGTGGAGGAAATCCGCCCGGGCGATGTGATCTGGTTCCAGCCCGGTGAGAAGCATTGGCACGGCGCCGCGCCCGCCACGGCGATGACCCATATCGCCATTGTGGAGGTGCTGGACGGCAAGAGTGCCGACTGGATGGAACAGGTCAGCGACGAACAATACAAAAGGAGCGAATAGGAGACCGATCCATGTACAACACAAAAGCTTACTCCGCTGCCAGCGCGGCATCGCCGCTGGCGTCTACGACGATCGCGCGGCGCGATCCAACCGAACACGACGTGCGAATCGAGATCCTGTTCTGCGGCATCTGCCACTCCGATCTCCATTCAGTCCGCAACGAGTGGAGCAGCGTGGCGCCCACGACCTACCCGATTGTCCCCGGCCATGAGATTGTCGGCCGTGTCACCAAGGTCGGGCCGGCAGTGACCAAGTACAAGCCGGGTGACCTCGCCGCGGTCGGCTGCATGGTCGATTCGGACCGCATCTGCCCACAGTGCAAAGCCGGGCTTGAGCAATTCTGCCCGAACATGACGCTCACCTTCAACTCCCCGGACAAGCACCTCGGCGGCGTGACCTACGGCGGCTATTCCGATAGCATCGTGGTCGATGAATGCTTTGTTCTGCGCGTTCCCACGAATCTCAATCTCGCCGGCGCCGCGCCTCTCCTCTGCGCCGGGATCACGACATATTCGCCCATGCGCCACTGGGGCGTCACCAAGGGCAAGAAAGTTGGCGTGGTGGGTCTCGGCGGCCTGGGCCACATGGGCGTGAAGTTTGCTCATGCGCTGGGAGCCCACGTCGTCGTCTTCACCACGTCGCCCAACAAGAAGCAGGACGCGCTTCGCCTTGGCGCCGACGAAGTGGTTGTTTCGCGCAACGGCGACGAGATGCACAAGCATGCCGGCAGCTTTGACTTCATCCTCGATGCAGTCTCCGCCGAGCACGACATCAACGCATACATCAACATGCTCGGCCGCGACGGCAATATCACCCTCGTCGGCGCGCCCGAGAAACCTTTCGCCGTTGCCGGCTTCGGCCTGCTATTCGGGCGCCGCAGTCTCTCCGGCTCGCTCATTGGCGGTATTTCAGAAACCCAGGAGATGCTGGACTTTTGCGGCGCGCATAAGATCACCGCCGACGTCGAAGTCATTCCGATCCAGAAGGTCAACGAAGCCTACGAGAGACTGCTCAAGTCCGATGTGAAGTACCGCTTCTCGATTGATATGGCCTCACTCAAATCGGAATAGGAGTCGTACGTTACGGAGCAATCCGATACACAACGTGTTGAACTAGTCTGTCGCCTCTATCCTCCGCCCTTACGCTGACTTCGGACACCCGCGCGAATACGCGGCAGAGGCTTGCGAGGTTGTCCGAAAAGAAGGCGGGCCCTCCGGGCGGATTCGCAGCGTCAAGAGCCCTCATCACGGTTCTATATCGGGCACTCTCGCGCGCGTGGCGGAAGCCGGCGGCATACACAATGGGAGATCCGGACGGCGTATTCCCAGCCCGGTCGAGTATGGCTGCCAGGAGCAGCGGATCGTTCGCCACGAACAGACGCGGCCCCCGAACGGCGAACACGAGCACGCCGAGACCGTCGAGGCGATCCACCGTATGCTGCCCGGCACTTCCCGGCACCCAGCCTGTTCCTAATTCCGAAACGGTCCACAGGGCGCCGGTGGCGCTGGATAACGCCTGTCGAATCTCGTCCGTGTTCCACACCCCGGAGGCTGCGAGAACGAGCGCGGCGGGTGTTCTCACGAAGGTGCCACCTGAAGGCTCGCTCGATTGCACCTCCAGAATCGCGTTCACGCCAACTTCCCTGACTAGCGAACGGACAGCCCCAATCGCATCCGCGGCACCGGCGCCCGCGGGCAGCGGCGGTTCGTCGATCCGGGTTTCCAGATCCGCCTCACTGCCGGTGGGTTGATCCAGCATCATCGCGCCCGGCGCGTATCGCCAGTCGTGCGCCTGGGGTGGGGGCGCGGAGATCAACTTATTGACGATTAGGGTGGCGGGGTCGGGCGCGGATGAGGCGCTAAACGCCTTATACATGCCAGCCTCGGGTGGAACCAGCGCAATCAGGTCGCGCACCGCGGTTTGGTCCGCATCGGAGTGCGGTTCGGCGGCGGCGTCCGGCCGGCGAAGAAACACTCTTGCTTCGCTGAACTCCGCGGGAGACCGGGTGAGGTCCGCCGCTCCGGCCCAAAACTCGCGAACCGTGGAAACATTCCGCTGAATCCAATACGAGCCAAAGTAGACGCTCTTGGTGAGGGTCTCCAGGTTCATGACCAGGCGCAGCTCGCCGTGATTTGGCGCGGCCGTGCTCGCCTCGCGATACCACGGCTCGGAGGCTATGCTCGGATCGGAACCCCCGGCCAGCAATGCGAGTGCGCGGCCGACAAGGTCGTCGCGTGTCGCCAGAAACAGATAACCCCCGGCAGTTGCGAATGCAACCGTTCGCTTCGAGGCGGGATCTGTCCGCATGTAAAAAGTAACACCGCCAGCCTGCCGCTGCTCAAATTTCCCCCGCACCGCGGCTAATGCGCTTTGCGAGAATTGCGCCGGTCCCTGACGGCTGATGTACAGGAACTCAACGTCGCGAAGACCATAGAGGGCCAGCGCGGAATGCGTCCCCGCCAGTCCGATGGTGCTCTTCAGATCGGGGAAGAAACCGGCCGTAGTGCCGTACTCCTGGTAGACACCCGCGAGTTTCTGGTACAGGTTCGATTGGGAGAAGACCTCGTAATTACCGCTCGCGAGCCAGTCGGTCTTCACCTTCGATGTGTCCCAATCGCGCAGAAGCGCGCCGAAATCCCGCGCTTCCAGATAGAGGACCGCGCCACCGGGCGCGAGAGTGGCCAGGTCGCGCGAAGGTACGGACGTCTGAAGAAACACGTACCCCGCGGCGAGCACCAACAGTAAAACAACCAGCGCTGCGCGTCTCATTGATTCCCTCCCGCGATTCTGGGCCTCACCACCTGATCTTGATCGATGACATCCCTCACGACCGGCCGGCGCGCGGCATCCTTCGCGCGGCGCTCCTGCTCTTCTTCCAGACGCTTGAGCCTTTTCTCGAGTCCGCCATCTTCGCCTGGCATGTGGTTGATGGCGAATCGCAAATACGCCTGGGCAAGTCTCCATTCCTTCAAGCGCTCCGCCGCGGCCGCTAACGATGCGGCCAGTTGCGCTTGTTCCGCGTCAGCGATGCGAGCCCAGGAGAGAAGATCGGGCATATTTTCCGTCCCTCGGGCCGCGGCGAGCGCGAAACTGTCGCGGCCAGCCGTGAGAGCAGTCTCGACCGCTCCCAGCCGGGCGCGGTCATCCGCGGGGTCGATTGCCAGAGCTTCCCTCCACAGCCGGGATCTGGCTTCCGCCTCTGGCGCGGTGCGCGCCGCCACAATGCGCGATTCGACGAAGTAGGGTTTCGACGCTGCCGCGGGGCCCACTGTCCCCGATGTGAGCAGCGCCAACTCCGATCCGGCTGGAGCGAGTGTTCCGCGATTGGCGCTGGCGGCTTCGGCTCTCAACTTGTAAACAGCTTGCGAATCGGCGACTACCTCAGCGAGAAGCGCCCGGCGTTCCGGTCCTGTCTTCAAGCCGGCGAGCCGCAGTTTGGCCTCGGAATCCCAGGGCATGGCTTTGACGCGCCGCTCGAGGAAGTCCGCCGCCTCCGCATTCCTGGAGTGTTTCGCCAGCAGGCCGGCCGCTGGAAGCAGGGTATCGAATGCATCGTCGGCCACCAGTGCCATGCGATTCAGAAGGGCCAGCGCCGAAGCGGTGTCGTTCTTCTCCAGCTTGATTCCAGCCAGGCCAAGGAAGTTGGCCACATCCAGCCGTCCCCGATCGATTTCGCGGCCGTACACGAATTCCAGCACCGCTCGCGCGCCGTTCTCATCGCGATCCCGGCCGAGCGCCTGGGCGGCGGCGCGGAGTATCTCGGGCGGCGGCGCATCCTGCGGCCTGGCGCGATAACGCGCCATCAATTGGTCAAGAGTGCCGGTGCGCGATGCCAGCCGGACGTCCGCTGACACCAGTTCGTTGCGGCGCTGCGGCCCAGTGCGGACGTCCTCGGGAATGAGATTCCATTCCGCGGTAGCGCCGCGCACATCCCCGGCATCGAGCAGCATGGAGATGAGCTGCAATCGGGCGCCGAGAATTTCAGCTTCGTAATACGTGCGGTTTTCGCCATAAAGGCTGGCCGCCGTCCGCGCCATAAACGCCAGCCTGTCACGCGCCAGAGAAATACGCTGCGCTTCGGTAAGCTCGGGCAGCCGGATCAGGCTTTCTATTACCTCGGCGCCCGTCGAGTCGGAGAGTGTCAAGAGCCAGCCTGGATCCTCGCCCGAAGCGAGAGATGCTTTTGCCGCGGACTCCAACAACTCGTAGAGGCGGTATGCGCCGTTTCGGCCGATATAGTCGCGCAGTTGATGCTCGATTTCGGCCCGCAACGGCACGAGCTGCCGATGTTGGCCGATATCCGCGAATGTCTCGCCAACTTGGGTCCAGAATGACTCCGGAACCCGCACTCCACGGCTCTGGACGCGCACGAACGCCGCGATGGCATCCTTCCACCTAGCCACTGCTTCCTCGCGCCGCCCTTCGGACCACAGCACGCGCGCCGCGCGATCGTGGGCATCCGCGCGGTCGGCGTCCAATTGCAGCGCCGCATCGAAATGCGCGATAGCTTTCCGCCCCTGGCCGGTTTCGGCATAGAAATCGCCGACGTCGAGGTACGCGTCAGGATTCCATGGAGATCCTTCCAGCCGCGCCGGCAAATACGATTCAGCGCGGGCGTCCTTGCCCATCGAGAGATACTCGCCATAGCGGGCGCCGTAATAAAACCAGTTTGCACCGACGATCATGGCGCTGGTGGGCCTTGCCTGGACCCGCTCTCCAATGGTGCGCGTATCCAGTGCGGCGGCAAAGGCCTGGTCAATGGCAGGGGCGCGATCCTCGAAATACACGCCGGCCAAAGCTGTGTAAGCGTTGGTCCACACTGGCGTCAACCCGCCGCCTCTAGCCCGGACGGCGGAATAGGCGAGTTGCGGCTGACCGCTGGCGATGGCGAATTGCACGGCCCTGTTGCGGATCTCGAAAGAAGAATTGCCGCGTGCAATTGCGATCAAATCATCCGGTTTCCGCCGCGCCAGAAGATCCAGATAGCGTTCCAGCAACTCACCGCCCAGGGCGCTGCGATCGAGCAAGCGGCGCATGGTTCGCAACTGGCTCTCGATATCGCCCTCGGAGACGAACGCTCGCGCTGCCTGGTTCAGCGCGGCGGATTCCACCGTGGCGTGGGCGTTTCCTTGGGCATACTGTTCCAACTGACGGCCCAATTCCGCATAGAGGCCGCGTTCCGGTTGCAGCGCGGTGAAGCGCGAATCCACGTTCAGGCCGGCCGCCGTCATGGATTCATATCGCCAACGAGCTTCCAGGTCAGCCAGCCCGGCGTAGGTTGCAAACGGTAGAAGCACCGCGTCTCTGGTAAGCCGCGGCATGGCGGCTGCGTTGGCTGTCAATGTCTGCTCGAAGCTTGCTTTCTCCTCGGGTGTGTAGGATTGGGCGATGATTGCGCCGGCAGCCTCCGCGAGCTGCCCGCTTATCCGCGTATCCGGCCGCAGGCGACTCAGCACTCGATCCATGCGGCGCGCTCGTGCCACGATCCGCGAGTAGACCATGGCATCCGCGGGCTGGTTGACGAACAGATCGTCTCCCGCAAGGCGCGCGCCGCGTTCCGCAAACTCAACCGCCTCCGGCAGCATGTGCCACGATTCCAACCGGCCGGCAATCTCGAAATCCGCGCTTTCGGTCTCATTTCGCGCGCCAACGATGGCCGTCCGCAGCGCCGCGACCGCATCCGACGGCCTTCCGCACCGGGCCTGCAATTCGGCAACTTTGACCAGCCATTGAGGATCGCGGTAGGTCATTTCGTACAGCCGGGTATAGCTCTTAATGGCATCCTCGAAGCGCATCAGCCGCTCTTCCAGGCGAGCCTTGGCTTCCACGATTGCGGACCTGTCGGGCCGTGCCTTGAGCGCCCGTTCGTAATCCGCAATGGCCGCCGGGTAATCCTCGGCAACGGTTTCGACGCGGCCCAGCACGATCGGCCAGCGGTAATCCCGAGGCGCCTCCGCCATGGTCTTGCGATAGAACCCCGTCATCCGCGCGATCTCGCCGTGCGCCACGGCATAGCTCGCGGCCTCCCTGGTCAATCCTTCGTCTTCGGGGTAGTTGTCGATCAGCTCGATGTACTGCGCGACGGCGCCAGGGTAGTCGGCCAGACGATCGAGCGCCGGTATCAGGCTGCGGCGGACGGTCGAGATCCGCGCGATCCGCTCCGCGGCGGGAAAGGGCGAAGACTTCAACTGCTCGATTATGGCGAGCTCATAATCGCGGAAGCCGCGGTCGTCTTTCGCCCGCAGATAAGTCTCCGCCATCGCGGCCAAATATTCGGGCCGGTAAGGGTCCGCGCCCAGAAGCGTCGTGAGCAGAGCGCGCGCCTGGTCGAAGCGGCCGTCATTTGTGGCGATCCGTGCGGCCTCCAGTGTGAACTGGCTGCCCAGGTCGGGACGGGCTTGCTTAGCGGCTGCCAGCAGGACACCAATCGCTTCCGTACTCTGCCGGTTGCGAACGTGGAAATCGACTACGCCCCGGATGACCCCCAGGATCAGAGGATTGTCGCGATAGAGCGCATCCAGGATCTTTGCCGCCGCGGCTATGTCTTTCTTGGCCTCATAGAGACGCGCTGTCGCGAGGGTCAACCGCATTTTGTCCACGGGATCGTTGGTGACTGCCGCTTGGCGTTCGCTGGCCCGTTCCTCGATGGCGTCGAAGCCTTGGCGCCGGGCAACTTCCTGGATATCGTTCAGCACCTCTTGAGACTTTTCCAGCTCCACGCGCGCTCGTAATAGATCTTCCAGTTCCTTCCTGCGCTGTTGAGCCTCGAGAAGCTCGGCGCGGACGGATAACGCGGCCCAGGACGAGTCGGCTGCAATTGCCGCCGCAATGGCCTGCTCCACGGCATCGCGCGTTGCGGTGCGCGTCCCCAAACGGATCAGGCGCTGCCTGGCTTGCTCCGCGCCATCCATCGCTCCTTCGAGATACTCGTGAGCCGCGCGCCGGAAATCGCGCTGGCCTTCGTAGATGGCGCCGGCTTGATAGGCAAACAGGCTGGGATTTTTGAATTTCGTGCGTGCGGCGGCGATCCAGCGGAACGCGTCGTTATAGAGGTAGTAATCCCAATAGACGGTCGCTGTCTCCAGGTACGCTTCCGGTTTGCCGGCCTCGACGCCCGGCATCTTCTCCCAATAGGGCCGGGCGCGCGCATACATTTCCCGGTCGGCAAAGATGTCGCCAAGCCAGGCGAGAGTATTCGCATTGCGCGGGTTGGCTTTGTACTCGAGTTCCACCAACCCGGCCGCGATCTCGGTGTCCGCCGGGAAGTAAGCGGCCAGCGAGCGGTAAAGGCCGGCGGCTTTAGCCGTCAACTCCTGGCTGCCTGGGTATGCGGCAGCTAACGCCCGCGCACCCGGTGCGGCTGCTTCGAAGTGACAAAGCCAAGCCTCCGCCTCGACCGCGAATTGCACGGCGCCCGGATTTGCCGTCACCGCCTGGTCGAACTTGCCGGTCACGATTTCGGGGTTGTTCTTGCGTATCTCGGCAAGTTCCGGGTAGAGCCGTCCCCGCTGCGAGAGGCGCGAGAACAGGAGGGACCGTAGCTGCGGATCGTAGAACCAGTATTGCCGCAGCAACCGTTCCGTTGCCGCCTCATCGTAGGTTTCCTTGCGCCAATAAACGCTCAGCAGATTCCGCACAAACACGAGGTCTTCGGGGAAGCGTTCGTGCGCGTAGAGGTTCAACTGCCGATAGAGCACCGCATCCTGATTCGTTTGGGCCACGATATCGCCGAAGTATGTCTCCAGTTCGCTGCCCGAAAACACGGAGACCGCCTCGCGAGTGATCTTTTCCAGCGCGGCGCTTTGCTGAGTTCGCAGATACCAGCGGGCGAGCTTGTGGTACCAGGAGCGATCGGGGAATTTCGCGATCGCACGGCGGTAGGTGTCCTCGATGTCGCGCGACATGCCATTCTGATCGAGGAAGCCGGCTAACCGTTCGTAGAGCCCGGGATCCTCCGGGTTGCGGTCGATCTCCGCGCGATAGACGCGTAGGGCTTCGAGGGACCGGTGCAACGCGGCAAGACGAGAAAGGTAGCGCTCCAGCAACTGGACGTATTCGGGGGAGCGAGCGCTGGCGGCACTTGCCCCTTTGTCACCGATCGGCACACCTCTCGCTCTTGCCGCTAACTCCCTGAGGAACTGGTCATAGAGTGCGAACTCCTCTGTCTGCTTGTCTTGTCGTGCGAGTGCATCGGCCACCAGCATGCCCACCTGAAACCGTTCGTGGCCGACAGGAAATGCGGCCAGGTAGGCGCGCCCGCCGCGGATCACCGCGTCATTATCTCCGTAAGTCGCGTAGGCCGAAACCAGCGCCGCGTGCAGTGGGGCGCGATAGCCGGATCGCGGAAAACGCCGATCGAGAAGGGCCACCAGTTGGCTGGCCGCGGCGCGATGGAAATATGCGGCCGATTTCTCGTCCTGCCGTTCATATTCCCACCGCGGACCGGTGGAGTTGAGGATGAGCGACAAGATGCCGTTGAGAAAGCCCGGCGAAGGGTCAACGGTGGCAATGTCTTTGTAGAACGAGAGGTCGCCGGAGCCGAATCGGATGGGCTGCTCCGGCGCCGTTAGCAGCAAGTGCGCCAGTCCATGGAGCGAGCGCTCTACATGGCCGCCGCCCGCCGGGGGCATGCTGTACAGCGCATAGTAGAGGCGCGCGGCTTCATTGACATCCGGTTCACGCTCGAAGAGCTGGGCGAGAGTTTCGAGCTCGTTCGCGGTCCAGGCCTGTTTGCCGGATTCTTTCGCGAGGCGATATTCGATCAGCGCGCGGTGCGCGGCAGCGGGATTGTTTTGCGCGCGAAAGTAGTGGAACAGACGGGCGGTTGCATCCAGGTCCGTGGCATTCGCTCGCACCGCCGACCGGGCGCGGCCGAGAAACTCCCGCAGCCGGCCCTTGCTTTCGAGCAGCTTGAAATAAGCGGCGCTCATGTCGTCAGGCCACAGCGGCTGGAAGGCCTGGTCGTACACGCGGATGGCGGCATCCGCCGACCCGCGCTCGAGTTCCATTTCGGCCCGCATTCTCACCGCTCCGAGTTCATCATGGAACCCGCGGCCGTAAACCGCGATCTCTTTCTCGGCCGCGGCGAATTGGCCGAGCCGGGTGAGATACTCGATCAGTTCCCGGCGCGCCGCCGGTTCCTTCGGGTAACGCGATACCCAAGCGCGGAAAGCCGGAGCTGAAACGTCCGTGGGCAGCGCGTCCTCCGAGATCACGCTGGACATGCGTTCGAACGCGTGCCAGGCCCTCTGGTCGGCAGCGGACAGAAGCGGGTCGTCTTTCTCCGCCGTGGCCGCGAGCAGGGCTGCGATTTCATCGCGCGGCCGCAGCCGCCGGTGGTAGAAATCCGCCAATTCGATTCGCGCCGCGTAAGAGCCGGCCGCGGCCTGGACGTAGCTTTTCCAGTCGCCTTCCGCCGCGCTGAAGTCGAGCGCCATCTCCGCTTCCTGAGCCCGCAACCCGTAGAGCATGGCGTCGCCAGGGGCGGCGGAAATCAGCTTCGCGAGCGCTGGCCGGGTTTCCGACGGCGGGCGCCGGACCGGGACCGCGCCTCCCGGCATGGCAACGCTTCGGAATAGCACCGCGATGGCCGGTCCGGCGGGAACGTGCTGCACCCAAGTTTCGAGTTCGCCGCGAACCGCGGCGGCGCCACAGACCAGCAGGCCGGCGGCAATCCAGGCACGCTTACCAGATTTCAAGTGCCACCTCCTCGGTTCCGATGTTGTGTGCGATGTCCTCGGCCGTGACGTTCACGACATACTTGCCCGGCGGCAGTTGCGGTGGAATCACCAGTTCCGCTGTGTTCGCCTTGGCCTGGCTGTTCCAACGGAGAGCGACGGGCATCGCGCCATAGAGGCGCGCCGTAATGGTACGCGCATTCCCGGAGGCCTGGGCCGCGATGCGCACCGTCTCACCGGCGCGCGCACGCGGCTTTTCCAGGCGCACACGAAGCGTGGGGACGTGGCTCGCGATGACGAAAGTCTTCGACTCGCGGTACACATGCCCATCACGGTCGCGCAGAATCAGCCGCACCTCGTAGGTGCCGTCCACCATGTCCACCGGAGCGAGGAATCGCGTCTGCCACACGTCTTCCTCTTTCAAATAACGCAGCCGTTGGACCGGACCGAACGGGAAGAGCGCAATCGCCGAGACGATCGATTCGTCCGTCTTCACCCGCAGCACCGGGTCGCCCGGGCGGATCGCCCTGGGCCGCAACAGCGCTCGTGGAACCGCTAGAAAGGAAGTGTACGGGGTAACGAACTTATACTTTTTTGAAAGGCGGATGATCTCGTCTACGGTGGCGCGGTCCTCGCCTTCGCGTTCGATCTTATCGAGCAGCGCATCCACGCGCGCCTTGGCCCAGGTGCGAGGCAGGTATGGGTGTTCGTCAGCGGCCGCGGGCAGCGGCGCCGAGGCGGAAATTCGCACCGGTTGGCCTTCGCGCGTGCCGGTCACGGTGAAACTCGCCTGCGGCAGAGGTTTCTTGTACTCGCCGACCCAGCCCGCCACCGATCCGGCGAAACGAACGTCCTCGAGCGGATACACCAGGTCAAAATTAAATGCCGGGCTAAGGGCCAAGCCGAGGTTTTTCACCGGTTGCTGGCCGATCTTGTCGAGGAAGGCATCGAGCTTGAAATCGATCGGTTCCGTCGAGCGGACCCATTCGAGGATCCCGTTATTCGATGCCAGCATCTTCAACAGCGGCAGGTTGGCGTCATCACCGACGCCGAACACCAGCGTGTGAGGTCTCCGGGTGGGTGCGCGCTTGCGCCATTCGGCCGCATACCACGCAGCCAACTTGCCGTTCTGAATTGTCCCTTCGGTCGCTCCGCCATCGCTGATCAACAGAATGTATGGCTCGCCGTTGCCGGTCTGTGCCAATGCCGCGCTGAGCGCCTGCTGAATGGCCGTGCCGCCGCGAATCCGGCTGCTGCGCACGAATGCCAACGCCTGCTCGATATTCCGCGGCGTTGCCGGACGAGGCTGTGGGGAAAACGGGCTCACTTCCGAGTTGAACAGCAGCAAATTGAACGAATCGGCCGGCCGCAAACGGCGCAACGCGGTCTCACAAGCGGCGAAGCTCCGTTCGAGTTTTTCCCACTGCATGGAAAGCGAGTTATCGAACAGCAGAATTAAGCTGCGAGACCCTTCGGCGGCTGCGGGTTTGGCGCTTCCGCCGCCGAGCAGCGCCTGTGCCTGGAAGAACCCCGGCCCGGTGGGATCTTCGCGTTCGGCGATCACGTGGAGCGTGTCGGCCCGCGCGGCATCCAGCGTGTACCGCACCGCGAAGTCTTCCTGGAGCGGCACGTTGTACCCGAAAAACACGGCCTTGATCAGGTTCGGCGTGCGTTCGCGGACCTCCAGCGGAAACGTCTTGGCAATGGCGTTGAAGTCTTTGATAGCGTGCGCGGAGCGGAGCTCAAACGTAATAGTGAGGTGTCCGGCGGTCTGGAGTCCATACATATCTGGCTTCAGAGGAACCATGAACTCCGACTGGAACCGTTCCACCGCGACAGGATGCTGGTATTCCATCTCGATCCGCTTCGCCCCGAACGCCGGGATCGGCACGATGTGCGCCGAGAACAATTGGCTCTGCCGCGCTTCGACGGCATCTCGTTCGCCCATCTGCAACAGCCCGGGATCGATCGCTTGAGCCTTCGCTTGCTCGTAGATTTCGCCCGCGCGCCGGCGCTCCAGAATCACGCCCGGGATACGAGTCACGTCGTCCCAAACGGCGAAATCGGAGATGGTCGCCTGGGTAGGCAGAGCGAACTGATAGACGCCCTCCTGGACGGAGGCGCTATAGTTCCCGAAGATCTGCCTGACCTGGACGCGCGCCGTTCCGTTGTCGATCCGGACTTCCAGCGTCATTTCGTTCAGCGAGAAGACCGAGGCATCGGGCTCCTGGCGGTTGCCGGGAATCAGCACCCCGGTATCCGCGAAGGAACAGCCCGCCCCGATCAGGAGAATGGGCCAAAGTCCGATCTTCATTCGAGACCTCCCTCGGAAACCCGGACCAGCCCGTTGTCCGTTCCCACATACAGGTACCCGCCGCTATATGCCAGGGCAGTGACATTGAGCGAGGGCAGACCCACGGTTGCGTTTCTCCAGCGGCCCGAGGACCGCTCGAAGACGAAAAGCCCGCGGTCGAGACTCCCGGCGTAAACCCGATCCGGCGTGACGAGCATCGCGTTGGGATTCACGATAAAACCGCTCTTCAGGTCGGGGAATGTACGCCAGTCCCCCGCGGAATCGAGTCGCAACACGCCGGCGCCATATGTTCCCGCAAACCACTCGTCGCCCACCTGAACCAGCGCCGTGATCCAGTTGTGCCGCAGGTGCGAATTGGCGGTTGTATAGTTGGCGCGTACGATATCGTCGTTCAGAACCGAAACGCCGCCCAACGTCCCGGCCAGCACCTGTTTCCCGGAAGCTGCCACGGTATAAACGTGGTTGTTCACCAGGCCGTGAAATACATAGAGGCTGCGCACGCCGGTCCGGTCCACGAAAGAAAGTCCAGCCGGTGTGGCCACGACCATTCCACCTTCCCGGAAAGCGACGTCGGTGACGTGATCCGCGAGCAGGCCATCCTTGCGGCCCATCACCTGGCGGAGTTGGCCACTAGCGTCGAACATCGCCAGCCCATTCGCCGTGGCCACGGCCGTTTTCTGGTCCGAGGGGTCCGGCACGATGCGATTGACACAGAACAGGACGTCGTCTTCGTGGTGCTCCGCGCGCGCAAAGTCCGGTTGAACGAGGTCGAGCCCCCGATCGAAATAGCCGACCCACAAGCGTCCGCCGGCGACGGCCAGTGCGGATATGTTCCGGTCGGCCAGCACCGAACCTGCCGCTGTTACGGCCGGCTGCCAATCGTCCCGATGCGCATCGAAACGATAGATGGCATTCTCCGTAATGGCGTAGCTTTCGTCCCCGAGGGTTGCCAGCCGCACAACCGGTTCCTGGATAGCGGCGCTCCAGTCCCGCCCGTGCCGGGGAAATCCTGACGGCCTGCCCTGGCCCAGCGGAATGCTAACGATGCCTTCATCCTCCGTACCGACCTGGAGAGCATCGCCACGCCGGGCGATTGTTCTGGCGAAGAAGCCATCTCCAATGGTGCGAATGCGCCGGCCGCCGCGCAGTTCCACCACCCCCATCGGCGTTCCCGCGTAAACCGCGTCGAACCCCACCAGGATCGAGAGAACCTGTGGATCTGGCAAGGTCGCGGCCAGGTCGTCCAGTTCTCCACCGTGATAATGGAACAGCCCGCTCGCAAGCGTGCCGATCCAGAGATCGCCCTCTTCGCCGGCAACGGCCGTAATGTATGCCGATTTCAGTTTAGAGTGGAACGGAGTGAGCCTGTGCCCATCGAACACCACCAGGCCCTTCCGCTCCGTACCGATCAACACCCGCCCCGATTTCAGCGCCAAAACTGCCGTCGTGTTCCGCAGGTTCGGATCTTCCGGAAGAATCTGCCGAAAACGCGTCCCATCGAAAGCCAGCAATCCCTCGCCATGGGTTGCTATGAAGAGCTCCGTTTGGCCTGAACCCGGCACCGGGCCGGCGGAGATGGCTCCGAGTTCGGCCGGCGGTAATTCCAAGCCGACGCGATAGGCGTGGCGCAGTACGCCGCCTCTGTCATAGAAAAACAGGCCGGCCCGAGCGCTCACCACAACGGCATCTTGAAATAAGGTGATATCCCGAAACTGCGGGTTCGCGGCGATGGACTCGAAGCCGGCGGGCGCGAGACCGGGAAGGGAGACAGCCTGGAATCGGTATTCCGAGTCGGCCGCCACCTCGGTTTGCGCTTCATCCCTCGCGCGCGAGGCTCGCCAGAACACGAACGTTGCAGCGAGCATGGGAACGATTGCGGCCGCCGCGCCAATCGCCACCCATCGGCGCGACCCCCAGTGTGTTCGAATCATAATTAAGCCTCTTAGCGTAATCCCTGACGCGGCGATGCTCAACCGCCAGTCGCTATGCAATTGAGCAACCTCAAGGCAAACGGGCATTGGATACATCATCTGGCGCTCGATTGTGTCGCGCTTGCTACGTCCTGTGTCACCGCACTGACACGTGTGAACAGTGGATCTGTTGGAGTCCGGCGCACTGACGGGAGTTGCCGGTTCCCGCGTCGGCGATCATTTGCCGGCTTCTACTGACTTTCTCCGCCCTGATGCGGCTCGAATTCTTCGGGTGCCAGTTCCATCGCCGTTCGGACCGCTTCCCAGGAGATGGACCGGTACAACGCTGGTTTGCCCTCAGCTGTATTCGACAGCTTGAGAAACTGCACGGTCCTAAACAACCGGTGTTCCAGGACGGCCGTGGGGATCGGCAGTTTTTCGATCTGTTCAAGCCAGCTCGCGGCCGCAACGTCGGTTCCATCCAGGGGCTTGATCAGCTCGATCGAACCATCTGCGTTGGCAATAGCGTAGTAGTACAGGGACCGATCGGCAGGGAGCGTCATCGAGATCCCCGCGGGCAGGGTCACGGGATACCACGCCCCGTCGACTGTGACCCCCGGTTTGCCCGGTTCGAACGTCAGCTCGCTCGGGAGTTTGGAACGAAATCCCGGTGCCAGGTAGACCGCTTCTTGCGCCCACCGGGCAGCTTCCGCTTTGCGGCCCTGGTCCCACAGTATCGTTGCCAGATGCGCCATCATTTCGGGGTGGTGCGCAACGCCTATTGCGGCCATGATCAGGCGCGCGGCCCGCTCCTTCTCGCCCTTTCTCCAGAGAATCCAGCCGAGCGTGTCCGCATAACTGCCATACGCCGACTGAAATCCCAGTAGCTCAGAAATGTTCTTGTCGGAAGTTCCGTAACCCTTCTCCAGAATCTCGATCGCGCGCTCCATGTATTGCTGCGCCCTGTCGAGTTCCTTCCCGCACTCCGCCAAGGCGTAAGCCGCGGAGTTGAGCGCCACAGTCGATCGTTGCGCGCCCCCTGCGGCATCCAGTTCGTCAAGAGCTTTTGAAGAACCGCTCGCGCACATATTGGCAGCCGCCGCAATCGCTTCAATCTGGCTGCCGGGATGCGCTTTGGCTGCCTTCGCCGCCACCTCGGCCGCTTCACCCCACCGGCCCGACTCCAAGAGCGCTTCTGCAAGATTCCGGCTCGCGTACTCGTCGTCCGGGTCTACCTCCAGTTGCTTTCTGTAGTTTTGCGCCGCCCGATCTGAGTATCCTTGCCTGGCAAAAAGCAGACCCAGATAGCTGTAGGCGTACTGATCCTTAGGGCTCACCTCAAGCTGCTTTTCATAGGCCTGGCGGGCTTCCTCTATCTTGCCGAGGGCCTCCAGGGCTCTGCCGAGATTATTCCAGGCATACTGGTCCTTGGGATTGGCCTGCGTTGCCCGCTCTAGCAGCAGTCTGGCAATTTCGTACTCGCCCTCTTCTAATGCCTTCCATCCTTCCTGGCCGGCCTGATACGCTGCGATCGAATCGACCCATTCACTCACCTTCATGGGTCCAGTGCGGCGGAGGCGGAAAGCATGAGACTGATCGGCTCGAATCAACTGCCATAAGGCATCGAGCGCGAGCCGGTCAGACGCTTGGATAATTGCGGTGCGGAGTTCGAGCTCCCGCTTGATCAGCAACTTACCCTCGGCATAAACGGATTCGGAACGGTAAGTTGCGAAATCTCGAACCTCCTGAATGCGAACGTCACCTGAAACCGCGAATCCGTGCGGGATTGTAAGCGCGATCTCTTCGTAACGGTGGCCCGGAACGCCGATGAAATATCGGCCATCGGGCATCGGCTTTGGATCTTCAACCAGGGGAATCGCATTCAGCTTCACAGGCAAGTTGCGCTGAATAGGCGTGAGGAATTGCTCATGGTGGATAGGAACCTGGAACCGGAAAGGTTGTCCCACGTCATTGTGATCGCTAACGACCGGGCCTGACCTCGCTCCCAAATCCCGAAGGAAAGGCCCTAGTAACGTGAAGCCCTTCGATCCGTCGGTTCGGAGCCGGTACGACTCCCAATACACTTCGCTCGCCGGCCCTTTGGCCGTTAGTACAAAATCGCCCTGTAGCGTCCCCCGCGTTGTAATGGCTGCGTCCAGTTTCGCCGTGACCTCACCGGGCCCTTCCGGGAGAATGGGAACCCAAATTGCGGGTTGCCGCCGCCCTAAAGCCAGGGCAAACTCCGCCATCGCGAAAGCTGGCGCGGAACCGGTGCTGCCGGAGAGGCGCATAGGGTCGAACCAGAGCACATGGCCGTTGCCGGTTACTCCGACTAGAACGTTGGTCAGTTTTTCCGGGTTAACAGGGAGGTCGCCGCTCATCCCGGCACCCGATAAATAGCCGCCGGCGGCGATACGCATTTCACGCAGCAATGCCACAAGGACAGCCTGGGCTTCAAGTGGATTGGCGCCTCCGGCCTGGAGCACTTCCTCGACGGGCCGGCACCCATAGCCGATCTGTCCGTCTGCGAACGGCCGCACGCGCAAGCGCCGTGAGAGCGCATCGGCCGCGGCTTGAGCCCTGCCCTCCGGGCCGGTCGCGGTGGGAAGGGCTCTGCTCAGACTCACGATCCCGTCCCCTGAACGAACCGGACAGGTCTCTGCCACCCAGGTCGAGAACCCCTCCCAATCGGAGAACGACGAGATCAGAAAGCGGGATGCGCGCCGTCCGGCGGGCAGGCCGTCCAGCTTCCAGGAATGGGTCAACGTCTCGCCGGTGAAATGCCCGTCTCGTTCAAGAACATCCAACGTTCCTCGAAACCCGGGCGGAAGCACCAGGCGCAGAACCCCGCTCTTCACCGGTAATGGGAGCGGTGCGGCATCGGAAAACCACCATGATCGCGTTTTGTCGCCTTTCAAATCGACCGGTTGTTCGACTGTAAACCGGACGCTGTCGCCGGGCTTGGCTCCCGCGACCTCCCAAAACATCAGCAGTCCGCTTCGTTGCGGGGCCGTCGTGGGGATTGCGTTGATCGAGCCGTCCGGCGCAACCAGTGCCAGATCGGTCAACCGCGCCTCTCCCGCTGTGTTCAACATTGGGAGGACAAACCTCGATACGAGCGGCAGCGCGGGGCTATCGTTGAGGCGAATTCTCCCCGTCCGGGTCTCCGTAATCTTCGGCCCTGGCAGGAGCCGGTACGTAATTTCCAGCGATTCGTACTCGGCTGGAGCCAGCGGCTGTTCGCCAAATGCCAGCGCGCAAAACGCGCTCACGAAAGCTGCACAGAAGGCAGCAGGGAAAGCTCTGCCGGTCACTGAACACCTCCACCCGAAGGCAACGTTATGGTCAACGGATTGGGTGCATCCTCATCCACCGTCATCGGGAACACCGTGCCGTCGTCCAACTCCACCAGAAGTTCAAGCATCCCGGCGCGGATGGAAGGAAGCACAGCTCGACCCTCCTGGATGCGAATTGCTGGAGGATAAGGGATCGGGTGGGCCGCGTTGCTGAGCGTGGTTGGGCCTTCAGCAACCTGACGCCACGATTCTGACATCCGATCGCGGATTCGCAGCGTGGCACCGTTGACAGGCTGCCCTCGGAAATCGCGGACGATTACAGGAAGATCCTGCAACGGGTATTCGATAAAGTCCTTCAACTTCGTTGTACTGTTTGCCTGGAGCTTTGCAGGAATACCGCCCCAGGCGTTCAAGGGAATGGTGTAGTTGTGCTCTCGGCCTGCGTCGTCCTTGTAGCTGTTTGGTGTTCCAATCAGGTGTTGATACAGGTGATAATCACCGGCCGGCAGATCGCGCAACGTGAAGGTATGCTCCCCGTCGCGCTTCGGGAGGAACACGGTGACGGACCAGGCTGCGGGGTTGTCAGCAATCAATTCCAGCCGAGGGCCAGCCCACCCGTGATGCGAGAAGCCGACGCCGCCGTCATACGTGCGCATGGAGCCTCCGAGCGCAGCTTCGGTCTGCGGAGCGTCGATGGTCAGTTCTTCACCGGGCGACACCGCCACCGTCCGCCAGTAACTGAGCTCCCGTCCGGCTTTGGTCAACTGGATATGAAAGCGGCCGGCCCGCGATAAGCGAAACACCGATTGGTTTTGCGTCTCGCGTTCCAACACGGCGGCAACATCGGAAATCGCGAACTGCCCTCCCACCGAAGAATAGATCGCCCAGCCTACAGACATGCCGCTCGGCGTCGAATCGGTTACACCTGCCGACCAACCTTCGTCCGGGTAGCGGACGATCAGCATCGGGCGCTGGTCAGCCGTGGAATCCACGCTTCTGGTTTCGCCGGCTCCGACCCGGATCCGCTGATACCCGCGCACCTGCCCCGTATCCCCATACACAACGATGTCGTAGGTTCCGGCTGAGACTTCGATCTCTCCGGGCCGGCCATAGTCGCATCGCACCGTTCGGACCGATTCCGGCTGCTCAGCGCGCCGGATTCGTGCGACGTAGCCGGGACGCAAATCCGCAAACAGCAGGCGCGCGTTCCTGGGCACCAAATCCAGCCGGACCATCGCGCCGGGCGCCCAGATCGCACGAGCCGGCTCAAACCCGCGAGCATAGACGAAGACTTCCGTCGTCTGCGGCCCTGCGTCATTAGCACGGACCATGCCGCTTGCGTCGGTTCTGTAGGTCGCGAGCGGAAGGCGCGTGTCGGGGGCCAGGTCTTCGATCCACTCCACATCAACGATTGCATCCGGCACGGGATGTCCACCAGAGAAAACCCGGAGTTCGCGAACCGCTCCAGTTTCGAACGAGAATGTCTCCACGAGTTCCTCGGGCGGCTTTTCGCCTTTCCCAGCATTCACGTCCGGCAGCTTGACACGCCGGACCCAAGGCAAAAATCCAGGCCGATCCAGCTTGACGGCTATGCTGTTGGGCCAACCGCCGGGTGTCACCCAGGGTTCCATCGACGAGTACGGGCGCCAGCCAAAGGACGGGTGCCACCAATAGGCACGCAAGTCTTCCGGTGCGGCACCGGATGTCCTCAGTTTCAGCCGCGTTGCCTGACGCATTGTTAGCGTGCGCGTGGAACTCCACGCTTTCTCGCAGGATTTCGGATCTTTGGGATCGTAGAGGTCCGCGTCATCCCACGCCCGGAACGAGTCGCGTGAGTACTGAATGGTGGGGCGCTGGCACTCTCCGCTCAGGTATCGAAGCTCGAACTCACCGTTGGCGCCGGAAAATGTCCAGACCGGGGCGGTCCGGTTAAAGAAATCGGTGATACCAATGACTACGCCACTGACCGGCGTTCCGTCTGGGTTTCGGAGTTGGCCCTTGGCCATGAACTCACGCTGTAGTTTAGCTTCTGGCAGGAGCACCTCGCTGACCTCGAGTTTGCCCTGGTAGAGATACTCATTCACCCGAGTGACAGTGTCTCTGTGCAACCGAATGGTCAGCAACTGGTCCCGGCGGCCCCGCTCGACATGAAAATCACCAGTGAACGTTTCGGCATGATCTTTACTCCAGATCGAGATATCCCACCGTCCCTCCTGGAAGGGGATCTGTTGCAGGAGCATGAATCCCCCGAGCCTTTCGGCTACAATGCGGGGACCGTTTGGAACGCCTTCGAGAACCACGGTCGGATCGCGCCGGCTGTTCTCGTCAAGAGTTCCGCCGCCGACAATCTCCAGAGCAACCCGGATGATTGTGTTGGGCTGTAATTGAATTTCGCCTAAGGCGACATCTTCGCCGCTCTCCCCTGCTACCGCCATCGCTCCATTCAGCCACTCCTGCGAGGGATGCCAGTTGATGCCAGGGGTTGCCGCCGCGTTGACATCGTCAAACCGGAATCGCCCATCGGCATCGGACATGGTTGCCGCGAACGGGTATCCGCGAAGATTTCCGGAGTTCAACTGGACCCGGACGCCGGGCGCAGGCTTACCGTCAGGCAGGATAAAACGACCGCTGATACTTGAATGGTGAACCCCGCGACGGCTGAGCGCTGCCTTGCGCCACGTGGGGCCAGCCTCCTCGAATCCGAACAAAGACGAGGCGAAGACCAGGACTACCGCGAGGGAAATGCTTGTGCGCATCGCAGCTCCTTCCAACAGACTTGGACCTTCGGCAATTGGAATAAGTTCCCGAGATCTCCTTGACAGGTTATCAGGAAAAACAGACCTGGTTAGCTGAGTCAGGAGTCTCGATCCGGACGCCGGGAACACCTGCTATCCACGCTTCGTATTTCAGGTTGGATGAGACGCTCACGGATTCTACCGATCGCAGGTTTGCTCGTCGCCGGCGGGGCGACGCTCAGCAGCCAGCGTTGGTTTTTGGCCATCCCAACATAGAAGTCGTGACATGGATGTCTGGAAATGGTAGCCTGCTCCTTTGCGACCAGGAGCGAATGAATGAAGTTTCTTTTGATGATGCTCGCTGCCACCACGGTTACGCTGGCAGGCGACAAGTCGATAACCGGGACGTGGGAAGTGCAAACGGAGATTATGGGCAATGAAAACATGACCGTATGCACGCTCACCCAGGACAGTAACAAGGTGACCGGAAAGTGCACCGTCAATGGAGCCGACCAAGCGGTGAAGGGCGAGATCACCGACCAGAAAGTCACGTTCCAGCACGGCGGGGAATACAATGGCGAGGCGCTGACAATCATCTATTCAGGGACGTTCGATTCGCCGACGGCCCTAACCGGAGAAGTGAACGTCCAGCCGTTCGATGTGAGCGGCACGTTCAAGGCGAAAAAGAAGGAATAGCCTCGCTCGAACACACAAATCGCGCATTTTCTGGCAGTGCTCTGCAAGCGCTTGCCAGCTGCCACCTCATTTGTTTTCCACAGTTTGCTTTTGGTGCCGCCACGGCTAGAATGTAAGAAGCCATGAATCTCGAAGAGGTTGCCAGACGTGCCAAAGTCTCGACTGCAACCGTTTCCCGGGTGCTGAACAATGCTTCCCTGGTAAAAAGCACGACGCGCGCGCGTGTAATGAGGGCAGTCGAGGAGCTCAAGTATCATCCGAACCTGCACGCCCGCAGCCTGGCCGGTGGCAAGAGCCGCAGTATTGGAGTGATCGTCTCCAATATTGAAAACCCATTTTTCCTCGACATCTATAAGGCTGTCGAAACGGGCGCCCGGGCCGAAGGCTATGACGTCATCATGGCCAATACCGACTATCGCTCGGAACAACTGGTGACGAGTATCCGGTTGATGATCGGCCGGCGAGTCGCCGGGCTGGCAGCGATCGTTTCGGAAATGGACCCTGAATTGATTGAGGAGTTGAACGGCTACCGGATCCCGGTGGTGTTCTACGACGTAGGAACCCCACGGCAGAACATCACGAATATTCGCGTAAACTACCGGCGGGGGATGGAGAAGCTGACCGACTACCTGTATAGCCTGGGCCATCGCCGGATGGGCTTCGTCGGCCACCACGCTATGCTGGGACCGATTCATGAACGCGCGAATGTGGTGCTGGAGTCGGTGGCGCGATATCCCGATGTGGAGGTGCGGACTGGAGCCGACGTGGATAGCCTCGAGGGCGGGCGCCGTGCCACCCGCGCGTTGATTTCCGCGGATCCAGGGTTGACCGCTATTGTGTGCGTGAACGACCTCATGGCGGTGGGCGCCATGCGAGAAATTCGCGAGCGCGGACTGCGCGTTCCGCAGGACATCTCAGTCACGGGATTCGACAACATAACACTGGCGCAGTTCTGCTATCCGGCCCTGACCACGGTGCATATACCGCGCGACCAGATCGGGCAGAACATCTGTGCCGTCCTGATACCGAACGAGCAGACCAAGCTCGAACGCGAGATCCTGATCGATCCGGAGCTTGTGCTACGGGATTCCACGGGGCCGGCTCCGCGGCCGTGAGGAGCGCGACGATCCCATTAACCGTTGTGCTTCCCATCACTGATCGATTTCCAGCACCTGAATCGCATAGCCGGGCACGACGTGCTCCAGGCGCTCACCCTTGACGCTCAGCTGCGACCGTACCGGCACAACCCGCTCCGGGTGCTGGATGGTGTTCGTTGCCCAGGTCGTGTTGGCTTTGAGAGTCTCGATCCGCGCGGGATGCGGTCCGCTGCCGAGCCCGTCGAGCGTAATGGCGACCGGCTGCGCGTTAGACGAGCCATTCACGAGCTTCATGCAGACCTTCGATTTCGCGGACCGAGTGACCGAGTAGAAGAACTTGTCTCCGGCCCCGGAGAGATCCGACGACACAATGTGGTCCCCCAGGCAGGAGTTGAACATCACCTGCGCATAGTAGGCCGGCGACCCGTAGCTGGACAGCGCATCGTAGCCGATCAGGTCGGTGGACCACTGCATCCCGCCGGGGTTCACATTCACAAACAGCGGCGCGTAGGCTGCCATGATGACCAGGTCGCTGTTGCGTTCCAGGCCTGTCATGAAAGCGGAATCTCCCAGGGCCGCCCCGAAGTTCGGCGTCGGATCTCCTTCGCGCGTCGCCCATTCGCCCACAAAGATCTTGGGGCCCTTGCGGTCGGCCTGGTCGTAGTGGTTCGCCATCGCGAACATCTCCTGCCGGCGCTTATAGTAGTGATCGTCCAAAACGTCGGGGGTCACGCTCTTGACGGGCGTCGTGGCAATGATCCGCAGATCCGGGTATTTCGACTTGATCGCCTTATAGAATTGCGCGTACCGTTCGTCGTATGACCGGCTCCGGTCGAAGAAGTCTTCGTTGCCGACTTCCACGTAGTGCAACGAGAAAGGCGCGGGATGTCCATGGCTGGCGCGCCGGGCTCCGCCCGTCGTGCCGGGCCCGCCGGTGACATACTCAATCTCGTCCAGCGCCTCTTGCACGTAAGGTTCGAGATCGGGTCCCGGCTTGCCCACCTGTCCGCCCAGCGAGTACCCGGCAAACACTGCGAGCACGGGCTCCATGCGCAGGTCTTCGCACCATTCCAGAAACTCCAGCAGCCCCATGCCGTCGGTCGAGTGATAACTCCACGTGCCGGGGTGCGTGGGACGGTCTACCAGCGGGCCGACCGTCTTCCGCCAGTTGAAGCGGCTCTCGATGCGGCCGCCTTCAAGGTAGTTGCCTCCGGGGAAGCGCAGGAAAGCGGGATGCATGGCGGCCAGCTTTTCCATGATGTCGATGCGGTTGCCATTGACCCGGCCATGGTATGTCGGAGGAAACAGAGAAACTAACTGCAGCCACAGGGTCGCGGGTCTTTCGATCGTCAGTTCAAGATGGTTCTCCGCGGAGGCAGTCACATCCCCGGACTGCATGGCGAACTTGTACTCCTTCCAGGCCGTGCCGACAATCGAAACAGACGTGCTGGCAAGTACCTGCCCGGATTGATTGGCCACCAGCGCGATTTCGAGCGGCAGCGAACTCTCGCCGCCGCTCCTGGCGAATAGCGAGCCTGTGTATCGCGTGTTGGGGCGCACCGCAATGCCCCAGTAGCCTTCGTTGAGTAGCCCGGCCGGACTGTTCGCATCGGCCTTGGCGACTTCGAGCTTCGCGCTGTTGGGAAGCGCCTCGGATGGGCCATCGTTCGAAACGGCGCTCACCTTCGCCGAAGCCGTCCCCTTCTCAATCAGGAACCAACTGAGGATGCCCGACCAATCGGACCGGAACGTCCGGTTCCGGATCAGTTCCGCATACAAGCCGCCGTCGTACGAGTAGTTGATCTCCTCGGTCATCAGGCCATAAAGTGTGGGGCTCACTGGGGCTTTCGGCCGGTTCAGGTCCACCGTAAGGGTGGCCGGAGCCTGTCCGCGCAGAATCGATGTCGCGGCGGCAGTGATCAAAAATGCGGCTGACAGCCTGGCAGATTGATAGTTCATAGTGTCCTTTTGTTGTATCCGTACTTGGGATGCTCCCGCAACTGGCAGTTGCGATGCCCAGGTGAGGACGCTTTCCACCGTGGCTGGATCGTTGCAAACGAAGTTCTCGCGGCGCTCCGCGCGCCGCTACGCTACACTCTCCTCATGGACAAGTTCGAGCAGGTCTTCGAGCAATTCAAGGTTACCGGCAAGGACCTTGTCGAAAAGATCAAGGAATTGATCCACGAAGGCAATGTGCGGCGCATCATCATCAAGGACGAGCGCGGCCACACCTTCATGGAAATTCCGCTTACGGTCGCGACCATCGGTATTGTGGCCGCGCCTATATTAACCGCGGTGGGCGCCGTCGCGACGCTGATCGCCAATTTCCACATTGTCGTGGAACGCGCCGGCACGCCGCACCCGAGCGAGGCAGCCTCATCCTCGACGGTCACGGATTCCAGCGTGGGGGCCACCGAAGGCAAGGTGGACATGCGCGATACCGTCCCCGAGCGCATCAACAAGCAAGGCTCCAAAGTCGAAGACATGGCCGGGACGGGGGAACACGATTCGCGGGGCGGATAGCGGCGGCGCGCCCGCGGCCGGACAAAATCGCACTCTAGGTTGGCGCCGTCTCGGTGGCCGCGGGCCAGGTTCCCCGCAACCCCAGGTCTTCGGCGCGCTCCCGCATGGCTTTCACGCAGAAATCGATGTGCTCCTCGAGCGGCACGCCCAGTTCCTGAGCGCCGTCCAGAATATCCTGGCGGTTCACCGAGCGGGCGAAGGCTTTATCCTTCATCTTCTTCTTCACCGACGCGGCATCCACTTCGAACACGCTGCGGTGCGGCTTCACGTAGGAGATCGCGGTGATGAAGCCGGCCAGCTCGTCGCAGGCGTATAGCGTTTTCTCGAGCGCCGTCGTTCGTGGAACGCTGGTGAAGCTGGCGTGCGAGAGAATGGCGCGGCGGACCTCCTCATCCACGCCGCGTGCGGCCAGAATCGGCTCGCCCTTCACGGGGTGGTCCGGCAGCGTGGGATGAATCTCCCAATCGAAATCGTGCAGCAGCGCGGTGACGGACCATTTTCGTTCGTCCTCGCCGAGTTTGCGGGCGTACGCTACCACGCAGGCCTCCACCGCCAGCGCGTGCTTGCGCAAGCCGTCGGACTGGGTGAACTCACAGAGAATCTTCCAGGCTTGTTCCCGATCGAGCATCGTTTTTCATCATATACCGGCGTCGCCCCATTCCGCGCGGCGCGCAAAGTGGAAGCGCTCGCGGTCGCGCTTGCCGATTCGCTGGGCGGCCAGGCCGGCCGGTGTGCAGGTTGCGAGCTCGATCAATCCCGGATGATGCCGGGGCCGGCGGACGATGCGCGAGGGAGGAAGCGAAACCGTTTCGCGGGCGAGCGCGATGTAGCTGTACTTTTCATCCTCGTACCCGAGGCTGCCCTCTTTGAGGCGCCGGCCGAGAGACGAGCGTTCCGCGCGGGCCGCGAAGTGGCACCAGTCCGGTTCCACAATCGGGCATTCGGATGCCCCGGGGCAGGGCGCCAGCATGTGCGCGCCGGCCGCCAGCAATTCACCACGGATGACGCGGATGGCGGCGAAGCCGTGCGGCGTGCCCGGTTCGATGATGACCAGCGCCGCGCGGGCAGCGGCCCATAAGCGCAACGCCAATGGCGCGGGGATTTCGTTTAGCGACCAGGCCGCGATGACCAGGTCGTGCGGCGGGATCTGTGCCGTGCGCCTTACGTCGGCGGCGAGCAGGGTGGCCTGGGGAACGCACTCGCGCGCGGCCGCGGCGAACGCGGCGTCGCGCTCCAGCATCGTGATGGCGGCAGCCGGGAAATGTTCCGCGGCGGCCAGCGAGGCGGCGCCGGTGCCCGCGCCGATATCGAGGATGCTCCCGATTGGCCGATCGGAAAGCAGCCGGCGAACTTCGCGCAGCACGGCGCAAGCTACGGCGTACGTCGCGGGCATACGTGTAACCAGGTACGCGGCGGTGCGTTCCGCCGGCGCAATCCGCTGCAGCTCCGCGGGGCGACCGCTCCGGTAGGCATCGGACATCGCCGCCGCCGCGCGCTTCAAAGCAGGGAAGCCGATTTCCTCGGCGCGCGCCTCGATGATCTCCCGGATCTGCCGCGGTAACTGCACATTCCTATGATGCCCGAAGGCGATGCGTTACAGGTGCGAGCGCACTGCCCGGAACTTCTTTCCCGGCCCGGTGTCTATTGGGTTGAACGGACACCGCGCAGAGCGATCTGGAAAGCGGAAGGAGGTACGAGCCATGTTCGAAACAGCGATTCTCACCTACAACAACGCGCCCAAACGCGTATGGACTACATGCATGGGCGTCACCGGGCAGGCGCTTCTGGTTTTGGCCGCGGTGCTGGCGCCGATGATCTGGCCCCAAGTGCTGCTGCCCAGTGGTTCCTTGCTGCGAGACATATTCATCATGCCAACCCCGCCCATCCAGGCGGAGCCTCGCCCGGTTGACGTGCTGCGGCCGCGCGTGATGCCGGTCCGGCCGTTCCAGTTTCAAGAAGGCCGGCTCACTCTGCCTGGCAAGATTCCGCCCACGGTGATCGACATCGACGAGCCACCCATAGCTCCCGGAAACGATCTGGCGGGCGGCGGCGAGCTTCCCATCGGTAGCGGTGCGGGGCTCTCCCGCATCCTCAATGTAGTCCCGGCCGTGCCGCAAGTGGCCGCGCCGGTGCGAACCGCGCCGGCACCGGCGAGTAATCCGGCAGAGCCGCTCCGCGTCCAGCAGGGCGGCTTGGTGAAACCGGCCCGGTTGGTGCATCGCGTGGAGCCGGTCTACCCGCCGCTCGCTAAGGCGGCCCGCATTTCCGGGGTCGTGCAACTGGAAGGCGTAATCGGCACGGACGGACGTATGCGCGAGTTGCAAGTGAGGAGCGGCCATCCGCTGCTGGTCGGCGCCGCCGTGGAGGCTGTGCGCCAGTGGGTCTACGCCCCCACCACTCTCAACAGCGAGCCGGTGGAAGTGATTGCTCCCATCACCGTGACATTCCGCTTGCAGTAACCAACCCGAATGCGCGGGCGAAGCTCCGGCTCAACGGTCTCGCCACTAAGCTACAGTAAAAGTGAGAGATCCTGGTGCCCCCGCGCTCTTTGCTGGTTTTCGATAGCGATCCCGCCGTCCATCGCCTGTTGGGCGAACTGCTGGCGCGGACAGGCTATTCGATTCAGGATGTCTACGACCGGCACGAAGCCGTGGAAGTGGCGCGTCACCAGTCGCTCGAACTGGTGGTGGCCGGTCAGGGGCGCAATGGCCGCAAAGAAGGGCTGACGCTGTTGCGCAAGCTGCGGTCGGTCAGCCCTGAAACCAAGGTGATCCTCACCGGCGAAGAAGACCCCGCGACAGTGGTGCGGGCCATCCGCGAGCGCGCTTACAGCTACTTTCACAAACCCATCCCGGCGGTGCCGCTGGCCGACATGGTGCAGCAGGCGCTCCAGGGCGGCGAGTGGCGCGATGACATTCGCGTGCTTTCGGCGCGGCCGGAGTGGACCACGCTGGACGTGCGCTGCAAATTGGCGGCCGCCGAACGCACCGCGCAGTTCGTCCGCGAGCTGCTCAGCACGATGCCTCCCGGTTTTTGCGAGGACGTGGCCGCCGCGTTTCGCGAGCTGCTCATGAACGCTATCGAGTACGGCGGCAAGTCGGACCCCGGCAAACGCGTGCGCACTTCGCTGGTGCGCACATCGCAATCCATGATTGTCCATATCGCCGATCCGGGTAAGGGTTTTTCGTTCGACTTCCTGCCGCACGCGGCCATCTCCAATCCCGAGGGTTCGCCCACCCGGCACGTGGAGTTTCGCGCCGAACAGGGCCGGCGGCCGGGCGGTTTCGGCATCCTGATGACCCGGAACCTGGTGGATGAGCTGGTTTATAACGAACGCGGCAACGCGGTATTGTTCGTAAAGTATCTGAAATAGGCTTCAGCAATCAGCTTTCAGCAATCAGCTTGTAGCCTTCCCACCGCGCTACCACGGCGCTCGCCAGGCAGTTTCCCAGGACGTTGATCGAGGTGCGTGCCATATCGAGCAGCGCGTCCACTCCCAGCAGCACGGCGGCGCCTTCGAGCGGCAGATGGAATGTCGTGAGCGTTCCGGCCAGGATCACCAGGGCGGCACGCGGTACGCCGGCTACACCCTTGCTGGTCAGCATCAGGGTAAGCATCATGAGAAGCTGCTCGTTGATCCCCAGGTGCACGCCCGCGGCTTGCGCCACAAATACCGAAGCCAGCGAGAGGTAGAGCGCGCTGCCCACCAGGTTGAAGCTGTAGCCGGTGGGAATCACGAAGGCGACGATGTGCTTGGGAACGCCGAACGCTTCCATGTTCTCCAGCGCCAGCGGCAAAGCGGCTTCGCTCGACGCAGTGGAAAAGCCGATCAGAAACGGCTCGCGGACAGCGCGGTAGAACCTTCCGGGCGGAATGCGGAACAGGAACAGTCCCGGCAAGAGCACCAGCAGAATACAGAGCGCCGACGCAACATACATGGTGGCGATCAGCTTGCCGAGACCGAACAGAACCGTGACGCCTTTGCTGCCCACCGTCACCGCAATGGCGGCCCCCACGCCCACGGGCGCCAGGTACATTACGTATCTCGTATAACGGAACATCACTTCCGCCAGCGAACCGCAGAACGTAACCACCGGTTCGGCCTTGGCGCCGATGGCGGCGCACGCGGCTCCAAACAGGAAGGCGAAGACCACCACTTGCAGCACGTCGTTGCGCGCCATGGCGTCGATCAGGCTGGCGGGGAAGATGTGCTCCAGAATTGTGCTGAAGCTGGCCGGCGCCTGCGCGACGGTCTTTTCCGCGGCGGTCGCGGCGATCGGCACTCCATCCCCCGGCCGCGCCAGGTTCACCGCGGCCAGTCCCAAGAACAGCGCCAGCGTGGTGACGACCTCGAAATACAGAATTGCCTTACCACCGATGCGGCCCATGCGTTTCAGGTCGCCCGAGCCGGCGATCCCCGCCACCAGGCTGGCGAAAATCAGCGGCGCGATAATCGAACGGATCAACCGGAGGAATACGCTCGCCACCGGCCCCAACTGCCGCGCCAGAGCCGGGTCGAGCATCCCCAGCGCCACGCCGGCCGCCATCCCGATGAAGATCCACGAGGTGAGCCCCAGCCGCTTCATCGTTTGCCCCAATTTAGTTTCTGGCGCAGCACGTCGAAGAACATCATGCGCGGCGGGCGGATCAAATGGAGCGAATGGGCCGAGCTATGGCACAGAATGGTATCGCCGTCGTGAATGGGGTTGCCCACCTGCCCGTCGATGGTCAGGTAGATGGATCCATCGGGCCCATGCGCCAGCACGCGAATCACGCTGGTCTCCGGCACCAGCACGGGACGATTCGTCAGCATGTGCGGGCAAATGGGAGTCAGACAGATGGCCGGCACGGACGGGAAAATAATCGGCCCTCCGGCGGAAAGCGAGTAAGCGGTGGAACCGGTGGGCGTCGAGATGATCAGACCGTCGGCTTTGTAGGCGCAGACAAACTGCTCGTCCACGTAAGCGTCCAGATCGATCATGCGGGCGAGCGAAGATTTCGTCAGAACCGCGTCGTTGAGCGCTTCGTAGGATGCCACCACCTCGCCATTGCGCGCCACTTCGGTGTGCAGAAGCTTTCGTTTGGCAATGCGGTGTTCGCCACGGAAGGCGCGTTCGAGTTCGGGGTAGATTTCTTCGCGGGTGATGGCGGTGAGGAAGCCGAGACCCCCCAGGTTGACGGGGAACAGCGGAATTTCCCGTTTGCCGATGGCGCGCGCGGCCGCCAGCAGTGTGCCATCGCCGCCCAGCACGATCATCAGGTCGCTGCCTTCAGGAACCTCGGCCCGCGGCAAGCCTTCCACGCCCCCGGCATAGAATGCGGTTGGCTCATCGCAGCGAATGGCGATGCCGCGGCCGTGCAGCCAGTCGAGCAGCCCCGGTACGATGGCGGCGGCGGCCGGTGAGTTCGGTTTGGAAAAGATGCCGACGGTCTTAATGATGGCCATGGAGGAGAAACTCCTTGTTGCCTTCCGTGCCCAGGATCGGGCTTTCCATAACGGCGGTTTCGTACCCCAATTCGCGCACCGCGCTCTCCACACGCAGGCAAGCCGCGCGGTGGAGTTCCGGCTCGCGGACGATTCCGCCCTTGCCTACCTGGCCCTTCCCCACTTCAAATTGCGGCTTGATCAGTATAACCATTTGCCCGCCCGGCTGTAACAAGAGAGGGACGGCGGCGGGAAGAATGAGGGTGACGGAAATGAAACTCACGTCGCAGGTGAGCAGGTGAATGGGCTCGTGAATCCCGCAGCCGCTGAGGTCGCGCGCATTGATCCCTTCGTGAAGGACCACGCGGGGATCGGTGCGCAGCTTCCAATCGAGCTGGCCCGTGCCCACATCTACGGCATGCACGCGCGCCGCGCCCGCCTGCAGCAGCACGTCGGTGAAACCGCCGGTGGAGGCGCCGATATCGAGACAGACGCGGCCGCTGACGTCGATGGCCCAGCGCTCGAGCGCGGCCGCGAGCTTAAATCCCCCGCGGCTGACATACGGCGGGCGCGCGAGCACCTCGAGCGCGGCATCCGCCGCGACTGTTTGTCCCGATTTCGCGGCCTTCTGGCCGTTGACCAGCACACTGCCCGCCATAATCAGAGCCTGCGCTTTTTCGCGCGATTCGGCGAGGCCGCGTTGTACCAGCAGCACATCGAGACGGGGCTTCATCCCTGGCTTTTCATGATTTGCGGTGCACGATCAGGTCGGCCAGCTCGTGCAAGCGGGCGGCGCGGGCGCCGAACGGTTCCAGCACCTGGTGCGCGAACCCGCACTCCGTTTCGGCCATGCGGTGCGATGCTTCCAGGCCATACACCGCCGGGAACGTGATCTTATGTTGCGCCGCGTCCTTGCCGGCCGTCTTGCCCAATGCTTCGGAGGATTCCTCGACGTCCAGGATGTCGTCCACGATCTGAAACGCCAGTCCGACGTGCTCGCCATAGCAGGAGAGCGCGGCATAGTGTTCCTCGGCGGCGCCGGCGAAGATGGCGCCCATCCGCAAGCTGGCGCGCAGCAAAGCGCCGGTCTTGGCGCGGTGGATGGTCTCCAGCAACTCCGCCGTGGGCGGCTTTCCTTCGCCTTCCAGATCCGCCACCTGGCCGCCGATCATACCGCCGACCGTACCGGAAGCGGAGGCCAGTTCCGCGATCAGACGTACTTTCCGGTCCGCGGGCGCCGCGATCCCGGCCAGTACTTCAAAGGCTACCGTCAACAGCGAATCGCCCGCCAGAATGGCCATGGCGTCGCCGAACACTTTGTGGTTGGTGAGTTTGCCGCGGCGGTAGTCGTCGTTATCGAGCGCCGGCAGATCGTCGTGGATCAGCGAATAGGTGTGAATCAGCTCGAGCGAGCAGGCCGCGGCCAGGGCGCCGTCGGTTTCATCCGCGACGGTGCGCGCGGCTTCCAGGCACAGAATCGGCCGGATGCGCTTGCCGCCGGCAAACAAGCTGTAGCGCATGGCGCGGTGGATGGTCTCCGGGGGCGTGGTTTCGGGAGGGACCAGGCGGTCCAATTCGGCATCCACCGATCGTTGTTGCTGGGCGAGATAATCGCGCAGGTTCATGCTTTTTCCGGTTTTTCGGGACGGAAGGGCTCGGCGGCGAATTTGCCCTCCTTGCGGACGAGCATCTCGACGCGCGTTTCGGCCTGCTCCAGTTGTTTGCGGCACGCATCGGAGAGCCCCATGCCGCGCTCGAACAGTTCGAGCGAGCGTTCGAGGGTGAGATCGCCCGCTTCGAGCTCCTTGACCACCTTCTCTAGTTCGTCGAGGCAGTTTTCAAACGATGCGACAGGCTGGGAGGCCGAAGGTTCCGCCATGGGCTCATTTTAACAAGGAGGCGGAGATCCGCTGCAATCGGTGCTTCCGTGAGCTGGGTCGACACTACTGACCCTGTGCGGGCGGGATGAAATACAGAAGGATCGATTTGCCAGCCCGATCTACCGGTTGGAATCGTTCCAGCCACCGAAACGCATCGGGTTGGTCTTCGGTACCCAATTTCAATTTGTAAATGCTTATGCCGATCCACCCGGTCTCCGCAACGCCCGGTGACAACTCGTGCCAGGGCGGCAAGCCGAACCGGTCCAGGTCGGCCGACCCGTTGTAAGCCAGCGCCAGGGAATCCACGTGATGTCTTGCGCAGACTTCCGGCATGCGCGCCAGGTCCTGCCCCCAGTCCAGATCCGAATCCACTCCGAATGCGCCGGCTTCTCCAGGCGCGAACTCGTTGAAGTACGCCAGATAATCGGGATGCGCCCAGGCGGAAGATGCCGTATACCACACCAGCAGCACGATACCCGCGACGGCCCATGCCCGCGACCGTCGGAGCGTCCACAGAAGGCCCGCGGCAGCGGCGCCGGCGAACATCACGTAGATCGGGAGAATGTGACGGATCCCGGTATTGACGTGGCTCGGCAACCCCGCCGCCAGGATGCCGGCGATGGGCCAGACCAGGGTCCGGGCGCGCCAATTTGCGGCGCGCCGCACGATCGATGCGATTCCCAATCCGGCCAGCAAAAGAAACGCTGCCGGCGTCTTCACCGCGAGCAGAACGGGATAAAAGTACCACCATCCGGTGTTGCTTCGCCGGCCAAAAAGGACGTTCCAGTGGCCTTCCTGATTGTGCAACCAGAGTTGGTGGAGGCCGCGGATAAGCGGTGCGGCGGGAAGGTGGAGCCGCGTGCCGAGCGCGGGAATCGTCCCCCACGAGAAACGGTAACCGGCCCAGATCACGACGGCGCTCGTCAGGGATGCGAGGCCGATTCTCAACAACCACACGCGTGGGGCAATAGATGGACTCATCCGCCCGGTACTTCGCCAGTACGTGATCGCCAGTGGCAGCCCGCACAGCGGCAGAAAAACGAAAGTAGTGAATTTGGAAAGAACCGCCAGCCCTACGCAGGCGCCAAACGCCAGGGTGCGCCCCAGCGTTGGGCGTTCCAGCCAGATACAAAAGCTAAACAGCGCGGCGGGCAGGGTGGCCGCCAGCGTGATATCGGTCATCGCCATGCCAGCGTGTCCCAGGACCGGCGGGAGGAAGCTGAACAGGCCTACTGCCAGCAGCCCGGCGGAAGAACCGAAGGCCCAGGATGTCCACATCCACACCACCGCACAGGCCAGCAGAAAGAAAGGAAGCGAGCCCAGCCGGGCCACGGTCAGATTCGTCCAATAATTGCCCGTGAGCAGCAGAGCGTTGCCTTCGACGTAGGGGTAGCCGAATCCCGGGCTCCTGGCTCCCATCAGGTAGAGACCCGCGGCGGCGGCCACTCTCCCCAGCGGCGGATGCTTCGGGTCAAGATCGTAGGTGCCGTTATCCAGCCACTGAATCCCGCAAGCCACGCTGCAAGGCTCGTCCCAGGTTTGGTTAAAGACGTGGTACGTCGAAACGATGCGGACCGCGGCGATTGCGATCAGGGCAATCCCCGCGATCCGGCGCAAGCGCGAATCTGGAGGTTGCAATTACTTCACAGTGAATAGCACCGACGCGACGGTATTCTCCCACTCCATTTGCAGCTTTCCGGTGTTGGCGCCGGTCTGAGTGAGACTGATCTTGAAAGTTTCGGCGGGGCCTCCCTTTGCCAACTCCATCTTGACGCGCCCCACGTCCATGGCTGGATCGTCGGTCGTGCTTCCGTCGCGGTTGATTCCCCATTGCCCGGTTTTCTTGTTGACGATCAGCGTCCACTGACCCTGCTCGGGCAATACGTATAACGAGTAGTCGCCCTTCGGCACAGCCAGGCCGCCGATCGTCACATCGGCGTCGGTATGCAGCACAGTGGCCTGGTTGGCGCCGGCCCGCCATACCTTTCCGTACGGCACCAGGCCGCCGAAGATTTTGCGCGCGTGCATGGAGGGCGCATGGTAATCGACTTTGACGGTCGTTCCGCTGATCGTGACAGATGCGGTAGCCGCTGGGCTGGTAAAGGGCTGCGCGGCAAGCGTGGCCGCGCCGGCCAGAAGGCAAATGCAAACGGTCTTCACTGTCTCACCTCTTCTTCACGAGTATACTAACGAAGCCGTCGGCGGGCGAAGCTGTTGACACGGGCGAAGCTGTTGAGTTGCATTCGCGCCGGCGGCTGGGGCATGTTGAAAGGTGATGCGCTCGATGCCATGCTGGGGATCCACCGCCGCCGGCCGCTGGTCTCTGGGAATCTCCGCGGTCCTCATCGCCGCTTATCTTTTCGCCGCTTTCGCCGAGGCCCGCTTGAAGAGTCCCACTTCCGATGAGATGCCTCATATCGCCGCCGGGCTTTCGTATTTCATTACGCACGAGATTTTCCGCGCGAACCCCGAGCATCCGCCCCTGCTGAAGGAGTTGAGCGGTTTGTCGATGATGGCCGCCGGCGTTCATTGGCCCCACACCCCCGACGCGGATTACCTCGTCAATGGCGACGATCCGGACCGCATCTATCAATCGGAGTGGACCATCGGGAATGAAGTCATCTACTTGAATGGCATGGACCGCGTCATGTTCTGGGCGCGGCTCCCGATGATCCTGATTGGCGCCCTGCTGGCGGCCTTGTTGTATCTGTGGGGAAGGCAACTGTTTGGACCGGTTGCCGCGGCCGGCGCGGTATTTGTATGCGTGCTCGATCCGACCCTGTTCGCGCATTCTCAATTGGTGACGACCGATGTCGGCGAAGCTTGCTTTGCCGTTCTGACGCTGTTCGCCCTCTGGAACTACCTGCGGCGCCCCCATTGGGTAAGGCTGGTACTTTGCGGCCTGAGCCTGGGAGCCGGTTTGGATGCCAAGTTCTCCGGCATTATCCTGCTGCCGATTGTGGGACTCTTGATGCTCGCCTCCATTCGCTGGCCGGCTCGCTCCGGCGATGAAAAAAGCGCGCCCTCCGGGGCGCCGCCGGCCAAGACTGAAGCTCCGCCCCTCAAACCCCTGCCGCCGTCGCACGCCGCCAAGCGGGGCGCGGCGCCGGCGGCCCGCCGCAAAGGCCTGTGTCCTTGCGGAAGCGGCAAGAGATATAAGAATTGTCATGGCCAGGCGGCCGCCGGCGCATCGCTACCAACGGGACCGGCTCGGAAACTGGCCCTGCTTATCGGGGTATTCGCCCTTCTCGCGATCGTGGCATTCGTGTTCATCCAGGCAACGTACTTTTTCCCCAGCGATCTGGCGATGTACGAAAAGTGTTTCCGGATGGTGAATGCCAACCACAATCCGAACTACCTGGCATACCTGGCCGGTCACTTGAAACATCGCTTCACCGGTTACTTCCTGGTGGCCTATGGGGTCAAACAGCCGCTCGCGGCGATCGTATTCACGCTTATCGGCCTGGTTGCGTTGATTCGCGCCAAAGCCGTTCCTCTGCTCGGAAAGCTCTTCGTTCTGGTGCCGGCGGCCGTGTTTTTCATCGCGGCCACATTCATGGCCGACGATCTCGGCATCCGCTACATCATCCCGGTTATGCCGTTCCTCCACCTGATTGCCGGTCTGGGCATCGCCACTCTCATCCAATCCGGACGCAAGTTCCGATGGGCTCCCTACACCGCCGGCGCGCTGGGCGCCTGGCTGGTCGTGGGCGCCGCCGGAATCTATCCGGACCACATCTCATACTTCAATGAGGCGGCCTGTCTATTCACCGATCCAAGCCGGATCGGTTGGGATGGCGGGACCCGCTGCGGAACCCTCTGGCTGGACGACAGCAACGTCGATTGGGGGCAGGGGCTGAAGCAATTGAAGGCATGGCAGGACCGCAACGCTCCCGGCCGCGACCTGAAGCTGTCGATCACGACTTCGTTTCCTCCCGAAGCATACGGCATTCGGTGCCGGCGCACCTCGGCCGACGAATTGTTCCAGGGTCCAAAGCCGGGGCTCTATGCGGTGAGCGCCTTTCTGGTCGCGCGGATTCCGGCGCTTCCGGGCGCCAACCAATGGTTGCGGCATACAAAACCGACGGCCATCGTCGGGCACGCGATATACATCTACGACGTGGCGGAAGCAAGTCCGCGACAGTAGCTCGTGACGGGGCGGACGCCCGAGTCCGCTATTGGACCGGGCACCCTCGCAGGTTAGCGCCCGCTGCCCCAGCGGGCGCCGCCGACGGCGGATGGCAAGACCATAAGGTGGTGCGCTTCAGCCCATTTGAAGCCTGCCATTTGCAACTTCCCGTTCCCGGAGTTCAGGAGCGTTTCCGCCAGCCCGCTGTTGCCGCGTTTGTTCAGGGCCTCAATCAAGACTTCCTCCGAACCTGGAACAGCCCGTCGGATGAAAAATGACGCGTCCGCCTCGACCACCAAGAGGTCGTGCGACCGCAAGCGGGCGATCAACGTACTTACCACGCGGGGGTCCGTGGAATCTTCCAGGCCGCGGGCCGCCCACCAGCGGATCGATGTTTTCTGGTCGTCCAGGGCCGCGATTAATGGCCCGATGGCGCTCGGGTCCTTCATCAGTGGCAACGTCTTTGCCGCGCTTTCCCGGATGCCTGCGGCCGGGTCCCGCAGCAGGGAGATCAGCGGTTCGACCAAACGCCGGTATTGGGCAGGGTTCGAGCGTGCAATCGTACATAGCAGCCGGGCCGCGGCGCCGTGCACGCCCGGATCTGCATCCTTAAGGACAACCAAGAGGGGATCGACAGCCGGCTGGCCGACTTTCTCCAGGGCCTCGAACGCGCGGCTCCGCACCCGTTCATTGGGATCTTTCAGCGCCGCAATGAGCGGTTCCACCGCGCGCGGTCCCGCCATTACACCCCACACGGCGAGTGCCAGACCCCGTACATTCGCATCCGGATCGTTCTGGGACACGCCGATCAGAGGGTCGATCGCGCGCGGATCTTCGATCGATCCCAAAGCCTGGACGGCGCCTGTCCGAACGTGCGAATCCGGGTCGCCGAGAGCCACAATCAAGGGCGCGACGGCCGGCTCACCGATCTTCTCCAGGGCGCCAACCGGCCCTGGATTGGTGTTCTTCATGGCGGCGACCAGCGGCCCGACCGCGCGCGGGTCCCGGATCGCACCCAACGCCAGGCAGGTGTGAAGCCGGACCTCCGAAAACGAGTCCTTGAGGCTGTCAATCAATGGTTCGACTGCGCGTGGATCCTTGATCTGGCCCAATGCGTCGGCCGCGTAGGATCGGACCGGCGGGCTGGCGTCTTTCAAAGCGGCGATCAGCGGCTCGACCGCCCGGGCGTTTTTGACCGTGGCCAGCTTCTCGGTCTTGCTTAGAGCTTCCGCGGCACCGGCCCGCGTGACCTCGTCCGGACTCCGCAGAGCCGCGGCCAGCAGCCCGACAGCACGTGGGTCCTGAATTTTCGCCAACGCATCCGCTGCCCTGCTCCGGGGGACTTGTTCCCGATCTCCAAGGGCGGCGACCAAAGCCTCGACCGAGCGGGGGTCCCCGATCTCTCCCAGCGCCTCGGCGGCATCGATTCTAAGGAGGTAGTTCTTCTCGTTCAATAGGGCGATCAACGGCTCGACAGCCCGGCGGTCCTTGAGCTGTCCCAACCCGTAGATGGCCGCCGACCGAACGCCCAAATACGGATCGTTCAGGGCGCCGATCAGAGCATCCACTGCGCGGCGATCTTTTATCTTCCCCAAGTCGGCGGCGGCTGCCTGCCGCTCGGTTTGGCTGGAGGACTTGAGCTTGGCAATGAGCTGACTCACCTGGTCTGCCTGTCCAGCCCATGGCAGCGCTGCGGTTAGCATGAAGACGCACGCCCTTGCGGCGGCACGCACTCGCCGGATGCGGCACGGAGATTCGGACATATCGATCTAGATTATCCCATGGGAGGAAGCCATCCCATCCGGCTTGGAAGTTGCATTTGCGATCCACGCTTGGAACGTCAGCGTTAACAGCTATTAGTGGCTCGTATTGGCGGGCTTGGCTTCCCATTCGCGGAGCGTAGCTTCCGTCTCGGCACGCTTGTCTCTGGGGCAGACGCGGGGGTACCGGGTCATATCCTGGATCGCACCTTTCAGATCGCCCGTCCGGGCACGCAACTTCGCAGCCATCAGCCGCGCGGACGGGATCTGCTCCGCGGCTGCCGCCAGGTGATTGAGGATCGTCGGGTAATCCGTCGAGCGATACAACAGCGAACAGAGTTGGAGCAGGGCCAATGCCAATGAGCCCAGCAGCTCGGGCGACTCGGGGCCCAGGCGCCGCCCGGCCAGCAGTTGGGTGCGGGAATGGCGGATTTATCGCTCCCCCGCTGGCGCGAACACGGTTCGATTTCGGCGGTGTAGTCCCGCGGCTGGCCGCCGCCTTCGACCTTCAATTCACCGCGAAGCGCGAGCAGGCCGGCGGGAGGAAAGAAGGTGGGATCCTTCTCGATCTGCGCATGAGCCACCGAAACAGAGAACAGGACCAGCGCGCACGGTTCTCGCCATTTCATTCGGGCCCCCTCCGAACGGCCTCGCTCATCGTTCCGGAATCAGTATGACGCCGGCTGGAGGAGATGACAAGCGCCGGTTCGCATGGTCCGTTGGCCCGGCGCATTGGTATGGAAACATGCGAATCGGCGCGAGGAGCCGCCGATAAGCGGCGCCAGCAAGGGCAGATCTCTCATTCGATGCGACCTCCGCGTGGTATCCTACTGTAGTAGGATACTTTGTATGCCGCGCGGCAACCCATCGCCGAAGCTTGCCATCACTATAGACCCTGACATTCACAAAAACATCCTTACGGCGGCCGCCCGCGACGGAGTGAGCGTCTCTGCCTGGATGACCTCCGCGGCGCGCCAGGCGCTGCAGCGACGGGCCGGTTTGGCGGCGGTCGCGCTGTGGGAAAAGCAGCACGGACGTTTCACGGCGGAAGAGATGAATGTAGCTCGCCGCAGCGTGCGCGCTCAGCTTCGAACATCGCGAACGGTCCGGCCTTCGGCATGAGCACCGTCGTCTATGACGCCGCCGTTCTCGTGGCCGCCGATAGAAACGAGCGGCGAGCATGGGCTGAACACAGGGCCCGTTTGGAACTTGGCATTGTTCCATTGGTTCCCGCGCCGGTGGTCGCCCAGGTCAGCCGGTCGCCACAACAAGCCCAACTCCGGCGCTTCTTGACTGGGTGCGTGGTCGTTCCTCTCGGAGAGACCGAGGCGCACGAAGCCGGGCGACTGTTAGGCACAACCAAAACATCGGATGTCGTTGACGCCGTTGTGGTGACGACAGCCCTTCGGCAAAAGGCTACGATTCTCACAAGCGACCCAGGCGACATGGAACGGCTCGTCAGGGCTTCCGGCCGCGCAGTCGCTGTCGTCGCTATCTGAGGTGGAGCGAAGACGATCCGACCGGAATACGTGGTCCGCGAATGTCCGCAAACTGGCGCTCCGAGCGAATCGTCGGCGACTTTTAGAAAGAGCGCTCGATCCGGCAACATCCGTGGCATTCTACGTGGCGCGACCCGCCCTGAAGAGAGCTGGCGTTTCGGATAAGGACGGATTACCGATCCTCAGCCGCCCAGCCCAAGATCCGGTATTCTAGAGACTAGTGACATCACAGCCTATCGATAGTGAATCTATACATTGCGATTTCTGCGGACGCACCGGGAGGAAGCCCCGGGGGGGGCCTGGGTGAAGTGTGTCCGGTCTGCAACGGGAAGGCGAGGCTGTTCATCGCCGCTACGACTGGGCTCTCGCCCTGCCCATTCTGCCAAGGAAGCGGCCGCCTTCCTGGTGGTCATTTGTCCGATGTGTGTACCGTCTGTCGCGGTACCTGTCTCCTGGACGTAAATGGAGAGCCGCCAGTGATTTTGGGCAGTAAAAGGGCCACACTGGACCCGACAACTCAAGACAGATTCTTCCCCACCGGCTCTACGCACGATGCTTACGTACACGTACGCGATCTTCTGAAGTCCGCGACGCAGGACCTGTTTATTGTAGACGCCTATATGGACGGATCAATCTATCAGACTCTTGCGACCCTAGCTGCTCAGCTCACAATTCGAATAATGACGTCAAAGGTCCCCGCCGATTTTGGTTTGGAAGGAGGTAGATTCACTTCTCAATATCCACATTTCGCACTCGAAACCAGAAGAACCAGAGATTTTCATGATCGTTTTGTGTTCATTGATCGCACAAAGGCATACCATCTGGGACCGTCGATCAAGGATGCAGGGGGCCGGAGTTGTGCGATCATACAGCTTTCCGATGTGAACTTAATTAACACAGTCCTCAAGCAAGCCGACAACGCTTGGGCCACAGCCACTCCGATCTAGCGCTACAGAAATGCTGTTCAAATCTGGCTAGCCGTACAGAAACCTAGCCTTTGAACGGATCGCCCGCCACCCGGAAACTGCTCCGAGCCCACAGTCAAGTCGGCCGTATCCTAATGTCCATGCCCCCGTCCGCGCCGGCCCCCAGTTCCGGCCTGCGGCGAACCCAGCGCAGGCCGGCGCGGGCCAACGCTGGGAGCTCGCTCAATGATCTCTGGTTCATCCCTTGTGCATCCGCCCCCCGAATGTGGTATTGCAAAGGACATGCCCATCGAGTTTTTCCGCGGGGTGATCGGGATCATCGGCGCGGGCTGCGCCTTCGTGCTGGCGCGGACGGCGTTCGCCGTCTCCAAAGGACGGCTCCCATCCACGCGTCTCACCGGATGGGTGATCCGGACGCTTTTGTGCATGGTCGCCATAACCATTCGCCATCCTGTGGACCGCGTGGATCTGATCGTCTGGTCGCTGGCCGTGGTAGCGTTCGGCGCCGGCTGGCGGACCGCAGCGCACGCCAAGCCGCCCGAGGATCTCACGCGCCAGATATTCCCCGACGAAGAGTAGCGGCGCGCACTGCTAAAATCTTCTCTTACCATGTCACTTGTTGTAGTGGGTTCGGTGGCTTACGACGGCGTGGAAACGCCTCACGGAAAAGTGGAGCGCATGCTCGGCGGCGCCGCCACCTATATCGGCCTGGTGGCCAGCTATTTCACGCCGGTGAAGCTAGTGGCCGTGGTGGGCGATGACTTCGCTCAAGAAGATACCGAGCTGCTGGCGTCGCGCCACATCGATCTGGAGGGCCTCGAGCGCGTCGCCGGAGGCAAAACGTTTTTCTGGGCGGGCGTCTATTCGGCCGATATGAACGACCGCACCACGCTGCGCACCGACCTCAACGTCTTCGCCGATTTCAACCCGAAACTGCCGCCATCCTACCGTTCCGCGCCCTACCTGCTGTTGGGCAACATTCAGCCCGCCCTGCAGCGCGGCGTGCGCGCCCAGATGGACCGCGTGAAGATCGCGGGCGGCGACACCATGAATTACTGGATTCGCGATTTTCGCGGCGAGCTCCTGGAAACGCTGAAGGAATGGAATTTCCTGCTGATCAACGATAGCGAGGCCCACATGCTTTCGGGCGAGCGCAACCTGCGACGCGCGGCCGCCGAGATTCTCGACATGGGCCCGCGCACGCTGGTGATCAAGCGCGGCGAATATGGCGCTGTATTGTTCCAGCGGTCGCATGGCGGGGTCTGCAATTTCATGGCGCCGGGGTACCTGCTGGAAGAAGTGTTCGACCCCACCGGCGCCGGAGATTGCTTCGCCGGCGGGTTCATCGGATACCTGGCCGGGCAGGGAGTCGAACCGTCCGATGGCGAAATCGATTTCGCGGAATTGCGCCGCGCCGTGATCTACGGCTCTGTCATGGGTAGTTTCTGTTGCGAGAAGTTCGGCGTGGACCGCTTCCGCACGCTGACGCGGGAGGAAATCGAGGCCCGCTACCGCGAGTTCCACGACTCGACCGCGTTCTGAGCCGTTAATGGCCCTTCCGACAACAAAACGCATTGCCGAAAAATCGGGAATGTGGAATTGTCTCTCCGTCTCGGCTCTGGTTTCGCTCCTCAGCGCGGCGGCCGTCTGGCTGGCCTGGGCGCGCGGGTGCCTTCTCTACTACGGCGATGCCGAGGCGCACCTCAATACGGCGCGCCGTATCTTCGATTCCACCACGCCCGGTTTCGACCAACTGGGCACGCCGTGGCTGCCGCTCCCGCACTTGCTCATGCTGCCGCTGGTGCGCGTGGATGGGTTGTGGCGTTCGGGCCTGGCTGGGGCGATTCCTTCGGCGGTCTGTTTCGTCGCAGCCGCCGTGTTTCTGTTTGCCGCCGTGCGCCGGCTCTTCGGCTCCCCGGCGGTCGCGCTCAGCGCGGTGGCGCTGTTCGCGCTCAATCCCAACGTGCTCTACCTGCAGTCCATTCCCATGGCGGAACCGGTGTTCTGGGCGGCGCTCGCGGCGCTGCTGTATTTCACCGTGCGATTCGGCGAAACCGGCGGATGGGGATCGGCTATCGGCGCGGGCTGCGCGGCATGCGCTGCCTCCCTGGCGCGTTACGAAGGATGGTTTCTGATTCCTTTCGTGGCGGTGTATCTGGCGCGCCGGCGGGTCTGGGCCGCGCTGGTGTTCTGCCTGATCGCCGTATGCGGGCCTCTGTTCTGGTTGGGATACAACTGGTGGCTGACGGGCGATGCGCTGTACTTCTATCGCGGCCCGGGCTCCGCCATCGTCATTCAGGGCAGGCAATCCTATCCGGGAAGGAACGATTGGCGAACCGCCCTGTATTATTACCGCACCGCGGCCGAGTTGGCGGCCGGGCCGGTGCTGGCGCTGGCGGCGCTTGCCGGAGCGGTGGCGGCGTTGATCAAGCGGGCTTTTTGGCCTCTGTTCCTGCTTTTGCTGCCGGGTGTCTTCTACGTCTGGAGCATGCATTCCTCGGCCAGCCCCATTTTCGTGCCAGTGCTCTGGCCGGGGACTTATTACAATTCCCGCTACGGCACGGCGGCGCTGCCGCTTGCGGCCTTGGCTGCCTCCGCCCTGGTGGCGTTGGTGCCTCCGCGCGCGCGCCAGTGGGCGGCCGCGGCCCTGGTTGCCGCCTCGATCGCGCCCTGGATCCTGCACCCGCATCCGTCCAACTGGGTGGTGTGGGAAGAATCGCGCGTCAATTCCGAGGCGCGGCGTGAATGGACCCGCCAGGCGGCCGAGTTCCTGGGTCCCCGTTATATCCCCGGTTCCGGTATCCTCACTATGTTTGGGGATGTCACCGGAATCTATCGCGCGGCTGGCATCCCGCTGCGCCAAACCTTCACCGAATGCAACGGCCTGCCATGGCTGGCGGCGGTGAGGCGTCCCGAACTGTTTCTCTGGCAGGAGTGGGCCGTGGTGAGAGGCGGCGACGAAGCACAGAGCGCCATGACCCGCGCCGCCCTGCGCGGCATCCCCTACAGGCTGGAGAAAACTATTATTGTGAAAGGCGCGCCGGTCGTCGAAATCTATCGGCGTACAGGAGGTTTTCATGGTTCCTCATGAGCAAGTAACCACCGCTCTCGAACTCCCCGGTTTCCGCATCACGCGCAATCTGGGGCTCGTTCGCGGCATCGTCGTGCGTTCGCGGTCGATTTTCGGCACCATCGGGGCCGGGCTGCAAACCATCGTCGGAGGCAACATCTCCCTGTTCAGCAAGCTGTGCGAACAGACCCGCCAGCAGGCTTTCGACATCATGCTCCAGCACGCCTCCGAGCTCGGAGCGAATGCCGTCATCATGGCGCGCTACGATGCCACCGAGATCATGCAGGGCGTCACCGAGGTGCTGGCCTACGGCACCGCCGTGGTGGTCGAACCCATCGAATGAAGATTCCGTTCACCAAGGCCCACGGCGCCAAAAACGATTTTCTGCTCACCTGGCGGCGGGACCTGCCCGAGGAGGGCGATCTGGCCGCCATCGCCCGCGCCATCTGCGACCGCCATACCGGCGTGGGCGCCGACGGGTGGATGCTGATCGATCCGCCCGAAGACGCGCAAGCCGAGGGCGCCATCCAACTTTTCAATTCCGATGGCAGCGCGCCCGAAATCTCGGGCAACGGCACACGTTGCGCCGCGGCATTCTTAATCCGCCACGGCCATGCCGCCGGAGTGGTCCGCATCCGCACCGGAGCCGGCATCAAAACACTGCGCCTGCTGGCGCGCCGCAGCCTGTGGTTCGAGTTCGAAATGAACATGGGGAAGCCTCGCATTACCGCCGAACGTTTCCAGTTGCCGCTTTCCACCGGACCGCGCGACGTGACACTGGTGGATGCCGGCAATCCCCAATGCGCCGTTCCGGTCGAGGATTTCACGTTCGATTGGCGGCGCATGGGCGCCGAAATTGAATCCCACCCCCATTTCCCTCAGCGCACCAACGTCTCATTTGTAAAGCCAGTCGATGAACACACCATCGAGGCGCGCTTTTATGAACGAGGTGCCGGAGAGACCATGAGTTCTGGAACCGGGGCTACTGGGGCGGCGGTAACCGCGGCTGCCCGCGGCTTCGTTCGATCGCCTCTGCGCGTCATAACCCCCGCCGGGCCGATCGAGTTTCGTCTGGAAGAGGACGTTTATCTCACCGGTCCGGCCCAGATAGTGGCCGATGGCGAATTCTTTCTGTGAGAAAATATCCTAGATGTCTGTACAGTATGCTGTCGAAGCTACCCAAAAGCTTCTGGAAGAGAAAATCAGGGAACGGCGCGCCCGGGTTGGGATCGTGGGGCTGGGTTACGTAGGGCTGCCCCTGGCCGTGGAATTCGCCCGCGCCGGGTTCACCGTCACCGGGATCGATGTCAGCGAGGAGAAGGTCGCGCGTGTCAATGCCGGCGATTCCTACGTCGGCGATATCCCGAGCTCCGTGCTCGCCCCCCTCGTGAAGGCCGGAAAGCTCCGCGCCACTACCGATTTCAGCGCCGCGCTGGAACTCGACACCATAAATATCTGCGTGCCCACGCCGCTGCGCAAGACCAAAGATCCGGACATGAGCTTTATCGTGTCCTCGTGCCAGGATATTGCGCGCCATTTTCACGCCGGCATGCTGGTGATCCTCGAATCCACCACCTATCCCGGCACCACCGACGAGCTGGTATTGCCCATGCTCGCCAAATCGGGCTTGGAGGTAGGCAAGGACTTCTTCCTTTGCTTCTCCCCCGAACGCGTGGACCCTGGCAATCCCAAGTTCCAAACCGTCAACATCCCGAAAGTGGTAGGGGGCTGCACGCCGGCTTGCACCGAGATGGGGCGGCTGTTCTACGCCCAGGCGCTCGAACACGTGATCCCGGTTAGCTCCACGCAGGTTGCCGAGATGGTCAAGCTGCTCGAAAACACCTTCCGCATGATCAATATCGGCCTGGTGAACGAAATGGCCCTGATGTGCGACCGGATCGGTATCAACGTCTGGGAAGTGATTGACGCCGCGGCTACTAAGCCCTTTGGTTTCATGCCGTTTTACCCAGGGCCGGGGCTCGGCGGCCACTGCATCCCGATCGATCCGTTTTACCTGTCCTGGAAGACCCGCCAGGCCGGTATTGAAGCGCGCTTCATTGAATTGGCCGGCTACATCAACGGCCAAATGCCGCATTTTGTTGTGGACAAGATCCAGAACGCGCTCAACGACGCCGGCAAACCGGTGAAAGGCTCGCGCATTCATGTGATGGGCGTGGCGTACAAGCGGGATATCGACGATATGCGCGAATCGCCGGCTCTGGATGTGTTGCTGCTGCTCGAGCGGCGCGGCGGGATCGTGAGTTACAGCGATCCGCACGTTCCCAAGGTCAAGCTGGACGGATTGACCCTGGAAGCTACGCCGGAATCCGCGGCGGCCACCGCCGATTGCGTTGTCATAATCACCGATCATTCGAGCTTCGATTACAAGGGCCTGGTGGAGCATGCTTCGCTCATCGTCGATACCCGTAACGCGCTGAAAGGTTACAGTTCCAACAAGATCGTGCGCCTGTAGTGCGGTTCTACACGACTGCCTCGAAAGACCTACGTAGTGCCTCTAATTACCTATATGGAACTTGTTGACAATAGGGCCAATAATGTCAAGCTATAGCTAGCGAGGTGCATTATGAAGCCGGCATGGATTGCAGGCGTTTGCGTCATATTGATGGTCCTTTGCGTAGCTCCCGCTTCCGCGCAAATGGTGGTTGCGGCCAAGTCGGGCGTCCTGAACCTCACCGATGGGCAGGTCTTTCTCAACGATCAGGCGGTGGAGTCCACCGTGACCCATTACCCCGACGTAAAAGAAGGCAATACTCTGCGCACGGAAGACGGCCGCGCCGAAGTTTTGTTGACCCCGGGCGTGGTGCTTCGCTTGGGGGACCATGCATCGCTCAAGATGGTCACGAACCGGCTCATCGACACCCGTCTCGAGTTGCTTTCCGGCTCGGCGGTGGTGGAGGCCGACGACATTGCCAAGGACACCAGCGTATCCATCGTGCTGCATGACGCCAGCGTGAACCTGCCGAAGGCCGGCCTCTACCGGTTCGATAGCCAGCCGCTCGAAGTGAAGGTCTTCAAAGGCGAGGCCGCGGTGGGCATCGGCAACCAGACCACATTGGTCGGCCCTGGAAGAATGGCGGTTCTGAGCGGCGGCGAAGCCACCGTGCAGAAGTTCGACACCGAGGATACGGACGCGCTCGACCGCTGGAGCCACAGGCGCGGCGAGATGATGGCGGTGGCGAATGTATCCACGGCGAAGTCCCTCCTCAACTCGGGATCTTACCCGGGAGTGATGAGTCTGGGCGTGGGAGGCCTCGGCTGCAGTCCCTATTGGGGCTACAACACCTACTTTGCCATGATGACTTTCGTCCCGTGCGTGGGTTCGTATTGGAGTCCCTATGGCTATCCTTTCTGGAGCCCCATGACGGTGTCGCAGGCCTTCGTGCGGCCTCCTACCTATTTTGGCGGGCGCAACTCCGGAGGCTATGCAGGCGGCTATGCAGGGTACCGAGGGTTCTCCACGGCGCCGTTGGGGCGCGCCGGATATGCCGGATCCATGGGTGCCCGGGGCTATTCGGGAGCCACCGCGGGTAGCGCCGCTTCCGCCCCGAGCGCCTCGGTCGCCGGCGGCCATGTTGGCGGCGGTAGTGTTGGCGGCGGCAGCGTTGGCGGCGGCGCCGGTGCCGGGCACGCCGGACGCTAGCCGCGGGACGAGGCCAGGTATTCCCCGGTTAGCCGCTCGAATTCCGCGGGAGTGACCAGCCGGAATCGCAGTTCCAGGCTGGTAAGGCCGGCGAGTTCGCGGGTCATCATTTCCGACGGAATGCCGGTTGTCACGATGTGCAGTTGTCCCAGGTCCACCCGGTACGGCAATACCTTCCATCGCTCCACTACCGCGGCGGGAAATGTGCGAGTCACCCGCCGGCTCACTTCCTGGCCGGCCGGTGATCCGAGTTCCATCCCCGCCTGCAAGCTCAAGGCGTGGTAGAGAACGTCTTCCGAGATGATTCGCGCGCGGAGGAGATGCTCTCCCAGGCGGACGACGCGCGGCTGGGTCATGAGGGCTTCATTCAATTCGCCGCGCGAGAGGCACTGCATACCGACCAGGATCTCTCCCAGGCGGCTCTGCCCCGGCGTTCGGTGCACCGGGTACATGTGCTCGGTCTTCCTCCATGCCAGAGAGCGGCCGTGCCTTACTGCCCCCGTGAATTGCCATAAGGCGGAAAATGTGGCGGCGCAGTTCACCACGTTGCTCCACAAAATGCGGGGCAACACTCCGGCCGCGAACCGCCATCCGTAAATCCGCCGCGAACACCACATGCGAGCCATGGCCTGGATGGCCGATAGCCCAACCGTCAGCGTACACAGCCGCGCCGCCAGGAGCGGCATGTGTCCCGGGGAGTGCCAGCGTGCCAGCCAGCACAGAAAAAGCAGATTGGCGACAGGAGAAAGCAGGTTTCCCACCAACCCTTTGCGATCGCGCCACAGCCAGTACAGTTGCCGGCGAGGCACCCGCCAACCATGTCGCTGCCAACCCTGCAACGCGATTCCAGCCACCCATCGGCTCCGCTGACGAATGGCGGAACGCAACTTGCGAGGAAAATACTCGCGCGTCGAAACCGGCTCGCCACGGCCGAATTGCAAAGGCACGAAAATCTGCCGATAGCCCAGCGCGTGCAGCCCGTAGCCGTTTTCATAATCCTCGGTCAGGCAGTCGGGATCGAAGATCAATCCGCGCCGCGTGGCCGCCAGGTGCTCCAGCGCCTGGCGGTCGAATCCCGTTCCCACGCCGTTGGAGGGCAAGAACCCGCCCAGCCGCTGCCGCACCGGAATATCCTTCGATTGGTACTCCGCGAACTCGTCGCAATAGAGACCGTGGGTGAATTCGGCGAGTCCGGTGGGCAAGGCCAACACGGGGATCTGCACCATGGCATACTCCCGCGCATACCAATTGATCAGCCGCAACGAGTCCGGGTGGATGAGATCTTCAGCGTCGTGCGTGACGATGGTTTCGAATCGACAGCCGCGGCGCGTCTCGAACTCCTGCAAGCGCCGGAAGATGGCGTTCAGGCAATCGCCCTTCGAGGTCGGCCCATCGTGCGGAACCACCGCTACGTGCAGCCGCGCATGCCGCCGCGCCACCTCCTCGACCGCGCGCAGCGTCATCTCGTCGTTGGGATAGACGCCCGCGAAGATCTCGTAATTGCGATAACGAATCGCCGCCAGATTGCGGTCAAGCATCTGGCCGATCACGCGGTGCTCGCGCCACAACGGCACCAGAATGGCGATGCGTCTTTCGGCGATCGCTTCCAATTCGCAATCCGCGGGCGCGCGGACGCTCTTACGCCGTGGCCAGAGCCACACCAGGCAAATAAACAAGTCGTCCAGCCCGCTCAGCAGGATCCATCCCGCAAGCGGAACCAGACAATAGACGATCCACAAGCTGGGTAGTTCGCGAAAGGTTCAGAGGATCTCAAGAATTAGAAAGCAAGGGCCCGGCGCCAGCCCCGGTGTGACTAGGCCTTGGTCTCCACGATGTACGTCGGCACGATCCCCGCGGCGGTCGAGAAGCCGCTCCTGCTGGTGGAAAGCCAGCTCGAACAGCCTTGCACCTTGCCCAGGTAGGCGTGCGGATGCACATCCACCTGCATTTCGCGAAACTCCAATTGGCCGAAGGTCATCAGCGGGAACACCGACCGCACCGGCTCGACGCGCTCCTGCACCACGTAGGGCGTTCGCATGGCCTCTTTGAGCGCCCGCTCCCAGCCGGCGGCATCCATTTCCCAACCGAAGTAGCTGTGTTGATCGCTGTAATCGTCGTTGGGTTTCAATGCCATTCGCTGCTGGTTCTGAATGACGAACGCGGTCAGGTCGATGGACTTATCCTCGTAGGTGGTCTTCGATTGCGCCACCAGGCGCGTCCACGGCACGTGCTCGCGGATGGCCTTGCGCTCCACGGCCGGAAACTTCGCCGTCAGCGTCTCGTCCGTCAGCAGCCCGAACATGGCTTTCTTGTGCGCCAGTTCGGAGCGGAAACTGTTCACCACGCACACCGCCCGGTCGCGATAGGCCTGCACCAGGGGATGCGAAAGATCGAAGCGGATCAGAAACTCCTGCACGCCGAGCCGGCGGTACACCAGGTCGATTTCGAAGGCGCCGCGCCGCAGTTTGCGATTGCGATATTCCAGTTGCTCCGGCGAGACGATCTCGACGTTGTAGCCTTCTTCGCGGAAGAAATCGCGGAATAACTCGTATTCGCTATGCCCCGAGTGGTACGACGGACGGAACTCTACGATGGCGATATTGGGCTTCTTCACCCCGCCGAATTGCCGGTACGATTTGAGCAGCGCGTTGAGCAAATGCCGGCGGCTGCCCACCTTGGTGAGGCCGTATTTCTTGCGAAATTCCCGCATCGGCGGAATCTCGTAGAACAGATCGGCCAAGGCGTCCGCGTACGCCGCGCCGGTTGGGGAATCGGCGTTGTACTGCACGAAATGCAAATGCCCGTTGCAGACGTGCGTGTCGAGGCGCGCCGCCACTTCCAGGGTCTGGTAGCCGGGGTCGATCGACGCGAGCATTTTTTCCGCCGGCAGCAGCTCCAGCCGCGCCAGCAGAGACGGCGTGGCCAGCACCATCTGTTCCATGCGGTCGATGGCGCAAATCAGGGCCTCTCCCGTCTTTACCAGGGAGTCGAATTGGCGCCGCGAAATAAAACTCGGCCGCAAAAACGGACACACCAATCGGCCGCCGGTGGACAGTTTCTCGCTCTCCATGCGTGCATACAGCGTTTCCGCCCACGCCAAATCGCGGAATGGTCCACTTTCCAATAGCTTGTTATACTTGGCTACCGCGTCGTCCAACTGAGACATTTCCGAGTTGAAAACCTGTTCTACAATTGAGTATCCCACAGAAGTGCGCAAAAGCCTAGGTTTTCACCCGCGGCAAATGTGCATATCTTGTGTATTTTCTGTAGTTTACAGTGATTTAGACGGGCGCCGCGAATCGAGACACTTTTAGCGGGATGTGTGAATCCAGGGTCTTCGGCCGCCCTTTCCGCGATTATTGATGCACTTCCTTGGCGAGCCGGGCTTGTGCTTCGTCCAGCTTCTTGTTTACTTTAGCGACTTCTTCCGGATCGTTATCGGCTTCGGTGGCCTTTTGAAACTCCCGCAGCGATGCCTGCCATTGCGCGATCGCTTCCTTGGTCTTTCCCAGTTTCAGGTAGACGTCACCCAGGTGATCGTGGACCGTGGGATCCTGCATTTTGTCGAGCGCCCGTTGCAGCAGTCCCTCGGCCTCGTTGAGCTTACCCTGACGGAAGTACACCCAACCCAAGCTGTCGAGAAACGCTCCATTCTCGGGGTCCAGATCCACGGCCTTCTTAATCAGGTCGTAAGCTTCATCCAGCCGCACGCCGCGGTCGGCAAACATGTAGCCCAGATAGTTCAGTGCCTGGGCGTCTTTCGGGTTCAACTCGAGGGCTTTGCGAAACGCCGCTTCGGAAGCATCGTATTTCTTTTGCCGCTCCCACATGGCGCCGCGCATGAAATCGATCTGCTCCAGGTCAAGCTGTTCCTTCTCGTGATCTTCGTGCGCCAGCCGTTCGGCCTCATTTAAGGCCTTGGCCATGTCGTTCCAGCGCTTCCCTTTCTCATAAACCTCGGCGACCGCGATTTGAATCTTGCAATCGTCGCCCGCATCTCCCTTCAGCAAGCCGCGCATCTCCGAGGCCGCCTCGTCCACTTTGCCGGTGTCGGCCAGCACGGTGGCATGCTCCTCGATCGCCATCGGATTGTTGGGATACTTCTTTAAGGCCGCCGCCGATTCCCGCAGGGCGCAAGGTACGTCCTTCGACTCGCGGCATGTATCCACGATCTGCATCCACGCCTCGGGCGCGAAGCGTTCGTCATCCATGGCGGTGAGCTGGCGGAAGGTATCGATGGCCTCTCGATATTGCTTGTCGCTCCGGTAGAGGAGCGCCAAATGCCGAAGCGCGATGGCGCGGTGCGTGGCATCGTTGGCGGAGTGCCGCCGGGGTACTTCATCCAGCGCCGTCTTCAACTCCGCGATGGCGTCCGCGGTCTTGCCTTGCGCATCCAGCACGTTGGCCGCTTGATCGCGAACCTGAAGACTGGTGGCATCGAGTGCCTGAGCCTTCTTCAGCCACTCCTCGGCCTGCGCCAGCGCCGCGTCCGCCTTCGCCGTATCGTGCTTGGCTTTGGCCGCTCCGTACTGCACCAGGTAGAGACGGCTCAATTCCAGCGGATACGGTACGGTCCGCGGATTGTCCGCCGCCAGTTGCGCGTATGTCTGGATCGCCTCGTCGTATTGGCCCGCCTCCGCCAGATCGTATGCCAGGCTCTGCGCCAGCGACTCCTCGTCCGGGTTCGCGGCCACCGCCTTGCGCAACACTTCCGCGGCGGACTTATAGTCGTTCATCTGCTCGTACTGTTGCGCGAGGCTCGCGAGCGTGTGCGGATTGGGGTTCTTGTCGGCCAGGGCCTTCCACTTCTCCATGGCCTTGGCCGAGTCGCCCATTTCCGAGTACATCACGGCCAGCCCCTTCAGGGCTTCCTCGTTGTCGGGTTCGGCCGCCAGAGCGCTGTCGAAGGCTTTCTCGGCATTGGGAGGATCACTCGCCGCCCGGTACAGGTTTCCCAGCATTACCCAGCTTTCGGCATCCTTGGGATCCTTGGCCACGACCTTCTGGAACTCCGCGGTGGCCTTGTGCAGGTAATCGTCGTCCACCTTGGAGTCCGGTCCTGTGCCGCGCGCCATTTGCGTAAAGATGCGCGCCAGCATGCGGCGGGCATCCAGGTTATCGGGATCCCGCTTGAGCAGGTCTTCGGCTTGGCTGACCGCGTCCGCCAACCGGCCGGTCTGCACATACAAGTCGGTGAGCTCATCGAAAATCACACTGGCCGAGGGATCGAGCTTCAGCGCTTCCTGGTAATACTGGATCGCCTTGTTCACATATTCCCGATTCCCTTCCGCCTGAGCCAATTCGTTGTACACCCGGCCCATGGCGAAGTTGTAATAGGCACCGGCCTTGTTGTCCGGCGTCTCGGTAGTCTGTGGGGTCTCGGGGCGCTGCGCGAAAGACGCGAGCGTTAGCGAAACCAACAGGAAAAGCGCTTTGCTTGAACACTTCATGTTCTGTTACCCTTTTTCGACCGTTTGGCGGGGCCAGAGGTCACCGATCATTCCTTTTATTGTATAACGGGGTTTTGCGCTACCGTCCGGCGCCGAACCTGTGACCCTTTCAACACACGACTGCCTCCGGTATCCGCCTGTAGCCCCTGACGCATGCGGCTATCCCTTGGTTGCGGTGGCCGGCCCGACAGGCTCCGGCAAAAGCGATCTCGCACTGACCATCGCCGAGGCTTTCTCGGGAGAAATCGTCAACTGCGATTCATTGCAGGTTTATCGCCACTTCGATATCGGTACCGCCAAGTTGCCGCCGGACGAGCGGCGAGGAATTCCTCATCACCTCATCGATATCGTCGAACCCGGCCACTTGTTCACAGCCGGCGAGTATGCGCGCCTGGCGCGCCTGACCATCACCGCCATTGCGGAGCGCGGCAAGCTGCCCGTAGTCGCCGGGGGCACGGGCTTTTATCTGCGGGCCCTGCTCGATGGCCTGTTCGCCGGACCCACTCGCGACCAGGCCTTGCGCGACCGCTTGTCCCTCCGCGAAAAACGCCGGCCGGGTTCAATCCACCGCCTGCTCTCCCGTTTCGACCGGGCGGCCGCGGCGCGCATCCATCCGCACGACGTGCCCAAAGTGACACGCGCACTCGAAGTCTGTCTCCTCACGCGCCGCCCGGTCACTGAGCTGTACCGCGAGGGCCGCGGCGCGCTCACCGGTTACCGCGCGCTGAAGCTCTGCCTGCTGCCGGACCGCGACGCGCTCTACCAGCGGCTGGACCGGCGCGCGAGCGAGATGTTCGCGCGCGGCCTGGTCGAAGAGGTTCGCCACATCCTCGCGCTGGGTATCCCGCCCACCGCGAAACCTTTCGAATCGCACGGCTATAAACAAGCGATGCAACTCATCGCCGGCGAATTGAATCCCCGCGAGGCTTTATTCTACGCGCAACGCAACACGCGGCAATATGCCAAGCGGCAGATCACCTGGTTCCGGCGCGAGCGCGATGCCGTTTGGCTGCGGGGTTTCGGCGATCGAACGGAAATAAGGGAAGAAGGGCTGCGCAAGGTGGCGGATTTTGTGGGAGCTGAAGCCTGAAAAACGGTTTCGCTCGGGACTTGTGGACTTCATTCCTCGGGTCAGTTCCAGCCACGGTCATTCTTTCCGGCTAACCGCGGGCAACCGCGAACTTGCGCAATCCGGCAATGCACGCCAGAGCGGCCAGTGCGGTCAGGGTCAGCAGACTCGTTGGTGGCGCGGGAGTCGCCGTCGGTGACGTATCGCTAATGATATGGACCGCACCGCTCCCGCCAGACGGTAAGACTGTTGCGTACCCGGTGACGCCATTGAAGTTGTATTCGTAAAGGGAGATCACCTGCGTCGCGCCCGCCGTTTCGAACTCGAAACCGGAATCAATCGTATTGGCCGGAAGCACGGCAGGATTGGTATAGAAATTACCGCTTCCATATCCTGACACAGGGCCGGATACCGGAGATCCGTTGAACGTACCGGTCACACCGGTCACGTGAAAGACCCCGTTGGCGGCGGATGTTCCCGTCAAGGTCAGGGACACCGAGTCCGGCGATGAGTCAGTGTTAGACGACCACCAAAGTCGTCTGGGCCACGGCCGAAGCCGCGAAAACGGCCATCGCAAAAATGGTTCATAAAGTTCGGCTATTTACAGCAGCGAGGCGCTTGACAAAGCCTCGGCTTTGGTGCATGAAGCACATCGTTATACCCTCCACAACGCTCATTCATATCTTATACCGCTGCGCTGCGGTTTTCCGTTTGCGTGGGGCCGAACGGGCCGCATAGGTGGATTCCGCCGTCCGCTTCCTCACTCACTGGCCCTTTTTTCCTAGCAACGTTTCCCGGTCCCATTCGTATTACCTGTAGCGAGGCCCCGCGAGACTGAAAATTCGGACGAACTCAATGAGGTGTTTACACATGAGAGGCAGATTTCTGTTCGCTTTCGCTATTCTCGCTCTGGCCATCGCCAGCGCCAAATCGTATACCATCACCCTTCCCGAACCGGCCAAAGCGGGTAATACCGAGCTGAAGGCGGGAGATTACAAAGTGGAGGTGGTGGACCAGAAGGCCGTCATCCGTGACGGCAAAACTGAAAGCCAAGTTCCGGTAAAGGTGGAATCGGCCGGGAGCAAATACGATACAACGTCCGTGCTCTACGGTGAAAGCAACGGTTCCCGCGAAATTCGCGAAATCCACATCGGTGGCACGACCACCAAGCTGATTTTCGGCGACTAACCGAACCGCGCGGGGCTGGCTCGATCCGGCCGCCCCGCGCTCCGCTGCTACACTGGAATTACTCATGCAGCGGTTTCTGGTCCTGGCTGTCTTTTTGTGCGGCTGGTTGCGCGCCGACACAGTCCTGGTTCTCGCGTTCTTCAACCACTCGCAATCCGCAAATCTCGATTGGATCGGCGAGAGTATCGCCGAGACCGTGCACGATTCGCTGGCCTCGGAAGGCCTGCTGGTTCTCGACCGCACCGATCGGATGGAAGCTTACCACCGCCTTTCCCTGCGCGCCGGCGCCGAGCTCACTCATGCCTCCATCATCAAGATCGGCCAGTCGCTCGATGCCTCGCGAGTGGTCTACGGATTTTATGAATTGCTCCCCCCCGAGACGGCCGGGAGTCAATCGAAGGGATCGTTGCGCATTACCGCCCGCATCCTCGATTTGAAGCACACCCGCCAAGGTCCGGTATTCAGCGAAGTGGGCGCTCTCGAGGACCTCGCCGCGCTCGAAGTGCATCTCGGCTGGCAATCGCTCCAGCTAATCAAGCCGGATCGAGCCCCATCGGAACACGAATTCCTCCAGGCTCGTCCCCCCGTCCGCCTCGATGCCATGGAAAGCTATGTGCGCGGTCTGCTCTCCACCGAGCCGGAGCAGCAGCAGCGCTTCTTCATGCAGGCCGCTCGCCTGGATGAACACTATTCCCAACCCTGCTTCGAGTTGGGCAAAAGCTTCTGGGAGAAAAAGGACTACAAAACCGCGGCTGGATGGTTGGCGCGCGTGGCCCGCTCCGACCCTCACTACCTGGAAGCGCAGTTTTTCCTCGGCCTGTGCCGCTATAACGATGGCGATTTCGCGGGCGCCGAGCAGTGCTTTCAACTGGTGGCCGCCTCCGTGCCGCTCAACGAAGTGTTCAATAACCTGGGTGCGGCCGAGGAGCGCCGCAACAACTCCACCGCGGCCATGGCCAGCTTTCAAAAAGCGCTCGAAGGCGATAACGCCGACCCCGACTATCACTTCAACCTGGGACTCGATCATTGGCGCGCCGGCCGCCATGCGGAAGCTCTCGCCGCCTTCCGCGCCGCGCTCGACCGCAATCCCGCCGACGCCGAAGCCACTCTCATGCTGGGCGGCGCGCTGAAAACGCAAGGACCGGCGCCGGCGGATCTGCATCTCGAAGAGCGCATCCGTCTCAAACTGAATTACGAGGAAGCCGCCTACCGCCAGTTGCAGGCGGAATTGCAAAAGTAATCCGCGCACATCGGCCCGGCCAGTCCCTCGCGCGAAACGGTATAGAATAAGACTCTTACAACTTATGAAACCGGCATCGTTGCTGCTATTGCTGGGCGCCGGCCTGTTCGCGCAAGCGCCCCAGCCCCCACAAGCGCCCGCCGCGGCGCCGCGTCCCGATGGCCTGTACGCCATCTTCAAGACGTCGATGGGCAACATCACAATCCAACTCTACGAAAAAGTAACGCCCAATACCGTGCGCAATTTCGTCGGCCTGGCTCAAGGCACCAAAGCCTGGATGGATCCCAAAACCAAAACGTTGGTCAAGCGGCCGCTTTACAACAACACCATCTTCCACCGCGTCATGCTCGACCAAATGATCCAGGGCGGCGATCCCACCGGCAAAGGCGATCACGATTGCGGCGTCAAGATCCGCGATGAGATCGTTCCCACATTGAATTTCGATCGCCCCGGCCGCTTGGCCATGGCCAATACCGGCGAGAAAGATTCGGGAGGCTGCCAGTGGTTCATCACCCAGGTCACCGTGCCTCACCGCGCGGGATGGGACGGCGCATACACCATCTTCGGCCAGGTGATCGAAGGACAGGACGTGGTGAAGGCGATCTCCCGCGCTCCCGGCAGACGCCTACCCGAACCCGAAGGCGGCATCCGCCCCAACGATCCGCCGAAGCTGGTCAGCGTCGAGATTCAGCGCGTCGGCCCGGCGCCCGCTGCTCCCGCGGCAAAGAAGGCGGCGCCGGCTAAGAAGACTCCAGACCCCGCCAAGCAGTAACGGCGGGTGCGCTTGTGGAACGGGGTGGATACCGCACGGCATGTGCGGTCCGCCCCGCGAACGTGACGACACACGTAAACCCTCCTCCATATTGGAGGAATCGCCAGGGCCAAACGGCCCCTGAGCAAGCGATGTTGTGTGGAACTGGTAAGGGTGTGCGCTAGTGGTTTCCGGCGGCGGCCGCGGGTGTAGCCTTTCGGCTAAGGAAGCATTCGCGGCAATACACAGGACGGCCCTGCGTAGGCTTGAAAGGCACGGTGGTCTCCCGCCCGCACTGCGAGCAGGTGGTCATGGTTTCCGATTTGGCAAAACCCGAGCCCGATGAGCCCTGTCGCTTCGTCTTGCAATTCTTGCAGCGCTTCGGCTCATTCTTGAAATTCTTGTCGTGGAAGAAGTGTTGTTCTCCCGCTGTGAAAACGAAATCCGCTCCGCAGTCAACGCATTTGAGGACGCGGTCCTGAAACTCCGGCATATCAACTGATCCCCGTGTTCCACCTGAATAGTGTGTCGGATTAAGGCGGCGAAGCCATTCCGCTCCGCCGTCGCGTTTACTCAATCTCCCGGCGATTTTTCTTCCGGTTCCTCTTGCGGGCCAGCGCCTGCTTGGCCCGTAGCTTCTCTCCCGGCTTCAAGTAAAAAGAATGCCTCTTAACTTCCTTGATGATGTCCTCAGTCTGCACTTTCCGCTTGAAGCGGCGGAGGGCATTTTCCAATGTCTCGCCCTCTTGAAGCTTCACTTCAGCCAACTACCTACACCTCCCAACTACACCGATATTCCTATGCCCGAGGAGAATCCTGGAGGCGTGCCGCGCCCGGAAAAGGGCTTGGCACACACCCAAAAATTCTTCCCCGATACACAGAAGGTACTGATATCATAGGTGGTTGCCAGAGAAAGTCAAGTCCTAAAGTCGAGTTGACCGTGCGGGTACCCGGTCAATAAATCGGAAATTCTTTTTTTTCAGGAACTTACGTTGGAATGCAAAATGTCCTAGCGATCTTACTCGCGGGTGGCACCGGGGAACGCCTATATCCTCTGACGAAAGACACCGCCAAACCAGCGGTCCCTTTTGGCGGCATCTATCGTCTTATTGATTTCACGCTCTCGAATTGTATTAATTCGGACGTCCGCAGAATTTTCATCCTGACACAATACAAATCGCTGGAACTGATCCGCCATCTGCGCGACGGCTGGACGATCCTCTCCGCCGAGCTCGGCGAGTATATCGAGGTGCTCCAACCCATGAAACGCGTCCATGGTGACTGGTATCAGGGCACCGCCGACGCCGTCTTTCAAAACTTCCAGAGCATCGAGATAGAAGCGCCCGATCAGACCCTGATTCTGGCCGCCGACCATATCTACAAGATGAATTACCGCGATATGCTCGATTGGCACAATCGCCATAACGCCGATGTGACCATCGCCAGCATTCAGGTTCCTCCCGATGAGGCCGTCCGCTTCGGCGTTCTGGAAATCGACGCGGATTATCGCGTGGTCGGATTCGACGAGAAACCGCAGCACCCGAATCCCACGCCCTCGCGCTTCAACCCGTCTATGATCAGCGCCTCCATGGGCGTTTACATTTTCAACACCCAAGTTCTGCTGGGCGCGCTGCATGAAGATGCCCGCGATCCCAACTCGACTCACGATTTCGCCAAGGACATCATTCCCCGCTGCCTGCCCCAGTCGCGCGTAATCGCTTATGATTTTCGCGATATCAATGCCAAGCAGGTGCGCTATTGGCGCGATGTGGGAACGCTCGACGCCTACTATGAAGCCAACATGGACCTGGTGAACGTGGTGCCGGAGTTCAATCTATATGACAAGCGCTGGCCCATTCGCACCAATATGCCCCAGCAGCCGCCCGCCAAGTTCGTATTTGCCCAGGAGGGGCGGCGCATGGGCGTGGCCGTCGATTCCATCGTCAGCGCCGGTTGCATCGTCTCCGGCGGCCGCGTGACGCACAGCATCCTTTCGCCGGGCGTGCGCGTGAACAGCTACTGCGAAGTGGAATTCTCGATTTTGATGCCGGACGTGGAAATCGGCCGCTACAGCCGGATCCGCCGTGCCATCGTGAACACCAACGTAAAAATCCCCGACTCGACCACCATCGGTTTCGATCCGGAAGCCGATCGGGCAGCCGGATACACGGTGACGGAGGGAGGGGTAGTGGTTGTTGGATAGGCCGCGCCGCGGCCTCCAGCGGTTGGCCCTTTAGCCCCGGTTCTTAATTAGGAGCAATTCATTGACCACCATCGTAAAAATACAGGGACGAGAAATTCTCGACTCGCGCGGAAACCCCACCGTGGAAGCGGATGTCTATCTCGCGGACGGTAGCATGGGACGGGCCGCCGTGCCCTCCGGCGCCTCCACTGGCGAACACGAAGCCGTGGAACTGAGAGACGGCGACAAATCCCGGTACCTCGGCAAGGGGACCCTCAAAGCCGTCAGTCATATCAACGGTGAAATCGCGACCGCCCTGCACGGTAAGGATGCCACCCAGCAGGCCGAAATCGACTCGCTCATGATCGCCCTCGATGGCACCGACAACAAGGGCCGTCTCGGCGCCAACGCCATCCTCGCCGTCTCCATGGCCGCCGCGCGCGCCGCCGCTGTATCGCAGCACACCCCACTCTTTCGCTACCTGGGCGGTGTCGGCGCCAGCATTCTGCCGGTTCCCCAGATGAATATCATCAACGGCGGCGTACATGCCGACAGTTCCGTTGACGTGCAGGAATTCATGATTTGCCCCTTCGGCGCCCCGAAATTCTCGGAAGCCTTGCGCATGGGCGTCGAAGTCTTTCACACCCTCAAGAAGGTGCTCGCCAAGAAAGGCTACTCCACCGCCGTGGGCGATGAAGGCGGCTTCGCACCGATGCTCAAATCCAACGAGGAAGCCATCGAATCGGTCCTCGAAGCCATCGCCCAAGCCGGCTACAAGCCCGGCGAGCAAGTCGGCATCTGCCTCGACCCGGCCGCCAGCGAATTCTACGAGGACGGCAAATACGTTTTCAGAAAATCCGACAAGAGCCGGCGCTCCAGCGAGCAGATGGTCGAATACTGGGCCACCTGGGTGAAGAACTACCCGGCCATTATCTCGATCGAAGACGGCATGTCGGAAGAAGACTGGGACGGTTGGAAACTCCTCACCGAAACACTCGGCAAGAAGATCCAGCTCGTGGGCGACGATATCTACGTGACGAACCCCGCGATTTTCAAGCGTGGCATCGAACGGGGCATCGCCAATTCGATTCTCATCAAGGTGAACCAGATCGGCACCCTGACCGAAACCCTGGAAGCCATGCAAATGGCGGCTTCGGCCGGCTACACCGCGGTCGTCTCCCATCGTTCCGGCGAAACCGAGGATCCCTTCATCGCCGATCTCGTGGTGGCCACCGGCGCCGGCCAGATCAAGACCGGTTCCGCCAGCCGCACCGATCGCATCTCGAAGTACAACCAGTTGCTCCGCATTGAAGAAAAGCTGGGAGCCGCGGCGCAGTTTTTGGGACGAAAGGCCTTCCGCCAATGACCAAGCTCGTATTAGTGCGCCACGGCGAAAGCACGTGGAACAAAGAGAACCGCTTCACCGGATGGACCGACGTGGACCTTTCCGAAAAGGGCACTCAGGAAGCCAAAGACGGCGGCATGGTGCTTAAGAAGGAGGGCTACGTTTTTGACGTAGCCTACACCTCGGTGCTGAAGCGCGCCATTCGCACCTTGTGGATCGTGCTCGACGAACTGGACCAGATGTGGATTCCGGTCCATCGTTCCTGGCGTCTCAACGAGCGCCATTACGGCGCGCTGCAAGGGCTGAACAAGGCCGAAACGGCCGCCAAATTCGGCGAGGCCCAGGTAAAAGTCTGGCGCCGCAGCTACGATATCCGCCCGCCGGAGCTGACTCCCGATGACGAGCGGTTCCCCGGCCACGACCCGCGCTACAAAAGCCTCAGCCCCCAGGACCTGCCGCTCACCGAATGCCTCAAGGACACGGTTGCCCGCTTCCTGCCGCTCTGGCACGAAACCGTCGCCCCCGCGATCGGTAGCGGCCAGCGCGTCCTGATCGCAGCGCACGGCAACAGCCTGCGCGCCCTGGTCAAGTACCTGGATAACATTTCCGAGCCGGACATCGTCGAACTGAACATCCCCACCGGCATGCCTCTGGTCTACGAGCTCGATGACGATCTGAAACCGCTCAACCGCTACTACCTCGGCGACCCCGACAAGGTGAAAGCTGCCATGGAAGCCGTGGCTGCCCAAGGCAAAAAGAAGTAAGTTCTCCGCCACGCGATGCAACCACACCAGGCCAAACAGATTTAAGCGGCCGTCCCGCGGAAGAGGGTATGTCAGTTGCCGAAGGAAGGAATAACTAACATGGCGTTGTCTTTGAAAAAGCTGCTTTCGTGCGGTTTCGTGCCGCACAACGTGGACCTGGGTCTTCTGGCCCTGCGCATCTGGGTTGGTGCGAGCCTGTTCCTGAGGCACGGGTTTGAAAAACCCACCAATTTCAGCCAGATGGCCGCGCACTTCCCAGACCCTTTACATATCGGAGCAGTTCCGAGCCTGATGTTCGCGCTGGTTTCCGATGCCGTTTGTTCCATCCTGGTGATGCTTGGCGTGGCGACCCGTTGGGCCGCTGCGGTGATTTTCGTCAATATCTTCGTGGCATGGAGCCTGGTGCACCATTTTCAGTTCTTTGGACGTGGCGCGGACCACGGCGAATTGATGGTCCTGTACCTCGGCGTCTATCTGGCCCTCGCGATTGCGGGACCCGGCCGGTATAGCGTCGATCGCAGATTTCTTTCCGGGAAATAAAGTTCGCCCGCCCGATGTTGGGCCCGCCGATCCCGCGGCTGTCGATCGCGGCTTGGGCGGCTCTTCCCGCGAGCCACACGCAGTCTTTCTCCGGCTTGAGCCATTTTATGCCCCGTTGTCGCTATTTATATAGGGCCTTGTGTGTCGATCTGAGCCAGCAGCGGCTTCAACTTGCGCGCACGCTGGCCGGGAAGTGAGGAGAGGGAAATGCCGAGTCGGAAATCTAGGCCGAGCTCCGGGAACGTCTTTGCTGACGTGAAGCTCCCACATGCCGACGATCTGCTGGCGAAAGCAGAGTTGGCCGCGAAGATCATCGCGGAGATCCAGCATCGGCGGCTCACGCAGAGCCAAGCGGCCACGATTCTCGGGATCGATCAGCCCAAGATCTCGGCGCTCAACCAGGGCAAACTGTCGGGCTTCTCGATCGAGCGTCTGATGCGGCTCCTGTTGAGGCTTGGGCGCGGTATCGAAATCACGGTCAAGGAAAAGGCAAAATCGGGCTCGGTGGCCAGACTCCGGGTTGCGTGAAGGAAGAGTGGTGAGTTTTCGGCAAGCGTGCGTGACACCTGCTAACTTGACCTGTTAAGTTCATTCAGTCCCTGAGGGGGAGGCTGATCATGAACCGCAAAAGCACACCCGCCATTCCTGAGCCGATCGCACAGTTGCAACGCCAGTTGGATCAGTTTCGCAGTACCCAGCCGCGGCGGACGAGGCTGCCGGACTCGCTGTGGCGGCAGGCGGCGGTGGAACTGGCCCGGCAACACGGAGTCTATTTCGTCGCGCAGCCGCTAAGGCTGGACTATATGGGGCTGAAGAAACTTGGTGAGCTGTCCGGCTACCGACGAAAGGCATCCAGGCCGGCATTCGTCGAGCTGACCGCGCCATATCCGGCGGCGCTGGAGGAGTGGGTCAGTAGGATCGTCGCTGCCGGGTTGCCTGACCATCGCGTACAAGTTCGTGAGCTTGGCCTCCGGTCGCACGAACGGCCTGCGCTATAATCTGGATAATCTGGCGATAAGAGAATTTCCATGCGATCGCCCCTTGCCCGTTTCACGCTATGTCTACTCACGCCTCTAGGTTTCGTTAGTGCTTCCGATCCCCCGTGGTTCAGCCAACCGCAATTCTTCGACTTCAATGATTCGTCCTCGAATCCGCTCGTGGCGCAAGTACCCTACACGGGCCAGATGTTCGGCATATACCTTTTCCCAAACAGCCTGACCGATTCCCAGCTGCAACTGGAAATGAACGCCTGGAAAAAAAACGGCGGTGTCTACTTCTTTGCTGCTGACCTCCTGATCATTTCGGCAGATCAAGCTCCCGCCGGGTGGGACTCGTTTCGCATGCGAAATCTGAACGGCGATTACCTGGACCTGACGGGGGCCAATGGCTTCTATGCTCCGCTCCAGGTGCGGCAGTATTCGCTCTCGAGTCCGCTGTTTCAGGCCGCCCTGAAGGCTGCCGCAATGCATGCCGTGGATTTAGGTGCTGACGGCATAACCTTCGACGACCCGTTCGGTCAATTGCAGGTAATTTTGGGGGTGCCGGACGCTTCCGGCTCGTTTGACATCGTAACCATGGCTGCGTTTCAGACGTACCTGCAACAAAACTTTACGGCCAGCCAACTGATGTCGCAATTTGGGATTTCCGATATCGGCAGTTTCAATTACGCCAGCTACATCCAGGCCAATAACCTCACCCCAACCTGGAATCAGCAGCCCCTGACCGGACTGGCGCGCCAGTTCTTTATTTTCAAACGCCTGGAGACCTTAAATTTCCTGCGTGACTTGGCCACGTCTACCAAACAATACGCGCAGCAGCAATACGGTCGGAATTTTCTCATCAACGCTAACACTGGCGATTATCCGATCGCATACTTCCTAAACGACGTAACAGACCTGGATTACATGGAATTCGAATATCTCGGTGGTGGGGACCACCCGTTCGGAGCCGTTGACATCCGGGCATTCAACGGCTGGAAGAAGCCGGTCACAGTCAAGCCATTGGCCCTGTGCGGATGTGCAGGGGTAAGCGATCCACTGTCAAAAGCCACGACAAACCTGGAACGAGTACTCATTGCGGATCAGGCGGCTGCCATGGGGATGGCCGGAGCCACAGTCTACATGAACGATGGACCCATAGGTGAGGAGCCTGTCGATCTCAGTGTCGTCGATCGGTATGCGAGCTTCCTCCTCAGCAATCCGCAACTGATGACCCAAACTGCGACCCAGGCGAAAACGCTGTTGATACAAAGCGCATCCAGCATGCTGGGCGGAACGCTGGCCAGTCCGGCCGAACACAACCCCTATAGCGGGGAGACTGACTACTTCGGAACGGGGCGGCTGCTGTTGGATAGCGGCATCACATACGATTCGGTCTTCCTGCCGGATACGAGCTACTCGCAACTTCCGCCGCTGACTTTGGGCGCCTTGACTCCCTACCGCGCGGTGATTGCACCCTATACTTGGGCGCTCGACGATAACCAGGTATCGGTCCTGCTTAACTACGCACAACAAGGCGGAACATTGATCATCGACGGGAGCTTTGCCAACAGCCAGCCGGACGGGACACCCGCAAGCCGTCCGGATGTGCAAGCGATTTTGGCAACTTTGGGCGTACAGCCTTACGGATCGGGCAAGATCGTGGTGACGAATGCACTATACGGGAATCAATACGAAGCCGGGAATATGAGCGCGCAACGGACCGTGGGCGCCGCATTTCAGTCCTTTCTCGCTCCGTACGTTTCTCCCGATGTGATGATTACTCAGCCGCCTGCGCAGATTTATGAACCGGGAATCACTCCCTTCTTCTATCGCGACGCCAATGGTCGCGCGCTGGTCCATCTGGTGAACTACGACTACGACATCAATTCGGACACGGTTTATAGCAAGACCAACATCCAGGTTCAGGTTCAGGTGGGCTCGCAGCCTGTAGACGTCGTAGTTCCGCGGAGCCCGGACATCGCCGGTGCCCAATCGCTTCCCTTTACGCGGAACGGAGGCACCATCACTCTGACGGTGCCGGAGGTCGATGCGTGGGACGTGCTCTACTTCGAAACGAGTACGCAAGCGCCCGCTGTCAGCTCGACCACGCCCGCTGCTGCAACGGGCGCTGCCGCGGGCGACTCACTCTCTTTCAGCGTTCAGGCGTTGGATGCCGACGGTAATCCGCTGTCCTATGTCTGGAGTGTAAACGGACAAGCGGTTTCCGGCGTGTTCGGTCCTACGTTTTCGATGAATCTGCCATTGACGGCTACTGGGATTTACACCGTAACGGTGCAGGTGACCGACGGTTTGCGAACCACTCAATGCAACTGGACGGTCAATGTCGCCGCATACCGGAAACCTAACGTCCTGTTTGATGAAACGCACAACGAACAGGACTCCATCGAGCCGGCTCGCGCAAGCCAGATCAATCCGCAGTATCCCGGCCTCGCGCTGTTTGGCGCGCTTGATCAGGCGCTTCAGGGCAATTATCAGGTTTCAAGCCTGACGTCCGGTCCGATCACCTCTCAGACTCTCGCCGGAGTTGACGTTCTGGTGTTGGCCGCCCCGGAACAGCCTCTAACCCCGTCAGAGAATCAGGCTATCTCGACCTTCGTGCAGGGCGGCGGAGGCCTGATCTTCTTAGGTGTCCAGGGCGAGGACAGCTCTATCGACTCGCTCCTGTCTCCATGGGGTATGCAATTCGACGGGGCTCTGATCAAATCTACCCAGAATCCGTGCTGTCCACAGGCGTTTCAATTGGACTCTTTCGCAGACAACGCCGCCGTGGGATCGAATCCTTTCTATTGGATCGATTGGGCGGGCAGCCTGACAGTGGCCCAGCCGGCCATT